>Ga0207705_10000045_pt1 | contig 180625 bp, 161 predicted proteins | sample KBSC13metaG_FD_184314 | JGI IMG/M metagenome (GOLD analysis project Ga0207705, IMG submission 184314) | Corn rhizosphere microbial communities from Kellogg Biological Station, Michigan, USA - KBS C1-3 metaG (SPAdes) (version 2) | ecosystem: Host-associated > Plants > Roots > Rhizosphere >... | reverse complement strand
GGAGGCTCCTAATGGAGCCTATAAACTAATTGGTTTTATCTATAAACAGGAAGCTCCTACGGAGCAATCTTCAATAAGAGCAATGTTTTTTTATTGAAACGATTGCATACGGCTCCATAGGAGCCACATGTTTATAGAAGCAGTTTGCTTTGTGCAGACAGGATTTTTTAATGGATATTTCCCCGGAATATCAAACCGAGTAGTCTAAAGGAGGCTCCTAATGGAGCCTATAAACTAATTGGTTTTATCTATAAACAGGAAGCTCCTACGGAGCAATCTTCAATAAGAGCAATGTTTTTTTATTGAAACGATTGCATACGGCTCCATAGGAGCCACGTGTTTATAGAAGCAGCAACAACCAATTAACGGCTCCATAGGAGCCTCCTGTCGTCCCTGGGACAATTATCATTCAATAAAATCGAATAAAAATCGTTCTTCAAATGGAATATCAAATTTGTCCAGCAATGTTAGATATTCTTGCCTGAATGTCCTTTTCTGATGATGCGTTTCCTGGTTAAGAACATATTTTATAACGGCGTCGATATGCGAATGAGAATAAGAAAATACACCATATCCTTCCTGCCATTTAAATTTCCCTTTTATCCAATTTTTAGAATTAATAAACTCATTGCTTTCAACCTTAATTTCTTTAACAAAATCTGATATCAAAACCGTCGGTTTAAATCCTACAAAAAGATGAAGATGGTCGGGCATACAATTAACCGCAAGCATCTTTGCTTTTCTATTTTGCACAAGAGCAGTAATGTACTTATGTAATTCTTCTTTGTGTTGCTTTGCAATCAAACTTTGCCTGTTTTGTACGGCAAAAACAAATTGCAGATATATCTGTGAAAAGGTATTGGCCATGATTTGTTAGTTAAAGGTAATCAAATGGCGATAGTTGAGAGCTACGCAGACAGGATTTTTTTATTGATGCGACTGATCAACCCCGGTCCTTCGTAAATAAAACCTGTATACAACTGCACCAGCGAGGCACCGGCTTTTATCTTGTCCATCGCATCCTGGGGCGAATGGATGCCCCCCACCCCGATGATCGGGAATGAGCCCTTTGATTTTTTTGAGAGGTAACGTATCACTTCGGTCGCACGTGCGGTCAGGGGCTTGCCGCTCAAGCCGCCTGATTCGGCGCTTAAATTTCCGGTTTTTAGCCCCTCCCGTACCACGGTCGTATTGGTGGCGATCAGTCCTGCTATGCCGGTTTCTTTTACAATATCTACGATATCATCCAATTGCTCGTCAGTCAGATCGGGAGCGATCTTCAGCAATATCGGCCTGCTTATCCCATTTTTTGAATTGCGTTGCTGCAGCGTATTCAATATTTTCATCAGCGGCTCCTTCTCCTGCAGGGCGCGCAAACCGGGCGTATTGGGCGAACTCACATTCACCACGAAATAATCCACCACATCAAACAGGCGATCGAAACATTTAATATAATCGTTTACAGCCTCTTCGTTAGGCGTGACTTTATTCTTGCCAATGTTGCCGCCGATGATCAGTCCCTTTTGCGATGGCTTTGCAGTTTTACGGTAAGCGGCGATCCGTTCGGCTACCACATCCATCCCCATATTATTAAACCCCATGCGATTGATTAGCGCGTTATCCGCCGGCAGGCGAAACATCCGCGGCTTGATATTACCCGGCTGCGGCAAAGGTGTAACGGTACCTACTTCCACAAAGCCGAAGCCCATATCGGCCATCTCGCCTATTAGTTCGGCGTTTTTGTCAAAACCGGCGGCCAGGCCTACAGGGTTTTTAAATTTCAGCCCGAATACTTCTTTTTCCAGCCGGGTGTCCTGCAGATCCCAAAGCATGCGGCTAAACGCCCTACCCCCGGGAAAGCGGTTAAATCGTTTGAGATTGCGAGTGACAAAATAATGGACCTTTTCGGGGTCGAATTGGAAGAGAACAGGTTTGATCAACCGATACATGCGGCGAAGTTAGGATTTTTGGCTTATGGTTCATAGTTCATAATGCAGCCAGCGATTGAACCGTTATTAAATGTTAAATATTTTATATCTAATAACGGAATACATATTTTAGTTGTAAAACTTACCAGGCTATGAAAAAGACCTTATTCACTATTTTGTCGATATTAGTTTCCCTGAACGCGATTTCGCAAGCGACTTTTACACTATCCGGAGATATCAAATCCGGACAAGACCTAAAGATCAGCCTCTACTATCTGAACCAGCAAGAAAAATGGGAAGTTGATTCGACCGCACTTGTTAACGGCAAATTCAACTTCCAAGGAAAAATATCATCACCCGAAATAGCTTTTTTGACCTTATATACAGGGAACTTCAAACATAAACCGGATGATGACACTAACAAAGTCAGCTTCTTTTTAGAGCCTGGAATTATTCATATTACAGGCACCAGTGGTCAATTGAAGAAAGCAATATTCTCGGGTTCAAAGTCGCAGAAAGAATATAACTCGCTCCTGGCACAATATGGCAGCATAACTACCGAATACAATGCCGTTTCACACCAGTTTGATGCTGTAAATGATCAACTCAACTCCGCAAAAAAAGAACATAAAGAACAAAAAATCCTGGATTCCTTGTCTAATAAACTACAAGCTTTGCACGAACAATACGAAGTTATAGAACCTAAATATCTTGTTGCTGATAGTCGCTTTATAACAACCCACACTGGCTCTTATGTAAGCGCCTTCGTTTTGAGCCTCGATCATTTGCGATGGCCCGTGGATACGGTCAGAAAATTTTACAAAAGTCTAAATGCCGATATGCAAAAATCCATTTATGCAAGAGAGGTTCGAGGTTGGATCGATGAAATAGCGGATAATTCGGCAGGACAAAAGGCAAAAGATCTAACGACAACCGATATTAACGGCAAATCATTTGATCTAAGTAATTTAAAGGGAAAATATGTCCTGCTTGACTTCTGGGCGTCATGGTGCGTCCCATGCCGCCAGGGAACACCGCATATGTTGTCTCTATTTAAGCAATACAGTAATTCAGGATTGGATATTGTGGCTATATCGGTCGATAAAGATAAGGACGCGTGGGTAAAAGCGGTAAATAAGGATGATATACTTACGTGGCACAATGTGCTGGCAGATTCGGATAAAACAGGCTCTACCGACGCGAGATTTGGTGTTCACGTATTCCCGACGAAAATTTTGATAGACCCTGCCGGAATGATAATCGGCCGTTACACAGGGATAGAAGATACTGATGCCCTGGATAAAAAACTGGCAGAAGTGTTCAAATAAGTCCTTCTGTCACCCGGGTTTAACCTTTCTGCTTTCGCCTTTACCCTTTCACCTCAAAACCGTACCTTTGCGGCGAAATGATCGCTATTAATAATCTTACGTTCGAGATAGGTGCGCGGGCCTTATATGATGAAGCCAACTGGCATATTAAACCAGGTGAAAAAATAGGCCTGATTGGCGCTAACGGGACCGGTAAAACTACCCTGCTGAAAATCATCGTTGGCGAGTATAAGCCTACTTCAGGTACTATATCCATGGCTAAGGATATTACCATGGGCTATCTTAACCAGGACCTGCTTTCCTATTCTTCAGATAAAAATATTTTACATGTGGCCATGGAGGCTTTTGAGCGCCAGAACCAGTTGCATGATGAAATAGAAAACCTGCTGAAAAAGCTTGAAACAGATTACAGCGAGGATCTGCTGCACAAACTAAGCGACAAACAGCACGAATTTGAAGTCCTCGATGGGTACAATATTGAATATAAAGCCTACGAAATATTAGCTGGTCTAGGTTTTAGCGAACCTGATACACACCGTAAATTAAGCGAATTTTCGGGCGGATGGCGCATGCGCGTGATGCTGGCCAAGATATTGTTGCAGGCTCCTGATATCCTGCTGCTGGATGAGCCCACCAACCACCTTGACTTACCTTCTATCCAATGGCTGGAAGAATATCTGAAGGCTTTTGAAGGAGCGATCGTGATCGTATCGCACGACAGGTGGTTTTTGGACCGGGTGATCAATCGTACGGTTGAAACGCGGAAAGGCAAGCTAACCGTTTATGCGGGCAACTACACTTTTTATATGGAAGAAAAAGCCCAGCGCGAGGAAATACAACGCGGTGAGTTTAAAAACCAGCAATCAAAGATCAAGCAGGAAGAGCGTTTGATCGAACGTTTCAGGGCCAAGGCATCTAAGGCTAAAATGGCGCAGTCGCGTATCAAAGCATTGGATAAATTGGAGCGTGTGGATGATGTGGATGACGACAACCCATCGGTAAATTTCAAGTTCCGTTTTTCGAAGCAGTCGGGCAGGCACGTGGTGACGCTGGATAATGTCACCAAAAAATATCCCGGTATTGATATACTGACCCATGCCGAGGCGGTGATCGAAAAAGGCGACAAAATTGCCCTGATAGGCGCCAACGGCAAAGGTAAATCTACGCTGCTTCGCATCATAGCCGGTGCCGACAAGGACTTTACGGGCAAAGCCGAAACCGGTCACAATGTGACCCAAACATTTTTCGCGCAGCACCAGCTGGAAGCATTGCACCTGGAGAATACCGCTTTACAGGAACTGCAGTCGTTCGCGCCAAAGCATACCGAAACTGAACTGCGCACCATATTAGGTTCTTTCCTGTTTACCGGCGATGATGTATTTAAAAAGATCAAAGTGCTGTCGGGAGGTGAAAAATCGCGTGTAGCTTTAGCTAAGGCGCTTACTGCCGATGCTAATTTCCTGGTGCTGGATGAGCCTACCAACCACCTTGACATCGCCTCGGTAAACATATTGGTACAGGCGCTCCAGCAATATGAAGGTACTTTGATCGTCGTATCCCACGACCGTTATTTCCTGGACAATGTAGCCAACAAAATATGGTTTATCGAGAACCATCAAATAAAACAGTACCCGGGCACTTATGCCGAGTTTGACGAATGGTATGCCAAACGAAAGGCACAGATAAAAGAACAACCCGTCTCTGTTGCCGAACGCCCGAAACAGGTAAAAGAAGCGGCGCCCGCCGATGAAAAGGCAAAGCAGGTCAAGAAGCTGAACCAGGAATTGGCTAAAATGGAAGAAGAGATCGGCGCACTGGAAAAAGTTGTAAAAAACCTCGAAACGCAGTTGGCCGATGACAAATTATACAGCGATCCGGCAAAAGCCACAAAAGTGAGCGATGAATACCAGCTGAAAAAGCTGGAGTTGCAGGAAATACAGGTTAAATGGGAAGCGTTGGCCGAGCAGATACTGGAATTAGAATCGTAGTTTAGTGATCGGCGATTAGTGACCAGTGATTAGGGCAGATGTTGCTGGCATACTTGAATTTAATGGTAAAACTATGAGAAAAGCTTTTTTTACTTGCCTTAGTTTATTCATCACTTTAGGTTGTTTCGCCCAAGCTCAATACGATAACCAGGTTTTTATGCCTGGCATCAAAACCGTCGAGCTGTATAATACAAAAAAAGAACAATCATTCCCATTGATCGAACTGGGATCGAAAGAGCAACTGCAATTGGCTTTTGACGACCTGAATGGCGGCAGCCGGAATTTTTACTATACCATTGAGCATTGCGACGAAAACTGGAATTCATCCAATATCCCGCCAGGCGAATACCTGCCGGGCTTTACCGAGGACCAGGTACGCGATTATAACTATTCGATATCCACCATACAGAAATACACCCATTACTCGCTGAAATTTCCGAACGAAAATATCAGCCCCAAAATTTCCGGTAACTATATATTAAAAGTTTACGAGGATGATGACCAGTCGAAAATGGTGCTTACACAACGGTTTTATGTACTGGCGTCAAAGGTTTCCCTTATGGCCGAAATAGTACCCTCCAACGATATTGCACTGAAACAAACCAATCAAAAGATCAACTTTCAGCTTAATTACGGCAGCCTTAGGGTGCAAAATCCAAATAATGATATTAAGGCCATGATCATGCAAAACCGGCGCAGCGAAACCGTGCAGTGGAATACGCAGCCGTCGAGCATACAGGGTACCAATATGATCTATAATGATATCGGCACGAACGACTTCCAGGGGTTGAACGAGTTCAGGCATTTTGATACCCGCAGCCTGAAGGTAAATTCCGATCGGATATCGCATATTTACCGGGATACCGCCAATACTGTCGTGCTGCTTTTGGATCCCACAAACGACCGCCCAAACTATACCTTCTTTTATGATAACGACGGTAAGTATTTTCCAAATAACCAGGATGGCAGCGACGTTCGTGTAGACGGCGACTACGCCCATATGTACTTTACGCTGGCAAGTGTTAAAAGCGCCAATGAAGGCTCGGCATATATTGTCGGGCAATTCAATAACTACCGGCTTGACGATAGCAACAAGCTATATTACGATCCGGCCGACCGCCATTTTCATATCCAACTGTTCCTGAAGCAAGGCGTATATGATTATGAATATGTATGGGTTCCCAATGGTTCGAACAAAGCAGATAGCACCGCTTTCGGGGGCTCGCATTTCGAAACCGAAAACGAATACCAAATACTGGTCTATTACCATCCGGCCGGAGCGCGGTGGACGGAGTTGGTAGGCTATCGGCCAATAGACACCGCGCCAAAAAGGTGATCTGATTTTTTAACGATTCGACGGGTATTCCGGATCACGATGCTGGTGTACTATTGCAATTATCACAATTCTTTTAATTAAATTCATCAGCATAAAAATGCACCGCATATGGAAAGATATCGCAATAAGCAATCCTTACGTTTCTATATTTTATTTCGTAATTAAGAGGGTTTTTCTGTAGTCGGTCTAAAGATATCTTAACATCTTCAGCAAAGCGCTTATCAAGATATTTTTGTTGTTTTCTATACCATTTTTTAGCGTCTGCAACATCCACTGCTACTTCGTCATAATAGTATAATTTCCAGGCCATTCTTACTCCTGATCTTTATCAAGTTCGCTGATAAGGCCATTTATTGGCAACACTTTTTCAGGATATTTTTCTATCGCTGAAAGTCGTTCATCTATAAGCTGTCGTTGCCACTCGGGAATTGAAGCATCTAATTCTATATCCGGATGTTTACTCCTGATTAGCCTCCACTCATCAATGGGCACTTGAACAGCTACGATCTGTCCTTCTTTATCCGATAAATATTGTACGCTCATATTCAAATTTACTAAAAATATTTACTTAAACTCATAAAGTATCTGCGTTTCGGCTTTAGCCAGCCCAATGCCTATATTTGCACAAAACCCGATCCATGAAGTCCAGAACACCCAGAGATTCCCATACCATCATGAACGAGCTGGTATTGCCCAACGATACCAACACTTTACATAACCTTATGGGAGGGCGCCTGCTGCACTGGATGGATATTGCGGCAGCTATATCGGCTCAAAAACATTGTAACCGCATTGTAGTTACCGCTTCGGTAGATAATGTATCCTTTAAGCATTCTATCAAACTGGGCGACGTAGTGACCATTGAGGCTAAAGTAACACGCGCCTTTACCACCTCGGTCGAGGTAAGACTGGATGTATGGGCGCAGAATATACCCTCGGGCACTAAAGTTAAAAGTAACGAGGCTTACTATACTTTTGTAGCGGTTGACCAGGCGGGGCGAACTATCCCGGTGCCCTCGATAGAGCCGGAAACTGAAGATGACAAAATTCTTTTCGCCGGCGCGCTTCGCCGCAGGCAGTTACGCCTGATACTTGGCGGAAAAATGAAACCGGATGACGCTACGGAATTGAAGGCGTTGTTTTTTACCGATCAGAAGGATTGAGGCTTATAGTTCATAGATCACGGTTCGTGGACATCATCGCTCACTATGAACTATGATCGATCAACCATTACCCATCTCAAATATCTTATCAAATTCTTCCGTTGTCACTGCTGACACGGATAACCTGCCTAATCTTGCCAGTTGCATATCTTTCAAAAGCGGGTCGGATTTGACTTGCTCCAAAGTGACAGACTTTTTCAGGCTTTCGACAGGCGCAAGGTCAACCACTACCCAGTTCGTATCGTCCGTAGTAGGGTCCTGGTAGGATTCCTTGATCACTTTGGCAATGCCGACAATATCTTTTCCCTCGTTGCTGTGGTAGTACAATACCAGGTCGCCGGTCTTCATCGCTCTCAGGTTATTGCGCGCGGCGAAGTTGCGAACGCCGTCCCAAACGGCGCGGCCGTCTTTATTAAATTGTTGCCAGCTGTATTTTTCAGGTTCTGATTTGACGAGCCAATAGTTCATAGTAATGATTTTGACCAAAGGTAAATAATCACCGGCAGGAAATAAAAGGTAAAATCCGTATACTTTCGGGTTAAAATACAACTGTATTTTAAAAAGTTAAAAAAAGTCATGAAATTAATTTTCAAATAATGACACCTTTTAAAGCCCTAGCAGCAAGCAATTTAAACTACCATTTTAATTTCGTTAATAGAAAATTAATTTCTTATTTTTTTGTTTTTTAAAACTATTAATTAAACTTGCAGCGTTAATTACTACTGATTAATCTACCCAAAACAAATGAAAAAAACAGCCCTTAGTACATGGCGTGGCATTGCCATGCTCGGATTGACGCTATTAAGCTTCAATGCATGCAAAAAAGATGCTCAGATTGCCCCGGCAAATGCTGCCGACACTTCCCAGACAGGCTTAGCTGATCACCCCAATTTCAAAGCTGCAAATTTAGCCGTCACCTTTAAAACGTCGGCGCCTATCTCCTATTACAATAAAAGCAATTTTACGATCAGCGGTATCTCGACCACGAGCATTAAACTCGTCGGTTGCACGAACGTTCTCATCATCAACTGTAAAGTGGGTAACAGTTCCGGCGTTGGTATTAGTATCAGCAGTTGTAAAAATGTTAAGGTTACAGGTTGCTATCTTTATAATGTATCGAGCGGTGTATATGCCGTTGACAGTCAAACCATCAATGTTTCAGGCAACTTCGGTTTGAATATGAAAGGACCTTTACCGCGTGGCCAGTTTGTCCAGTTCGACAATGTAACCGGCGGCGGCAATCGTATCAACAGTAATAAGTTCCAGAATATACTGGGGCAAAGCACCCCCGAAGATGCGATCAGCATTTATGAAAGCAGCGGAACCTCAACCGACCCTATCCAGGTAAAATCAAACCAGATACGCGGCGGCGGGCCTAGCAGCACAGGCGGGGGCATTATGCTTGGCGACAAAGGCGGGGCATACGTGATTGCCGAGTGGAACACGCTGGTTGACCCGGGACAGTACGGCATGGCAATCGCGGGTGGAACCCACATGACCATATATCAAAATACCGTTTACTCGAAAAAGCAAAGTTTTTCCAACGTGGGGCTCTATTATTGGAACCAATCGGGCTTGTCGAGTTCGGCGATCAACATCAGCAGCAATAATGTGAATTTTACAAAGTATACCGGCGAGATCAACAACACGTTCCTTGGCAGCGGCGGTGTAACACCAAACGGCTGGAGCACCAATTACTACAACAAATCGCTTGGCGAGGCAACATTACCTGCGACCCTGGTTACTATTCCATAATTGATAATATCCCCTATAAAAAAAGCAGCCGAAAGCTGCTTTTTTTATATTACGGTTGTCCCTTCCTCGGATTTTTTATAATTTTCGTCGCCTGTCCGGATGTTGAGTAAAATACTTTGAACTTTTTAATTAAATTTGGACTTTTTGATTAAAGTATTAATATCGTAAAAAATACCAGCCTTAAGATTTTACTATGCTTTTTAATTCTTTTGCCTTCCTGGTCTTTTTCCCTGTCGTTACCCTCCTCTATTTTTTATTACCTCATAAGTTTCGCTGGTTTTTATTATTAACCGCAAGCTGTGTATTCTACATGTTTTTTATACCCCAGTACATCATAATATTGTTTGTCACTATCACAATTGATTACTGGGCGGGCATAAAAATTGCGAGCTCCACAGGAATTGTGCGAAAACGTTATCTAATAATAAGTATCATCAGTACCATTCTCGTACTTGCGATATTCAAATATGCCAACTTCTTTAACAGCAACGTTTCTGCGCTGGCGCATTTTCTCCATTGGAATTACTCCATAGGTGCGCTTAATATCATTCTTCCCATAGGTTTGTCATTTCATACGTTTCAAAGTTTAAGCTATGTTGTGGAGGTTTATCGGGGCAAGCACCCGCCGGAAAAGAATTATGGCATATACTCTCTATATGTCATGTTTTACCCACAATTGGTTGCGGGACCTATAGAAAGACCGCAGAATATTTTGTACCAGTTTTATGAGCATCATAAGTTTAACTATGAGGATGCGGCTCGCGGCTTAAAACAAATGGCCTGGGGGTTTTTTAAAAAGCTGGTAATCGCCGATAGGCTGGCTGCCATAATTAATCCTGTTTATAATCATCCGGGACATTATTCGGGGGGAACTTTGGTTTTTGTAACCTTATTATTTGCACAGCAGATCTATTGCGATTTTTCGGGCTATTCAGATATTGCCATAGGTATTGCCAGGGTTATGGGTTTCAGGCTGATGAAAAACTTTGACAGCCCTTATTTTTCAAGAAGCGTTAGCGAGTTTTGGACGCGCTGGCACATCTCGCTGTCCACCTGGTTTCGCGATTATGTTTATATACCCATGGGCGGCAGCAGGGTAACGAAATGGCGTTGGTATTATAACCTGTTTATCACGTTTCTATTAAGCGGATTCTGGCATGGGGCCAACTGGACATTTGTTATCTGGGGAGGGTTAAATGGCCTTTACTTGATTGCCGAAGTGATAACAAAAGAATGGCGAAAGAAATTATCAAAAGCAATAGGCCTTCATCATATACCCATTGTGGAGGGCTATCTTCAGACATTTATTACCGTCATATTAATTTCTTTCGCGTGGATATTTTTCAGGGCGAATACACTCGCAGATGCTTCGTTGATTATCTCAAAGATACTTAGCCCCGACGTATTTAATATCAATTTCAGCCGCTTTATCGACCCCTATTCACTTTGTTTGTGTATCGGTTTCATTCTGTTGCTCGAGTTGATACAGGGATATCATAAAAGAATCAACCTGGTCAGGTACGTGGCGGAAAAACCATCCTATGTGCGGTTTGCACTGTATGCAATATTTTTAGTGGTGCTGTTAAATTTTGGCATCTTTTCAAGTAAAGGATTTATTTATTTCCAATTCTGATCATGAAAAAGCTTTTAATAAAAATAGCAGGATTGATAATTATAGTAGCAGCGCTCAATACAGTGATCAATCATTTGTTCTATAATAAAAAATTACCTTATTACTGGGGCAACATTAATACGTTGGATAAAAGGAATTTTATAGTTAAGAATCACACAAAATTCAACACCCTGTTTATAGGGTCCAGCAAATTACATTACCAGTTAAACCCGGTACTTTTTGATTCGATAGTGAACAGCGTGGATACCGGGAAAGATAAGATCAGATCGTATAACTTCGGGGTCGACGGGATGATGCCGCCCGAATCACTCTATATCTATAAATCGTTACTGGAAAAAGATTCCTTGTCCTTCAAAACGGCGATAATCGAGCTGAATTTTTTGCCGGCAATTGAAACCAAAAACATGTTTACCTGGCGTAGGTATTACTGGTTAAATAAGGATACCTACCACGAATACACCTCTTCATTATTAGCATCCAAATATTCATTTCCTTTAAAAGTTTGGAACCTTTCTCTTTTAGATGTGCTGGCCATACAAAAGCTGTATAACATTGGTAAATTTAACGAGTACGTGGAGTTTAAAAAAGACGAGTTTTTACCCGATACCAGTAAAGAAGCAACCTTATTGGGCTTTAAGCCGCTGCATCACCCCAAATCATTCAGCGCACAGGAAATACAAAAAATGCAGGACGTAAAAAGTGCCAGCATAATAGCCGACGACAACTACAATAAATGGAGCGATGAAAGTGAAAATAAGACATATGCGGCTTATCTGAACCAGATTGTTGTGTTATCGCAAAAAAAAGGCATCAGGGTCATTTTCTTATTGCCAACCCAATGGAACGTTAAACAATACCGGGAATTGTTTCCTATTCTTGATAATATCCCTGAACGGGACAAAATTCTAGTATTTAATTATAAGGATCATCAACCTTTGTTCGATCCTCAAAATTTATTCGACAATAGCCACGTAGACAGTGCCGGCGCACGGATATATACCGGCTATGTAGCGCGTGGATTTATGAAAATCCGTTACAAACACTGATCTGCTTTATTTAAAATATCAATTGGTATTTAACAAAGTTTCGCCCTTCTTCTTCTCAAGTATTTTATTTTTGCTGTCAAACCAAAAAATATTAACGGTCTTTAAATACGCTACCTGCTTTTCAGGCTTACGATAAGTATACAACCACCACAAACCATATTTGAGGCAAAAGTTGTAAAAGAACACAGGAAATATGACGCCCGATGTCCAAACGATGATTACCAGAGCGGGTATATTATATAAGTGCAGCACATTCATGCAAAAAATACGGGCTACCGACATCATGATGATCTGCATACAATAAATGAACAATGAATGGTATCCGACAATGCGGACGAAGGTCAGTATCTTCAGCTTCTGCAGCAGGAATGAAAAACTGACCGAGGTTACACAGCCCAGCAGAGCTTCGGCCATAAACAGGAAAGGATGTTTATTCTCAACGTATGCGATGCCGTAAATCGTCGGCATGATGTTTTCCTTAGTGAAATAATATTGTACAATTATAAAAAGGATAATCAGGGGTAAAAATATTTTCCAGGATGAAAAGCGTTCGATATTCCCTTCTGCCAGCATGATCTTCGATACTACATCGCCCAACGCAAAGAAGAAGTAATATTCACAAATGTCATTAAACAGGCCGAAGTCAAGACTATTTAATTTGATATAGGCATTAACGCTAAATAAAGCAAAGCCCAGTACCAGTTGCGCCACCGGCGGTATCTTCAGCTTCGATTTCAAAAGCGCATAAATGCTTCCAATGAAAAACAGGGCATTCAGGTACCAGAAATGGCCATCCTCGCGCGGCCTGATGATCAGGTCGAGGTAATTCATGGCCGTGATGCTGTTGTGTGTAATACTGGTAGCCAAAAGCTCCATAGTTACCTGGATTATACCCCATACAAACAATGGATACAGGATATTATTGGTACGGTCGGCCACATAGCCGTTTAGCCCCTTTTTATTCAGGCTTTTCCCTATAAGTAACCCTGATATAATAAAAAACAAAGGCATCCGGAACCCATACAGGAAAGCATTGATATAATTGATGAACGGATACTGCTCAAATGGCAAGCCATGCCCGTTCAATATCATGCAGCAATGCCCGAACCCGACCAGCATAATACTGATGCCCTTATCGTAGTCGATCCAAAGCCACCTTTTTTCATTTAAAATATACCGGGAGTTAAATAGATCCATTTTTAAAATTGTGATTCAATTCATACCTGGCCTTGCGATCAGCCAATTGTTTTCTTGATTGCATTATCGTGGCTTGACATGATCGCACGATGCCAGCGGATCCCGATTTGCGATTTTAACGGACTAATAGCAAATAATGTTCCAGTTTGCTTTATAATCAAAATTAAAACTTCCCTTGCTCAAATCTGTTATAAATATGCGCATATTATCGCTAAGATGAGTTAATTATACGTAACATTTAAACAACAAATTTTCTTTAAAATTGATATGTTGTTTAATAGTTAAAGATTACTTAATTTTACACCCCAAATTAAACTAATAATAAATCAACTGACCCATGAATATATTAGTTGGCCTTAGCGTTGGGAACGTCTATCAAAACATCGCCTTTTACACCCTATTGATCCTGCTTTGCTGTCTGAACTTTATATTAATAGCACATCCGGCAAGGCAAAAAAAGTCGGAAGCGGGCAATACGTGATAAGTGAGCATCTTTTGCCCCACATTAATGCAGTATCTTAAACATGAGTTCCTTCATCAACTCTCCCGGCCCGTTGCCTGAATCTACGCCTTTACTTTTAAGGTCATATTCGCGCAGCAAACTTATGATCTGCATTGTTTTTCCGTAATTATAGCTTCTGGCAGCCTGCTCATAGTCTTTAACGAAAAATGGTTTAACTCCCAATTCAGCCGCCAGGTTTTGAGGCGATCTCTCTTTCACATAATGGTAAAGGAGCACTTTACTGAAAAAACTATTCAGGTTGGCCATCACCAGCACGATAGGATTGGCCTTGGGATTAGCATCAAAGTAATTGATGATCTGGTTCACCTTGTAAGGATCCTTCCTGCCCAGCGCCGACTGCAATTCAAAAACATTATATTCTTTACTGATACCGATATTGTCCTGCACATGCTTTACCGTTATCGTTTGTCCGGCTGACACGTTGAGCATTAGTTTATCCAACTCGTTTGCAATTTTCGAAAGGTCGTTGCCCAGATATTCTGCCATCATAGCTGAGGCCTGCTGATCGGTCTTATAACCTTTCCCGGCAGCATAATCCTCTATCCATTCGGGTATCTTATTATCATATAACGGAATAGACTCAAATACCAACCCGGTCTTCTCAATAGCTTTGTAAGTCTTTTTCCGTTTGTCGAACTTGCCGTATTTATAACAAAATATAAGCACCGTGCCGGGTAAAGGATTTTCCAGGTAACTTAATAAAGGGTCCATTCCCTTTTTGTCATCATCTTCCTTGCCCCATTTCATGTCCTGGGCTTCCTTAACCAGAACCAGCTGATAGTCAGACATCATGGGGTAGCGCTTGGCGGCGCCTAAAACGGTCATGATATCCGTATCCTTACCATACAGCACGGTTTGGTTAAAACCTTTCTCAGCATCCGAAAGCAGGTTTTGTTCGGCATAGTTGCTCACCATGTCAATAAAGTAAGGCTCTTCGCCATGAAGCAGGTAAAGCGGTTTCGGCCTGCGTTTTTTGATATCACTAATAATTTCAGATGCGGTCATAGAATGACTCAAAAATACAATATTTGATTGATTAGTCCGGAAGTCCGCACAAGTCGGAAAGTCCGAAAGATCGTGTCCGGTTAAGTGGTCTTTCGGACTTACGCGGACTTTCAGACTTTCCGACTAAAAAGACAACTTAATCAACTATTTTTGAATCCATGCTCGAGCCGCTACAACTGCCTCCATATCCTTTTAAGATCATCGATGATGATGGCCGGCTGATGCTGTTTGACGAGATCCGCAAGAAGCATATACTGATCACACCCGAAGAATGGGTAAGACAACATTTTGTTCAATACCTTATCAATCAGAAGGGCTACCCACGCTCATTGATCAAACTGGAGGGCGGACTAAAATTGCACGGCAAGGCCAAACGTACCGACATTGTTGTTTTTAACCCAGGGGGCGAAAAGATCCTACTGATCGAATGTAAAGCGCCGTCGGTTAAGATCGACCAAAAAGTGTTTGACCAGGTCGCACGCTATAACATGGTGCATAAGGTAGCTCTGCTTGCTGTCACTAATGGGTTGGAACACTATTATTGCCGCATTGATTTCATGAACCGGGATTACCGGTTTATCGAAGAACTACCGGATTACCCTGATACCAGTATTTAGCTGATAGCTGTTACCAGGTTCTGCATCTTTTCGCGCAGTTCATCCGGCTTGAACGGTTTGGACACGTAGTCGTTCATTCCCGAGCTAAACACTCGTTCCTTGATATCGAATAGCGCTGAAGCGGTTAAGGCGATGATCGGTATGTTCGCTTTTTTAGGATCGCGCATTTTTCGTATTTCGGTGGCAGCGTCAAAGCCATTGAGTATAGGCATTTGCAGATCCATCAATATAATATCAAAATTGCCGTATTGCACCATTTCAATGGCCCGCTCACCGTTTTCAGCGACAGTCGGTGTTATGCCCCATTTTGAGAATAATTTCTTCATCAGCATCACGTTGACCATGTTGTCTTCGGCGATCAGCACGCGCAGGTTGTTCAGGCCGTCAGCGGCTTCGACACGCGGCTGGTGCGCTTCCTCGTGAATGATCACCTGCTCGGTAGATACCGGGAACTCCATGACGAATGAGAATTCAGACCCCTGGCCGGGCGTACTGTGCACGTCCATATGCAAGCCCTGCAATTCAAGCAAGCGCTTGACGATGGCCAGGCCCAAACCCGTACCGCCATACTGCCTTGTTGTGGTTATGGATTCCTGCGTGAAGGGTTCAAATATCACGTCGAGGTTTTCCTTCTCGATACCGATACCCGTATCCTTTACCGAAAAATTGACGTTTACAATATTATGCCTATCCTCGGCACAGGTAACCTTCACCCATACCGTGCCGGAATTGGTAAACTTAATAGCGTTACTTATCAGGTTGAAGATGATCTGCGTTAAGCGTGTAGGGTCGCCAATTACTATTTTATTCCTGAGCACCGGATCAATGCTCACTTTAAAGTCAAGCTCTTTTTCCTGTGCCTTCAGCTTCAGTCCGCCGCACACGTTCTGCATCAGCTCGGGAATATTGAATTTGATGTTCTCAAATACAACCTTGCCGGCTTCGATCTTGTTAAAATCCAGCACGTCGTTTACCAGCGCCAAAAGATTATTGGCCGAGAACTTTAAGATATCGAGGTTGTCCTTTTGATCGGGCCTCGGGTTACCCATCATCAGCAGGTTGCCCATTCCGATCACTGCGTTTAGCGGCGTGCGTATCTCATGCGACATGATCGAGAGGAACTCCGACTTAGCCTGTGCGGATTTTTCGGACTTTTCAATTACTTTTTCCAGCTCGACATTCAGCGCGCCGCGCTCTTCCGCTGTTGCCTTAAGCTGCACCATGCTCTTGATAAAAGCCGTATAAAAGTGGCTGTGCATGAAAATGATCAATATAAAATTGGCACAAACCGCAATGATGATAGTCGATTGATCAAGTACCATCGGTTTGATACCGATCACATAGGTGTTATCATATTCCAATATCAGGAACAGCAATACGGGTATCAGGTTGATGAGCGAGTAAAACATACCGCTTACCTGCCCAAGCATATAAAAACTGAATATGATGATCAGCAGTACGATCTGCGCGGTTATGATATCCACCGTTTGTAAGGTGATAAACACGTTGCACAGGTTCAGCATCGTGGCGAGGACCAATAGAATATGCGATATAATGGTCCAGCGAGGTCGGAACGTAAGATATTTGAATAAAATGACGAGGCTGAGCAGCAGAATGCCGGTAGTAAAGGCAAGCAGGTACTGGTGATCAAGATAGATATTGATGATGAGGGCGAACACCGCGATAATGGCGAGCCACAAACCATAATATAACAAACGGATACGGGCCTGGTTAAGGATAGTCTGGTCCTTAGTCAGGATTTTATTAATTGAAAAATTAAAAAAGCCGACTTCTTTATTCATTTATATAGTACCCGCAGAATGTATTAAATTATTAATTAAAAGTACAACGCCCGACGACAATATTTATCATCTATTTTTCAAGCATTCGCCCATTTATTAACAATTAACCTGCCAATCCGTCGAGGCTTTTATTTATTATTTCCAATTTTGCCAGGGCGTCAGCTTTTTTCTTCTGCTCAATTTCAATTATCTCCGGTTTGGCGTTATTCATAAAACGTTCATTGCTCAATTTTGCTTCAACCGATTTTAAAAATCCTTCCAGGTATTCTTTCTCTTTTTCAAGGCGCTCTTTTTCGGCCGCTTTATCGACATTTATAGCCAATGGGATGTATAATTCATCATTTGCCACCCTGAAACTGGCTGCGTCATTCACCTTTTCATTCACAAATTCCAGCTGATCAACATTGGCAGTCCTTGAAATGATGGCTTTGAACCGATCGTAACCTATGCCTGAATTTGATTTAATAAAAAGGTTCAGAGATTCCTTCGGTGAAATTTGTTTAGCCTGCCGGATATTACGAATACCGGTGATCACTTCTTTCACCAATTCGGTTTCGTTCAATAATTGGGCATCTATTGCCCCGATTTCTGGCATTTTGGCTACAATACAGCAGTCCATGGTCGACCGTTCCCCGAAAATTTCGGCATCGTGCCACAACTCTTCGGTGATAAAAGGCATAAACGGATGCAGTATCTTCAGGATATCCTCAAAAAAAGCAATCGTCTTGTCATAAGTCTCCCTGTCGGTAGGCTTTTGATAATCGGGTTTGATCATTTCCAGGTACCAGGCGCAGAAATCGTCCCAAACCAATTTATAGGTCGACATCAATGCTTCCGAAACCCTGTACTGGCTAAAATTATTTTCGATCTCGGCCAACGCCTCGCTAAAGCGACTGCCGAACCAGGCTATCGCTGTTTCGTTACTATTCTCCAGTGTATCATCTACTTCCCATCCTTTAACTAAGCGAAAAGCGTTCCATATTTTATTGCCAAAGTTTCGTCCCCATACGCAATGCTCTACGTCAAACATCAGGTCGTTACCCGCGGGCGAGCTGCGCAGCATACCTATACGTACGCCATCGGCGCCGTACTCACTGATGAGGTCAAGCGGATCGGGTGAGTTCCCTAAAGACTTGGACATCTTGCGGCCCAGTTTATCCCGCACGATCCCGGTCAGGTACACATTCCTAAACGGCAATTCGCCGCGAAACTCATGTCCCGCCATGATCATCCTGGCTACCCAGAAAAATAAGATCTCGGGCGCTGTTACCAGGTCGTTGGTGGGATAATAATAGTTGATGTCTTCGTTATTAGGGTCCTTGAAACCATCGAACACCGATATGGGCCACAGCCATGAGGAGAACCAGGTATCAACCACGTCCTCTTCCTGTACCAAATCTCTAAACTCTAAACCCGAAACTCTAAACTGGTCCTCAGCTTCAGACTTGGTTTTGGCAACTACCCACTGGCCCTGCTCATTATACCAGGCTGGTATCTGCTGTCCCCACCACAGTTGCCGGCTGATGCACCAGTCCTTCACATTCTCCATCCAGTAACGGTAGGTGTTTACGAATTTTTCGGGGATTAGCTTGATATCACCCTTAAGCACATCATCCAGAGCGGGTTTGGCCATTTCGTCCATTTTGCAAAACCACTGCATGGATAGCTTAGGCTCGATCACCGCGTCCGTCCGTTCCGAAAACCCGATCTGCGATTTATAATCCTCTATTTTTTCCAGCGCGCCCTCTTGTTCCAACAATGGAATGATCCTTTTGCGCGCCGCGAAACGGTCCTCCCCAACCAGTATTTGCGCCTTTTCGTTCAGCGTGCCGTCATCGTTCAAAATATCAATAACAGGCAGGTTGTGTTTCAAACCCAGCTCATAGTCATTCAGGTCATGCGCAGGAGTTACCTTCAAACAGCCGGTACCAAACTCCATATCCACGTAATCATCCAGTATGATCGGGATCTCTTTATTGATCAATGGAATGAACGCCTTTTTGCCGTGTAAATGCTTATAGCGTTCATCATTCGGGTTAATACAGATCGCCGTGTCCGCCATGATGGTTTCGGGACGGGTGGTAGCGATTGTCAAGTAGTCAGTGGTGAGTGGTGAGTGGTGAGTATTTGAATTCTCACTTACAACTGACAACTCATTACTCACAACTTTATATCGTATATAATACAATTTCTGATTGACTTCCTTACGAATAACTTCTTCATCCGAAACCGCCGTTTTTCCCTGCGGATCCCAGTTCACCATGCGGACGCCACGGTATATCCAGCCTTTTTTATACAGGTGTATAAAAGTATCTATCACAGCATCCGAAAGGTCCTCGTCCATAGTAAAACGCGTACGGTCCCAGTCGCACGAAGCGCCTAATTTTTTGAGTTGTTCCAGAATGATACCGCCGTATTTATGACGCCATTCCCAGGCGTATTCCATAAATTTTTCACGACCTATCTCTTTCTTATTGATGCCTCGTTCTTTGAGCATACCAACAACCTTCGCCTCGGTAGCGATGCTAGCGTGATCCGTTCCCGGGACCCAGCAGGCGTTTTTGCCTTTCATGCGGGCACGGCGTATCAGTACATCCTGGATGGTGTTGTTCAGCATGTGGCCCATGTGCAGCACGCCGGTAACGTTCGGCGGTGGAATGACGATGGTATAGGGCTCACGTTCATCGGGCACCGAGCGAAAAAACTTGTGCTCCATCCAATAGCTATACCATTTATCTTCTGCTGCTTTAGGCTGATACTTTGTAGAAATAGTCATGATGCGGCAAAAATAGCGATTTTGGTTCATGGTTCATAGTTCAGGGTTAGTGGTTAGTTCATAGTTCATAGTTCATAGATCATGGCAAATCGCGTAAACAAAAACTATCAGCTGCGACGAACCATCAACTGCCATGAACCATGAACCATGAACTATGAACCAACTAAACATCACAATATCGTTACAATCGTTTGCCATTAATACCGATTTACTAAATTCACCCTTTCTCAAAATATTAACATGGACATAAAATTATCACACCTGCTGCTCGCCGGAGCGGTATTGGTTTCATCCGCGGCATTTACTCCCGCCGGCGGCCCTCCCGCAAAATTTATCGACCCGGCTAACATGGACCTATCCATAAAACCCGGCGACGATTTTTTCGATTATGCCAATGGCACCTGGATCAAAAAGAATGCTATACCCGCGAAAGAAACCCGTTGGGGAAGTTTTAACATTCTGCACCAGGATAATACGGATAAGCTGCTGACCTTGCTTAACGAGGTGAGCAAAGCATCCGTTTCGCAGCCAAAAGGCAGCCTTAAACAACGCGTAGGCGACCTGTACGCCAGCGGCATGGATAGCCTGGCCATTGAAAAGAGAGGGTTTGAACCGATAAGGGCCGACCTGCAGCGCATTGGTGCCATCAGCGACATGAATGGCGTTGTTACCGAAATGATCACCGACCGGGTGAACGGTGATGGCAGTCCGCTTTTTGGCTCGGGCGTTGGTGCCGATTCCAAGCACCCTAATGTAAACATTGTCGACCTGAGACAAGGCGGCACTACTTTGCCCGACAGGGATTATTACCTGAAGGATAACGATCGGAATAAACGTATAAAGGGCGCTTACACCAAATACATCACGACTTTATTTACGCTGACCGGAACCAGCGCCGATGACGCCGCAAAAAATGCGGCTACTATACTGAACATTGAAACCGCACTGGCAAAGGCGCAATGGAGCCGCGTGGAAATGCGCGATCCTAATAAGACTTATAACAAGTTTTCGGTGGCGGATTTTGATAAGATGACGCCGCACCTGAACTGGACGCAGCTGCTCCCCGAAATGAAATTAAAGGGCGTGGATACCATAAACGTTGCGCAACCTGATTTCTTTAAAGCTGCCGACAACATGCTGGCAACCATCCCAGTGGCCGATTGGAAGGTTTACCTGGAATGGAACATGCTGAAGGGATCGGCATCGGCGCTGAGCTCGCCATTCGTGCGTGCCAATTTTGAATTTAGCAGTGCTTTAAGCGGCCAAAAGGTACAGACACCCCGTAAGGAGCGCATGTCAGGACTGGTGGATGGCTCATTGGGCGAGTTGCTGGGCCAGTTATATGTAGAAAAATATTTTACTCCCGCTGCCAAGGAGTATATGGTAAACCTGGTGAACAACCTGAAAGGCGTGCTGGGCGACCGCATCAAGCGCCTCGACTGGATGAGCGATGCTACCAAGAAACGTGCGTTGGCTAAGCTAAGCGCCTTTACCGTAAAAATTGGCTATCCCGATAAATGGCAGACCTACGCCGGCCTGACGATAAACCGCAATGATTACTACGGCAACCTGAAGACTATTTCCAAATGGCGGTATAACTATAATATTTCGCAGTACGGAAAACCGGTAGACAGAACCCGCTGGGGAATGACTCCGCCTACCGTAAATGCCTCTTACAGTCCAAATACCAATGGGATTACCTTCCCGGCCGGAATATTACAGTTCCCGTTCTTTGATTTTAAAGCGGATGACGCGGTAAACTACGGTGGTATAGGCGCAGTGATCGGTCACGAAATGACCCACGGTTTTGACGATCAGGGCCGCCAGTTTGATGCCGATGGCTCATTACGCGACTGGTGGACCAAGGACGACGCCGACAAGTTTAAATCGCGTGCCGACCAGGTGGTAGCGCAATATAACGCGTTTACTATACTGGATACCCTGCACGTAAACGGCAAGCTGACTGAGGGCGAGAACCTGGCCGACCTTGGCGGTTTGAATGTGGCCTACGAAGCCTTTAAACGCACGAAGCAAGGTCAGTCGAAAACCAAGATCGACGGCTTTACACCCGATCAGCGTTTCTTCCTGTCATGGGCGCAGGTGTAGCGCGGTTCGCAACGGCCGGAAGCAGCCGCACAGCGCATCCTGACCGATCCGCACTCGCCGGAGCAATACCGCTGCAATGCGCCTATCAGCAATATGGATGCATGGTACGCGGCGTTCAACGTGCAGCCGGGTGATAAATATTATAAGAAACCGGAGGACAGGACACATATTTGGTAAGTCCTGAGTATTGAGTTCTGAGTCTTAAGTCAAACCATGCTTTGAAAAAAGACTTGCGAAGTTTTTGAAACTTCGCAAGTCTTTAGGGCGCGCTATAATTACCAAAGGGGACCAAGCTAAACTTTCCGTGCCGCTGGGTCCCTTTCAGGAGACCCCGCGGGGACGTGAAAACTCTTCTTATATTTGTACCGAGTGGGACGTGCACCCATTCGACAACGCAAAGGGCGGCAGATGATTCTGCCGCCTCTTGTTATTTAGCCTTGCCGCTACCGCGGGCATAAGGGTCAGGCTAAAAATCCACTAGCGCCAGGCAAAACCCGGCGCTAGTGGGGTGACGAGGTACACATCCCCATCACAGCAAATATAAGCACAAGTTGCAGCTTCGAACGTAGATGGGGCCTGTTTATTTCCGTGCGACAGGGTCCCCTTTAAGGAGACCCCGCGGGGACAGGACGGCATAAATTACCAAAGGGGACCAAGTTAAACTTAATCCCCTTCGATCATTGACACGTTAGCGTAAAGCTATGCTTCACACTCCCGGAGTAGCTGGGTACGCATCCCCTCCACTTCAAATATAAGCACAACTTGCGACATTCAGACTTATCTTTCCGTCCAAGCAGGGTCTCTCATAGAGGACCCTGCGTTTTTTCCGGCACTCACAGCGCAGGGTCCCTTTCAGGTTTAGGTTTACCCACAAAACCCGAATTTCACCAGGCGTTCCTATGGAACGCGTGTGTATGTCTTCATTTTTCTACCAACCAAACGTCTCTATGAGACGATGAATATAAAAGAGCGTCCGGTACGGACGCCTGGTTGGTAGAAATCAATCAAATAATTCGTTTTTCGTTCCGTAGGAACGTTTGGTGATATCGAAATTGTTCTTTGATGCCATTATCTACGCTAAATTTTGTGGGTTAACTTAAACTTTCAGGAGAATCTGCGGGGACGTGATGAGTTTCCCACATTCAGATCACGGCACACAAACAACAAGTTAAGTAATGCTTATCTTTAAAAATCAGGCCTGTATAGTACATCCAGGACTAACAGAACTTTGTATAGGTATTACAGGATTTAATCACAGATCTGTATAGCTATTTCAGGACGGGTCAATTGGACAATACGGTTGAAAATCATGGTTTACATGTTTATCGTCGTTTTTTGATTAATTAGTTGATAATCAGTAGTTTAACTCTAAAATGCGCGAAATTATGTAAACCATGTAAACCATGTTAAGCCCCTGGCATCATCAATCCCGTTTTAGGCGTCCACAAAGGCTTTGCCGTTTAGAGGGGGCTTAGTATCTTTGTCCCAATGATCGTCCACCAATTTTATGATAAGGGTTTGGCACATGCTTCCTATGCCATCGTACGGCTGGGAAAAATGATCGTGATCGACCCCGGCCGCGACCCAAAGCCTTACTACGATTTCGCTTCTTTTAATAATGCAGATATTGTAGGTGTTATAGAGACGCACCCGCATGCCGATTTTGTCAGCTCACACCTGGAGATACACCAAAAAACAGGCGCCACCATTTATGTAAGCAAGCTGCTCGGCGCCGAATACCCGCACGAAACCTTTGATGACGGGGATGTCATTCATTTAGAAGATATTAAGCTAAGGGCAATCAATACGCCCGGTCATTCACCTGACTCCATATGTATTTTACTCCAGGATGAGGATGGCAACGATAAAGCCATATTTACCGGCGATACTTTATTCGCCGGAGATGTAGGACGGCCCGACCTGCGCGAAAACGCGGGCAATATTACGGCTGCCAGGGAAGAGCTGGCTCGCCAGATGTACCACTCTACGCGCGACAAGCTGATGCACCTGCCGCATCATGTGATCGTTTACCCGGCGCATGGCCCCGGCTCATTGTGCGGTAAGAGCATGAGCCCCGACCTGGAGAGCACTATCGGCCGCGAACTGCGCGAAAATTATGCGCTTCAACTGATGGATGAGCTCAGCTTCGTGGATATGCTGATAGCCGATCAGCCGTTTATGCCGAAATATTTTGGCTATGATGTGGAGCTTAATAAAAGAGGCGCCTTACCGATAGAAAAGAGTATATCATCTGTCCCCCGGCTTGAAAAGAATGTCCCGTTAGAGAAAGGCGTTCCGGTTGTGGATACCCGGCCGCAGGTCGAATTTAGTAAGGGTCACCTGCCATGCGCCATAAATATACAGGATGGCGAAAAATTTGAAACCTGGCTGGGGTCGATCATCGGTCCGGAAGAACCGTTTTACCTGATAGCCGAAGATGAAGCCGGCATGGATCATTTTATCCGCATGGCCGCGAAAATAGGCTATGAAAGCAATATCAAAGGCGCCCTGTTAAATCCGGACAATGCCGCTGAAGCAATACCGAAACTGGATGTTGCCGATTACAAGTTCCATCCCGATCACTACACTATTGTAGATGTGCGCAACTGGGGCGAAATAAATGAGGGTAAAATATTTAAGCATTCGATCTCGTTACCTCTACCGGAACTACGTGAACGCCTGGGCGAAATTCCTTCTGATAAGCCCATCGTTGTGCACTGTGCTGCGGGCTATCGTTCGGCAGCAGCTACCAGTATCATTGCTTGTAATATAAAAAGCGTACCTGTTTATGACCTTGGGGAAGCGATTAATGAGGTCAGAAATCAGAAGTCAGAAGTCTGATATTGTTCATGGTTGATGGTTCCTAGTTCATGGCCGAAAGGTTGAAAATTTTGCAATATCGTATTATGATCTATGAACCATGAACTGCTAAAATTTGTCGTTACGGCCGATGGATCCAAAACCATTTATAACAGTGAAGTCGGTGAAAATTATCATTCCAGGCATGGAGCTTTGCAGGAGAGCAGGCATGTCTTCCTGCAATCAGGCCTTGAATATTTTTTAACTAACAACCAACTGCGGCAAGTATCAGTGCTTGAGGTTGGATTCGGTACGGGACTTAATTTCCTGTTGAGCGCCGACTATTGCATCAGTCACGCGATAAAATTAGATTACGCCGGTATCGAGGCATACCCTTTAAGTACTGAAATGATCGCTCAAACGGGGTATGGCGAATACCTATCCCCTGCTACCTGGAAAACCTTTACGGACCGATATGCAAGTTCGTTAAAGGGGTTGATTCAAATAGATCAACGCTGCCAACTGCAAGTTGCCAATTGCAAACTATTGGATTTTAAAAGCGATAAGCAATACGATGTGATCTACTACGATGCTTTTGCCTCTATCCATCAGCCCGAAATGTGGGATATGAAAGCCATATCGCACACCCTAAGTTTCTTAAAACCGGGCGGCGTGTTTGTAACCTACGCCATCACGGGTAACCTGAAAAGGCTCATTAAATCGTTGGGCCTCCGCGTGGAAAAAGCGCCGGGAGCACCCGGTAAACGGGAGATGCTGCGGGCGATAAAATGCGCAGATGTGCAAATATGAAGATGTGCAGATAATTTGCATGCAATTTATATATCAATTTTTTAACTAAACCGTTTTAATCCGCACATTTGCACATCTGCATATTTGCACATTAAAAACATGCCACTAACAGCCCCAATTACCGCCAATACACCTTCCGCAGCGTTCGACCGCCTGCTTACCATTATGGACGATCTGCGTCTCAATTGCCCCTGGGATAAAAAACAAACGCTCGAAAGCCTGAGGCACCTGACCATAGAAGAAGTATATGAGCTTTCCGATTCGATCCTTGGCGCCGATATGCCCGAGATAAAAAAAGAACTCGGCGACATCATGCTTCACCTGGTCTTCTATGCCAGGATAGCCTCCGAAACCAATGATTTTAATATCACTGATGTACTGAACGGTATTTGTGACAAGCTGATCAACCGGCACCCGCATATTTACAGCGATGTGAAAGTTAACGACGAAAGCGATGTAAAACGCAATTGGGAGCAGATCAAATTAAAAGAGGGTAACAAGTCGGTTTTGGGTGGCGTACCTGCATCGCTCCCTGCGCTGGTGAAGGCATCGAGGATACAGGAAAAGGCCCGCGGCGTAGGCTTCGACTGGGAAGAAAAGGGGCAAGTTTGGGCAAAGGTTGAAGAAGAACTTCGTGAGTTTAAAAATGAATTCAACGTGGATGATGAAAGCCTGATCGACCGCGAAAAAGCCGAGAGCGAATTTGGCGACCTGCTTTTTTCCCTGATCAATTATGCACGGTTTATCGACATCAACCCGGAAGACGCGCTTGAGAAAACAAATCGTAAATTTATAAAGCGATTTCAATACCTGGAGGCTAAGGCAAAAGAAAACGGCAGGCAACTGCATGATATGAGTTTAGCCGAGATGGACGTATTTTGGGATGAGGCCAAGAAATTATAAAATAAGCTAAGGCATGTAGCGTTTTTAGCTTAAACCACGTATTTTAGATAAAATGAAAAATAAATTACTTTACCTGGCGCCTATATTGCTTTTTTTTATCACCGGCTGTTTTAATGACAAGGTATCACCGGTTCCGAGTTTATCCTCGGGAACTTACTCCGGCCAGTTCAGGCTTTTCCATAGGCATGCAACTACAAGCCCTTTCGATACGCTGAAAGCAAATATTACGCTTACACTGAGCAATACGCCGGCCAATTCTTTTTCGCTAAGCGGGGACACCGCGAGTGTAATTGCGGGTAGTAAAGGCACTTACGAACTTGCTACAAATGGCAACTTTATACTTTTTGTCGACAGTACGATACCTCAAACTGCCACTTCGGGTAAAGTGCATTTGAATGGCGAATATGTTTATAGTTATGACGGCAATGCGCTGCAAATGATCGCTTCCAGTGCCGATACGCTGCAGGTGCAATACGATTTAAAGAAAAATTAATAAGAATTCATTTTTATTTTTTGGGGAAAGCCTCGCCGTTGCGGGGCTTTTTTTCTGGCGGATACCGAATATTCTATTGGATTTGTAGCGATATTAGGGTTTGCATCGTAAGGGGATATAAATAAGTTGAATATTGGCTGAATAAAAACATTTAATGCGTCCACCCAACCGCATTGCTGAAGATGAACTGATACAGCAATGCAAATCAGGCAGCTTAAGGTACCAGGAACTGCTTTACAAGCAGTTTTATGGCTATGCCATGAGTGTGGGCCTGAGATATTGTATTGATAGGGATGATGCGTTGGAGGTAGTGAACGATGCTTTTATCAAGGTGTTTAACTCGATGAAAAATTACGACACGGCCAAACCTTTTAAGGCTTGGCTAAGAACTATCATCGTAAACACGGCCATCGACAGGAGAAGGAAGGATTTCAAGCTCCAGTTGAATACTGATCTGAATGGTGCAGAATATTTACCTGCACACACGAATGTAATAGATACGTTAAACGCGCAGGATATTTTGAACCTGATGCGTGAACTACCTGCTATTCAATTAGCTATATTTAACTTATATGAGGTCGACGGCTATAATCATGATGAAATCGGGGTGATACTTAATATCCCTGCGAGTTCGTCACGGGTATATTTAAGCAGGGCCAAAGAGAAATTAAGAAAAATGATCAAAACCGAAACACAGAATCATGGATGACCAATTTGATAAGGATCTGAAGAAGCGCATCAGGGAAGTGTTCGACAATTACGAGGACGATTCCGCTGACAAGGGCTGGGCGTTACTGCGGAAAAAATATCCCGGGAAAGCGAAAAAATATCCCATCGCGTGGATGTGGTGGAGTTCAGCAGCAGCGGTATTACTGCTGTTCCTGGGTATACTATGGTTTAAGCAATCGCCCGAAAAGCAGCAACAACATTTTACCGTTATTAAAAAAGGCAGCCACAATAAACAGCCGGTCAAAACTTCCGGTACAACCAACGATCAAAACGCCGTTGACAACACAGCTGTGCAGCAGCCTGACCATACCCTCGCAAACGCGACGGATCATAAGACTCCTGTGAGGCTAAGGGTGGCGACTACGCCAAATCACGTTGTGACATCGAGCAAGGACCAGGGTATTTTTGCCAGCAACGTGCGCACTAAGCCAGCAGGTAAAACCCCAGCCAATTCGCCCATTATTAATGATCAAAATAACCATTCGCCGGCTGCCAATAGCTCAGTTAATACGACAACCTTGGCATCAGCGGTTAAACCTACGGATACTAATCCCGAAAATCCATCAAATGTAGCGAAACCAGGTACGGAGAACCTATCAGTATCTAAATCTAATGCGACCGCGGCTGCGCCGGGAATAACTTTGCAACAGCCAGATCAATTGAATAAACAATTATTGGCAAACAATAAACAGGACTCAAAACAAAAAGGGCTGTCAAAAAATAACCTGGTGCATTTTGGGATTTATGCGGCTAGTTATCTCAATTATGCTAAGGGCAGCAGCAGCAGGTTTAACGTTGGCGCCGGTTTTAGCGCGGATATCAACCTGACCCGGAAACTCAAAGTATCGACCGGGATCGCTATCGCACAAAACTCGCTGAGTTACCCGGGCCAACCTGTATTTAGCACGCCTGCGGGAATAAATATGGCCCCTTTAGCCCTTTATTCGGCCAGTACACTGCAATATTCGGTATCAGAGCCTTCCTTTAGAAATTACAGCGCCAACCTGGTTGGGATCGATATCCCGGTGAACCTCAAATACACATTTGACCCGGGAAAGAGTGAAACATACTTATTGGCCGGTTTAAGTTCGGGCACATTTATCGATGAGACCTACACTTACAGCTTTAGTAATTCGCAAGCGCAAAGCCAGTCGGCCCACGGGGGTTTTTATTTTGCGAAGATGCTTAACCTGGCCATCGGCACCGGTTATCGGGTAGGAAGCAACCGCCTGATCATCGAACCTTTTTTGAAATACCCGCTTGATGGCATTGGGTCACAGCAAATACGCTTTGGTTCAGGCGGCGTTAACCTGAAATTCAGTATTCCGTCGCAAAGGAGGTAACAGTTTTATTTGAACCGAATGGCCTTCACGGGCGTTATCCGGGTCACGAGCATCGATGGTATGATAAGTACCAGCAGGCATATAGCTAAGGTGCCGATATTCAAAAGCAGCATATCTGTAAACTTTATCTGTATTGGGATAAACTTCATGTAATACGATTCCTCGTCGAGTGTGAAGAAATGTGTACTGGACTGAAAAAAACTAATGCCCAGCCCGAAGATGTTCCCCAATAACAATCCAATGCCGATAAGGTAGGTGGCATTATAAAGAAATATTTTCTGTATCGTCCAGTTATCCGCACCCATCGCTTTAAAAATACCGATCATAGATGTGCGCTCGAGGATGATAATCAACAAGGCCGAGATCATATTGATGGTGGCCACGATCAACATCAGGATCAGCATAACCTGGGCATTTACATCAAGCAATTTCAGCCACTCGAAAATGGTTGGATATGATTCGGTAACCAGCTGAGATTTTAGTTTCAAAGGCATCTTATCGCTCAAAAAATCGTCCGCCGCATGCAACTGATCGAAATCCTTTACGCGTAATTCATACCCTCCCACGTCATTGGTGTCCCAGTTATTTAATTTGACGATAAGCGAGAGATCGCCTATGACGAAGGTTTTATCAATATCCTCGACGCTGGTATCAAAAATGCCTGCCACGTAAAACGCCCGTTTGCGCAGGTGCTCCTGGACAAAATACATCAGGAATTTATCACCAACTTTCAATTGCAGCCGGTTGGCGAGGTAACTTGATATCAACAGTTGCTTTTGGGAAGCAACAGTATCGGTAAAATCGATGACTTTGCCGGATACCATTGCCCGCTTAAAGAACGACCAGTCATAGTCTTTACTCACCCCTTTCATCACCACGCCTTCTATCTCGGTCCGGGTTTTGATGATACCGGGCTTTGAGGCGGTTGGCGATATGCCGGCAAAAAGCGGGTTTGACTGAACCGCTCTTACAAAGGCTTTATCATAAGGGACAGCGGTGTTTTGATAAGAGTAGTTGTTATCGAAATTCTGTACCTGGATATCGCCAGAAAAACCCCTGATCTTCTGCCTGATCTCGAGCTTGAAACCCCTGATAATAGCCAGCGACAAGATCATCACGCCAAGGCCAAGCATAATGCCCAATACAGCAATTCGTACAATAAGCTTGGAATAAGTACGGTTTGACTTAAATGAAATGCGTGAAGATATGAATGAGGCGAAACTCAATGCGGGCTGATTTTTGTACTTTCGCAAATATGCGGATTTCAGTTGAATGATGAACCGCTATTATCCACCTGTTTCCTTGCTATGAAAAAAATATTTTCATTTTTATTAGTACTGATCACCGGCTTGTCATCACTTAGCGCGCAGCAAAAACTCCTCTCCCCCGAAAAAGGAACGAAAAACCCTGACAATATCCCCCAACCTTTAAAAAGGCACCGGGATAAAAAGACGCACGTGCATGGCGATATTCTTACGGGCGCAGATCAAACCGAATTATACCTCGATTACCTGAAGGGGAAAAACATCGGCATGGTACTCAACCAAACGTCGGTGATCGGCAAAAACAATGTTTCGAGTCTTGACAGCCTGGTAAAATTGGGCGTACACATCATAAAAATATTCGGCCCGGAGCATGGTTTCAGGGGAACGGCCAGTAACGGCGCGGAGGTGAACGATACAGTGGACCCTAAAACAGGTATACCTGCCATTTCCCTGTACGGTAAACATTATAAGCCGACGCCGGATGACCTGAAGGGCCTGGACCTGGTGATATTTGATATACAGGATGTTGGAACGCGTTTTTATACTTACCTGTCGACGCTGCACTACGTAATGGAAGCCTGCGCCGAAAATCATGTTGAATTGATGATACTCGACAGGCCAAATCCCAATGGCTATTTTGTCGATGGGCCGGTAATGGATACCGCCTATCATTCTTTTGTGGGGCTTGATCCAATACCTATTGTTCATGGTATGACGTTTGGCGAATATGCCCAAATGCTGAACGGTGAAGGCTGGCTGAAGAATCGCGTGCAATGCAAACTGAAGATCATCAAAGTGGCTAACTATATTCATTCCATGCCTTATACACCGCCAATAAATCCTTCACCTAATTTGAATACCTACAGGTCGATAATACTCTACCCGGGTTTATGCCTGTTTGAAGGCACTACACTTAGCGTAGGTCGTGGTACGATGTATCCTTTCCAGGTGCTTGGTCATCCATCATTAAAAGGCAAATTCAGTTACTCCTTTACCCCGGTAAGCATCGCCGGTATGAGCGAGGAGCCGCCGCATAAAGGTCAGCTGTGCTACGGTGTCGATCTGAGAAATGATGACATTGATTCCATAAGAAGCACGGGGAAAATAGATATATTGTGGCTGCTAAAGTTATACCAGGAATTCCCTGATAAGGAGCATTTTTTTAACGGCTACTTTACCAAATTGGCCGGAAACGAACAATTGCGCAGGCAAATTGAAGAGGGCAAAAGCGAAGAGGAAATAAGGCAAAGCTGGGAACCCGGGCTGAGTCGTTTTAAAATGATGCGCAAGAAATATCTATTGTATAAATGATCCGGAAACGTCTAAAGCCTGTGAGGAATATATGAGGATAGTTTTTATGGGTACGCCCGAGTTTGCTGTAGCGTCGCTGGATGAATTGATCTCATCGGGTGCGGAGATCGTAGGCGTGGTAACAGCGCCGGATAAGCCGGCGGGCCGTGGACAAAAAGTAAGCGAAAGTGCTGTGAAGCAATACGCGATTGCACATGGCTTAACGGTGCTTCAACCTGAAAAACTCAAGAACGAGCAATTTCTTAAGGAATTGGAAGCATTGGGCGCCGACCTACAGGTGGTAGTAGCCTTCCGAATGCTACCCGAAGTCGTTTGGAATATGCCGCCAAGGGGCACAATTAATCTGCATGCTTCCCTCCTGCCACAATATCGCGGCGCGGCGCCTATCAACTGGGTTTTGATCAATGGTGAAAAAGAAAGCGGTGTAACCACTTTTTTCCTGAAACATGATATCGATACCGGTGATATATTATTTACCGAAAAAGTGACCTTGACAGGAAAAGAAACTGCCGGCGAATTGCACGACCGCCTGATGCACAAAGGCGCCGGCCTGCTGGTAAAAACCGTAAAAGCCATCGAAAGCGGGCGCTATACCGAGCTGCCGCAGGCTCAACTCGCCGAAGGCGTTGAATTGAAGCACGCGCCGAAAATCTTCAAAGACGCCTGCAAAATAGATTGGAACCAGCCCTCCGAAAAGGTATATAATTTGATCCGCGGGCTAAGTCCATATCCTACAGCGTTCACTACGCTGAATGATAAAGTATTGAAAGTATTTGCTTCCGAATACCAAATTACCGGTACGGGCATATCGCCGGGAGGCTTCCTGACCGACAATAAAACCTATCTCAAATTTGCCGCGGCGGATGGCTTCGTAAGCCTTACCGATGTGCAACTGGAGGGCAAAAAGCGAATGGGGATCGAGGAGTTTTTGAGGGGGGTAAGGTTGTAAATTACAACTTGTTCAACTCCCCAATCAACCCCTTGCTTAACTGGTTGAAATAGCGCTTCACACCAAAACCCATTACCCACTGGACGCCGCGGGAGGCATTGGTGAGGAATACTTCATCGGCTTCATACAAAATATCGGGATTGATCTGCGCCTCGGTACAGGGTATGCCGCTTTGTTTGGCTAATTTGATGACGATGTTGCGCATTACGCCTTCGATACAGCCTTCACTCAATGCAGGGGTATACAAATGGCTGTTATACCAAACGAAAATATTGGAGTTCCCGGCTTCGCAAAGGTTACCCTCCTGGTTGACCAGGAAAACTTCATCCAGTTTATTCTGAACCTTGAACAGGCCCGCCATCACCAAGGGCAGCGAGCTGCAAGTTTTGATATTCGAAAGATAGTTGACGGGCTTAGGCACTTCGGTAAAGACATCCATGATCAGCCCTTTTTCATTCAGGAAATAACGCGGCTCATCCATGGGCGTCAGCTCAAGGCAATAACCCATTTTATTTTGTGTGGGCGCATAAAATCCTTCCGCGTCGCGATAAACGGTCAGGCGCAGCCGGCCATGTTTAACTTTATTTCGGGACGCCAATTGCTCCACCTTCTCCCTCAAAAACCAGGTATCCATTTGCGAATACCCGTCAATCTTTAGAATTTTCATGCTGCGCTGCAGGCGATCGGCGTGCAATTCAGCGAATTTTAAATGCCCCTTCATCAGGCGCATGCTTTCAAATAAACCATCGCCATACTTAAAACCACGATTTGCTACCGTAAGCAGTTTGCTGTCGGCGGGTAAAAGCTCACCGTTAAAGTTGATCAGCAAGGGGGTCATGATATCCCCTCCTCTTTTACCCCCGCGTATTTCCGCCATTTTTCCAGCACCGAAGCGAAATCAGGCGGCAAGGGCGCTTCAAAAAGCATAGGTTTTTTCGTGGAAGGATGTACAAAGCCCAGTGTTTGCGCGTGCAAAGCCTGCCGGGGCATCATTTCAAAACAATTCTCGACAAACTGCCGGTATTTATTGAATACCGTCCCCTTCAATATCTTATCACCGCCATAAATAGCATCGCTGAATAGCGGATGGCCGATATGCTTCATATGTGCCCTGATCTGGTGCGTGCGGCCGGTTTCCAATTGACATTCTATCAAAGTCACATAGCCCAAACGCTCCAAAACCCGGTAATGCGTTACCGCCCACTTACCTTTTTCCTGGTCATCATAAATAGACATTACCCGCCTGTCGTTATGGCTGCGGCCTATATAGCCGGTCACAGTTCCGTCCTTCTCAATATCACCCCAAACCAATGCCAGGTATTTGCGCGTAATGGTATGATCGTAAAACTGCCGTGCCAGGTAGGTCATAGAACGCTCGTTCTTGCTGATCAGCAGCAGGCCCGAGGTATCCTTATCTATACGGTGAATCAAGCCGGGCCGACCATCATTGCCCGGCATCGTTGGCAATTGCTGAAAATGATAAACCAGAGCGTTCACCAGCGTGCCGGTATAGTTATTATAGCCGGGATGCACCACCATGCCTGCTTCCTTATTGACCACCAGCACATCATCATCCTCGTAAACAACAGTGATAGGCAAGTTCTCCGGGTAAACTTCTGTATCGCGCGGCGGATGGGGCAATACTACCGAGATCACATCCAGCGGTTTAACTTTATAACTTGCTTTGATGACATTATCGTTAACCAGAACATTACCCAATTCTATCGCGTTCTGAATGCGGTTACGCGAGGCGTTTTCAACGCGGTGCATCAGGAATTTATCTATGCGCAGCAGCGACTGGCCCTTATCAACTACCAGTCTCAGGTGCTCATACAAATCTTGTTCTTCCTGTTCGGGTAATTCTATATCGGTTGTCATCGGGGCAAAAATACTCGTTTTTTCATTAGAATAATTTGTTTTTAATGGGAATGAAGCTATCATGAGCTCTGTTCGTTTTTATTTTTAATGGTAGCTCATAATGGTTTTATACTATTACTTGTTCTAAATTTACCCGGATGAATATCGAGCTTGAAATTTTTAGTCCCGTCCATCAAATTCATGATCCGTTGTTTGATGAAAAAGGGCTGGAAGTTTTCATCAAACGCGACGATCTCATCCACCCGCTCATCTCGGGCAATAAATGGCGTAAGCTCAAGTACGTGCTCAATCAGGCACAAGCCGAAAATAAAACACACCTGGTTACTTTTGGCGGGGCGTATTCGAATCATTTATTGGCGACGGCTGCTGCTGCCGCGCAATTTGGTTTCAGCTCGACAGGTTTTGTTCGCGGTGAAGAGGTGGATAATGATACCTTATTCCTTTGCCGCCTTCATGGTATGAATTTGCTGTTTACCGATAGGGATAGTTACAGGGATAAACAAACATTGTTCGATAAACATTTCAAAAGTGACCCGAAAGCATATTTTATCGACGAAGGCGGAGCGTCGGCATTAGGCGCCAAAGGTTGCAGCGAGCTGGTAGTTGAATTGACCGAAACCTATGATCATATCTTTTGCGCCTGCGGAACGGGAACGACCGCCGCCGGTATTATCAATGGGATAAATACACTTCCGCTTGATGCGCAATTTCATGGTGTGCCTGTTTTTAGAAATGGCGAGTTTTTGAGGGCAGATATAGATAGGTTCCTCACTGCACCCGCTCAATATCATTTGCATACTGAATACCATTTCGGCGGGTACGCCAAAACATCGGATGAACTAATACAATTCATCAAACGCTTCGTGGCCTCAACGGGGATGCTGATCGATCCGGTCTACACCGGCAAAATGCTGTATGCCATTTATGACCTGGCATATAAAAATTACTTTGCCAAAGGAAGTAAAATACTGGCGATCCATACCGGGGGGACATGGGGTTTGCTGGGCATGAAGGATAAGTTTATTTAGAAGATTTTACGCCGAAATCCAATCATCTGCACATTTGAAATCCGCGCATTTGCATATTTTTTATTGAAAACTATTTTCCTGTTCAGTACAAAAAATAGGTTTAAACAATTTAAAGTTACTTTTTCGCCAATCGGTTCAAAAAGTGCTTAAATTATTGTTTTTGGGCACTTTTTAGTAAATTTGTAACAAACCAATTGCTTATGTATAACCTTCAGATCTCACCCGAAAACGTACAGGACACTTTGAAGAAGCATATCCTTGCCGATGGCTTCGACCTTACTTTTGATATGGAAAAAAGCAAGGGCGTTTATATCTATGATTCCAAACATAAACGCACCTATCTTGATTTTTTTACCTGCTTTGCTTCGGTGCCATTAGGTTACAATCACCCTAAAATGGTTGATGATGAGGCGTTCAAAAAGAACCTGCTGCTGGCGGCCTTGACCAACCCCTCCAACTCAGATATCTATACTGAGCAATACGCTCAGTTCATTGATACTTTCGACCGTGTGGGTATCCCTGAATACTTGCCGCACGCTTTCTTTATTTCCGGTGGCTCATTGGCGATTGAGAACGCGATCAAGGTGGCAATGGATTGGAAGGTTCAAAAAAACTTTGCCAAAGGCTATACCAAGGAGCGAGGCTTCAAGGTACTGCACTTTGAACAGGCTTTTCACGGGCGCAGCGGCTATACGCTGAGCCTGACCAATACCCTGCCCGTAAAAACCAAATGGTTTGCCAAATTTGATTGGCCGAGGGTATCGATACCCAAAATGAATTTCCCTTATTCCGATGCGAACCATGAGGATCTGTTGGACAGGGAGGCGTTATCGATCGCGCAGATCAAAAAGGCGTTCGAGGTAAATAAGGACGATATATGCGCTATTATTATCGAGCCGATACAATCTGAAGGCGGTGACAACCATGTAAGGCAGGAGTTTTTAGAACAGTTGCGTGCATTGGCAGACGAAAACGAAGCCATGCTGATCTACGATGAGGTACAAACCGGCGTGGGCCTTACGGGCAAATTCTGGTGCCACGAGCATTTCGGCGAAAAAGCACGCCCGGATGTCATCGCTTTTGGTAAAAAGATGCAGGTATGCGGCATCCTGGCCGGTACAAAGGTTGACGAGGTTGAAAATAATGTTTTCCGTGTGTCATCACGAATCAACTCCACCTGGGGTGGTAGTTTGGTTGATATGGTGCGATCATCCAAAATAATGGAGATCATTGAGGAAGACAAGCTTTGCGATAATGCCGCCGAAGTAGGTGAGTATCTGCAAAATGAGCTCGTTAAAATAGCGGAAAGGAATTCGATCATCAATAATGTTCGCGGTCGCGGTTTGATGACCGCATTTGACTTTCATAACAAAGCTAATCGCGATAACTTTATCAAGGAAGGCATGAAAAGGGATATCATGTTCCTGGGTTGCGGTGCTCATACCATCCGCTTCAGGCCGGCACTCATTATGGATAAAACCCATATAGCTGAGGGTCTGTCAGTTCTCGAAAAAATATTGGGCATATTATAATACTTCTGTAATATTTTTGTTGCAATGCGGCGCCCTTGTTAAAACAAAAGGCGCTATTTTCATATTATACATACTATTATCCATTATTTACGTTTACTAATTAAGTAAATATTAATATATACTATTTTTTTACCACTATAGTCAATATTCCAGATTATTATGGTGCCTAAATTTGTATTTTATATTGGATACCAATTTGATATACTACCCTACCATGAGTAAACATATTGAAAAACTGAAAAAACAGCTCCTTGAAATAGCTGAAGTTGTTAATTCGTTCAAATCGGAGGCCGTCCAGGTGAGGATCATCGACCGCCTGTTAGACGCGATAGCCGAAAACGACAAAGGTGAACCTGAAGGACCAGAAGCATTCGTAAAAAAAGCCCGCCGCTCGAAAAATAATGATGACGATGATCATGCACCACGCGGTCGTAAAAAACCAGGAGCCACTAAGATCCTCAACCAGCTTTTAGCAACAGATTATTTCAATGCCCGGCATTCGATCTCGGCGATAGCCGATTATTGCAAGGAGCATTATGATTCCGATTTTAAAACATCGGAGCTTTCGGGCATACTGTTGAAACTTGCAAAAGAGAACAAGCTAAGGCGCGAAAGAAGCAACGACAATAATCGTTTCGAGTACGTTAGAGCTTAACGATGTGCGGGAAGACGAGTATTACTGCAGATCGAAAAGGCTGTTGACACCTAATATTTTCTTTGACAGGAATCCTTCGGCATATTTTACACCGATGCTTTTGCCAAATTCTTTGGCCCTGGCTTCAATTACTGCGATAAATTCGGGCGAGGAGATATAGGTCTGCGGCTCGTTTTTCCATTCAGGGTTAAAAAACTGCGAGCCAAACGCGTGAATGCTATCAATTTTTTTGTCCCAGTACCCGGTTACATCGACGACAATATCCGGCCTGATATAATTGTCCTGTATAAAGTGAAGGACGTTCTTCGGCCTCCAGGCCGCCTGCGCATTACCGTTATCAAAGGTTTCTATCTTTCTTAATCCGGATAAAAATGCCGAATCTTCCACCAGCTGGCTTGCCCGCCCATGATCGGGATGACGATCGTGATAGGCGTTGGTGATGACGATCTCGGGTTGGTATTTACGGATAGCACCAATTACTTTGAGCTGATATTCCTTCGTGTTTTCGAAAAAACCATCGGGCATATTTAAGTTTTCCCGCGCAGCAAGCCCGAGAATCCCGGCTGAAACTTTGGCCTCCTCGTCTCGTATTTCTGCAGTACCCCTAGTGCCGAGTTCGCCACGGGTAAGGTCCACTATCCCAACCTTTTTACCCAAAGCAATTTCCTTCAAGATAGTGCCTGAACAGCCCAATTCGGCATCATCCGGATGCACGGGCAAAACCAATATATCTAATTTGAGCATAAACAGTTTTTCTTATTTACGTGAGAGCAGGCGGGATATTTTCTTCCTTACTTTTCCTGAGGTAGGTTTGGTAAAGGGATAGAAAAAATCGGTTACAATACCGGCCTTATCCACCAGGAATTTATGAAAGTTCCATTTGGGTACCGATCGAAGCTTGCCGTTTTGTTTCCTGTCGGCAAAAAATTTGTATAAGGGATGCGCATATGGCCCTCTCACCCTTATTTTTTCAAAAACAGGGTAATTAGCACCTGCCTTTTTACAAAAGTCATCCAATTCCAGGCCGTCGCGGGGCTCCTGTCCGCCGAAGTCGTTTGAAGGGAAAGCCAGTATCTCGAAATCCATATCACGAAATTCGTCCTTCAAAACGGCAAGATCTTTAAGTTGGGGAGTAAAGCCACACTCAGAAGCGGTGTTGACTATTAATAGTACCTTGTCCTTATAATCGGCAAGGCTAACTTCTTCACCATCTAATGTCTGAACATTAAATTGGTAAACGCTGGTATCATTCATTATTAGTTCTGGTTCGAATAGAATCCCGCTTCCTGTAAGATCGCTTCCATATCCCGTTCTTCACCCGGATCGTAAGTTTCCTTCAGGTCGTGGCCAAATATACGGGCAAGGGATTGAAACATGAAAGCTTTTAAACCACCTTTTAATTGTTTAACCATCTCGTAGCTGGTGTTGCCGGTTTGACGGTCGATCAGCTTGATCAGTATTTCACCCTGACTAATTGTCAGATTCTCGACTTCGCGTTTAAACAAATCTTTTATCTGGTTTTCACAGGTATCCACCATCAATTTTTGGCGGCGCCTGTCAGCTGTTGTAGCCAGATCGCGTTGTAATTTATCGTATCGCTGGGCCGCGAACTTAGCGTAGGGCAATACTTTATAGATATTATACTTTAAGCGGCGGTATGCCTCCCTGTCGGCCTGGCTTTTAAATATGCGCACATCCACTATTTTGATCTCGGGAGTTACAATCATTGGTACCAATTCGCCATCAAGTACGGTCTCGTATGCGCGGATGGTATCATTTTTGCCTGTTTGTGGTTGAGATGGTATTTTATCATCCTGCGCCTTTACCAGCAAGGTGAAGCATGAAAACAGTAAAAGGAAACCAATAAATTTCATAATTTTACGTGATACAAAAATAATGCAAATTTTTTGGGTATTTTAACTATAACTGGCAATTTGATTTTTTGTTGCCTGTAAATGATATTATACGGAAGTGCGGACATGAAAGATTTAGTGATCGATATAGAAGCCGAAAAGAAGGAAATACGTAAACGATACCGCGGTTTGCTGCGTGCGAGCAAGTCGGCCATGCAAAAAGGCGACCGGCCGATGATACGCAAGGCATTTGAGATGGCGCTCGAATGCCATAAGGATATGCGCCGCAAATCGGGCGAGCCGTATATCTATCACCCCATAGCTGTCGCACAAATAGCCGCCGAGGAAATTGGCCTGGGAACCACTTCCATCGTGTGCGCATTACTGCATGACGTTGTTGAAGATACCGATGTAACGCTCGAAGACATTGAAAAGGAATTTGGCAAGAAGGTCGCGATGATCATCGACGGTCTTACTAAGATCTCGGGCGTATTTGATACCAACAGTTCGCTGCAGGCGGAGAATTTTCGCAAAATGCTGCTTACGCTGGCCGATGATGTGCGGGTGATTCTGATCAAACTGGCCGACCGGCTCCATAATATGCGCACCATGGAATTCATGCCGCGCGATAAGCAATTGAAGCTTTCTTCCGAAACGGTTTACCTGTATGCTCCACTGGCGCACAGACTGGGCTTATATGCTATAAAATCGGAGTTGGAAGACTTGTCCATGAAATACATGGAGCGCGAGACTTACCAGTTCATCAAAAATAAACTGAACGAGAAAAAGACAGAACGTGAAAAGTTTATCCGGGACTTTATTGAACCGGTTAAGAAAGTGCTTGAAAGCCAGGGCCTGCATGCCGATGTCTTCGGTCGTCCAAAATCCATCCATTCCATCTGGAACAAGATGAAGAAAAAGGCGGTGCCTTTCGAGGAAGTATACGACCTTTTTGCCATCAGGATTATCCTGGATAGTGCGCCTGAAAATGAAAAATCGGAATGCTGGAAGGCTTATTCTATTGTCACTGATCTTTACCGGCCCAATCCTGATCGTTTGCGTGACTGGATATCATCACCTAAAGCTAATGGTTACGAATCGCTGCATACTACTGTGATGGGCCCCCGAGGGCAATGGGTTGAGGTGCAGATACGTACCAAACGTATGAATGAGATTGCCGAAAAGGGATTTGCCGCACATTGGAAATATAAGGAAGTATCAACCGACAGCGGTCTCGACCAATGGGTACAGAAAGTGCGCGATATGTTGAAAAACCCCGAATTGAATGCCCTCGACTTTTTGGACGATTTTAAGATGAACCTCTTCTCGGACGAGATATTCATTTTCACGCCAAAAGGGGCGCTCATCCAGCTGCCATTGAACGCTACTGCGCTCGACTTTGCGTTCGAGATACACACGGATGTGGGTGCAAGCTGTATCGGCGCGAAGGTGAACCACAAATTAGTGCCACTAAACTACAAATTGCAAAACGGCGACCAGGTAGAGATCATCACTTCCAGCAAGCAAACGCCGAAGGAAGACTGGCTGAATATAGTAGTTACGGCAAAAGCCAAGGCTAAGATCAAATCGGCGCTGAAGGAAGAGAAACGCAAAGTAGCCGAAGAGGGCAAGGAGATACTGGAGCGTAAGATGAAGTCGCTGAAGATCACTTATAACTCCGATAATATTCACAAGCTAAGCTACTATTTCAAGCTGCCGTCGACGCAGGATTTGTTTTTTAATGTCGCCACGGGTCTCATCGACATGAAGGACCTCAAGGAATACCAGGCATCGGAAAAAATAATTGAGAACAAGCCGCAGGATAAGATTGAGAATGAACAGGTGCAAAGCCTGCTGCGCAATATCAAAACCAAAGACAGCGATATATTGCTGATCGGTGAGGATATGCAGAAGATCGATTACAAACTGGCCAATTGCTGTAATCCTATCCCCGGCGATGATGTATTCGGTTTTATTACTGTAAGCGACGGCATCAAAATACACCGCACCAATTGCCCTAACGCTGCTAAATTGATGGCTAACTATGGCTACCGTATTGTGAAAGCGCGATGGACCAATCAGCAGGAACTTGCGTTTTTAACCGGGCTGAGAATAACCGGTATTGATGATGTAGGCCTGATAAACAAATTGACTACGGTAATTTCCACTGATTTTAAAGTGAATATCCGCTCCATCACGGTTGATAGCGACAACGGCATTTTTGAGGGATCAATAATGGTTTATGTGAACGACACCGAACACCTGGATAACCTGATCAAGCGCCTGAAATCCGTAAAGGGAGTCACCTCCGTTACCCGCTTTGATTCGGCCATTGAAGTAGCTTCCTGAGTGCCAAGAAACAAGAGTCACGAGCCAAGACAATTAACAATTCCTCTCCTGTTTATCTTGATTCTTGACTATTGGTTCCCGACTCTACAATTTAACATTTATTCATAACTTTGTTCTTTAATAAAACATCATGCCCCAGCAGGATACCATACCCATGATCAAGAAAATTTTCGAGGCTTACCTCGAAAATAAGAACCTGAGAAAGACCCCTGAACGTTTTGCCATATTGGAAGAGATATACTCGCGCAGCGACCATTTTGATGTGGAATCGCTGTATATCCATATGAAAAACAAGAAATACCGGGTGAGCCGCGCCACGGTATATAACACGCTTGAATTACTTGAGTCGTGCGACCTGGTGACCAAACACCAGTTTGGCAAGAATATGGCGCAGTTTGAGAAATCATACGGCTATAAACAGCACGATCATATCATCTGCATCGATTGCGGAAAAGTGGTTGAATTTTGCGACCCGCGCATCGAGCAAATCCAAAGCATGATGGGCAGTTTGCTGAAATTTGAGATCAAACACCACTCGCTAAATCTCTACGGAAATTGTGAAAAACTTAAGGCCGGTTATTGCGATAGAAAAGCATAACTTTGGCACCTTTGATTAACCATCCAATTATTTTAAATGGCTGTTGACGTATTACTAGGCCTCCAGTGGGGCGATGAAGGCAAGGGAAAGATTGTTGATGTTTTAAGCGCCGATTACGACCTGATCGCACGCTTCCAGGGCGGACCCAACGCCGGGCATACTTTAGAATTTGACGGCAAGAAGTTTGTTCTGAATACTATACCATCCGGTATATTTTTTGAGAATACGCTGAACCTGATCGGCAACGGCGTTATCATTGACCCGATCACTCTGAAAAAGGAATTGCAGAAGCTAAAAGATGCCGGGCACGATCTGTTAGCCAGGCAAAACCTGGTTATCGCCAAAAAAGCGCACCTGATATTGCCGACGCACCAGTTGCTGGATGCAGCCTCTGAAAAGAAGATGGGCGAGGGAAAGATCGGCTCGACTTTAAAAGGCATCGGCCCGACTTATATGGACAAAACCGGTCGCAATGGTTTGCGCATCGGTGATATCACCCTGCCGGACTTTAAAGAACGTTATCAAAAACTCGTCGATAAACATATGACGATGCTGCAGGCCTTATATGGCGAAACGCCTGACCTGACCGAACGCAACGCCGCATTTTTTGAAGCCATCGACCTGGTGAAGAAGTTCCCGCTGGTTGACTCGGAGCATTTAGTTAACAATTATATCAAAGAGGGCAAAAAAGTGCTGGCAGAAGGTGCACAGGGCGCTATGCTGGATATCGATTTTGGCTCTTACCCATTTGTTACGTCCTCTAACACAACCGCAGCAGGAGCTTGTACCGGGCTTGGTATCGCACCACGCCAGGTAGGCGAAGTGATAGGCATTTTCAAAGCGTATTGCACACGTGTAGGCGGAGGGCCCTTCCCTACCGAGTTGGATAATGAAACAGGTGAAGAATTGCGTCGAATCGGCCACGAATTTGGAGCTACGACAGGCCGTCCACGCCGCACGGGCTGGATTGACTTGCCCGCGTTGAAATATGCGATCATGCTGAGCGGAGTAAGCCAGCTGGTAATGACTAAAGCCGATGTGCTGAGCGGATTTGATAAAATATATGCCTGCACCCATTATAATTACTTAGGTGAGAAAATAGATTACATGCCGTACGACATCTGCTCGATCAGTCCTGAACCTATTTTAAAAGAGATCGACGGCTGGAACGAGGATATTACAGGTATAACCGAACTTTCGCAAATACCGGCAAGGCTAAAATCATATATCGACTTCCTGGAAGCCGAATTGGGTGTTCCGGTGAAATATCTTTCTGTAGGCCCGGACAGGAAGCAGACTTTGGTTTTACATTGATAGAATTTACATACCATTTGCAAAGGCTTCCCGAAAACGGGGAGCCTTTTTGATTTACTTGTTTACTTTTACCGGGTGAAAATCCAGCTAACTGATCTGCGGCACTTCAAACAAAAAGCCTTGCAATGGGCGGCATCGTTTGAAGTGTTTTGCTGCCTGGATTCGAATCAATTCACAGATAAATATTCAAAATTCAATTTATTGATTGCGGCCGGGGTAAAAGCTGAGATTAAGGCACAAGCAGGCTCTGCTTTTGAAGAATTAGAAGAATTCAGGTCTCAAAATCCGGGTTGGATAAACGGGTTCCTGACCTATGATCTTAAAAATGAAATTGAAGATTTGGCGTCGGGCAATATCGATGGATTGCGTTTTCCCGCGCTTTATTTTTTTGCGCCTGAGCACCTGCTTATTATTAAGGGAAATGAGGCGGAAATTATTTCCGATGCTCCGGAACGAGTATTTGAAGGCATAAACTCGCAAGAAATTGTTAAAAACACACCGCTCAGACCGATTGAATTAAAATCACGCTTCAGTAAAGAAGAATATATTGATTCTGTCGTTAAAATAAAGGAGCATATTAGTCGGGGCGATATATATGTCACAAATTTTTGCCAGGAATTTTATGCTGAGAACGCGGTTATCGATCCGTCAAGCGTGTTCTCAAAACTAAATCATATTTCACCCAACCCGTTTTCCTCCTTCTTCAAACTGAAAGATAAATATGTCCTTTGTGCTTCGCCTGAGCGTTTTTTAGCGAAACGGGGCAATCAACTGATCTCGCAACCGATAAAAGGAACATCAAAACGGTATGCTGATCCGCAGGAAGATGATTTGTCGAAACAAAAACTGAGGGGCCATATCAAAGAATTGCAGGAAAATGTGATGATCGTCGACCTGGTCCGCAACGATCTGACCAGATCGGCTAAACAAGGAACGGTAAACACCGGGGAACTATTTGGCATTTACAGTTTCAGCCAGGTGCACCAGATGATCTCGACCGTAGTTTGTGAAAAAAGCGACAAGATCAGCGACGTTCAGGCTATCAAGAACACCTTTCCCATGGGCAGCATGACGGGCGCGCCAAAGATCAGCGCTATGCGGTTAATGGAGCAATGTGAGCGAAGTAAACGAGGCGTATACTCCGGCGCGATCGGCTATTTCAGTCCGGACGGAGATTTCGACTTCAACGTTGTGATACGGACGCTGTTATATGATGCAGCCGAAAAATACCTTTCCTTCCAGGCAGGCAGCGCCATCACTTATCATGCCGATCCGGGACAGGAATATGAAGAGTGCCTACTGAAGGCGCAGGCTATTTTGGAAGTGCTGGGTCGATCCGGATCTTTTCCAGCCCCCTGACCACCACATCCGACCCATCGGCAAAAAAAGCGGAATATGGTTTCGTTTCTAAAAAAGGCACAAACTCTTTCCCGTATAAGCGGGCAATGTCGGCCTCAAAAACAGGATCGGTGATATTGGCAGAATTCCAGGTGATATGTTCAACGCCATACTCATAAGTGGTTTTTTTGTTGATCTTATTATATCCCCAGTAATGCTCAAAAATAAATTCTTCGGGGCTGTCGGGAGCAATGGGTTTTAGATCATTGGCGTTCACCGTTCCGCCAAGTTTGTTGTTCCATCGCCCGTCAAATTTCCATTCGTACAGGTATTTGGTGCATTTTTCGTCTAATTGTTCAATGGAATGCCGCATAGGCATGGCGCGGTAATGTTCCTTATAGAAAAGGTTGGCAAACGTTGCGATAAATGGTTTTGGTACTATCTCGCTGATAAACACCGCTCCGCGTTTCCATTCTTTGCCATCAAAATACTTTACGTAAAACCGAAGATTGACCTCCGCAAAATTGACGTGCAGGGGCCATTTTATTCCCTTTAAGCGAGTGTCGCGGAAAAGAAAACCAACCATGCTGACAAGTGCTTTCCCTTCCCATAAATCAAGTTCGGTCGCGGGAGGGATATACTTTTGCAGGATATCAGGATCAACCTCATAATTGAACATCAGCAGGTTAATCCACCTTGCTGTTAAAAATTCTTTTTTAACCATGTTAGATGGGATTTCAGGCTTGGTCAGGCCTCTTTTCGCCTGAACAGGTTCACTTTGGACTCTGTTCCTTTGAGCAAGCGTTCGATATTTTTCTGATGGGTAACCAATATCAGCAGGCAGATACACATACCGAAAATGACCACCATATTATTGGTGTTCTTGTTATAAACCAGGCTTACGCCGACGAGATAGGTAAACCCGCCGACTATTGAGCTTAACGACACATAACGTGTTATCAGCAATATAACAATAAAGGCAGCAACGCAAAGTAATGCCGCGGATAAATTAACCGCCAGTACCATCCCGAACAGAGTAGCTATCCCTTTGCCGCCGCGGAACCCCGCGAAAACCGGGAACAGGTGCCCCATTACCGCGGCTATACCCAACGCCAATTGATAGTTGATGAGATTGGAATGCGGACCGCCGGTAATGGAAATGCCGATGAAATAAGCGAGGTTGGTAGCGGTAAAACCTTTGAGAATATCGATCAGCATTACCGGGATGCCTGCCTTTTTACCCAGCACCCTGAAGGTATTGGTGGCGCCGGCATTGCCACTGCCGTACTCACGCACATCTATCCCGTAAAACGCCCTCCCTATCCATACGGCCGTGGGGATGGAGCCGAAAAGATAGGCCGCAATCAGCATGGTTACGGACCCAATAGTAATCATTCGCTCACAATATTAATAAAATGATACCGCATTAACATTATTCTTTCACAGCTTTCAGGCTCAGGTCGAGACTTTTTACCGAATGGGTCAGCGCGCCTACCGAGATAAAGTCGACGCCGCATTCAGCATATTGACGAATGTTGTCAATCGTAATACCTCCCGACGCCTCGGTAATAAAGCGCCCACCTACGCTTTTCACAGCCTTGCGCAATTCATCAAAGCCAAAATTATCCAGCAGGATACTGTCCACGCCGCCTATTTGAAGCACCTGTTCCAGTTCGGCCAGGTTTCTTACTTCGATCTCAATGGCCAGTTGCTTATGATTTTTTAGGAGGTATTGCTTGGTGTTTTCAATAGCCTGCTTAATCCCGCCCGAATAATCCACATGATTATCCTTGATGAGAATCATATCATATAAACCAAAACGATTGTTGACCCCTCCTCCTATCTTCACGGCCCATTTCTCGAGGTAGCGCATACCCGGTGTAGTTTTGCGGGTGTCCAAAACTTTGGTGTTAGTGCCTTTCAGCCGTTCAACTAACTGATGGGTTTTAGTTGCAATGCCCGACATACGCTGCATGCAATTGAGCACCAAACGCTCGGCGGTTAAAATATTTTTCGCATCGCCTTCTACTATAAAAACTATGTCACCGGGCTTGATGGCATCGCCGTCATGCAAAAAAACATTAACCTTTAAATTACTGTCGACCTGCTTGAAGATTTCGAGCGCGAGTTCAACACCGGCCAGTATGCCGCTATCCTTGACTAATAATTTGGCTTTGCCGATGGTTTTTCCCGGGATGGTGGCCAGTGAGGTGTGATCGCCGTCGCCAACGTCTTCAGCTAAAGCATTTTTTATAAATTGGTGTATTAGTTCTGTATCCATACTCCTGCTATTAATGGCGCAAAAGTAAGAACAATTAAGCACTATTTTTCCTTTGCAGATTCGATGCGCAATTCGGTGAGTTGGAAGCGGCCGTTATTATTTTTTAGCGTAAAGGCAACGCGGTATACGGATTGTTCTGCGGTTATGAGAATAACCCCGTAATGAAACTTATCGCTGGAAGTGATACGATGCAGAATTCTCATTGAACGCGGTTGATTCTTCTCGAAGAAATCGGCGAGGATATTCTTAGCCATTGCGGCCGAGGCCTGGTTTTCGTTATCCATGATCGTCAGGTCGACGCTCGGCGCGAAATCCTTGGATAATTCTTCTATATTCGCCGAGCCGATAAGCTGCGCGGTGCGATCAATATCGTCCCCTGCACTTATAAAAGCGGCGGGAAGCAACAATAACAGGAACGCGTAAATTATCTTCATATTCAGCAATCATTACTATCGTTCAAGTAATCTCAAGTTAAGTATTTTTAACGTTTTTTATGTTAAAACGTTGCCTTTATATTTGCATTGTGGAAAAACAGAAAAAAGTAGTACTCATAATCCTCGACGGCTGGGGTTTCGGCCGAACTGACAAATCAAACGCGATATACCAGGCAAACACGCCCTTCTTCGATTCTTTGCTAAAAACATATCCAAATTCAAAGCTTGAGGCATCCGGCACATCGGTAGGTTTACCCGCTGGCCAGATGGGCAATTCCGAGGTGGGTCACATGAATCTGGGTGCCGGGCGCATTGTTTACCAGGAGCTTGGACGCATACACAAGGCAGTGGACGACAACGAGTTTGTGACCAATCTGGTACTGAAGGAAGCCTTCGAATATGCCAAAGCAAATCATAAAGATGTTCACTTTATCGGGCTGGTATCCGACGGCGGTGTGCATTCGCATATCCGGCATTTGGAGGGTCTTTGCGATGCTACGCAAAAGTTCGGCCTCGAAAAAGTATTTATCCATGCCTTCCTCGATGGTCGCGACACCGACCCTAATTCGGGCGTCGGTTTTATTAATGAATTAGAAGATCATATCAAAAATACCCCCTGTAAAGTGGCTTCAGCGATTGGCAGGTATTACGCCATGGACCGCGATAACCGTTGGGAAAGGGTGAAAAAAGCCTATGACCTGCTGGTAAACGGAACGGGTAAACCGGCGGCCGACATCACGGAAGCTATACAGGAATCTTATGCCGCGGGTGTTACCGACGAGTTTGTCGACCCAATTGTCAGGGTTGATAAAAACGGTGACCCTTTGGCCGTCATTAAAAATGATGATGTGGTGATCTGCTTTAATTTCAGAACGGACCGCGGTCGCGAGATCACGCAGGCGCTTACGCAAAAGGCATTCCCTGAGCAGAACATGCACCCGCTGAACCTGTATTATATCACCATGACCACCTACGATGAGACGTTTAAAAATGTGAGGGTTGTATTCAAAAAAGATGATCTGACCCAAACCCTGGGTGAGATATTGCAGGAGGCCGGAAAGAATCAGATACGTATTGCCGAAACCGAGAAATACCCGCATGTTACGTTTTTCTTTTCGGGCGGCCGGGAAAAAGAATTTGCTAATGAAAAACGCCTGCTGATACCGTCGCCGAAGGTAGCAACCTATGACTTGCAGCCCGAAATGAGCGCCGAAGGCATAAAGGATGCTATTATTCCAGAATTGGAAAGCAGATGGCCGGATGTGGTGATCCTAAACTTCGCCAATACGGATATGGTGGGACACACCGGCGTTTTCGAAGCTGTGATGAGAGCCGCCGAAACCGTAGACCGCTGCACTAAAGAAGTAGTGGAAACCGGCATTAAAAATGGCTATTCGTTCATTATCATCGCCGATCATGGTAATGCCGATTATATGATCAACGACGATGGCTCGCCAAATACCGCGCATACCACCAACCTGGTGCCTTGTATCGTGATCGATAAAGATGTAGCAGCCGTAAAGGATGGTAAATTGGGCGATATCGCGCCGACAATCCTCAAACTTATTGGCGTGCCTATCCCTCCTGAAATGACCGGAAATGTATTGGTGTAAAAGATATTTAATAGTGTCAGGGTTCCTGCTGCTGAGCGTTGTTTCATGTAAGAGGGACAGCTCCACAGGCAGAGCCGCCACGCAATTTTTTGATCTGAAGGGATATTTTTCAGGCGAAGCGGCGCGGCTGGCTAAGTTAAACCCTGAGATCAGCAAAACCGCGGTTTATAACAAGCAGCCCGAAACCCAAAAGGTGCATATCGCAAACTGGACGAACGAATTAAGTATGTTTTCCGAGTCGGATATTAATAAGCCGGCCTGGAGGGCAAGTTATGATGTGCAATCGTCTGACGGATTTGTCACTTATAAGGCGAAGGACCCTGATTTAAAAACGCAGGATATTGTCATCAAAAAAAATGGCGGTAAGATCAGGTGGATCTTTATTTATAACCACGTCAGGCGCACGCTTTTTAATATAATGCTTTTCGAAAGCAAAGAAACGCTGACCTATTTCCCCGACTCACTATACCAGGTACAAAAAAGGCAATCTACCCGTGTGCTGGGCATAAACACATATAGTATAAAGGGCGTGCTTAATTAACGACGAACGGCATTGGCGGCTGAAAGCTTTTGCTTAGAGAGATCGATCTGCGTCTGGATATCCTGGCGGTTGGGATTGTCGTTTAATAGCTTTTCCAGGTCGGCTATCGATGCTTTCAGTGAGTTAACAGCCCTGCCCCGATCATAAAACTTCGTACCCGGCTGTAATTTGAATTCGGCATACTCGCGGTAAGCTATACCCCGGTTCTGGTAACACTTAGTATTATTTTGCATGTCGTTCGGATCGACAGCTATGGCTTTGGTAAAATCAAGTATGGCGGCCAGCAGGTTCTTTTCCTTATCGGCATCTGTTAATTGGCTTTCTTTAGCAAAATAACACTCTGCCCGGGCACGGTAATAATAAGCGGAAGCGTCGCCAGGTTTTAAAGCGACCACCCTATTATATGCGATAATTGATTTCTTGTAGTTTTCGCTGTGGTAGTAGGAATAGCCCAGCATCCAAAGAGCGCTTGAATTATTGGAATCGATAATGCATGATTTTTCGAGATGGGCTACAGCCGATTTAAAGTCGCCATCGAGGAATGCCTGCTGTCCCATCTTAAAATAGGCGTTCTGGCCGTTAGCCATTTGAAATGACGACAGCACTACTAACCCCAGGATAACCGACAGCCGCATTAGGTGGTTTTTGTTTTTTGTAACAAAAATAATATACTTTATCTTATACCTATTAACTTATTTTATTTCAAAATATTATGCTTTTAAATAATTTTTATTGAGAGACGGCTGCGGGCTCCCGATTTGCGTGATTACGCAAAAAGTAGGCTGACTTTTTTTCACCTTAACTTAAAGCGGTTAATTTCCGTAAACCGCCGAAACCAATATATCCCATACAAATTCGTATATTTAAAATGAATGTGCAACGTTATTGATTATTGGCACAGCTCTTGAACTATAGACCGACCATTGGCAAAACACCGGTTTTGCCACTATTTTAAACTCCCGCAATTGCGGGACTGACATTATGACGCTACTAACAGAAAGGGTATTTGATGAGTTTTGATCCGTTTGATATAAGAAATACACTACCTATTATAAATGAAGATTCGGAGTTTTTTCCACTCATGTCATCTGAGGATGAGGAGGAAATGAACAATGAGCAAACGCCGGATGTATTAGCAATACTACCCTTACGCAACACGGTATTATTCCCCGGCGTGGTTATCCCGATAACCGTAGGGAGGGACAAATCGATCAAACTGATACGCGACGGCAATAAGGGCAAACGCATGATAGGCGTTGTGGCCCAGCAGGATGTTGCCATTGAAGATCCAACCTTCAGTCAGTTGAATAAAGTGGGCACCGTTGCTTTGATCATCAAGATGCTGCAAATGCCCGACGGCAACACGACGGTGATACTACAGGGTAAAAAGCGCTTCGTGCTGAAAGAAGAAGTACAAAGCGAGCCTTATATCAAAGCTATTGTTGAGCCCTTCAAGGAAATAAAGCCTAAAGAAGATAAAGAATTTAAGGCCATGGTATCATCCATTAAGGATATGGCCATGAGCATTATCCAGCTTTCGCCGAATATCCCCAGCGAAGCCGGCATAGCGATACGCAATATCGAAAGCACCTCATTTTTGATCAATTTCATTTCATCAAATATGAATGCCGATATGGCCGCCAAACAGCGCATGCTGGAAGTGGCCAACCTGCGCGACCGCGCCAAGCTGGTATTGGAACACCTGACGCTCGACCTGCAAATGCTCGAGCTGAAGAACCAGATACAAAGTAAGGTGCGTATCGACCTGGATAAACAGCAGCGCGATTACTTCCTGAATCAGCAGTTAAAAACCATACAGGAAGAACTTGGCGGCAATTCGCCCGACCTGGAAATAGAAAACCTGCGTTTACGCGCGGCGAAAAAGAAATGGCTAAAGGAAGTTAACGACCATTTCAATAAGGAACTGGAAAAATTGGTGCGAACCAATCCCGCCGCAGCGGATTATTCCGTTCAGATCAATTACCTGGAACTGTTGCTTGATCTGCCATGGAATGAATTCACGAAGGACAATTTCGACCTGAAGAGGGCGCAAAAAATATTAGATAAGGATCATTTCGGTTTAGACAAAGTAAAGCAGCGCATCATAGAATATTTGGCTGTATTGAAGTTAAAACACAACATGAAGGCGCCGATCCTGTGCCTTGTTGGGCCCCCGGGAGTGGGTAAAACATCTTTGGGTAAATCTATAGCGCGAGCATTGGGTCGCCGTTATGTGCGTATGGCTTTGGGCGGCATTCGTGATGAAGCCGAAATCAGGGGCCACCGTAAAACTTACATTGGCGCTATGCCGGGCCGCATCATACAGGCTATTAAAAAAGCCGGAGCGGCTAACCCGGTATTTATTTTGGACGAGATAGATAAAGTTGGCAACGACTTCAGGGGCGACCCATCGTCGGCGCTGCTTGAAGTGCTCGATCCGGAGCAGAACAGTACCTTTTACGATCATTACGTTGAAGTTGATTTTGACCTGTCGAACGTAATGTTCATCGCCACCGCGAACTCCTTAAGTTCCATACAGCCGGCTTTGCTCGACCGTATGGAAGTGATCGACGTGAATGGTTATACTATCGAAGAAAAGATCGAGATAGCCAAACAGCACCTTGTGCCCAAGCAACGCGAAGCGCATGGGCTGAAACCAAAGGACGTAGTGATCAAAAACGATGTGATGGAGAAACTGATAGAGGATTATACCCGCGAATCAGGTGTCCGGTCGTTGGAGAAAAAGATCGGATCGGTAGTGCGCGGCGTAGCCAAAACCATCGCCATGGGTGATACACATACCCCTTTGGTCACCAAAAAGGAACTGGAGAAGATATTGGGCGCACCGATATTTGATAAGGATCTGTACGAAGGCAACGATGTAGCGGGTGTGGTTACCGGCCTGGCCTGGACCTCCGTTGGCGGCGATATCTTATTTATCGAGGCCAGCTTAAGCCCCGGCAAAGGGCGTTTAACGCTTACAGGCAACCTGGGCGATGTGATGAAGGAATCCACTTCGATTGCCTTAGCCTACCTGAGGGCGCATGCAAAAGATTTTGATATCGATCCGAAGCTATTCGAACAATGGGATGTGCATGTCCACGTTCCGGCAGGTGCTACGCCAAAGGACGGCCCTTCGGCCGGCATCACCATGCTTACTGCTCTTACCTCGGCTTTTACACAACGCAGGGTAAAACCTCATTTAGCTATGACAGGCGAGATCACGCTGCGTGGCCGGGTGTTGCCTGTAGGCGGGATCAAAGAGAAGATACTTGCTGCTAAAAGAGCGAATATTAAAGAAATTATTCTTTCCAAATCGAACCGGAAAGATATTTTAGAAATAAAAGAAGAATATATCAAAGACCTCCAATTTCATTACGTTACCGACATGCGCGAAGTGATTAACCTAGCGTTAATGAACGAAAAAGTAGATAACCCGCTGGATCTCACCATCAAAGATGAGTTAAAACCCGTAATGAACTGATACTGAATAATTCATATTTCCGACTATTTTTTAAAATATCCCTGCCGAAAACAGGGATATTTTCCTATTAGGATAGTTTTAATCGTGAAACTTTTTGGTTATCAGTACCGTAATACGCCGTAGCTAAACTAAAATAGTCTTACTATTAATTATATTGTAATGAATCGTCTTTTTAATCTTAAAGCCAGTGTTGTCCTGTTTGCAATCATCCTTTGTCAAACAGCGTTGAGGGCGCAAAGTGTATCCGAGGTGGACACAAGCCATGCTTCGGCTAAGAATAATGATACTACACTGACTAAGAAAAAGTCCAGTTCGATACTTGTAAAATCCGATACCGCGCTGATCGTTAAAGCAGGTGCAACTATCCTGCAGCGAGCTGACACCACTATGGTAATTAATGCCGATCCGGAACTGATAAGAAGGTTCAACCAGATCGTTGCTGCCAAGCAGCAGTCTGATCAGCAGAAAGCGGACTCTGCAGCAGCAAGCAAACAAAATACTTTCACACAGTTAAGGGCCGATCCTCCGCCAGTGAAAAAATCGGATAGCACCACATCATCAACTGCGTCTGTACCGGCTTCAGTGCCGCCCGGCAATGCCGGCGCAGCAACTTCAACTGTTGCCGCAGCCGCCACAAGCGTTGCAGGCGTTGCCAAAACCGACGCAAATATACCGGGCCAGTCTAACGGAACTAACAGCAATCCGACTACAAATAATAATCAGCAGCCATCGAACAACACGGGTACAACTCCTGCAGTTAAACCCGATTCGACTGCTACAACGCAAACAGTACAAAACAATCCTGCACAGCAGGCATCAAACAGCACAGTACAAACAAAAGCTGATTCAACCGCGGCGCAACCTAAAAATACAGATGCTACACAACAAAACACTGGCAGCAGTACACCCGCAATGAAAAGCGATTCGGCTTTAAATGCAAAAATTGACACCGGCATCGCCAAAAAAGATACCATTAAAAAGAGCGATACCACGACTATGAGGAAGGACACCGCATTAATGGTAGCCGACACTGCCGGTCATGTGAATAAAGCTAAATCCGTTTTCCTGGAAGTTGGCGGCGCAGGCCTGGCAATATCTGGCAACTATGACAGCCGTTTTCATGATGAACGCAATGGCTGGGGATACCGTGTAGGATTGGGCTTTTTCTCCTCGGGCGGCAATACAGTGTTCACAGTACCGTTCCAGATCAACTACCTGACCGGCGAACACAATATGCACATCGAAATGGGCGCGGGTGTAACGTTCCTCAACTCCACCGGTACCAATATAGGTAATAGTAAATGGGAGTTCGACAAAGTCACAGGTTTCATCGCGACGGCGACAATTGGCTTCCGTTTCCAGCCCGAACACAAGGGGTTGAACTTCAGGCTGGCATTTGTTCCGATCTTATATGACGAGGGTATTATCCCCGCAGGCGGTGTAAGTATAGGCTACACATTCAAGTAAGAAAATATATTTAGTTGATAAAAGCTCCGAAAGACCGGGGCTTTTTTTATTTTAGGCCACTATTCAAAAAAACCTGATGAATTATAAGATATTTTGCCTGCTTTTGTGCCTTACCTGCGGCATCGGGGCGTACGCCCAATCGCACAGGAATGAGATCGGCATTGAAACCGACGACGATTCGTACCTGGCGCAAGGCTCAGACAGATACTATTCCGCCGGCACCTTTATTTTTTACAGGCATGGTCTAAAAGTGGATTCATCCAGCCATTTGCAAAATAAAGTGCTTGGATTCGAGATCGGCCAAAAGTTGTATACACCACAATCGGGAAGTATAAACCCGCAGGACATTCCAAATGGCGATGATCCGCGCTTTGTGGATCGCCCCTTCGCCGCTTACCTGTACGCCGGTGCGACGCTAAACTTATTGTATAAAGACGAAAGCAACCTGAAATTGGGCGCGCAGATCGGCGTTGTAGGGCCTTCGGCCATGGGCAAACAAACGCAACAAACGATCCACAAATGGTTTGGTCTGTACCATCCTTCGGGCTGGGAATATCAAATTGATGACGATGCTGAACTTAATCTCTCGGCAGAGTACAACCGGCTGCTTGTGAGGGACAATTCGTTCGATATCTCGTTAGCGAGTTACGCCAACCTTGGCAACGGGTTTACCGGCGCGGGAATCGGGCCAATGTTTCGCCTGGGCGATTTTAACCAGTTGTTCTATTCTGAAAGTACGCAGAGCACGGCGATCAACCCGAAAAACTTTACCCCCCTGCACGACCACGAGCTATTCCTCTATTATAAACCGCAGCTGAACGTAGTATTGTATGATGCTACTGTACAAGGAAGCTTATTTGGCACCAAAAGTCCGACCAGCATGGAAATAACCGGCAACCCTGAACGTTTTGTATTCAGCAATCAATTAGGGGTGGGTTATTCAGGCAAACGTTTGGTGATCGATGTGGCAGCTGTTTTCCACACTAAGGATGTGAAAGAGATGGTTCAATCGCACCAATGGGGCGATGTAACCGTGCTATACCGCTTTCACTAGTCGTCAAAATTTCTGCGGCGATTTTCTTTCTTAGCTGATTGTAGTTTCTTACCAGCTAATCGCGCGGCTTTCATGGCTTTAGTTGGTTTAGTCGCCTTGCGCTTTTTAGGCTGGTGCAATGCCTTGGTTAAGATGACCTGGAGTTTTTCAAGCGCCTTTTCTTTATTCAGGTACTGGCTCCGCTCCTCCTCGCTCATTACCTGTACGTACCCGTCCTTGTTAAAACGGGATGTCAATTTCTGTTGCAGCAATTGCTTTTCATCATCAGAAAATAATGAGGACTGCTCAATATTAAACAGTAACTCTACTTTTGAAGATACCTTATTTACATTTTGCCCGCCTTTACCCCCGCTGCGGGAAGTTTTATAGGTCACCTCCTTTTGCAGGTCGACTTTAGTAAAGTTCATGGCCAAATCTACTTAAAGTTTGCAGTTCACAGTTAGCTGTTTGCAGTTACAGACTCTTTTATGCCAACTGCAAACCGGCCACTGCCAACTTTTTTTACTAATTTCGTTACCCAATGAGCGGTAACATTGTGATAGCCATCGATGGTTATTCTTCATGCGGTAAAAGCACGTTAGCCAAGGCACTGGCGCAAAAGCTCCATTTTATTTATATCGACAGCGGCGCTATGTACCGGGCGGTAACGCTTTACTTCCTTCGGCATCACGTCGACCTGAAAGATCATCAGCAAATTGTCGAAGCGCTCAAAAATATTCACCTGAATTTTCACGCAAGGGACTATCAGACCCATATCACCTTAAACGACGAAGAGGTATCGGAAGAGATTCGCCAGATGCCCGTTTCCGATAATGTGAGCGCTGTGGCAGCACTGAAGGAAGTGAGGCACGAAATGGTGAAACAGCAGCAGCGCATGGGCCGCTCTAAAAATATTGTGATGGACGGGCGGGATATAGGCACTACTGTTTTCCCCGATGCGCAGCTAAAGATATTTATGACTGCCGATCCAAAAGTGCGGGCCGAAAGAAGGTATAAGGAGCTGCATGCCAAGAACCCGGATATCACCCTAGAGGATGTTTTTGAGAACCTGGCTCACCGCGACTACCAGGATACCACGCGCGAAGAAAGCCCGCTGGTAAGAGCCGAAGATGCCATCGTGCTGGATAACACCAATATGACGCCTGAGGAGCAATTACAGTTTACACTCGATAAAGTAATAAAACTCTTAGACCCCGATGAGTGAACCAATCGGTGAAATCACACATTAATCTGTGGAATCGTCTTCAATAAACTTCTGCGCCGACACCCCAAACTTGTTCAAAAAGTCTACGCCCTCATCGCTGGGTAGACCCTTGTATTCGGCATAAGACTTTAGAAAAAACACCTGCTTCACCCCTGCCGAAAATATGAGTCTTGCACAAGGCAGGCATGGGGATAAGGTGGTATACAATGTCGCCCCTTCCAATTTGGTCCCATTTTTCACCGCGTACAGGATCGCGTTTTCTTCCGCGTGCAATGCCAGTGAGCAGCTTCCGCGGAGATCGCGCGCGCAACCGGTCTCGGGCCATTCCTCGTCGCAATTGTGCGTACCTGCAGGGGGGCCGTTATAGCCGATAGAAATGATGCGGGTATCCTTAGTTAAAACCGCACCGACCTGTGCCTTAACGCAGTGCGAGCGCTTGGCCAGGTCGGATGCCAGGTTCATGAAAATATGATCGAAACTTAATTTAGTCATGGATAGTTAATAGTGATCAGTTAATCAGTGATTAGTTGAACTTTTCTTACCTAATCACCAGTCAACTAATCGCTAATCACTAAAAATTAGTGTCCCCCGCCTGCTTCCAGGTTATCCACATCAATACCTTGTTTCTTCAATTCGAAGCCGGCTTTCCAGGCAAAGAACGCGAGATAAGCGAAACAGAGTACCGGGATCACGTAAGAAAGATGTATACCGCTTGTATCGGCCAGGATGCCTTGCACAGGAGGAATAATCGATCCTCCCAGTATCATCATGATGAGGAACGCCGAACCCTGGCTGGTGTATTTTCCTAAACCTGCTATAGATAAAGCGAATATGGATGGCCACATGATAGAGCAGCAAAGGCCCCCGCTGATGAACGCGAATAATCCAACGCGTCCGGTGGTCATTAGGCCGACAATCATCGCTAAAACACCCAATATTCCAAATAAAGTAAGCGTGCGAACAGGTTTTTGCTGACCAACGAAAAAGCCGGCGATCAGTACCGCGATGCACACTACATAAATATATAAATTACCAACATCCCTGCCGCTCATATAGTTTACCAATAAAACTATGCCGAACGCAAAGAGTGGAACGATGATGGTCAGAATATTTTTAACTGTTTTTGAGAGGTTAAACACCGCGATCGCACCGGTCCAGCGACCTATCATTAAGCTTCCCCAATACAAGGATATATACGGCGCCATTTCCGATTCTTTGAAACCACCAAAATCCGGGGTTTTTAGTAATGCGCCCATGTTACTTTGGATGGTTACCTCCACACCTACATAAGTAAATATGGCGATCATACCATAGATCAATTGCGGATAATGCATAGCTCCCCAACCTTCATTACTTTTGCTTGAAGCTGAAAGCGACGCGATGAGTGTTAACAGGATAATAGCTAATGCCGCATATACAAAGTAGGACTTCGCCAGGTGCGTATATTCGCTTAACGGCCCAGAGGCCAATACCAAACAGAACGCGACAAATATGATTACTAAAGGCACGTTGGTCTTATGACTTGCTTCGATCTTTTCATCACTGGTAACTTTCGGCAGATTGGATATCCAGAAGAATATAGCAACGGCAACATACAATCCAGCTAAAATAAAATACAGGTTATTGACAGCGGTTATCTTTACATCGGCAGCAGGTATGAGTTTGCTGGCGCTGCCAAACAACACAATACTTACGATAACCGGTCCGAGCAATGTGCCGAAGTTATTTACCCCGCCCGCCAGATTAAGTCGGTTTGACCCGGTTTGGGGTGAACCGAGCGCTATGACGAACGGGTTGGCAGCGGTTTGCTGTAAGGAAAATCCCAATGCAATAACAAAAAAAGCGCTCAATATAAAGCCAAAGGAGCCCGAATTTATAGCGGGCACCATGATCAGGGCGCCGACAGCCGATAGGATCAAACCATATATGATGCCGTTTTTATAGCCGAGCTTATTTAATATATCGACTTTTGTGGCCTGGGAGGCGAAATACAACACCAGCGAGCCGATAAAATATCCACCATAAAAGGTAAAATCTATCAATTGCGACTCAAATTGTGTTAAATGAAAATGCGCTTTACAAAAAGGTATGAAGATACCATTTGACGCTGCCAGGAAGCCCCAGAAGAAAAACACGGTGATAATTGTGTACAGGGCCGAGCCGTAGCTCTTCGTTTTATTCTGCTCCATTTTTAATTTTAGGTTATGATCTTAGGTGTTTATAAAACACTAACATAGATTATTTTTTTTTATTACAGGCATACTTTTTCAATAATAAATCACAATTTTAGCTTTAGTTATTCACTATATTAAATTGCATATTCGCCCCCGGGCTTCGGGGGACTATATACCTTAGCCTAAGTTATTAATGATAGAAGCTGTAATAAGGGGTATTGGGATTGGGTTAGTGCTTACGTTTTTGACCGGCCCTGTATTTTTTGCCCTGATCAAAACCAGTATCGAAAAGGGCTTTCATGCCGGGATATCGCTGGCTTTGGGTGTAGTCACCAGTGATGTGGTATTTGTCGGCGCGATATTATTCGGATCGCAATATTTTGATATTTCAAGCCAGGATAAGCGCAATGCGGGGGTGATCGGGTGTATCGTTCTCTTCGCTTTGGGGATTTACTATATATTCAAGAAATCCGAAGTTAATTACGGCAATAAGGTTCCCACTAAACTCGCACGGACGGGCTATTTCCTCAAAGGTTTCCTGATGTGCATGCTTAATCCCACCCTGTTGCTGCACTGGACGGTGGTTATCGGTACGGCAAGTACGCTGTACATTTATGGCGTTCCCAACCGGTCGTTAAAGATCGCGGTAATGTTCCTCACCATACTGATCGTCCAATTTGGTCTGGATACGACGAAAGCTTTTTATGCGAATAAGTTACGAGACAGGATATCAGTTAAATTTGTACACCGGTTAAATGAGATCGCAGGTATAGCGTTGATCATAGCGTCATTGATACTCTTCGACAAACTGGTAACACATTACGTCTTCGCGCCATTTAGCACGTAGACTAAGTCTTAAGTCCGGAGTCTTAAGTCAAAAGTCAGATTTGAGCGACTTAAGACTTTCGACTTAGAACTTGCGACTTATAGATATCCCCGCTGGTTCTTTCCTTCCATCCAGTTGACAAAAGCGCGGTTAACCACTTTATTGCCGCCCGGAGTAGGGAAATTACCCGAGAAATACCAATCGCCGGTGTGATCCGGGCAGGCTTTGTGCAAGTTATCCAGGGTTTGATAGATCACCTGAACTTCAGCGCTGATCTCTTTTGGTGTAATGATCTTCGCGATGCGGTCGGATACCTCCTGGTCGGTAAAAGGCTCATAGATAGCCTTCACGTAATTCTCCACCTCTTCTTTCGGCACGGAAGCGCTATCCTTGCATTTTTGGTAAACATCCAGGATAATATCTTCGCGGTCTCTTTCCTTCAACAGGTTTATAGCCGCTTCAAAAGCTACAAATTCGCCCATGCGCGACATATCGATACCGTAACAATCAGGGAACCGTATCTGCGGCGCGGATGAAACCACGACGATCTTTTTCGGACCCAGGCGGTCCAGTATTTTCAGGATACTCTGTTTCAAAGTAGTTCCGCGAACAATAGAATCATCCAGAACCACCAGGCTATCCGTACCCTTTTTGATCAACCCATAGGTAGTATCATATACATGGGCCACCATCTCGCCGCGATCGGCATCCTGCGTAATAAAGGTGCGCAGCTTAACGTCCTTTATCGCGATCTTTTCTACACGAGGCGCCATGGAAAGCACCTCGGTTAGTTCTTCATCGCTTATCTTCTCGGCACGGCTCAGCAACCTGTCGTGCTGGTATTTTTTGATGTATTTGTGCACGCCTTCAACCATACCGTAAAAAGCGACTTCGGCCGTGTTAGGTATAAATGAGAAGACCGTATTCTTAATATCATAATCAACGGCTTCCAGTATCTGCGGGCATAGTAAACGGCCCAATTGTTTACGTTCGCGGTAAATTGAAGCATCGCTTCCGCGCGAGAAATATATGCGTTCGAAGGAGCACGATTTCTTTTCAACCGGGTCGATAAACATTTCTTCCCGTACTCTGCCGCTTTTCTTCACAATAAGCGCGTGGCCGGGTTGTATCTCTTTAATATCTTCGATAGGGATATTGAAAGCCGTCTGCAGGGCCGGACGCTCGGAAGCGGCAACTACCACCTCATCGTTTTGAAAGTAAAAAGCGGGCCTGATACCAGCAGGGTCCCGCATTATAAAGGCATCACCGTGACCGAAAATACCCGCGATGGTGTAACCGCCATCCCAGTTTTTGGCCGACTTTCGCAATATCTTGGCAACATCAAGGTCCTTGGCGATCAGCTTACTGATCTCGATGTTATCATCGTATCCTTCTCTTTTGTATTGATCGAACAGACCCTGGTTTTCGGTATCCAAAAAGTGTCCTATTTTTTCCAGCACCGTAATCGTGTCGGCTTTTTCTTTAGGATGCTGTCCCAGGTCATACAATTGCTGCAGCAACTCGTCCACATTCGTCATGTTAAAGTTGCCCGCGATCATCAGGTTACGCGTTTGCCAGTTGTTCTGGCGCAGGAATGGATGACAGTTTTCGATGCTGTTTTTGCCATGCGTGCCGTAACGCAAATGTCCCAATAAAACCTCGCCGGTAAAACTTACATTCTGCTTCAGCCATTCGGCATCGGCCATCTTTTCGGGCGTCTCTTTTTGGATGTCGGCAAATTTCTTCTGGATGTATTCGAATATATCCGCAACCGCGTTTGATGCCATCGACCGGTGGCGGCTGATGTAGCGTTTGCCCGGTTCAATGTCCAGTTTAATGGTAGCAACACCTGCGCCATCCTGGCCGCGGTTGTGTTGTTTTTCCATTAACAGATACAGTTTGTTTAAGCCGTACAGCGCGGTGCCGTACTTTTTTTGGTAGAAGGAGAGCGGCTTTAGTAAGCGAATAAACGCCACGCCGCATTCGTGTTTTATCTGATCACTCATGTTTGGGATAGAGCCCGCAAAATTACAATTTAAATGTTGAAACTCTAAATTAACAATGTCATTAAAATGCATTAATATTAATTGTTGAATTGCTGATTTATTGAATTATTGATTGCTATATTGCTATTCGTTTCTACTCTCAAAACATCGATTCAAATGAAAAAAATATCGTTTTTTAGTTCCTTGATTTTGATCTTGGGATCAAGCACCGCTTTCGCCCAATCCAAAAAACCGCTCTTTACCGCACCTATAGGGATAGAGGCTTATACTTACCGCAATAGTTTCCCTATCAATATCGCGGCTACGCTGGATACTATAAAATCGCTGGGCATAACCGAAATGGAAGGGCCGAACCCGAAAAATGTAAGCCCGGAAGATTTTAAAAAGATGCTTGCCGAACGCGGTATTAAAATGACCTCGATCGGTTTGGATTATGGTGCGATCGCTAAAGACCCGGAGGATGCCGTCAAGCAGGCGAAATTCTGGGGCGTAAAGTACGTGATGGTGGCCTGGATACCGCATGGCAGCACTTTCACCATCGATGATGCTAAAAAAGCCGTGGATGATTTTGATCGTGCAGGCAAAGTGCTGCATGATAATGGCATTACTTTATGTTATCATGCCCATGGGTACGAGTTCGGACCGTATGAGAATGGAACACTATTCGACTACCTCGCAAAAAATACCAATCCCGAATATTTATCTTTCGAAATGGATATCATGTGGGCCTTTCATGGTGGCGCCGATCCCGCTAAACTGCTTTATAAGTACAAGGATCGCTGGAAACTGATGCACCTGAAAGATATCCGTAAAGGCATAGCAAACGATCTTACAGGGGGAACTTCACAACTCAATGACGTAGCTTTAGGTACCGGGCAATTGAATATCCCGGAAATACTAAAAGCCGCCAAAGCCGTGGGCATCAAGCATTATTATATCGAGGATGAAAGCCCCAATCACGCCGCGCAAATACCGGTGACGATTGCTTATGTGAAGAGTTTATAACGATACCTATTCCTCAACAATAACCCTATTGCCGGCTTTCCGGCGAACAGTTAACACTCCTCCATTGGCAAGCGCACTCCAGGTGTAGCCTTCGCCTTCGGCTACCTCTTTTATGGGGTTATCATTCAGCAACACGGCTGATGGCTTGGCCTTCATACGGATGGTTTCGGTACCTATATCGCCAAAGGTCCGGTAAAACACGCGAACTTTACTCGTGTCAACCTTATCAAAATTGATGTAGATAAATTTCTTAAAATTCCCTTTATAATCGGCTTGCTGTACTTCGGTGGTACTTGACAGGATATGATCCTCCGCGGGCGCCAAATAAGGATAAGTCGCCATAGCGCGGATATAGTGCCGCACGTAATCGCCGTAGCCGTCGGTGAGCCAGGGTTCGTCAAAAGGGAAACAATTCTTCCCATCAACATCCACCGCGTAGGTGGCCCAGTTCAGTTCGCGGATGGCGTTGGCGTACATGGACGTATCCCCTGTCAGCGAGCAATACAGTAACTCGTCAGCCGCCTGTCTTGAGCAATGGCTCTCGCCCGGTACCGGGTAAACTGTTTGCTCTTTAGTGACGATCACGCCGTATTTTTTCCAGCGATCGTCGTTAAAATTGGTGTGTACCCAATTGATGATATTTTTTACATCGGTTTTCCATTGGGGGAAGTATTGCGGGTGCTCCATCATATACCGGGCGCAGGTCATAGCATTGATCTGTGTTTCACTCCATTCGCCTACATCCTCAAAAAAGGGGCCCCATTTATTGGTCTTAGCAGGATATTGAGTGATCCATGCGATGATCTTATCAGCGGCTATTTTATAGGATGCTACGTTACCCGCTTTAAGCTCCGCTAAATCGAGGAACATTTGCAGTGTTGGTGTCAGGTTGCTGGTATAGCAGGCCGTGTCCTTTGAATTGCCGTGCAGTTTGCCGGTAGTATTCAGCAACACCACTTTGCCGGTAAATACATTCACCTTAAAAGGCAGCGGCGAATGTTCATTATTACCCTTTTGCACATTCGGCGCAAGCGTATTGGCGATCTTTACAGCAGCATCGAGGAATATCGGGTCGCCCTTGATCTTGTACAAATGTATCAGCTCCAATCCTAGTGAGCCGGCTTTATCCAGTTGAGCGACATCTTTTCCGTTGCGCATATCGCCATCGTAAATACCCGAATAAATGAGCGTATTGTAAGGGAACGGGATATTCGGCCATTTGCAATTGGCGGGCGACAGGCCATGCGTCAAATAATATCCCGCCAGGAAACACATATTCTCTTTGATATTCTCATCACCGGTATAGGCATATAGCATCCGCCATGAGGATATCGCCATCATAAACTGGTCGCCGCCGATGCCGCGCGGGTCGTCAAAATTTTTGTTCCAAACCTGGTGGTTCATATAATAGGGCAGTCCGTTCATATCCGTACGCATATGGAACCAAAAGTTCCAAACCGTGTGTAGATCATGGTCATAGGCTATTGCTGGATCATCATTATACCAGGGAACGATATTCCCGGCTTTATCGGTTTTGATGTTGTGATAGATCAGGAGTTCGCCTTGTTGAGCGAATAATCCGGTTTTTGCGATTACAAGTAGTACGGTGATAACGATGATTCTTCTGATCATAACTGTGCGATAACTGCTTTGATTTACTCAATGGTTACGCTAAAGATAGCAATTGTAAAAATCCCGCGCGAATTGGATAATTATTAAAGATTTGCCGTTATATTTAGCTATCCGCTCCAAACCGGGACAAATTTATAAACCGACCATGAAGAAAGAAGAAAGCAATCAAAACGCCATCAGCAGGCGCAATTTTATAACCAGGGCATCCGTGATCTCGGCGGCAGTGATGATGCCGCGATTCGTGCTGGGCTGCAAATCCCCATCCGATCAAATCACATTGGGTTTCATTGGCTGCGGCAAACAGGCCATGGGCCTCCAGGACGCTTTCATGAAAACCGGTGAAGTGAAAATTTTGGCCGCTGCCGATGTGTATGAGGCTAAGCTGCAAAAATTTGCCGGGCAGCTTTCGGGCTGTGATATGTATGGCGATTTTCGCAAGATACTTGACCGCAAGGATATCCACGCGGTGGTCATCGCCGTGCCGGATCACTGGCATGCCGCGATAGCTGTATTGGCTGCAAAAGCCGGTAAAGATATTTATTGCGAAAAACCCTTGTCACTAACCATCAAAGAAGGCCGCGCCATGGTGAACGCGACGAGAAAATATAACAGGGTATTCCAGACAGGAAGCATGCAGCGCAGCTGGCCCGAATTCCGGCAGGCGGTTGAATTGGTACGGAACGGTTATATCGGCGATATCAAAACGGTAAAAGTAAATGTTGGTCCGCCGCCCAAACCTTATGACCTGGCCGCTGAACCCATACCGGCCGGCCTAAACTGGGACATGTGGCTGGGGCCGAACACCATACCACAGGTTTTTAATCATAACCTGGCACCCGGTATGAACGATGATTTCTGGGCGCACTGGCGCGATTACCGCGAGTTTGGCGGTGGTGGCATGACCGATTGGGGCGCGCACATGTTCGACATAGCGCAATGGGGACTGGATATGGATGCCAGCGGACCAGTAATGGTAACTCCGCCGGATAAAGATCATCAATTCTTAACCTATCAATATGCCAACGGGATTACGATGACGCATGAGCCGGTGGCCAAGGATAACGGCGTCACCTTCGTGGGCACGAAGGGTGAAATACACGTCGTAAGGCAAAAGATCGAAACGACACCTGCTGAATTAGCTACAAGGACCATTGGCGACAACGAAAAACATGTTTACCGAAGCGAAGATCATTATAAGGACTTCCTGGATGCCATCCGCAAACGCAGTAAACCCATTTGTGATGTCGAGATCGGCCATCGTACGGCCACGGTTTGCAACATTGGTAATATTGCCTATCAGCTGAACCGCCCATTACAATGGGACCCGGTGAAAGAAGAATTCAAAAATGACGCGGAAGCCAATAAACTGACGGGCCGGGAAATGAAGAAGGAATGGAATGTAATTTGAGCCTCACCCTGCCCTCTCCAAAGGGAGAGGGTTTGCGATAACTAAAATAAACCTATAGCGATGAGTTTAAAACACATCGCTATGAACTTTATTTACTAAAACCAACGAGCACGTGCAATTGATGCGGATCGTAAATATGCCCCGCTTTGATCACGGTAGTCACATTACGAATGTCCCTGATATTTTTCAGCGGGTCGCCATCGACAATGATCAGGTCGGCTTGTTTGCCCTCTTCTATCGAGCCGGTCGTCTTATCAAAATTCATCACTTTTGCAGGGGTTATAGTAGCCGTTTGAATAGCATCCGCCGGTGTTAAACCCGCCTGCACGTACAATTCCAATTCGCGCGGTACGCTGAAGCCGGGGAAGCCCTGGTCGGTACCGGCAACAATGGTTACGCCCGCGTCATGCAGTTTTTTGACGATCATCAACATGCTTTCGTATACCGGTTTAAGTCTCTTTGCGCCGGTTGAGTCCTGGCCCGTGTTTTTCAATAGGGCCTGCAGCGGCAGCGGCAGAGTATAAAACGCCGGCTCCATGATAGTGATATCATCTTTCACATTGCGGAAGCTCATTTCAAAAACGCCTACCGTCGGATCGATCACCACATGATGATCTTTAATAAACTGTATCGCTTTTATACTGGTGGGGTCATTAAAATCAATGGACCGATCCTTATTGCGCTTCATGATGGAATAGACATATTGCGCATGGTTCACCATGTCCATGCCCGAGTCGACCCCGGCCTGCAAGGTCATGCCAAACGGAATATGGCCCGTGACCGTCAAACCCTGTTTATGCGCCTCATCACAGATCGCTTTAACAATAGCGGGCTTTACCGAGCTATAGATTTTAATCTGCGCAAAGCCATTTTGCTTATAACGATCTACTTCCCGTATGGCCGCTTCTTTGGTATCTGCCTGGATGATACCAAGAGCAAATTGTCCTTTACCGTCAATAATACCTGCTTTCAATATATTCGGACCGACGCCTTTTCCACCGTCAATAGCGCTTTTTATCGCGTTGATAAAATCGAACTCGTTACCGCAGTCGCGAACCGTGGTAACGCCCGCTGCGAGGTAAGCCGGCCCCCACTCCGCCTGCTCAAAATGCGCGTGCATATCCCACAAGCCGGGGAATATCATTTTGCCCTTCGCATCGATCACCTTTGCTCCTGCCGGGATTGTCACTTCACCCGTTTTGCCGATCTTTTTTATGATACCATTTTCAATGATCACTACCGCATCAGGTATCGCTTTTTCGTTTACTACGTCGTATACCGTGCCGCCTTTAACGGCGATCAGTTTTTCAGGCCGGCTGCCTATCGACGCCGATTTGGTGAATACGCGCATACTGTAAGTGGCGGTTTTACCGATCAGCGCCGGCAATAACGATTCGTACGCTTCGCTCACGGTCTCGAACTTATCAAACTCGGCATCGTTGGTAATGATGCAAATCACCTGGCCTTGCTGATCCGTCCATAAAAACTCGTTGCCCCAGATCAGCCCGGCGATAATGTATCTTTCTAAGATCAGGGGTTTATTTTGAAAATCGAGCGTATCCGAACCGTCCCGCTTGATCTGCACCGACCCCGTTGGCAGGATATTGATACTGGCCGGTTCGTGATGTTTTTTCCAGTATTGTACCAGCACCTGTTGCACGATGGTAGGTGCATAGCCGGCTACCTGGAAGGTGAGCGGTTTTAATTTTTTATCGTAAACCGAGTCGTCCACTTTAATATGCGCCTGGCCCTTTACAATACTGATCTTATCGTTAACTGTCGCCCCGCGGGCTACCTTGCCCTCGATATCCAGCCCAAGCGGCTCCAGCGCGGGTGTTACGCGCAGTGTCGTCTTAAGTGGAACAGCGCCGCCACGATCTACAAACTTGAAATCGTCTTTATAAACCAGGCTGTCTTTGCTTTTGCTGAGATGATAAGTCTCCTTGCCGATATGCTGCTGAAACTTATGCAGCAAAAAAGTACCGCTGTCGGGCGGCGTAGTTTGCGCGTTGGCGGCAAAAAACAAAAGGCAGGGAATCGCTGAAAGTAAGGCTCTTTTCATAAGTTTTGGATTAAGACTTAAAGGTAAATTTATAATTTATTCCGCCTTTAAGTAAATCCATCACTAAAAATACCCTACAGTTTCTCGCCGTGCTGACTGATATCCAGGCCGATCCGTTCCTCTTCTGCTGATACGCGCAAGGGTGCGATCATATCGGTTATTTTTAACAGCAACAACGAGCCGAAGAAAGAAAACACCGAGGCCACAACCAGTGCAATACACTGCACATAGAAAAGGTGCGTATGCCCGAAGAATAATCCGTTGCCGGTCGTATTACCGGGGTTAACATTCTGATTGGCGAATACACCGGTAAGCAGCATGCCCACCATACCCCCTACACCGTGGCAGGGAAACACATCCAGGGTATCATCAATCGTGGTACGCGTGCGCCATTCCACTACAAGGTTACTTACTACGGACGAAATGATACCGATAGCTAATGAATGCGGTACTGAAACGTAGCCAGCTGCCGGTGTAATGGCTACCAGGCCAACTACCGCGCCGATACAGGTGCCCATTGCCGACGGTTTTTTGCCGCGCAGCATATCAAAGAATATCCAGGTTAAACCGGCCGCAGCAGATGCTGTGGTACTGGTTGCCAGCGCGTTTACCGCCAAATGGTTCGCCCCGAAGGCCGAACCGGCATTGAAACCGAACCAACCAAACCATAATAAGCCCGTACCGATAATGACATAGGTAACACGAGCCGGCGCATGATCAGCTTCGCTGCGCCCCTTTAAATAAATAGCTGAAGCTAAAGCCGCCCATCCTGCTGACATGTGAACCACCGTTCCGCCGGCAAAATCCAGTACGCCTAATTTTGATAAGATGCCGTCCGGGTGCCAGGTTGCGTGAGCCAGTGGTGAAAATATGAATACGGAGAACAAACAGAGGAAAATAATATAGCTGTTAAAACGTATACGTCCGGCGAACGCGCCGGTTATCAGCGCCGGCGTGATGATCGCAAACTTGAGCTGGTACATCGCGAAAAGCAACAGAGGTATGGTCGGCGCGAGCTTCCAGGTTGCATTGCCCAGCATGCCCTTCATCATAAAATAGGTTGAGGGATTACCGATAACACCGCCAATGCTGTCGCCAAAAGCAAGACTGAAGCCAAATATGCCCCAAAGAATGGTAATGATCACCATACAAATAACGCTTTGCAGCATGGTCGAGATCACATTTTTCTTGTTCACCATACCACCATAAAAGAACGCGAGGCCCGGCGTCATGATCAAAACCAGCGCCGTCGACATTAGCATCCAGGCAATATCGCCGGTGTTGAAATTCGGATTCCCCGGTTTATTATGCAATTCGACAGACGGGAAAATAAAAGTCAGGACAAGTACGACTACGATGAGTAGAAAAGGGATGTAACGCTTCATAATTTTTATAGAAATCGGTTTATTTTGCAGGGAGCAAATTACTACTTTTCCCAAAAAATGAATAATACATCCAGATTATTTCAATAAATCAGCTATTTTTTTTGATAATTACAAATATTTAGTCAACAAATCCGGGAAAAGGCCCAAATAAATTACCAATATTGTGATTATTGCAACAAAGATGATCAGATATGAGTTTGAAGAGGCAAATCCTGTGGTGCGATCGGTTTTTCGAAGGAATAAATTAAGTGGAATCTTGATATAATAGAATAAAGAAATCACAGTAGTTACTGCGCCGGTGATCATCAGTATTAATAACCATACATTATGACCATCCTGGTAAGTTTGATAAACCGCAGAAAAAGTGAGGAACTTTCCATAAAACCCGATGGTGAGCGGCAAGCCCGTAAGCGACACCAATACGATGACAAAACATACGCCCGCCAGCGGGTATTTAAAGCCAAGGCCCTTATAGCCGGCCATATCCCCGGCGCCGGCGGCATCGGCGAAATAGCTTGAAAGCATCCATGCCGCGGTACCGGCTAAGGCGTAGGCGAGCAGGTAAAAGTTAAGTACTGAAAGTCCCTGCGCGCTGAAAGTTACCAACGCCATCAGCGCGAAACCCGTATGGCCGATGCTGGAATAGGCCAGCATGCGCTTGACATTATTTTGCATCGTGGCGGCGAAATTGCCCACGATCATGGTGATGATGCCAATAACTGAAAAGAACAGGCGGAAATCAAAAGCGGACCATTTCAGGGTCGGATCGGTAAATGGCGCAAGAAAATTGATCAGCAAGCCAAAAGCGGCAAACTTGGGTACAGTGGACAAAAATGCCGCTATGGGTGTTGGCGCCCCCTCGTAGATATCAGGTACCCAAAAGTGCATCGGTACGAACGACAATTTGAAGCCTATGCCGATAAAGAATAAGATCAGCGCCAGGGAAACAAAAAGCGGGTCGGCATGCGACAGTCCGGCAGTCATCTCAAACAAATTGAGCGATCCGCCTAATCCATACAGTAACGAAATGCCATACAGCATCATGGCCGACGACGCCGCGCCGAAAAGCACGTATTTTAGTCCGGCTTCGCTGCTCCATTTATTTTCGCCACGATAGGCCACCATCAGGTAGGAAGCAATGGATACCATCTCGATCGACAGGTAAATTGACAGCAGGTTGCAGGCCATCACCATCAAATGAAGGCCGAATACTGCGGCGACTGTAATGGTATAAAGATCGGATAAGCCCTTGGGATGCGATTCCAGGCCGTCGTCCCATACAAAATACAGGAGCATGACGACCGAAAACAGGTCGATCAGTATTTTAAGTACCAGTGTAGTTCGCGTAAGCAGTAACATGCCGCTGAAAAATAATGGGCTCCCGTTGAGGAGCAATTGAAATTGCTGAAAGTCTTTGAAGATAACGCCCAGCAAACCCACTATCGCCAATATCCGGCATATCCAGCCGGAAGTTTTACCGAATATCAGATCGGTTACCAAAACCGTTATGAACAGTACAGACAGGCAAAGCTCGGGTATGAAAACCGGGAGGCTCCCGATAACCTGGTTTAGCTGGCCGTGCAGAGATGGTAACAGATCGTTCATATTTATTGGACTATTACGGACTGGTTTTTAGGATATTTCACCTGGTATTTTAATTCAACTTTTTTATCGTCCTGCGGTTTCAGGGAAAAACTCCAGGAAACTTTGCCGGTATTTTTATCCATTTGTCCGCCGGATAGTTCCTGCGTTTCCACTTCAATGGACGAGTTTTGTGAAACTGGCACCTGGTCCTCAATCAACAGGTCCACCGGCTGGCTTTTGCGATTTTTTACCTCGATCTGCCAGTCGCGGGTTTCCTTGCGGTTCGAGCTGAGGCTTTGTTTTTCGGCTAAATTCTTCAGCGAGGTGCGTGTCACTACGATATTCTTATCGGCACCGAGCGAGAGATTTAAAGTATCGGTCGTAGCAGCCGTATTGATCAGCGATTTACCAATAAAAGTCCCCTCAAAAAATAAATTGGCCTCGCCCGAGAGGAAATTGTATTTATTCCAATCCGTCAGTTTGGCGGTCAAAAATACGTCGGTGCTTACTTTCGGTACTACGGCGTACTGGTAAGTGGCATCCAGGTCGAGTTGGTTGATATCTACGGTATATTGTTTGCCGTCGGTTGGTATAGAATATGGATCTTTGATCTCGAACTCAATATTGGTTTGGGTTTCCGTTTGATTGACTTCGACAGGGACAGTAGATAATTCTACGCCCGCCGCCTGGCCTTGCAAAATTTGATCTGCGCTGTCACCTGTAGGTATCTTTTTCGCATCGGAAGTTCCTCGAATATAAATCGCCGAGCCATCCCCAGGCGACCCATTATCCATGCTTATAGTAGAAGTCGCACCAACAACATCTTTCTTCCGCTGACTTGAATAGCCGGTTACCACAACCTCATTTAATGAACTACTTGCCACATCTAACCTCACATTGGACATATCAGAGCCAACAGGTATCGTTTTAGCTTGATATCCGATATAAGAAACTACCAGCGCCTGGGCATTATTGGGTAATTGCAGCGTGTAATTCCCCCCGACATCAGTTACCGTGCCTATCGAAGTACCTTTCACCTTAACTGTTGCGCCTATTATGGGCTGACCATCATCACTTCCGATCACCCTTCCGGCAGCCTGGTTCGACACGCCATCGGGCGTTCTGTAGTACATGCCATAATTCAGATAGTATGGCGTTAGGTTCGGTTTGCTGCCGCTAACGGTGGGGTTTCCAGTCGAAAGCGTGAGCTTGATATTTTTCCAGTCCTCACCGCTTTGCTGCGATACATTGGCCTTATAGGAGATGCTGATCGGACTGTTCACGTTCTTTGCGCGAATATCGTAAGTGGGGAACCAGCTTGCATTATGCACCACATAATTCAGCGTAAACTCTGTTTGCAGTGCAGTTTTTGATGAAACCGTCACCAATATATTGCTGGTAGCCGTGCTGCTGCCTTTGGTAATATCGACTATTTGCTTGTTATATCTTTGCAATGCTGAATCCAGCGAAGCTACTTCGTTATTAACCGTCTGCTCCTTATTCTTGATCTCGGTCAATTGTGCTGTTTGAAAATCCAGCGCCTGTTTCAGTTTGGTGATGTCGAGACTGGTATTTTCGCCGTTGATCACCTGGTTCTTGCGCAGCATAGCGGCCTCTTCCTCGTAAATGGAAATGAAGCCATTCTTCGTATTTATTTTATCCTGGATCACTTTCTGTGCTGCCCTAAGCTCCTGCACATGCTTTATTTTTACCTGTTCGTCCAGGTAATTCATCTCGTGTTTCACAGATAGGATCGTAAATTCGCCGTTGGCATGCACCTGGATACTTTGCACATCAATGCCGGGGGAAATATTCCCGAAGATCAATGTGCTTGTGCCTGCCGTTACATTTACCATTGCCGTGCGTGTTACTTGTGCCCCGTTTAAAAACACGGTCACTTTCTGAACTTTTGAGTCGATCTTGCGATCATCTGCTCTTGTTACAACCGCTATTAATAAAATAGCTATCGCAAGTAATAATTTCTTAGTCATGGCTTTTGAGTTTAGATAATACATTCATGTTTATATAAGCTCATGATGCATTACTTGCCGCCTTTCCACAAAAGCGCTCAAAAAACCTTTAGCCTCACCTAAATCCTCTCCAAAGGAGAGGACTTGAATCGTCATTCAATTTATTTACCTAAAAAATGTATCAACCCCAACACCGAGTCATTGATCTTGCCGAACACCAGCGATGGCATGATGCCTAAAGCCAGTGTCAACACCGACAGGATCAACAGTGCTATAACCTCTCTCGGCACCAAATCGCTGAGCGCGGTTTTCCAAACCTCTCCGCCCTTAAGCGATAGTGTGCCGAAGAACATTCGCTGCAGGGTCCATAAAAAGTAACCCGCACTTAGCAAAATACCCACCGAGCCGCAAATAGCCATCCAGTAAGGCAAATAACCATTGATCGAGGATGATTTGAACGCGCCTACCAAAGAAAATGCCTCGCCCATAAAGGCTGATAGCCCCGGTAAGCCCAGCGATGCAAAAAACGCGATCATGATGAAGGTGGTATATTTTGGCATTAAAGAACCCAAACCACGGAAATTGTAAATGTCCCTGTCGTGTACGCGGTTGTATATTACTCCTGCCAGGAAGAACAGCATGGTTGATAAAAACCCGTGGCTCACCATCTGCATTACTGCCCCGCTGATGCCTTCGGTGGTTTGCGACGCGATGCCTAACAGCACAAAACCCATGTGCGATACGGAGGAATAAGCGATAAGCCGTTTCAGGTCGCGCTGCGCCAAAGCATTCAAAGCGCCATAGACAATGGATATAACGCCTAATAAACCCAGCCACCAGGCACCCATAGAAGCTATATCCGGGAAGATACCCAGGCAAATGCGAATGATACCGTATCCGCCTACTTTCAGCAGGATACCGGCCAGGATGATGGAAACCGGCGTCGGCGCTTCCACGTGGGCGTCTGGCAGCCAGGTGTGCAAAGGCACTACCGGCACTTTGATGGCGAAAGCGATAAATAATACCACGAAGCCAACCGTTCGCGCGGGCATGCCTAAAATGGTTTTATGCGCCAGCGCCGAGAATACTGAGCCGGTGTCGTAGTTGGCGGGGTTCATCATCTGCACGATGTTGAAAGTATGGTTGCCCGTCGCCGGATCTTTTACCGACAGGTACAGTCCCACCATCACCAGCAGCATGAACACCGAACCGAACAACGTATATAAGAAAAACTTGATCGCGGCATACTCGCGCCGCGCGCCGCCCCACATCCCGATCAGGAAATACAGCGGCAGGAGCATCAGTTCGTAAAAGATGTAGAACAGGAAGAAATCGAGCGCGCAGAATACACCGATAACGGCCGTGTTCAGCAGCAAAAACAAGGCAAAAAACCCTTTGAGGTTGCTTTTGATCTCCCAGGAAGCCAAAGCAGCGATGACCATTATCACGGATGTCATCAGCACCAGCGTAATGGAAATGCCATCAATGCCGACGAAATAATCGATCTGCATTTTGCCCAAAGTGCCGAGATCAAGGTTGATCCATGGCAGTTTTTGGACGAACTGGAACTGGCTCTCTATATTAACCCCCGCGTAATCAGCTCCGGTTTTGAAATGCAGGTACAGGAAAATACTGATGCCTAACTGGATCAAAGTAGCCAGCAGGGTGATATATTTAAAACCCGCGCGCATGGACGAGGGCAACACCACGATGATGAGGCCGAACAGCAGGGGGATAAATATCAGCAGTGATAATATGTTCATTCGGGATTTGAAATATGATATGGCAGTTGAGATATGAGATGTGAGATATGAGATATGAGAGGCCTATCGCTTTTCACATTCTCAAAACAAAATACGCTGTTATCTTTTGTCCCAAATCTCATATCTAAAATCTCACATCTAAAAAAGTGTTTTAAAAATAACTATCGCCAGTATGACCGCGATCATACTGAACAGGTAATATTGCACCCTCCCGTTTTGAAACCCGCGCGAGAAATTACCGATACCCAGCACAATAGAGGCAACCAGGTGCAAAAAACCGTCGATCACATAACGATCAAGCCACTCGGCCACTTTCGAAAAGCCTACCGCAATATTCGCCAGCAAATGTATAAAACCATCGATAATATTACGGTCGGTCCAGCGGGCTGTTTTGCTGAGCGCCATTACTGGTTCCACGATGAACCTATGATAAAAAGAATCAATATACCATTCGTGGTACGAAAACCGGAACAAAATAGCGGTTTCAGGAAAAGGTAATGCTTTCCGCCTCATGTAAATGGCCCAGGCCCAATAAATGATCAGCACGCTGGCTACGTTGATGAACAATGGAATGATGGTATGATAGATGTTCACCCTATCGAGCCCGGTGATCAACGGGAAACCATTCAGCAGCCATGCCTTTTCATAAAGCACTGGGTTGTAGGAAAAGAACGGGAACAGGCAAAGTATTGCCAGCAGCATGAGTGGAACACGGTACTGCCAGCCGCCGTCGCTGATATGCAGTTTGATCGCCGGGTTAAATTCCATCAGCCTGAATTCGCCGAAAAATACTTTGACGATGAGGCGGCCAACATAAAATGCCGTGAGCCAGCAAGTAATAAGCGCGCCGATGGGGATCAGTTTAAACAGCCAGTTTTTGCCTTCGGCCCATTCAAAAGATTGTATCAGGATACCGTCTTTTGACAGGTAGCCGGATGTAAACGGCAACCCGACCAAAGCCAGGCTGCCGATCAGGGCGGCGATAAAAGTCAAAGGCATTTTTTTACGCAGGCCACCCATGTACAGGATGCTTTGCGGATCGATGTCCAGTTGGTACTCATCTTTAATATGCTGTACCTCGTGGATAACAATACCGGCAACCAGGAACAGCAGACATTTGAAAAAAGCGTGCGTTACCAAATGGAACAGCGAGGACGCATAGGCGCCTATGCCCATAGCCATCACCATAAAGCCCAATTGGGAAATAGTGGAGTAAGCCAAAATACGTTTCAGGTCGTTTTGCGTGAGCGCGATCGTGGCGGCCATAAAGGCGGTGAAGCAGCCGATAACAGCTAAAACGGTTAACTCGGCGGGTGAGAATATGGGATAGAACCGCCCCAATAGGAATACGCCCGCGGCAACCATGGTAGCCGCGTGGATCAAAGCTGAAATAGAGGTTGGGCCTTCCATAGCATCGGGCAACCAGGTATGCAACGGGAACTGCGCCGACTTGGCCGCAACGGCTAAAAATATACCGCCAAAGGCTATATATTGATATAATGTTGGGAGTGCTGGCAATCCTCCGGGGCCGTTATAATTTATCCAAAGCGTACCTTTCACGTTTGGCATAGGCAATTTGTCGACTAACGACCATACGCCATTATGCACCTTAGAAAAATCAGCGAGATGGGTTATCGTAAAGATATCAGTAGTGCCGTACATCAAAAACAATATAATGATTGCCGTTAACAAGCCGATATCCCCTATCCTGTTCATGATGAAGGCTTTTTTATTGGCGAGGATAGCTTTGGGTTTGGTGTACCAAAAGCCAATCAGCAGGTACGAGGAAAAGCCCACCAATTCCCAGAAAACATAAAACAATACCAGGTTATCCACCGCCACCAATGCCAGCATGCTGAAACAGAAAAAGCTGAGATAAGTAAAGTAACGCTTATAGCTGGCGTCATTCTTCATGTAGGCGGTGGAATAAATATGCACCGGCAGCGCGACGAGCGATACCAGCAGCAGCATTAAAACCGACAGGTTGTTAAGCAGGACACCTGCGTACAATTTGGTATCGCCTAAGGTAAACCACAGCGCCTTTTGATGCACCAGGTGCTGGTTCCACACTTTTGAGAAAACAAAAATTGAAAGGATACAACTGCCCAGTATCGCCAGAGTGGAAATCCAGCCGGCTAATTTATTGCTTTTACCCGGCAGGAAACAATTAACCACAGCGGCCAGCAGTGGCAGCAATACCGCGCCCAGGGCAAATCGGATGGTTAATGAATCTATGGCTTGTAAAAAGTCTTCCAATGTTATTTAGTTGCTATTGCTACTATGGGAACAGAAACACTATCCTGTCCTGGTGTGCTCGTAAAAACAATATTTTTTATGGAATCGGCCTTAAGACCGTATAAACTGCGAATCTTTTCATCCATATTAGCGGAGACCTGAATCCCGTTTATTATGTAGGTAAGGTGGCCGTCATCTCTATGCGCATTAATATATTGCTTGTATTCTTTTGAAAATGTACTGAATTTTTTTTGGTAGGCCCTCGTCGCTCCCGCTTTAGTGACTACGATAACTACATCGCGGACCGGTTCAAAAGATGGGTCAGAGCCCTTCCCTTTTTTTAGAATATCTAAACTAAAAATATTCTTAGAATCGATATCATTCAATTTGTTTTTAGAAGGAACTCCGTCGATAACAAACAGCGCGTCTTTGCTGACAACGGAGTCTAATGGCTGGCTGGGATAACTATGTTTCTTATATTGTTTTGTTTGTATAATAACAACTCCATTAGCTCCCTGCGGACCATAGATATTTGTTGCGCCCGGATCTTTTAAAACTGTAATACTTGAAATATCATTTGGGTCAATGCTTTTCAAATCACCATTGTAAATTATTCCATCCACCACTATTAGTGGCTTGGACTTAACAGTTGTATCATGTCTGATCAATTTACGGGATGTATCCCTGCTTTGTGCTAAACCGTTTAGTGAGAACAATAAACAAAATATGAAAGCAAGCAAAAGCGGCAAATTGCTCAAAACGGCATGCCCGTTCCTTTGACTGGCATAGTTCAGCGGTTGCTTCGTTCCTCGCAATGAAGGTTTGGGGTGTTTTCATCTCAGTCCTTTAAACTATCAATCTTATTGGGGTCTATGGTTTTATAGCGTTTGTATATATTCAAAATGATCGCCAATGCCACGGCAGTAGTCGCGGCGGCGAGGGTTATGGAAAACAGCGCGAATATTTGTCCGCCGTTATTCAGTTTATCGTATTTTCCAAAGGCCACCAGGTTCAGGTTAGCGGCGTTCAGCATCAATTCGACGCCGATCAAAACCAATATGGCGTTACGCTTGGAAAGCACGATATACAACCCGATGCAAAACAGGCCCGCACTTACTACGAGAAAATCTGTTAAAGTGATCATGCTTTTTTCTCCTTTCTTGATAAATGCGCAGCCCCGACCAGTGCCATCATCAGTAAAATGGATATGGCCTCAAAAGGCAGCAGGTAAGTAGTCATCAGGTTCACCCCGATATTACCTATGGTCGCATCGTCGACAGCAAACGTGTTCTTTTGCGCAACCGCGTTGTGCAGCCAGGACAGGTTATCGACATTGCTTTCCAGGATGATATTCAGCATCACGATAAAAAACAGCGCCGCCAGCAACAACGCAGGCACTTTACTTACGCTGATAAACTTACTGCTTTGCTGCTGCAGGTTTGCCAGCATTTCCTTACCCGAAAGCATAAAAGCAAAGATCATCAGCACCAGAATACCACCGACATAGATCACGATCTGCGTGATGGCCACAAAATCGGCAAGGGACAACACATACAATCCGGCAACAGCCATCAGCGTCACAAAAAACATGAATACACTGCGCACCAAATTCCTGCTCGCAGCCACAAATAAGGCCGAGGCCAGCGCGATAAATGCCATCAGGTAAAATAATGCCTGTGCCATCGTCATGCTTCGCCCTCCTTTTTCTTCATAGCGGCGTCTTTGGCCGCCTGTTTTTCGGCGAGTTGCTTTTCGAGCAGGGCGCGTTTTTCCGCTGCGTCCTCCGGCGACATGTCTGAGAACTCATAAATCAGATCGTTCAACTGAAATACCGACCGGTCGTACTGGTTAGTCATAATGATGCACTCGGTCGGGCACACAATGGTGCACAATCCGCAATACATGCATTTGGCCATGTCGATATCAAACTTAGCGGCGTATAAGCGTTTCGGGCTGCCGTCTGACGTAAGGCCGATCAGCTCGGTTGATTTTATCTGCTCGATGTCGATGCAGTCAACCGGACATATTTTGGCGCAAAGGTCGCACACAATGCAATCGTCAATTTCTACATCCAACTGGTACCGGCCTACTTCCGGCACAGGTAACTGTTGATGGGGATATTGTATGGTGCCGGTGCCTTCCATCTGCTTAAAGTAATTGTCGGAAGTAACCGATATCACCTTCCGCTTCGCATGGGACGAAAACAGGTGCTTTAGGGTAACCGTTAACCCTTTCCAGATAGATCCTATGCTATTGCCCGATTTCACCGATTCTATTTATTGATTACACCGATTATATTTTGATTACACCGATTTATTTGTCTGAACCGTTGATGTATATGATCAGTTGATTTCGCTGATTTTCCAATTATTTAATTTAATCGCCTCAATCTAACTTAATCAACCATTCAATAATTCATTAATTCATTAATTAAACTCTACATCACCCACAATCGCCACACGCCGGAAATGATCATACAAACAAATGCCAATGGTGTCAATACCTTCCAACATAAGTTCATCAATTGATCCACCCGCATGCGCGGCAGCGTCCAGCGTATCCACATCTGCACGCCGACAAGCAACAATACTTTTACTACCGTCCACATGATTCCCCAGGCTACGCCGGTTGTCCAGTCGGCCAGGCGCAGCGCCCCTATGTTGGGCAACGGCGTATTCCACGCACCGAGGAATAGCACTACGCCTATCATCGACACCAGGAACATCATACTATATTCCGCCAAAAAAACAAAGGCGAACCGCATACCCGTAAACTCGGTATGAAAGCCTGCCACCAGTTCCGATTCTGCTTCTGGTATGTCAAAAGGCGCGCGGTTGCTTTCAGCCAGCGAAGCGATAAAATAGATCACAAACGCAATGATCAAATGCGGCGCGCGGAAAATGTTCCAGCTTAATATGCCGCCGTTGGCGGTGACATCCCATATCCCCAGGAACTTGCTGTGCTCGGAAGATAAAATCCCCTGCTGCGCCGATATGGTTTGCAGGTTGAGCGTTTGCGCGATCATCACCACCGAAATGATAGCGAACCCGGCAGGTATCTCGTACGAAACGATCTGCGCGGCTGAGCGCATGGCACCCAAAACGGAATATTTATTGTTCGATCCCCAGCCCGCCATTAAAATGCCAAGCGTTTCGATGGAAATGATGGCGAAAATATAGTACAATCCGAGATTGAGGTTTGACGGAGCCAAACCGCCCGACCAGGGAATGGCGGCAAAACCCATGTAAACCGCTATGAATATGATCCCGGGGGCCAGCATAAATAATAGCTTGTCGGCGGCCGAAGGTATAATAAGTTCTTTGATCAGTAATTTGATGAGATCGGCTACGGTTTGAAGCACACCGTATTTACCTGTTTCCATAGGGCCGAGCCTGTCCTGGATAAAAGCCGACACCTTGCGTTCGGCATAAACGCCGAAAATGGCAAAGAAGCCTGAAAAAGCAAACAGGCCGATAGCTGCGATAAAATATTTTAGATAATAGTTCAAGGATCAGTCTGCTTCAAGTGCAAACTTAGCAATTTTTAGTTGATTGAGTTAGATAGAGTAAAATTGTTGAGTAAGTTTATAGAGTAAATAGTAAAAATTTACTTTAAGGGGATATAAGACGACTTCACGTCTTCACCAAAAAACAGCGTGGCATGATGATCAAAATCGCCGGTATCGTCTGATGTGGTGTAAAATTGGCGGGTACCGTCTTTAGTCAGTTTCTTGTCCATTTCAGGATGGCGAAGCAAGTAATCCTGCAAGCTTTTGGCAACAATATCGCCCTGCGGCACCACGCGGATGCTGGCAGGCAGACAGGCTTTGATCTTGTCCTGCAGCAAGGGATAATGCGTACAGGCCAGCAATACCGTATCTATTTTGCCGGACTGTTCCAGCAACTGATCAAGATATTTTTTTACGAAATAATCGGCGCCGGGCTTGTCGTGCTCGCCATTTTCGATCAAAGGGACCCAAAGCGGGCAGGCTTGCTGATAAACTTTTACATCGGGGAAAAAGTTATTGATCTCGATGAGGTACGAGCCCGATTGCACCGTTCCTTTGGTGCCCAGTACCCCTATTTCTTTTGACTCAGAATAACTACCAATAACTTCGGCTGTGGGGCGTATTACCCCAAGCACACGTTTGGAGGGGTCTTCATTTAGCAGGTCGCGCTGCTGTATGGTGCGGAGCGCCTTCGCCGAAGCCGTATTACAGGCCAGTATCACCAATGGGCAACCCATTTCAAAAAGCATCTGTACGCACTCCCACGTATACTGGTGAATGGTATTGAACGAGCGGTTGCCGTAGGGCGCCCGCGCGTTATCGCCCAGGTAAATATAATCGTATACCGGAAGCACATTGGCTATAGAGCGGAACACCGTGAGGCCGCCATAGCCCGAATCGAAAATACCTATAGGATGTTTGCTGGTCACGCTGTAAAAATAGAAAAAGCGGTCTGAAATACAGCCGCTTTTCCATATCCTTTTAATTTTATGTTATTTAATGCCGAGTTTTGCTTTCACATCTGTTGTAAGGTCATCGCCCGGTGGAGAGACAAGCAATAACTCGTTTCCCTGCGCCGCCGATGAATTGATCACGTAGGCATAGCCTTTTTCTTTCGCAACCTGCGCTACCGCCGCCTTAACCTTATCAAACAAGGGCTTAGCCAGTTCATTGCTTTTTAATTCTACTTTTTGCTGAGAAGTATTGGAATATTCCTGCACCCGCTTTTGCAGATCGCTTAATTGCCCCTCTGTGGCTGTCCGCGCGGCATCGGTCATGGTGGATTTATGGGCTTGATAATCTTTTACTTTCGCCTGGAAGTCGTTATTCATCGTGGTCAGCTGATCCAAAAACTGTTTACTGTAGGCATTTATCTGGTCCTGGAGCGTTTTTGTTTCGGGCAATTGCTGCACTAAGAGGCCCAGGTTGATATACCCGATCTTCGTTTGGGCACCGGCTTTATTTGTTGCAATGACAACTCCAAGCAGTAGTAATCCAGCTATCAATAGTTTCTTCATATTACCTGAAATGGCGATGCAAAATTATTTATAAATCTTAAACCGGGAAATCGACTTTTGCAAAATAAAAAAAAGCGGCTTGATCTACCAGGCCGCTCATACAAAACGTCTACAGCCGTTTTTTATTTTATACCTAATTTGGCTTTTACATCAGCCAACAGGTCATCGCCCGGGGGCGAAACCAACAACACTTCGCCGGTTTGCGTAGCGGATGAATTGATCACATAAGCGTATCCCTTTTCTTTAGCTACGGCAGATACGGCTGCCTTCAGCTTATCCATCAGGGGTTTTGAAAGTTCGCTTGTTCTAGCCTGAACCTTTTGCTGAGCATCGGCGGAGAATGCCTGGATACGTTTTTGCATGTCGCTAAGTTGACCTTCTGCGGCGGTACGAACGGCATCGGTCATGGTAGCACGCTGTGCCTCGTATTGCTGGCCCTTTGTTTGGTATTCAGTGGTCATGGCAGTATACTGGTCCTGGAATTGCTTGCTGTATGTATCAAGCTGGGTCTGAATGGCTTTTAGGTCAGGTGATGCTTGAACCAGCTGGTCAAAATTAATATAACCGACTTTACTTTGTGCTTTGGCTAAATTCCCGGCACACACAATACACACCGCCACAATAGCCACCTTCAATAGTTTTTTCATTTTCAATTTTTGGGTTAATAGTCTAAATATATTCTATAGTTTGTTATTTGGCAAATACGCCGGGCTTAAGGCCCAGCCTGGTTATTACATCCGCGCTTTTATCGTAACGCGGGTTTCTATACAACATAAGCACTTCACTGTTCTTATCAAATATCACGTCGAGATCTTCGCTTTCGGCCACCGCCTGTATGGCTTTCATCAGCTTATCCTGTACAGGTTTTATCAGCGCGTCGCTTTTTTTGGCGAGCTCGCCGTCGGGCCCGAATTTCTGCCGCTGAAAATCCTTTACCTCTTTCTCCTTGTCAGCAATTTCAGCTTCGCGCCTCTTTTTCATATCAGCCGTCATCAAAATTTTGTCGGCATCGTATGCTTTATACATGCGCTCAATTTCCTGTGACTTGGCATCCACTTCCTTTTGCCACTGGTCGGACAGTGCAGCCAACTGCTTCTGAGCGGCAGCGTATTCGGGTATGTGTTTCAGGATATAATCAGAATCGACAAATGCCCAACGCTGCGCAAATGTACTAAACCCCGTAAACGTAAGAAAAATTAATAAAATTATCTTTTTCATCAGCTACGCTATTAATTAAACGATCCGCCACCAAGGCTTTGCGAGATCGAAAAGCTAAACTGGCCCTTATTTGCAGCGGGTATGCCAGGTATAGGATCGAAGCCATAACCATAGTCAAGCCCAAGCAATCCAAAAATAGGTAAAAAAACCCGAGCTCCAACACCAACCGAGCGCCTGATATTAAATGGGTTAAATTGATTAAAGTTGTTCCACACGTTGCCGCCTTCCGCAAAGGCCAATACAAATATTGTTGCCGATTGGCTGGCAATAACCGGATGGCGCAATTCAAAGGTGTATTTATTGTAAATAGTAGCCCCCGGATTAGTATCAGCCGTGTAGTTTGTTCCCACGGGTATAATAGTGAAGTTTTGGTAACCGCGCAAGCCAATGATATCGCTGCCCTGCAGGAACTGGTAGCTCTGCATACCGTCGCCGCCCAATTTGAAGCGCTCAAACGGCGAGGCCCCTATCTCTGAATTATAGTTACCCAGGAAACCAAACCTTACCTGCGACATCAGCACCAGTTTGCCATAAATCTTCTGGAACCATTGCGCATCGTATTTAACCTTATAATATTCCACAAAGTGGTACCGCTGCTCGGGAGTCGCGATCTTGTAATCTATATTGTTAAATAGCGAATACGGCGGCGTACCCTGTATAGTAAGCATTATATTCGAACCTTGTGTAGGGAATATCGGCGCATCCAGCGAGTTACGCTGGATCGTTTGCGTCAGTTTTATGTTGTAAGAAGTACCGTTCTGGAATATATAGCCCGGGTAATTGTCGAGGTTGTAGTGGTCAAAGTTCAGCGAGTAGTTTAACTGGAAATAGTTATCGGGCCAGGTTAACAATTTACCCAGGGTAACACCTAAACCATTGATGCGCAAATTGTTGTACAGCGGGCTCGAGGGTGCATAGTATTGACCCGTTGAGCTTAACTGCGTATACGCCGAAAATGAGAAAAATATAGGCTTTTTACCGCCGAGCCACGGCTCGGTAAACGTAAATGAGTAGTTCTGGTAGGTTCTTCCGCTGGTTTGGCCCCGGATACTCAGTTTCTGCCCGTCGCCCTTTGGCAATGGCTTGTATTCTTTCAAATTAAAGATATTCCGGAGCGAGAAATTATTAAAGGTCAACCCCAGTGTACCTACCAGCATACCTCCGCCAAAACCGCCAGATAATTCTATCTGGTCCGATGGTTTTTCAACTACGTTGTAAACAATATCCACTGTACCATCGGTGGGGTTTACGTTGGTAGGTTTAGGCTCAGTCTTCTGTTCGTCAAAGTTACCCAACTGCGAAATTTCGCGGGTACTGCGTATAAGCAGTTCCTTATTAAACTTTTGACCGGGTTTTGTACGGATCTGGCGCCTTACCACCTTATCGTTGGTAACATCGTTACCTTTCACTATGATGCGGTTCAGAGTATACTGCGGGCCTTCGTAAACCCGTATATCCATATCCACGGTATCATTATATATTCTGGTCTGTACAGGGTCGGCACTGTAGGTCAGGTAACCGTTATCCAGGTACAAGGTCGAAATATCATCGTTATTAGGCGTAGGGCCCACCAGGCGCTTATTCAATTCCTCTTCGCTGAAAACGTCGCCTTTGCTGAGCCTGATCAGTTTGTTTAGCACCGACGCAGGGTACCGCGCATTCCCCGACCATGTGATATTACCAAAGTAGTATTTGTGGCCCTCGAAAAGCTTTATTTTAACGTTTACGGTCTGCTCGTCGTGCTTCCACACCGAGTCGCTTATGATCTCGGCGTCGCGATAACCTTTATCCTGCATCTTTTCGATCAGGTTATCCTTATCGTCGTTGTACTTATCCTGCAAAAATTTACGCGAACCGAACAAGTTATACCATTTGCGCTCTCGGGTTTTCTTCAGGTATTTCTTTAGTTTTTTGCTTGAAAACGCCGTATTACCCTCGAATATAACCTGGTTTATCCTTACTTTCTGTTTTTTATCCACGGCAACATCCAGGATAACGCTATTGGCATCTCCCGGGTCCTTACGCTGGGTCATGGTCACCGTGGTATTCAGGAACCCTTTCTCCGCAAAATGCTTTTTGATGATAGCCGTAGTGGTGCTCAACAGGTTTTCATTGACGATCTTCGAGTTCTTATCACTCAATTTTTTTTGCAGATCCTCGATCTCGCCTTTGCGCGGTCCGGTGATATGCAGCCTCGACAAACGCGGCCGTTCAACAACGGCGATCTCAAAATAGATAGTATCCTGGTTTATCCTGGTAACGTTTAGCTGCACATCGTCAAAAAGCCCCTGGTCGAACATCCGTTTTACGATAGCCGCGCTTTGCTCACCCGGTACGTTTATCCTGTCGCCTTTATTCAGTTTTGATATCTGCACCAATACTTCTTTATCCAGGTTCTTGGTACCGGTAACCGTCACCCCGCCGACGATGTAGTCCCTCGGAGTCAAGTAGCTCAAGCTATCGGCCGGAATAGTTTTTGTGAGCGTGGGCCTCGGCTGATTAGTCACCTGGGCCATCGCGGCAGTACCAATTACAATAAAAAGTATAGCTAAAAGAAATTTATTCATCCGGGTATTTTAGTGCGCTAAAAATAATTTATACAGTTGTTAAAAAGTGTTAAAAGTAAAAATTTAGTTCAGTTGCTCGCTGATCATACCAAAACGGCGTTCGCGTTTCTGATAATCAATGATGGCTTCAAACAGGTCTTCACGCCTGAAATCGGGCCAGAGTTTTGGTGTAAAATACAGTTCGGCGTATGCAATTTGCCAGAGTAAATAATTACTTATGCGATGTTCACCACTTGTTCTTATCAACAGTTCCGGGTTGGGCATTCCACTTGTATATAAATTATTCTCGAATAATTCTTCATTAATGTCTTCGGGCTTCAATTCGCCGCGCTGTACTTTAGCTGCCAATGTTTTAGCCGCAAAAACGATCTCGCGGCGCGAACTGTAACTTAATGCTAACGTCAGAACAAGCCCGGTGTTGTGCTCGGTTCTCTTGATGGCGCCGGTCAGTTCACTAAAAGCTTTATCAGGTAGCATCTCCAGGTCGCCGATGGCATTCAGGCGCACATTGTTTTTCATAAAATTATCGATCTCCTTATGAATGGTCGTGATCATTAGTTCCATGATAGCCGAAACCTCGAGCTTGGGCCTGTTCCAATTCTCAGACGAAAAAGTATAAAGCGTCAGGTATTTAACGCCGATCTCGGCAGAGGCCTCAACTACGTCCCTTACCGAAACAACACCATTACGATGACCAAAAACGCGCAGCTTGCCCTTTTCCTTGGCCCAACGCCCGTTGCCGTCCATAATGATAGCGATATGCTGCGGTAGCCTTGAAAAATCGATCTGATCCTTATATCCCATTTTGTTCGCTGCTCCGGAGCCGTGCATTGAGGCTCAAAAGGCTGTACTCGTTAAAAAAAGCCCGGCCAATAAAATATATGCCGTTTTTTTTCAGGGTACAAAGGTAAAACTTAATTGTACTTATTTTAGTATGGAGTGAAAAAAGAAAGGCGCCCGCAAAAACAGGGCAGCTAATTAAGTTTAAATGGCTCAAAAACAAAAGAGCCGCCCCGATAAATCGGGGCGGCATTGAGGTTTAGGTGGGTTAGTAAGCGTCTTTTTGCTTCAGCATTTCAATGTCCTTAGGCGATATATCAGCAATGCCGTACGACTCTACGCTGGTAATATTCAATTCGTCAAGTGAATTGACCAGGTTATCGTAAAGCGAATGTGCGCTGGGCTTCAGGATCACCAGCAGCGTTTTGCCGGTGTTCTTCAATACGCGTCTCTCATTATTGATGATGGCTGCACGCAAACCATTTTTGCTATAGTTCACTATCGTTGGCTGCACCAGGGGCCGGTCGGGCAGGCCGAGATACCACAATACCTGGTTGTTTTTACCAAGACAGATGGTCATCGTGCGGCTGGCGGCATCACCTCCGGGAGGAGCGCCGTGTACCGGCATGGCAAGGTCCATCGCTTTAGGTTTAATCAGTGATGTGGTAAGAATGAAAAACGTAATGAGCAGGAATGCCAGATCGACCATAGCGGTGAAGTCGATGCGGGGATGGTGCCTTTTTAGTGTGCCCCTTTTTCCGCTTTTTTCGGAAGTCGTTAACTCGGCCATGATTTTTCAGTTTTAGGTTTAACCTTAACCCGCGCCCTCTCCCCAGACGAGAGGGGGAAACGGGATAAGGGAAATCAATTAAAATATAGACCTATAACGAATATAATTTGTTACATATTATATATAACAAAACATAGTTTTGATAAAGGTGATTTTAGCACAATAACAAAACCGTCGTGGCGAGGAACGAAGCCATCTCTACATATGCAAATCAAATGTGAAAAATTATGTTATTGCCCCAAAGGCCGTCAGTTAGTCATTTATTCGCCGGTCGTTTATATCCGGTAGCGTCAGCCCGTTGCTATGCTGTAAAATAGTCACCACAGGAAATACAGGTTCATTGACTGGCAAAGTTCGGTCCCCACAGCTGTGGGATCGTCCTTCGCCATGACATGAGGAAAATAACTCAGTAATAGCACTTACTTGAAATGATAGTGAAGGATATGCCAAGCCCGATAAACCAGTAAGTGTCATGCGGGCGCAGGTCGCCGCGCTGGGTGCCGGCCGCGCCGATGTAAACGCCGGTATTTTCGCCGGAACGGTCGGACAGGGCCTGCGCTACGGGATCGGTGAATTTGTTTTTAGTCGCGTAATTGCCTGATACATCATCCAGGTAATCGGCACGCGGATGGCGGTAACCGATGTCGGCCGTGAAATTCCATTTGCCCGAAAAATTGTATTTAATACCCGCGCCATAAGGCATGGTTAGAGCCGCCGTTGGATAAGGCTTGGATTGACCCTCGGTCATCAAAGAACGCAAATCGTAAGTATGGCCCTGGTAGTTGGCCGTAGGGCTATAGCCGACAACCCCCACCCCAGCATAGATAAACGGTGTGAACCGGTTTTGCCCGACTTCGGGTATGTATCGAAAGAAATTGAATTCTCCGATCAGCGCCACTTCATTTAGTTTGGTATTGAAGCTGAGGTTTCGCGCCCTGAACTGCGGATCGGATGAGTTTTTATCGTCGGCGGCTATCTGCCCGAAGGTATACTGTATTTTGGCGGACCAATATCCGTCAAAATTACGCTGCGCAAACGCGCCAAAAGATATGCCGCTTGGTTTTAACGGATTGTTGGGATTCAGGTCGCCCATATAGCCGGCAGCCCCCACGGTGCCGCCAAATTCCCAGGTTTGCGCCCGCAAATTCAACGACAGGAAGAGCAGACCTATTAAAAGTAAATATCTGGGCATTGCCAAAATTAATAGTTGCGGGCATCCAGTCCCCACATTAATTTGTTCCTTAACGTGGATAAATAACTTTCATTACTCAACCGGATGAGATTCAATTTAAAACCCGCCTTACGAATATCAAATTTCATCGTTTTATGCACTACCGCCGTCCGGGAATCGCACGATACCAGGTAATTGGCGCTGCGGCACTCCACCTCGAAGGAAAGTGTGCTGCTGTCGGGTAATACGATGGGGCGTACATTAAGGTTATGCGGCGATATAGGCGTTACGGCGATACTGTTCGATTCGGGGAAGATGATGGGCCCGCCGCAGCTTAACGAATAAGCCGTGGAACCCGTGGATGTAGAGATGATGATGCCGTCCCCCCAGTACGAGTTCAGGAACTCGCCGTTCAGCGAAGCGTGAATGGTAATCATGGCCGCATCGTCGCGCTTATGAAATGTTACATCGTTTAAGGCGAAGTTATCCACACCAAATATCTTTTCATCACAGGATATTTCCATTAACTCCCGGCTATCAATGGTAAACTGTTTGTTCACCACTGCGTAAATCGCGGCAGCAATATCGTTTTTGTTTACACTCGCCAAAAAGCCCAGCCTGCCAAAGTTGATGCCGATAACGGGTATCCCCGTATCGCGAATTTGGGTAACCATATCCAGCAAAGTGCCATCACCGCCAAGCGTTAAAAAAACGTCGATGGCCTTTTTAACAAAGCCATGATCCTTTAAAAGATGATATTTTACTTTGAGGATCTTGCCGTGCAGGTAATCGTAAAGCTGCTGATGAACGTATATCTCAACCTCGTGCTGCGCCAGGTTATCAAATACCTGTTGAATAAAGGGTAATGCGGATGGTTCATTAAATGGCCTGCCGTAGATCGCTACTTTCATGCTACGCGGTTCATGGTTGTTGGTTTATAGTTCATAGCAAATCCTGGATCGCTTTATAATTGTTCAAATGTAGCAATTCCATGAACTATGAACTATAGCCTTTAAACCAATTACAAATTCAAGTAATTCATCAACGAATCGTAGCGGTCCTTCGAGCCGTCGTCGTCGCCGGTGTGATTGAATGTGGCTTTTACCGTGTATTCGTAGCGCATGAACGTGGCCACGATAGCCGAAATATCCAGCTTATTGACTTTGAGGGTGACCTCCATCCGGGTTGAATCGGGGAAGGTGCTGACATAGGAGCTTAATATCTGCGCGTTATCCGACTCGACGATCTGTGCCATGTGGGCGAGGGAATTGTTCTTGTTGCTTATTTCGAGTACAATGATGCCGCCCGGCTCCGAAACAGAGGTGAGTTTTGCAAAATACTCGTTCATCATATTAATCGAGATCAGTCCCAGGTAATTCTTCTTGACGTCCAGTACCGGCACAATCGTCAGCTTCTGCTCATAAAAAAGGCGTATCACATCGTAAATATGCTGATCCTCCAGCACGTAGGGGTTTACCAGCTTCAGTGCCAAAGCACCTATGGCTACCTGCAGATCGCTTTCTTCAACCAGGTCCTCGTCAGACACCAGGCCCAGGAACTGCTGCTCATTCACGATAGGCAGGTGGCGTACGCAAAACTCACCCATGCGGTCCATCACCTTCTGAATGGTATCAGAGGTATGTACCGGTGGTATGGCGTCGGCTATGAGTTCTGCGGCAAGCATATTGTTAAACCTTTACGTTATCTTTTACTTTATCTTTTTCTAAAAATGCCCTCAATAGTTTATTAAACTCTTCCGGCTGCTCCATCATAGCCGCGTGTCCGCAATGATCTATCCAGTGCAGTTCGGAGTTCGGCAACAAGCGATTAAACTCTATAGCCACGTCGGGCGGGGTGATCTTATCATTCCTGCCCCATATTAACCCAACAGGTATACGGATCTTATACAGATCCTTCGACATATTGTGGCGGATGGCCGATTTGGCCATTGCCAGTATCCTTATTACGCGATTACGGTCGTTAATTGTTTTATAAACATCGTCAACCAGCTCCTTTGTCGCGGTTTTCGGGTCATAAAAGGTGTATTCCACCTTTTCTTTTACAAAATCATAGCTTTCGCGCCTTGGGAACGATCCCCCAAAGGCATTCTCATACAAGCCCGAGCTTCCGGTGAGGATCAGCGATTTTACTGTTTCCTGGTGATTGGTGCAGTAGATCAAACCTACGTGCCCGCCCAGTGAATTGCCTAAAACAATTACATCCTTCAGGCCCATATAGGTCACAAACTTGTGTACAAATTTCGCCAATGTTTTCACACCTGTAGTCAAAAGGGGGAGATCGTAAATTGGCAACATCGGAATTATAACACGGTAATCATCTTTAAATTCTTCGATCACCATTTCCCAATTGCTTAAGGCCCCCATCAGCCCATGAAGCAGTAGCAATACTTCGCCTTCGCCCTCATCGATATAACTAAAGCCGTTTTCCTCTTTAAGCACGAAATCCATATATCATTGTAAAAGCTAAGTATGCCATTTTGTTTATACCGAATTCAATTTCGGTATAATTATTAATTTGTCCGCTATAAAAATAGTCTATAGATTTTTAGTTCCAACAAATAATACGATTTATTTTCATTATCCTAACAATTCCCTGACAACTTCCGATATCGTCCTTCCGTCTGCTTTTCCGGCCAGTTCCTTGTTTGCCGCCCCCATCACTTTGCCCATATCTTTTACCGACGTGGCACCTACCCTCCCAATTAAATCCTTCATGTAAGCTGCTACTTCGCTCCGCTCCATTTGCTTGGGCAGGTAGGCTTCTATCACTTCCATTTCCTCGGCCTCTATCTTGTAAAGGTCCTCACGATTTTGCGCTTTGTAAATGTCTGCTGACTCTTTACGCTGTTTGATGAGCTTTTGCAACACCCTGATCTCGGTTTCCGGTGAAATATCTTCCGAGGCGCCTTTTTCGGTGCGCGCTAAAAGCAGCGCCGATTTGATGGCCCGAAGGCCGCGTAAACGGGCCTCCTGCTTGCCCAGCATGGCCTGCTTGATATCCTGGTCTATTTGGTTGATGAGCATTTTATAATTATTGAATGAGTGAATTATTGATTTATTGAATGAGTCCGAAAGTCCGCATAAGTCGGAAAGTCCGGAAGATTTTATTAAGTCAAATCTAGAAAACCATTTGCAAATCCGATACAGTCTTTCGGACTTACGCGGACTTCCGGACCTCCCGACTAACTTCTAAAAATATTTGTGGCCGTGGCCTGTGCGGTTGGCATTACCGTCAATTCATTGATATTGACGTGCTTCGGCCGCGATACCGCGAACCATATGGTTTCGGCCACATCCATCGCCACCAGCGGTTCAAAACCATCATAAACCTTTTTTGCCCGCGTACTGTCTCCTTTGAAACGCACAAGCGAGAATTCTGTTTCTACCGCCCCGGGATGCACCGCCGTAACTTTTATCCCGTAAGGGAGCAGGTCGATGCGCATGCCTTTATTCAAAGCGTCCACTGCGTGCTTGCTGGCGCAATATACATTGCCATTAGGGTAAACTTCTTTGCCCGCTATCGATCCCAGGTTAATGATATGCCCATAACCGTTGTGTATCATCCAGTTGGATACTACCTTAGTTACGTACAACAAGCCTTTAACGTTGGTGTCTATCATGGTTTCCCAGTCTTCATAGCTTCCGCTTTGTACCGGGTCGAGGCCCTGGCTCAGGCCGGCGTTATTTATCAGTACATTTACCATTTTCCATTCCGGAGGCAGCTCTTCAAGGTTCCTGATCACATCCTCCCGGTTGCGGACGTCAAATGACGAGATGGCGACTTCCACATTATATTCGGAATTCAATTGTTTGGCTAATTTTTCAAGGCGGTCTTCGCGGCGGCCGGTCAGTACCAGGTCGTACCGTTCGCGGGCGAAGACGTGTGCGCAGGCTTCACCGATCCCTGCGGTGGCGCCAGTAATCAAAGCGATCTTAGACATAGGTAAGTAATTGACAACGAAATTAGATATTTTTAGTCGGAAAGTCCGCAAGTCAGTAAAGACCGGAAGAAAATTATCATTCCGAAAGTCCGCGTAAGTTGGAAAGTCCGAAAGATGCTCTCAAAATGACCTGATTTGGCTTTCGGACTTGCGGACTTCCCGTCTTTCGGACTATTCAAAAATCAAGCTGAAAGTGACCGTGTGCAGCGACAATTTGGACAGCGGCGTCGAGTATGGGTTATTCTCGGGTAACAATATATTGCCGAAGGAGTTGGATATCTTGATCTCGGGCGAGAGTTTGAAATATTCGAAATAAATATCGCAGCCCAGCCCGGCTTCATACGAGCCGTAGCCGCTTTTATTTCGTAGCACCGCGTCCAATGGATCAATATCAGGTGGATTCTTTTTTGAACCGATGGCGCCTGAATACTTGACACCGGCGATCATATAGGCCCTGAAATCCCGTATGCGCTCTGATTTGAGCTTAACCGATATCGGGAATTCGATCATAGTCGCCTGTACGGTCTTAGTCACGTCCTGCGACGGGGTGGCATAAGTATAGCTTACGGCACGGTCGGCAAACACGAACGAGGGCGTAGTGCGCGCTTCTATAAAATCGGCAAGGCTGTAACGCGCCAAAAACCCAACCGCGAACCCGGGTGTACTGTGCGAACCGATGCTGTTAACCGCGTCTGTAATATACTTGCCTTCGACCGGATCAAAATACGGGTCGCGCCAGTTGGGTTTCTTCTGTATCTTGTAGTAGTTGTTTACATACTGGAAAGTAAAACCAAAGCTGTAATCCTGCTGGTCGGCGCCGCCGCCCCATGCCGGGGCCTGGGCAAAAAGACTTTTGCTGAATAGAAGCAATAGTACAACGATCAGGTACTTGATTTTACGCATACACAATAATTCCATCGTCAATTAAACTGACAACGATTTAATATCGAACACCGAATGTCGAATGATGAATAATGAAGTACTTCGGCGTTCGATATTCGAAATTCATTATTCGATATTAATATTTCAATTCATTTAACGCCCGTGTAAATTGAACAGATACCAAACGCCAGCGGCCTGCATTTGGTATTTTTAAAGCCCACCTTGTCCATCAGCCCGGTAAAATTCTTACCGTCGGGGAAAGCGGCCACCGATTCCGGAAGGTAACTGTAGGCCCGCGCATCCTTTGAAAACAGCTTGCCGATACCCGGCGTGATATAATTGAAATAGAAATTATACAGCTGCTTCACCGGGAAAACCTTTGGCTTTGAAAATTCCAGTACCACGGCTTTGCCGCCGGGCTTCAAAACCCGCAAAATGTCTGTCATCCCCTTTTCCAGGTTCTCAAAATTACGTACCCCGTAAGCCACCGTAACCGCGTCAAATTCACTGGTTTTGAACGGCAGGCCTTCCGAATCCCCCAGTTTTACCTGAAAGCGGTCGTTTAAGTTGCGTTTGGCTATTTTTTGTTCGGCTATATCGAGCATCCCCTGTGAGATATCCACGCCGATGATCTTTTCAGGTTTCAATATTTTCAGCGCCTCGAAAGCGAAATCGCCGGTACCTGTTGCGACATCCAATATCAGTTTGGGCTGATCTTTTTTTAACTCATTGATCGCCTTTTTGCGCCAGATGATGTCAATGCCCAGTGACATAAAATGATTGAGGAAATCGTAGGTTTTGGATATATTATTGAACATATCGGCCACCTGCTGCTTTTTGGTGCCCTGCTCTTCGGTATACGGGATAACAGTTTTGTTCATCGGGGCAAAGATAGGGTAGTTCATGGTTCATAGTTCATGGTTCATGGCATTTTATTGCAACACTATCGGCTATGAACTATGAACCAGCGAGCGACAGTAACGGATTATTTCCTTATGTTTACGCTCAACCAACACCTTGATGAAAAAACTTTGCTTATCCGCCTGTCTTTGCCTCATGCTATTCAATGCTCATGCCCAACGAACTGATGCCAGTGCCGATACCACTAATAAAAGTGCCGACTCAGTATTTGTGCCATTGAAATATTGCGATGCACACAAGCGCAGCCCTGTACTGGCCTGCCTGTTGTCAGTGGCTATTCCCGGCCTGGGACAAGTTTATAATAAGCAAGTGCTCAAGGGCGGCATTTTGTTCGGTGTTGCTGCCGTGTCGTTTGTGGCGGCCGAGATCCACTATGCTGGTAACCACACCCATCCCAATGATGGCGCCACTGTTGCGCTATTGTTGCCAATGGCCGTAGCCAGCGTATATTCAATTATCGACGCACCGGTTACCGCAAATTGGCTAAACAAAACCTATCATTTGACCAAAAAGAAACGCCCTTTGACTACCCTGCACATCGAACCGGGACTGATGAATGTGTCACCTGATCATTATACTGCTGGTTTGAGTTTGGTGTTGAGGTAGCCTCACCCCAACCCCTCTCCAAAGGCGAGGGGCTTTTTTTATTTTGCAAGTGCTAACAACCCGTGCAAATCCAAATGCTTAGTGAACATAGTCAGGTCCCCGTTATCATCTTTGGGCCACTCCGCTTTCGGCCGGTCCCAGTACAATTCTACGCCGTGGCCGTCGGGGTCATCCAAATAAATAGCCTCCGAAACACCATGATCCGATGCGCCGGTGATAGGGTATTTGGCATCGATCAATCGCTGTAAAGCGACGGCAAGGTCTTTTCTCTCGGGGAATAATATGGCTGTGTGATATAAACCCGGAGCTGAGGCCGGCGCAGGCGGTTGACCCAAACTGTGCCAGGTATTAAGGCCGATATGATGATGGTATCCTCCTGCCGAAATAAATGCGGCCTGGTCGCCGTATTTCATTACCAGTTCAAAACCGAGCAATCCGCAGTAAAAATCCAATGATCTTTGGAGGTCGCTGACTTTTAAGTGCACGTGGCCGATACGGGTGTTTGCGGGGATTTTATACTCTTCCATTTTCTCTGGGTTGGAAAGTTGAAATGTTGTAAAGTTGGAATGTTAAGCAAATCTGCAGATTACGGCGGAAAATTATGTCATTATTGCTCCACAAGAATAACCTTACAACATTACAACCTTACAACATTACAACTATCTTTGCGGAATGATTGTCAAATCTGCCGAGTTTATTTGCAGCAACACCCAAATATCCAAACTGCCGCCGCCGGTGATGCCCGAATATGCTTTCATCGGCCGCTCAAATGTAGGCAAATCGTCGCTGATCAATATGCTTACCAATAAAAAGGGATTGGCAAAAACTTCGCAGACGCCGGGCAAAACGCAGCTGATCAATCATTTTTTGATCAACGAGAACTGGTATATCGTCGATCTGCCGGGATATGGTTATGCGCGCATTTCCAAAAGCAAAAAGGAGGACTGGAATAAGTTTATCCGCACCTACCTGGATAAACGCGAGAGCCTGCAATGCGTAATGGTGCTTATAGACAGCCGGCTGGAGCCGCAAAAGATCGACCTGGAGTTTTGCAACTGGCTCGGCGAAAAGGGCCTGGCCTTTGCATTGGTCTTTACCAAAGCGGATAAGCAATCATCATTAAAGACCGATCAGAACGTGGCTAAATTTAAAAAGGCATTATTAGCTACATTTGATGCGCCGCCGCCCTATTTTATTACCTCGGCCGAACTGCAAACCGGGCGTGATGAAGTGCTGGGGTTTATTGGCGGGATAAATAACAGCTTTGAAGTACCTGAATTTAACGCTGAGTTTTATAAATAAATGAAAAAATACTTTTCTCTCGTGCTTTTTGCGCACACCATATTCGCGCTGCCATTTGCCATCATCGGCTTTTTTTTGGCGGTGACCACTACCGACAATCCTTTCAACTGGGTAAAACTGGTGCTGATGCTGCTTTGCATGGTTTTCGCGCGCAACTCGGCTATGGCCTTCAACCGCTACCTCGACCGGGATATCGACGCCGTCAATCCGCGCACACAAAAACGGGATATTCCCGCCGGAAGGATAAGCGCTTCATCTGCATTGACATTTACCGTCATCAATTGCGCCTTGTTGGTGATCACCACATTTTTCATCAACCCGCTGTGTTTTTATTTATCGCCCGTGGCATTGCTGGTAATATTGGGCTATAGCGCCACTAAGCGTTTTACCGCGCTTTGCCACCTGGTATTGGGTTTGGGCCTGTCGCTTGCCCCTATCGGTGCGTATCTGGTGGTCACGGGTAAATTCAACCTGGTTCCTGTATTCTTTTCCTTAGCCGTATTGTGCTGGGTAAGTGGATTCGATATCATTTACGCTTTGCAGGATGAGGAGTTCGACCGGGGGCAGCAATTACACTCTATCCCGGCCTGGCTGGGAAAAGTAAATGCTTTGCGATTATCTACGGCTTTGCATGTGCTATCGGCCATATTTATCGCTATGCCGATATTTTTTACCGAGGTAAGCTTTCCGTATTACTTTGGTATTGCCTTTTTTTGCGCGATGCTGATCTACCAGCACCAGTTAGTTAAACCAAACGATCTGAGCCGCGTCAATTTCGCATTTATGACCACCAACGGCATCGCCAGCGTGGTATTCGCGGCTTTTTTTCTGCTCGACCGGGTTTTTATCACGCATATGATCGGATTCTGATTTAATCGGCTAAAAAGCTAAATTTGGCTATGGATAATTCAGCGGCCCTCCAAAATTTTCGCGACCAGATCAAAAAGTACGTCGACTTTAACGAGGCGGAGTGGATCATCTTTTCACAGCACCTGGCGATAAACCTGCTGAAAAAGAAGCACTATTTCGCCACACCCGACAATATCTGTGATAAGGTTGGCTTTATCGCCAGCGGCTCCGTACGCTATTATCATATTAAAGACGGTCAGGATATTACCGGATATTTCAGTTTTGAAAATGAATTCGTCAGTTCGTACAAAAGCTTCCTGACCGGGCTGCCGGGCTATACTTATATACAAGCGCTGGAAGATACCTGGTTCATTACTTTTACCCGAAAGGGCCTCGACGAAATGCTGGCCAACCCCATGCTGGCTTATAAAATGGAGCGTTTCGGCCGGCTGATCGCCGAGCAATACCTTTGCTGCTATGAGGACCGCGTGGTTGCTTTTATCACTCAAACACCCGAGGAGCGCTACCTGCAACTGTTAAGTACGGGGCGGGAAATTTTACAGCGCATGCCGCAGCATTATATCGCAAACTATTTGGGCATTACACCTGTTTCGCTTTCGCGGATACGGAGAAGGGTGCTGGTTGGCGCGAAATAGTCTGAACCTTGATTAAACCGATTAAGGGATTCTCTTGATTCATGCCATCCGATTTTTGCTTTCGGACTTAGCGGTCCCGATAGCTATCGGGATTCCGACTTTCGGACTATATTTTCTTATCTTTTGTTAACGTTTTGCCCGGCAAAGGCCCTGTACATTTGTATCAAACAAAAACGACAAAATCATGCATACGATATTAGGAGCCGGCGGACCGGTGGCAAACGCGTTAACCCGCGAACTGGCAAACAATAACGAACCTATTCGCCTGGTAAGCCGCAAACCCATAGAGGCCTCAGGCAATACCAGCTGGCAAAAAGGCGACCTGCTGGATTACAGCGAAATTTTGGAAGCGGCAAAAGGTTCGAAGGTGATCTATTTAACTGCCGGGCTGGTTTACGACAAAAAGATATGGGCGCAGCAATGGCCCATAATCATGCGAAACTTTATCAACCTGGGAAAAGAAACCGGTGCGCGGCTGATCTTCTTTGATAATGTGTATTGCTATGGGCTGGTTAACGGCGCCATGACTGAAAACACCTTTTACAATCCTACCAGCGTTAAGGGTGAGATACGCGCAAAAATAGCCACAGAACTGATGGACGAGGTTAAGGCCGGGAATATCCGGGCAAGCATTGCCCGCGGCGCCGACTTTTATGGCACGCACGATGTAAAGGGCGTTATGGATGTCATGCTGCTCGACAAGCTGAAGAAAGGCCAAAAACCGCAATGGCTGGGTGATGCCGACAAGCTGCACAACTTCAGCTATATACCTGACATGGGTAAGGGCATGTACTTGCTCGGTCAAAATCCGGATAGCGACAACCAGATATGGCATATGCCTACGGCTGCCCCGCTAACGGGTATTGAGTTCATCGAAATAGCAGCGGGTATTTATGGTGTCAGTCCGAAATACATGGCGATCAAAAAGTATATGCTGCAATTGTTCGGTCTGTTCGATAAAATGACCAATGAACTTGTAGAAATGTACTACCAGTACAACCACGATTACAATTTCAACTCGGATAAATTTGAAAAGGCGTTTAAAGTGAAGCCGACAGATTATAAAACCGGAATAAAAACGATGTCGGAAACGCTCTATAAGAAAGTTTGAGTCGGAAAGTCCGGAAGTCCGCATAAGTCCGAAAGATTTTGATTTTACGGACTTTTTAATTTTTTCATCCATTCTTACTTTCGGTCTTTCCGTCTTTCGGACTTGCGGACTTATTTGCACATTTGCATATCCCTGCCTGCCGGCAGGCAGGCGCAAATTCATCAAAAAATGATACACAAAAAATCAAGAAAATACATACCCGAAAACCTGGAGATCAAATGGGAAAACCTGGAGCCTTTATTTAAGGAACTCACCGAACGGCCCATCAATTCTATTGAAGAACTGGAACACTGGCTGCGCGACCGGAGCGAAGTGGAAGCGGCGTTAGAAGAGGATTTCGCATGGCGGTATATCCGCATGACCTGTGATACCATGAACCCCGAATTGCTGGAGAAGTTCCAGTATTTTGCTACGGAGATTGAGCCAAACATAGCGCCTTATAGCAATGAACTGAACAAAAAGCTGGTGAACAGTCCTTATGCTGATAAGCTGCACGAGGAAAAATACTTTATCTACCTGCGCGGCGTAAAGAAGGCGCTGGAACTGTTCAGGGAAGAGAATATTCCTATCTTCACAGAGATACAGGTGGAGCAGCAGAAATATCAATCCATAACCGGCTCGATGTCGGTTACCATCGATGATAAAGAATTTACGTTAGAGCAGGCAGTGGTAAGACTAAAAGACACCGACCGCGCCAAAAGGCAGGAGGCCTGGGAAAAGATTACCGCGCGTCGTTTACAGGATAAAGATCGGCTGAACGATCTGTTCAATCACCTGAGAGTTTTACGGCATAAAGTAGCATTGAACGCTGGCTTCGAAAATTTCAGGGATTATATGTTCCAGGCTCTCGGGCGATTCGATTACACCCCGAAGGATTGCTATGCTTTTCATGAGGCTATTGAACGAGAGATCGTACCTATCCTGCGTAAACTGGCCGAGAAACGCAAAGTTGCACTGGGTTTGGACAAGTTAGAACCCTGGGACCTGGATGTAGATGTATCCGGCAAGCCGGCTTTAAAACCATTCCACAGCGGTAAGGAACTGATCGAAAAATCCATCCAGTGCTTTAGCAATATCAACCGGTACCTGGGCGAAAGGCTGGAGATCATGAAGGATAATAAACTATTCGATGTGGAGAGCCGCAAAGGCAAAGCGCCGGGAGGCTATAACTACCCGCTTGCTGAAACCGGCGCGCCGTTCATCTTCATGAATTCGGCAAACACCTTTCGCGATCTGACCACGATGGTGCATGAAGGCGGTCACGCGGTTCATACCTTCCTTACCGCCGATTTGGAACTGAACGATTTCAAGCATTGCCCGTCTGAGGTTGCTGAACTGGCTTCCATGTCGATGGAACTAATGTCGATGGATAACTGGGATGTATATTTTGATAACGAGGAGGACCTGAAGCGCGCCAAACGCGACCAGCTTTTTGATGTGCTGAAGACCCTCCCATGGGTTGCCGTGGTAGACCAGTTCCAGCATTGGATATACACTAATCCCGATCATACCAACGGGCAGCGCACCGATGCCTGGCTGGAGATATATGAACCCTTCGGCGAGGGCTTTGCCGATTGGAGCGATCACAAGGAAGCCGAAGCCAACCTATGGCAAAAGCAGCTGCACATTTTCGAGGTGCCTTTCTATTATATCGAATATGGCATGGCCCAGCTTGGCGCCATAGCGGTATGGAAAAATTATAAGGAAAATCCCGACAAGGGCCTGCAGCAATATTTGGATGCCTTAAAACTCGGCTACACCAAAACCATCAAAGAAATTTACGAAACAGCCGGCATCAAATTTGATTTCAGCGCGCATTATGTGAAGGAACTGGCTGAATTTGTTAAGGCTGAGATGGATAAATTGTAGGAGTCCGAAAGTCGGGAAGACCGAAAGTCCGAAAGACTAACTATGCGCCTGATAACCTTCTTTCGGACTTTCCGACTTATGCGGACTTACGGACTAAATTTGTATATTTGATTATGGAGTCGCCAATTACCATATCGAATGAAATACAAAGCGGGGAGCCTGTGTTTAAAGGTACAAGAGTCCCTGTGAAAAATTTGTTTGATTATCTCAAAGGTGGAAATACGATCGAGGCTTTTCTTGAAGACTTTCCATCAGTTTCGCATAAACAAGCTTTACTTGTAATTGATATGGCCGAATATCAATTATTTCACCACGAAGCATGAAGGTTTTGTTAGATGAAAATCTTCCTGTAAAGCTCAAATACAGGTTTTCTGCCATGATTAACGTTTACACCATCAACGATATGAAATGGAATTCATACAAAAATGGTGAATTGTTAAAAGCTATTGCGGAGAATAATTTTGATGCATTAATCACATCTGATAAAAATATTATCCATCAGCATAAGCTTTCAAAATTCTCTTTCCGTTTTATTATACTTAATGTTTTTGATAATCAATATCAAACCATACTGCCGTTAGTACCGGCTATAGAAGAAAATATACTACTGGGAACCGATCAGGTATCGCACATTAAAGGATAATGCCCTCATTACTTTTGCTGCACATCCACGTTGCCCGATTTTTTATCAAAAGCAAGCGAAAGATTGGCCCGGAAGAGGGAATTGTCAAAGCGATAAATATTGCTGCTGACATCGGAGCCCTGGAAAATAAGCGAGAGGTTTGACTTTTTTGCCTGCGCCAGCAGGTTATCCAGGTCAGTTGCCTGGGCAGTGTTGTAAATAATTTCGTGTGTGATAACGCCCGTGGCGCTCTTGACAGGCGTACCGATCAGCACGCTTTCTGTTTTATCAGGTGTGCCTTTGGTTACTTTGGTGTACTGCACGTAAGATTTACTGTTAAGCGTTTGGCTCCCTCCGCTTTTAAACCCCTTGGCAGTCGCCAGCAGATCGTGCGATTGCGCTTCGGTCATGCTGGTGAGGTTGAGCAGGTCGCCAAACGATACGCTTTGCGCGTAGGCACCGGTGCCGGCAAATAGCATAACTATTGCGAATAGATATTTTTTCATCAGAGGATCAATCAAATATAAGTTTATTCCCGCTGATTTTATTCACCGGGATGGTACGTTCTTTCCACATGCTTCAGCACGTCGCCTTTATAAAACAGCACATCCTTAAAGCGGCCATTGATATAGCCTTCGGCCTGGTCTGTAAAGTGTTTTGATGCCGGGTCGAATGATGCGCCGCCGGTAACAATACTCCTGGCTTTAACACGCGGACCAAACTCGACCGCAACTATGAAACTATTGCCACTGTATCCATACCGCTTTTGTGTGTTAAAGCTGCGGCTCTGGAACGAGGGCAATTGCCCGAACTGCGATCCCACCAATCCTACAGGAATGCTAAATAATTTATCATCAAATGTGGTGCCATCGGCGGCGCGCTGGTAGCGGTTGATGTCGCCCCACTCTATTTTCCACGTTCCATAGCGCTGAGAGAGGCTTTTTACGGCGTCTGCGAGCAGTTCTAATAATTTACCCCGTGGCATATTTTCCAGCGCTATTAACAATCTTGTGGTCTGATAGGTAGACTCTTCCACAGTTTGGGCACGCGGTTGCGCCATCAATACGCGTGTCCCCCATTCGACAGCCAGCGTAGTAGCCACCGAATGAACGGCAGAACGCCTATCCCAGTCCTGCAAAATTTTGATCGGTTCCGCCAGGGATTGCTTGAGCGAATCATTAGGAGCTTTTTGGTAGTCCTTGAAAAGCACCCGCAACAATAGATCGAAAGCGGCCAGGTGATGATCGTAACCTTTGGCGATCAGGCTGTCCAAGGTCATATTTTTTGCGGCGGACAACAGGCGAGCAGCGTTTACGCCCCTGTAATTCTCACCATCTGGAGCCATGTACGCCGGGTATTTACTTTTATCCGGACTGGCTATGCCCGAACAGGTGTATGGCGTTGAATTGCAGTTTTCGATCCAGCCCGTTGACGGGTTATACACATGCACGATCTCGTTCAGCGGGTGTAGCCCCTGCCATTCGGTGGCTGAAATGCTGCCGTCGACTGGTAAGGTCCAATCAAGCTTCGGGTTACGTTTGGGCATATAATTACCATACCAGAAAGCGATATTACCCTGGTCATCGGCATAAACGGTATTATTGGTGGCGTTGGAGAGCAGGTCCATCGCTTTTTTGTACTCCGTGAATGTACTCGCTTTGGTGATCAGCCAGGATTCCAGGAGCGCTTTATACGAGCGGTTATTCGCTTTAAGCGACAGCCATTGGTTGTTTTTACTGCCCAAAACAGGTCCATGTTCAGTATAATAACCGGTAATCGTCTTCTGTTCGGTTTTATCACCTTTTTTGACGTTGAGCACCAATTGCCTCGAAGTCACAGGTTTTAGTTGCCCATCATATTCATAATAAAATTTGCCATCTTTTTTAGTGATCTTTTCGGCATAGGCATCGGCCACGTCGGCATAGCTCGAAGTATGCATCCATCCACAATGCGGATTGAAGCCCTGGTACACAAAAAATTGTCCCCAGGTAACCGCGCCATAAACATCAAGGCCCTCATCACTCACCATTTGCACCTCGTCGCGAAAGTAAAAAGGCACATGCGGGTTAATGTACAGCATGGCATGACCCGAAGCCGTTTTCGATGGCGCTATAGCAAATCCGTTGGAGCCCGTTTCGCGTGGCGCGGTCATATTTTCGGTGGTATGCGGCTGAGACAAAGCCCCGCTGGGGTTTCTGCTTAGATAAAGTTCGGCGGTTTCGCGCGTACCTATCCCGCCTGTTTCCGTAGCAGAAACGCTGCCATCGGTAAACATCAAAGCGTACCAGGGCTGGAAATGGTGGAACACGACTGGTTTTACCTCGGGGTGCTTATAGAGGTAGTAATTAATGCCATCAGCGAATGCGTCCATCAGTTTTTTAAACCAGGCTGGGCTCGTTTTATAATCCTTTATGGCGCCGGCGGTGTCGGCAATCAATTGCAATTGAATGTCGGTCAGCAGCGGGCCATCCCCATCCGCTTCGGATTGCTTACCGAACTGGTATAAATAGCTGCGCTCGATGCCTTTAAAATTGTCCTCGCATTGCGCGTACATCAGCCCAAATACTGTATTCGCATCTGTTTTGCCATAAATATGAGGCACACCCCAGTTATCGCGGATGATGGTGACCGACTTTGCTTCGATCCGGTAGCGCGCTATTTCCTGTGGGCTGAATTTCTGCGCGGAGGACCAAAAAGGCAGCAATAACAAAGCAATAAATAGCGCCTGTTTTATTGTAACGCATATTTTACAGTAACATTTGAACATATAGGTGCGTCTATGAAATGGCCTTTGTGGTTAAAATAGCTATATTTGTCGCAATGACATTTATAACCAGACAGTCATAAAAAGGAAAATTAACGCTTTAACACAATTTTTAAAACAAACTTCTGTTCATATTATCGGTTTTGTATGTAACATTTGTAAGGCAAGCGATACAACCAACTGATTTAGAACCTTATAAAACTATTTAGCGTAATAAAAATAAAAGATCAATATACGATCATAAAGAGCTTGGGTATATAACATGATATCTGAGATTTAGTTGATTCAATATCATTGAGAGTGATATTGACAGTGCGTTCCGGGGTGAGATACGGAACGCATTTTTTTGTTTTGAGTCCGGAAGTCGGAATCCTGATAGCTATCGGGACCGCATAAGTCCGAAAGATAAATATCGAATAATGAATATCGAATAACGAACGCCGAAGTTCAGCTTCATCATTCGTTATTCGGCATTCGGTGTTCGATATTAAAACAGCATCAGGCTACATTTTTTCCTAACTTTTCCCCGGCAGCACCGCCCGCAGCATCAGGTAATGCTCATAATGGTTCATAGTCGCCGCCGGATCGTTCTTCATAAAGTCGAGCAATTCTTCTTCATTTTCGGCTTCCACAACGCCCATACCATAAACGCCGGTTGGATCGGCCACGGGGCCAAAAACGGCTACTTTGCCTTTATTCATCAGTTCCATCCAGTAAGCCAGGTGCTGCGTCATAATGGCACGTTCCTCGGCGGTCATGTCCTGCGAAAAGCTGGGCCTGCGTGGTATCAGTTTCAGAAAATAGTGCGGCATTGGGTTTAATTTCGATTTACACGCTAAGATAGGCGATAGCATGAGAATTTGAAAGGTGACAAAAAAATCTTTCAGACTTATGCGGACTTCCAGACTTTCCGACTACTATATTTGCCTTCATGGAACTCAACCTTTTTGAAAAGCTGGTTTATACAGACCGCAGGCAGGCATTAAAGCAAAATTTTGGCAATGATGGGCTGATCATACTCCTCGGCAACGAGGACAGCAGCATGAACTATAAGGATAACACCTACCTGTTCAGGCAGGACAGCAGTTTTCTTTATTATTTCGGGCTGGACGTGCCGATGCTGGCGGCAATCATCGATACGGAGACCGGCAAGGAAGTGATCTTCGGCAATGAGCTGACCATTGACGACATTGTATGGACGGGCACACTGCCCACCGTGAGCGAGATGGCATCAATGGTTGGCGTTAAAGAGACGAAACCATACGAGGATATACACCATTATATTCACCAGGCGCTGGCGCTTGGCCGGCCGGTGCATATCCTGCCCCCCTATCGCCCTGAGAACAAGATAAAGCTGGCGGCCTGGCTTAATGTCGCGCTTGGGGATGTGGCCGATTTCGTATCCTTAAAGCTGATCAAAGCGGTCATCGCGCAACGCGTGATCAAGACCCCGCTCGAGGTTGCCGAAATGGAGAAGGCGGTCAACATCAGCATCGATATGATGACCGCCGTGATCAAACATACACGCCCCGGCATTAAAGAATACGAACTGGTAGCTAAAGCGCATGAAGTGGCTGCGGCGAATAACGCAAGGTTGGGTTATCCTGCCATCATCACCACGCACGGGCAAACGCTGCATACGCACTATTATGGCAATACCCTGCAGGAAAGCCGCATGGTATTGAGCGACATCGGCGCTGAGAACAATATGCACTATGGCGGCGACCTGACGCGTACCTTCCCGGTCGGCAAAAAGTTTACCGAACGGCAAAGAGAATTGTATGAAGTGGTGCTTAACGCGATGGACCATGCTATCAGTTTACTGAAACCAGGCACACGGTACAAAGACATCCACCTGGCAGCTTCCCAAAAACTGGCCGAAGGGTTAAAACAAGCCGGCATCATGAAAGGCGACCCGGCAGAAGCGGTAGAAGCCGGCGCGCATACCATGTTCTTCCAATGCGGCCTGGGACATATGCTGGGTATGGACACGCACGATATGGAGGACCTGGGCGAAGCTTACGTGGGTTATACCGATAAGGTAAAGAAAGAGACATCTATGTTCGGACTCAAATCGCTGCGGCTGGGCCGTGAGTTGGAAGCCGGTTTTGTACTTACCGTTGAGCCGGGTATTTACATTATTCCCGAACTAATAGACCGCTGGCAGGCTGAAAAGAAATATACAGACTTTATCAATTATGATGTGCTAAACACCTACCGAGATTTCGGCGGGATACGCATCGAGGATAATTTTTTGATCACCGGAGACGGCTACCGGCTACTGGGAAAATACCTGCCTAAATCGTTGAAGGAGATCGAGGGACTTAAAGGTTAAAGGCGAAAGGCGAAAGGTTTTGACCAACGTATCGACAATGTTCGCCGGTAAAGAAGACCTTTGCCCTTTTACCTTTCACCCCTTTTTTACTGCCCATCCCATATAAAGGATATTCATGTCGTTGCTTTCCACCAGACGGAAGTTCTCGCCAAGCTCCGCATAGGTCCACTCGCCTTTGGCGCGTTTACGCAAATACTTCATCATAGCAGGTATGGATACGTTGGGTTGAGTGCCCTGGAATCCTTTAAACTCAAATTTATTGTCGCCAAGCAATAACTTCAACTCGTCGGGCTTGATAAACATTCTCCAGGCATGCAGTTTAGGCGGGAAGAAAGCCCAGCGCTTCCACTCCTGCCATATTTTGATCGCGACCAGCTTGCTTATGAACGTGCGGTTCAGCGTATCGAAAATAAAAACGCCGCCGGGTTTTAAAACCCTTGCTATTTCAGCGATGACTTTGGGCAGGTCGCGCACGTGTTCCAGCACATCGCAGCAGAAAACCACATCAAACTCACCGTTGGTGTAAGGCAAGGCCTCTCCGGTACCATGTTCGTATTTGATATCCAGCCCGCTCACCCTGGCATGGTTACGCGCTATGTTTAATGAATGTTCTGACGGATCGATACCCGTGGTTTCAAAACCCATGCGGGCAATTTCTTCACAGAGTATACCTCCCCCGCAACCTACCTCTAAGGCTTTTTTACCTTTAGTATCGAGGTGTAATTCATCCAATATCTTCTGCTTTGCATAGCCCACCCGCACCGGGTTGATGCTGGTTTTCAACAGGTACAAAACATTCGTGGGTTCCCACCATTTATTACTTTCCGCATTATAAAGATCGTTATCAATGCGGCTGTAAATTTCTTCGCTTACTGCTTTCATTGTCAACAGGGTAAATTGGCATTATAAAGATAAAAATATTATTAAATGCCAATAACCGTCCCGCCTTTTTTTCAAAGACCGAGCGGCTGAAATACCGTGTGAAAAAATGTCGTTTTTACATTAATTAAAAATTAAAGGCTTTCGTACCTCATTTTGCAAAAACCAGTGATTTATTGGGAATATTTAACAAAAAAATAACATTTGCTTGCACTTTTCCGGATAACTATTCGTTAATTTTGATATACAATAAATCTGCCTGATTTCCAGGATAAAAAAGGGGGTTGCCATGACGACAAGAATAAAATTCTATCCGCAGCACCAATTCCACGTGCTGATCAATTTCAAGGACGATGAACGCAGTGTAGCCGTGCTGCCCGACGATGCCGGCAAATTTCTTGTGGTTGACCAGGGCAAGGTACTGGGACAGTTCGATTTCGATAAACAGCTGAATTGCGTATCAACTTATTGCCAGCTCGACGATTATATTATCGCTCAATTGAATAAAGGCATCCGCAATCATTATTCGTGATATACCAGGCGCATTCTTTTTGATAAATGGTTCGGCACCTACGGCGCGGAATGGTTTTTTTTATCTATCCGCTTAGCTTTAACCTCAACGGAGTTTACTGCAAGCAATGATTTTGACGTTCCAAGCGTTGTTAAATAAAGACCCACCCGGCCTCGATTTACAGGACCATCTTATCTTAGTTTAAAGAGGCGGCTGGGGGGTGAGTCAATTTCGTTATTGCCCGCTTTGCGTAGGGTCATTCACGATGCCGGTAAATACCACCAGCCCTGTTTTCATTTCGCGTATAACGAACAGGAAGGGGTGATCGATGACGATCTTCGGCGAGATGAGTACGTCAGTAGGCACAACGGTCACCGTGGTTACCGCCGCAGCCGTAGTTCCAGTCTCGTCGACGGCTACATATGCCTTATGGGCTACGGAACTTATTTCCAGACCGCCTATGCCATTGATATTTGAAAAATCGGCGGCGTCATTAAAAGCGATGCCCATCCCCATAGCAGAAAGGTTATTTTTGAGTTGGGCGGAATAGCTGAATGCGAATTTAGGCATATCGACTTCCGTTTTTGACGGCGACAATCTCGCCATCCAATTTTGCCATTTGTTGCTATCCAATCCCGACAACAAATCGCCGACTGATTTCCCGGCCGCCGGCAGTACGATCACCATACTGTATTTATTGTTGGAATAAGGGAGCTCGGCAACCGTCGCATCCTGGTCAGTATAGGCATTATAGCTCGCGGTCGACCGCATGAAGTCGGCCTGCACCTGGCTGTTATCGCCACGTGAAAAAGGCATCTTTGTGGTTTGCGACACATCGAATTTAGTTGCCCAGGTGCTTTTAAAATAAATAGCGTTAATCAGGTACATCAGGTCCTGCGGATTGATGCTATTCATGATCATGGTAATCTTCCCTCCTGTTTGCTGGCCTACCCAATTATTGATCGTATTAACGGATGATGGATTTTTAAAATCGAGGGCTTGTACTTTAGCCTGGTAGCTGTCGGTTTCTGTTTGCAGGAACCCGGGTAACACGCTAAACGTATTGCTGTACCATACCGAATTGGCGATCTTAATCGTGGTGTTAGGGTCCAGTTCGGGCAATTGGGCAAGCAGATCGCTGTAATACATATTGACCTGGCCCTGCGAAAAGCCGTTGAAGTTGAGCGTTCGGCGCATGGAATCCAGTGTGCCGCCGTTAGCGCCGTTCGTTGTCATGCCAAGCGCCATGCTTACGCTCAAGGGCGACATGAACAGGTTGGTATTGGCATTTTGCGCCGCCACCGACCTGAAGAGATTGAAGGAAAACGTATTATCCGCCGATGCCTGTTGTAACTCAGCAGCGCTAAGCTTAAGGTCCTTGCCGGTGCCGGGCTTAGTGCCGTTATCTTTTTTGCAGGAGGTAATTAAAACAATGATCAGAAGGAGAAAGGCATACAGCGGATAGATACGTTTCATATTATTGATCCAAAAATCTCATGTTTATTTACCTTACGGAAGGTTTATCCTGAATGCAACAGTTGCCTTAAAATTTAGTTATGAATTTTTCGCGCTAAATGATAACTTTACTTACACTGCTGATTTCCCAATTAAAAAACATTAATTGCTCTTACCATGAGAAAATTCTACACAGCTTTTATCACTTTGATGCTCTGCTACAGCGTTTTGTTCGCGCAAACGGGCAAAGTATACGACAACCTGAGCCTGACCAGCAAGATACTGAAGATGGAACGTAAATACGCGGTATACCTCCCGCCGGATTATGAAACGTCGGACAGGAGTTACCCTGTATTGTACCTTTTGCATGGCGGCGGCGACGACCAGACCGGCTGGGTACAATTCGGCGAGGTGCTGCACATTGTCGATAAGGCCATCAACGATGGTTCGGCCACACCGATGGTGATCATTATGCCCGACGCCAATACCGGGCGCAGGGGGTATTTTAACGATCCGAAAGGCGATTGGAACTACGAGGATTTCTTTTTTAAGGAACTGGTGCCGTACGTGGAGAAGAAATACCGCATTAAAAGCGATAAGCGTTACCGCGCCGTGGCTGGGTTGTCGATGGGCGGCGGGGGAAGTTTCATTTATGCCCTGCATCATCCAGAACTGTTTTCTTCTGCCTGCCCGCTGAGCGCGGCAACCGGGCCGCTGACCATCGACGACGCCAAAAAACAATTGAGCCGCAGTAATCCCAATGTGACCGATTCGGTAGTGACCAAATATTATAACAGCCAGAGCGTGCTTGCGCTGGTGAACAATATGCCCGACACGCTGAAGAAGGCGGTTCGCTGGTATATTGATGACGGCGACGACGATTTCCTGTATGAGGGTAATTGCCTGGTGCATATCGCCATGCGTAAAAAAGAAATTCCGCATGAGTTCCGTATCCGCGACGGCGGCCACACCTGGACATACTGGCGGGCCTCGCTGCCGGCGGTGCTGGAGTTTGTTTCGCAGGGCTTTCACCAGTATTAGCGGCCCACGTGTAAAAGAAATATTACCGCCGCTAAACCACCGGGTTTTAACGTAATATTTTTCTAACTTCAATAAAAAATTATAAGCCATGCAACGCCGCCAGTTCCTTTTTAGTACCGCTGTAGCAGCCGGTACGTTCTCTATCCTTAGTAAAAGAAGCATCGCCTCGATATTGGCGGACCCTACTTACCAGTTTAAACCCCTGCGAAATAACGTGGGCATGTTTGCCGAGCAGGGCGGCACGATAGCCTGGATGGTTAATAAAGAAGGCATAGTAGTAGTTGATGCTGAATTTCCTGATCCGGCAAAACACCTCATCGCCGAGTTGAAAAAACAATCGGACCTGCCCTTTGAATGGCTCATTAATACGCATCACCACGGCGACCATACCGGTGGCAATATTGCTTTTAAAGGGCTTGTGAAAAATGTTGCGGCGCATGAAAATTCGCTGACCAACCAAAAAAATGTCGCCATAGCGCAAAAGAAGGAAGATCAGCAATTATATCCTGATACGACATTCACTGATACCTGGAAGATAAAAGTAGGCGACGAAAGGATAAAGGCTTATTATTACGGCCAGGGGCATACCAATGGCGATGCCATCATCCATTTTGAACATGCTAATATCGCGCACATGGGCGACCTGGTATTTAACCGCCGTTACCCGTTTGTCGATAAAACAGCAGGTGCTTCGGTAACCAATTGGGCCTTAGCGCTTGAAAAAGTTCAAAAGAAATTTTCAAAAGATACGCTGTTTGTTTTTGGGCACGCGTTCGATCCGCAAAAGGTAACCGGTACAATGGAAGACCTGAAAGCCATGCAAAACTATATGGAGAAACTCGCCGCGTTTGTTCAAAGCAGCATTAAAGCGGGCAAGTCAAAAGAAGAAATCATACAGGCTAAATCCATACCCGGCGTGGACGACTGGCAGGGCGATGGTATTAACCGCAGTCTTGAGGCCGCTTACCAGGAATTCAGCGCAACTTAAAATAATATGAAGATAGTAGCAGCTCTATTAATCATGTTCCTGCCGTTCGCGGGTCAAAAGGATCTCGACTCCACTACCCTGCTTCAAAAAATGTATGCGCGGTATCATGGGAAGTGGCATAATAATCTTTCGTTCAATCAAACTACGGAAAGATATAAGAATGACAGCCTGGTAAAAACACAAACCTGGTATGAGCATATCTTGTACCCGGATAAGTTGAGGATCGATTTTGACAGTTTGAAAAGCGGAAACGGAATTATTTTCAGGGCCGACTCAACTTATATCATCAGCAATCATAAACTGGTGCGATCACTCAAAAATGAGAATGAACTGATATTCTTTTTGGGCGGGATGTATTTTGTTCCGTTCGATGAAATTCTAACCCATTTCAAAAACCTGCATTACGATCTTACCAAATTTCACACCGATACCTGGAAAGGCAAACCGGTATATGTGATCGGCGCAGATAAAACCGATGAAAAAGTAAACCAGCTTTGGATAGACCAGGAAAAGCTCGTGTCCGTCCGGTTCATCAAATATGAGGACGGGTCAAAGGAAGAAGGCACGATGGAAGGCCAGATCCCGCTCAAAGGCGCCTGGAGCGAAACGCTTTGCAAATTCTGGGTTAACGATCACATCCTGCAGGTTGAAAAATACCATGATGTTGTTGCCGGGGGCGCTATCGACAAAAGCATGTTTGAACCGTCACTAATAAGTAAATAGATCCGCTGCTATTATGATTAAAAAACTCTTGTTCGTCCTTTTCCTTCTGCCTTGCATCGCGCCGGCACAAACCGTCATACCCTTATGGGAAAACGGCGCGCCGGGCTTCCAGAAACTAAAAGATATTCCGGAGCAAGCCAAGGATTACTGGGTGAAAAACATCAATAATCCTTCGCTGGCTGTTTATTTACCGCCGAAGGATAAGGCTAATGGTTCGGCTGTGATCGTTTGCCCCGGCGGCGGGCACAGGCTGCTGGTTTACAATGCTGAAGGCGTTGAACCTGCAAAGTTTTTGAATGATCTGGGCGTAACTGTGTTTGTATTGAAATACCGCCTGGCAAGGGATACCAATTCGCCGTATAAACTTGAGGATGCAAAAGCAGATGGCGCGCGGGCGATGCGCCTGGTAAGGACAAGAGCCAAAGAATGGGGCATCGACGCAAATCGTATCGGGATGATGGGTTTTTCCGCTGGCGGCGAAGTGGTGGATATGGTGGCTTTTGATGCGAACAAAGCCGATCAAAATGCTGCCGATGCGATTGACCGTCAAAACGCGCGGCCTGATTTCCTGGTACAGATATATCCCGGACCGGGCTTTATTCCCGATGAGATACCTGCTAATGCTCCGCCGATATTCCTTTTAGCCGCAAATGACGACGTTTGTTGTTCGCCGTCTGTGGTGAAGTTACTGGAGGGTTATCGCAAAGCCAAAGTACCGGTAGAGGCGCACATTTTAGAACGGGGAGATCATGGTTTTAATATGGGCAACCGCTCGAAATTAAAAGCGGTAAACACCTGGCCCCAGCGACTCGCGGATTGGCTAACCGACAACAACTTCTTTAAGCCCACGATGGAACGGGCGAAAGTGCTGCATTGAGTTTGGTTGTAAAAGTTGTAGAGGTTATATTAGTTGAAATGGTTTGATAGTGCGTCACAACAATAATTCTCAGCAGTTGTTATCAAAATAAAAAACATGGCAAATTTCCAGGAGATCATCAATTCAGAGAAGCCGGTGCTGATCGATTTTTCGGCCGAATGGTGCGGGCCATGCAAAATGATGCCGCCTATTTTAAAAGAAGTAAAAGATAAAATGGGCGATAAGATCACCATCCTCAAGATCGACGTGGATAAAAACCGCGCCGTGGCGAATGCTTATCACATTCAAAGCGTACCGACGTTAATGATATTTCAGAAAGGTGAAACCAAGTGGCGCCAAAGCGGCGTCATGCAGGCCGGCCCGCTAAGCCAGGAGTTAGAAAAGTATGTATGAAGTTGATTGGTTGACTAAGTTACTGTTCGACTGAACTAATCAACTCAATCCAACATAATCAACTTAATCCAACTCCTTATAAATAACTCAGCCACCATTGTGTGTGGGTCTGTTTATATTTACTGTACCACCGGCATGGGAAATACAGGATAAGTATCACGCAAAACCATATCAAATAAACCCCGCCTAAACTGAACCCGAATTCATCCGGCTGGAACAATATCGGCCCCTGGTGCGGGTTAATGATCTGGTTAGTTTTGAATCCCGATATAAAGAATATGGCGATAGTGGAAAAACGTACCAGGTACCAATGGCACAAATAATAAAAGAAGGGCACATTGCCGTAAAGGAATAAAATGGATGTGAACTTGTTCTTCACATTCTCGGTAAAAGCGAGTATCAGCAAGGATGTGCCTATCGTCATACAGGTGTACAGCAGCGATGGCGGGTATTTAGTGACATTGAAGAACGATATGATGCTGAGTGTTGTCGTATGCTGTGATGCCCAGGGGTTTGGGTCGCCGTAAATATTAAAAAAACGCAGTACAAAGAAAACACCCAATACACCCAAACCTGAATAAAGCAATATCCGGCGCCGTTTAACCGCATCGTATGTTTTCACATAGAGGGATCCAAAAACATAGCCTATCATCATTAAACCGGCCCAGGGTAAAAGCGCATAAGCGAAAAGGATGGCCCTGTTTGGAGCATATAGCCAAAAATCGCCAAAGCCCTTTCCCGACAGGAATAACTTTCCTAAAAAACTATTGTTTACCGCATTTACCGGCATATTCTGAGGGTCGAAAATGTCGTGCCCAAAAACGATGATAAGACCTAAAGTAAAGATAACCGGCAAGGATAATCTTGCCCAAACCAATAATCCGAGGATGATCATACTGCCGCCGATGGCCCATATAACCTGCAATATCTGCGCGTGGTACGTAGGGTCGAGTGTTATAGCCAGGTTGATCAAAACCAACTCAACGACGATAAGCCACAGGCCTCGTTTGATCAGAAACGCGCTGAATTGACTATGCGTTCGGCGTGTACCCGCAAGATAGGCTGACATGCCGCTGAGAAACACAAACGCCGGAGCGCAAAAATGGGTGATCCAGCGGGTGAAAAAAAGGAAGGGCGTAGTGATGGCCAGGTCGGTAGGCTCAGGATGATGGTAATGAAAAAAATCCCTGCAGTGGTCGACCGCCATGATGACCATCACCAAACCCCGCAATATGTCGATTGATGCGATACGTTGCTTGGGTCCGGGTTCTTTAAGAATTGTTGTGCTTTTTTGCACAGGGATCGAGGCTGTGGTCATACAATGGTTTTGTTGTTGTGATTGGTACGACTAAAATAAACAAATATAATTTCAAAACAATACCATTGCTAAAAAAATTAGCCGCGGATGCGTGTTTAAACTTCTGTCTATAAATAACTTAACCACCATTGATAGTGCGTGCGCTTGTATTTGCTATACCATCGGCATGGGAAATATAATATGGTGACGATCAGCAGCCACATGAGATAAACGCCCGCCAAATTAAACCCAAACCCCGATGGCTGGAAAAAGAAAGGCTGCCCCGGAGTGACGACCTGGCTGGTTTTGTAGCCCGTTGCAAAAAATACGACGATATCCAATACCCTGATGAGGTAAATATGCAGCACGTAGTAGAAAAACGGCACATTGCCGTACACGATCAATATTGAGGTAAACTTGTTCTTTACATTTTCAATAAGCGAGAGCGCCACCAGCGCCGGCCCTATCGTCATGCATAAGAAAATGAGCGATGGCGGATATTTGCTGGTGTTTAAAAATGAAAGCACCGTCAGCACACCCGTTTTCTGAACCGACCACGGCGCCGGGTCCCCATAACTATTGATATATCTTAAAACTAAAAAGAGCAAGATCAGTGAGCATCCGCTAATCAGCAAAATACGCCTGCGCCTCTGCGGATCAAATGTCGATTTATATAACGACCCGAATACATAACCAAGCAACATCACGCCCGTCCATGGAATAACGGCATAGAGGTCCAGCAGCACATGAGATTTACCCAGGGGGAACGCCGATCCGAAAGCGGTAAAAAACATCGTTATTAGGACGTTTCCGGCACCTGTTTTCGGCAAGGGCGCCAGGTCGAGAATATTATGGGCGAAAAATATAATTACACCGATAATGCCTATTACTGCCAATGGTGCACGGACCACAAGGGCCAGCAATATCATACTAAAACCTATGGCCCAAATCACCTGCAGCACGATCATGCTGAACGAAGGATCGAGCGTCAGTGCGAAGGAAACAAACACCACTTCGACCACAATAAGCCATAACCCCCGTTTAACCAGGAAGGACGTAAACTCTGTTTTTGAACGCCGCATGCCCGCAAGATAAGCTGAAACCCCGCTGAGAAACACAAAATTCGGGGCGCAATAATGTGTGATCCAGCGGGTGAAGAAAAATATCGGGGTGGTGGTGGCGATGTTTGTAGGGTTACCCGTCGTATTATGCAGAAAAAAATCGCGCGTATGGTCGATGGCCATGACCAGCATGATCAATCCGCGTAAAATATCGATAGATGTAATACGCTGTTTTGGACCGGGTTCGGTTAATACTGTCATATCTTTCTGGGCATTAATACCCGAATTTAGATATTCCGGTATTCACTTTCACCGCAGCCCGCTTAATTTATGTTTTTCGCATATTCCTGCCGCGTTATATCATAAATAACTCAGCCACCATTGGCGGTGTATTCTTTTGTACTTAGCAAAAGCAAGGCAAGGGAGATACAAAATGGTTATTACAAGCAACCACACTCCATAAACACCTGCAAGCGTGTAACCCATATTGTCGGGACGGAAGAAATACATGAGTTTGCTATTATAAATATCTTTTGACGCGTAACCAGCCAGATAAAACTCGGCAATGCTAAATAGCCGCAACAAGAACCAGTGCATCAGGTAATATAAAAATGGCACATTGCCATAAACCATAAGCATGTTTGTAAAGCTATTCCTGGTTTTCTCCAGTGCCGATAACAAAAGCAAGCCCGGCCCTAGGGTAATACACAAATACAAGAGCGAGGGTGGGTATTTGCTGACATTCAGAAAAGAGAGAATACTTAAAACCGTGCTAGGCTGAATGGACCATGGGGCCGGATCGCCGTAAAGATTAAACGTACGCAGGACGAAAAATAATCCGATCAATGTAAAACCAGTCGTCAATAATATTCTTTTTCTTCGGACAGCACCGAAAGACGATCGGTAAACCGATCCAAAAACATATCCTAACATCATTACCGCTGCCCAGGGTATGATGACATAACTTATTTTTAAAACATACCCATCGGTAATATTGAAAAAAGAGTAATGCGCGGTAAAGAAAAGCTTCCATAAAAATCCTGCTGTACCGTTTTGGGGCAAATCGATATAGTCTAACAAATCATGACCAAAAAAAATCACTCCAGCTGTAATTGCGATCGCGGGCATCGGTGCCCAAACCACCAGCCCCAGTATGACCATGGCGGCTCCAATGGCCCATATCACCTGGAATATCGTCAGGTGCAACAAAGGATCCAGTGAGTGCGCAAAGGTTACGATGATCTCGACAAAAATGATCCATGCTCCTCTTTTGATGAGGAAGTGGCTCAATTGCTTTTGGGTCCTGCGCGTGCCTGCAAGGTTAGCGGATATACCGCTTAGAAAAATAAACAGGGGCGCGCAAAAGTGGGTTATCCACCTGGTGAAAAATAAGACAGGCGTAGTTGTCGCCAGGCTGGTCGGATCGTTCACAGCGATCGCAGGATGAAAGAAATCGCGCACGTGATCAAGCGCCATTATAAGCATAATTAAGCCGCGCAGAATGTCGATGGATTCAACCCTGTATTTTGGATTGGTCGCAGTGAGTGTTGTCATGGAGTTTGCTCCCGGAACCGGGTGTAAAGTGTAGAATCGATTAATTTACCGGATTATAAGAAATGGTTGATTTTTGGCGGCTGAGTGATCAGGCACGTAAGGCGGATGCTACAAGTAGCTCAGCCACCACTGGCTGTGTGTTCTTTTGTACCTGGCAAAAGCGCGGCACGGGAAATATAAAATAGTAATCACCACGAACCAAACCGCATACACCCATCCAAGACTAATACCCATGCCATCGGGGCGGAAGAAGAACATCAGCTTGGAATTATAAATATCTTTCGTGCCGTACCCCTGCAGGTAGAACTCGGCTACGCTGAATGTTCTTAAAATGAACCAGTGCAGGATATAATACAGGAATGGCACGTTGCCATAAATGATGAAAATATCGGTAAGTTTATTTTTTACGTTTTCCAATGATGCGAGTACTATCAGGCCCGGCCCCAGGGTGATGGACAGGTACAAAAGTGAAGGCGGGTATTTGCTCACATTCAGTAAGGAAAGTACGCTCAGAACGGGTGTAGGCTGAACCGACCACGGTGAAGGATCACCATAGATATTGAACACGCGTAAAATGATAAATAAAGCCAGCAGAAACATCCCCGAGGCAATCAATATTCTTTCCCTCCTGGCCGGATCAAACGATGATTTGTAGACAAGTCCGAAAACGTAACCCAGCATCATCACCCCGGCCCAGGGCAAAACGGCGTAGTTGGTTTTTACAAAAAAGGGCCCGGCCATATGGAAAAACTCTCGGTGTCCTGTTAAAAACAATTTCCAGAAAAAACCACCTGTTCCGGTTTGCGGCAACACCAGGTAATCGCATATATCATGCCCAAAAAAAAGTAAAATCCCTGTGGCGGCGATCACCCGGATGGGCAACCATATCGATATACCTAAAAGGATCATACTGACACCAATGGCCCAGATAACCTGCAAGGGTAACACGCGGTGCAGCGGGTCAAGCGAGAACGCGAAGCTGATCAACACAAGTTCCACGATAACAAGCCACAGTCCTCTTTTTATGAGAAATATGCTTAGCTGCTTTTTGGTTCTTCTTCCGCCGGCAAGCTGCGCAGAAACACCGCTAAGGAAAACAAATAGCGGTGCACAATAATGGGTTATGAACCGGGTAAAAAATAAAAACGGGGTTGTGGTGACCATGTTGGTCGGATCATTCGCCGCTATGGCAGGATGGAAATAATCCCTGACATGATCGATGGCCATGATCAGCATAATGAGCCCGCGTAAAATGTCAATTGATTCGATTCGGTGTTTTAAAACTGGCCTGGTGAAAGTTTGAGATTTAGACGACGTGACTACAGTTGTTTCGGCAAGTATCATACAGCTTAATAAATTGTAAAACATAGGGAGAATAAATAATATTGAAGAAAATTTTCCACCCAGGATACAGACGGCAGAATTCATGGTTGGGGTTGCCCGCATATAACGAACTATTCCCATTCACCTGATTTTAAACACGATAAAATCATCAATTGAAACCAAATGCTTGCAACGATCTCGTGTTGCGAACGTTAATGGTTATTTGGCCATTCAAACTTCTTAGTTGGTTAAACCAATCAAAAAGTATTTAGTCTTTTATAAATAAACTTATTGTGTTACTTTTACACAACCACCAATTAAACAAACCAAATTATGACTTCAAGGCGTGAATTTTTGAAAACATCGGCCGTGGTTTCGGCAGGACTGTTAGTTGCTCCGCAACTGTTTGCTTACGACAAAAAATACATCGGGCTGCAATTATACACTGTTCGCAATGCGATGGGAAAAGATGTAGCGGGCACACTCGCCAAAGTTGCACAAATAGGCTACAATTCCGTTGAAGGAACTTATGGCGCCGGCAAATATTTTGGCATGGAACCCAAGGCCTTTGCCAACCTGTTAAAGCAAAATAACCTGGTGATGCCAAGCGCCCATTACCTGCTTGGCGAAGATATGAAAGGCCCCGGAACCATCCTGAATGGGTGGGACAAAGCTGCAGAAGACGCCGCCTCCATCGGTCAGAAATATATGGTATGCGCCTGGTTATCGCCCAAAGAAAGGGGCAACCTCGATCATTACAAACAATTAGCCGAAGATTTCAACAAAGCGGGCGAAACCTGCAAAAAAGCGGGCGTACAGTTTTGCTATCATAACCACGACTTTGAATTTGCGCAGCAGGACGGTAAATACCCTTATGAAATTCTTCTTGAAAGCACCGACAAAGATCATGTGAAATTTGAGACCGATCTTTACTGGCTTACCAAAGCCGGGCAGGACCCGGTTGCCCTGTTCGAAAAACATCCCGGCAGGTTCCCGCTTTGGCACGTGAAAGACATGGACAAAACGGAGAAGAAAATGTTTACCGAGGTGGGCAACGGTGTTATCGACTTCAAAAAGATATTCGAGCACACCAAGAAGGCCGGCTTAAAGTATTTCTTTGTTGAACAGGATATTTGCCCGGGCGATCCGTTTAACAGCATCACCCAAAGTATTGATTATATCAAAAAGAACCTCGTATAAATCTAAGTTTGAATGAAGATGTAAGCCGGGCACGAGGACCCGGCTTTTTTATTTTACGGCCAGATGCTTTTAAGGGGCGTGTAAGTAACCTTATCGGGTGAAAAGCGAGGCGGAGAAGCCACATCGCCAACTATGATACCAACCTTGTTTAGGGGCTTTTTTGGGAAAAATATCGCTGTCATTACTGTTAAGCCCTTATCTGCAAATAGCTCCATTGAAGCTGCGTCGATTATAAGTGTCACATCAGTATTATTTTGTTTTGCGATGCGCGGCGCCTCAAGCCGTTTGGCGAAATCTTTATTGAAACCTGAATCACCCGCCTCTGTACGATCGATATACCAGACGTTTTTCGCTGCATCAAAACCGGCAACCAATCTTTCGTGCTTGTCATTCGAAAAATCCAAGGAAAAACTTCTGAGATTTTGGGAAGACAGGCTAAGTTGGTATTGATTATCACGTCGCCGGATAAGCCTGGTAAGAGAGCCGTTACCTCGTATTTGGGGTAATGTTATTGTTTTACTTTTAATTGCAGCCAATTCGTTCACCGGCTGCGAGGAAACAAAATAATCCGAGCCTACCTTCGTAAGCTTCAATTCGCGCGGTATAGTCATGGCGCTGCGCCATGCCTTTGTCGGCACTACCGTGGCGTATTGCCAATTGCTCATCCAGCCTAAGAATATTCGCCGGTTACCTGTGTTGCTAAATGTCACACCTGCATACTCGTCGCTGCCCTGATCTATCCAGCGGGTATCCGTATTATTTGGCTTAAAGTGCTTACCGTCAAAACTACCGGTGAAGTATTGTGTAGCCGACCCACCCTGCGGCCCGCCAGGATTGATATTCACGATCAGTACCCACATTTTCCTGCCGTCACTCGCCATCATCGGGAAAAGATCCGGGCATTCCCACACGCCGCCATGCGCGCCAAACTTCTCACCAAATTCACTTTCCTTTGTCCACACTTTCAAATTTCTGGACGAATAAAACGTAATACGGTCTTTAGTAGCCAATGTCATTACCCATTTTTTCCCCGGTGCGTACCACATCACTTTGGGGTCGCGAAAATCACTGATGCCCGGATTGATCAGCACGGGATTATGCTGGTAGTTCGTCCAGGTATTACCCCCATCATTGCTATAAGCAATACTTTGGTTTTCAGTGTCATTCTTGCCGTCCTTTTCCCTTGCCTGGTTGTGCTGAGTAAAAATAGCTACCAGCGGCGGCCGCCCCTTTTTGCCAAAGCCACTGGTATTGTGGTAATCGACAACAGCGCTACCCGAGAATATCAGCCCGATACTATCGGGATATAATGCTATAGGCCGATTTTTCCAGTGTACGAGGTCGGTGCTGGTGGCATGGCCCCAATGCATAGGACCCCAAACTGTGGCCCCCGGATAATACTGGTAAAACAGGTGGTAAATCCCTTTATAATAAACCAGCCCGTTAGGGTCGTTCATCCAATGGGCCGGCGGCGAAAAATGTATTTGAGGCCGGTATTGCTCGTGGTAAAGCGTGTCCGATTGTGCAAACGCGGTCGTTGTAACCAATAAGAATACGGCAAGGTGTCCTATCTTCTTAAACATATCAGTGCATCGTTAAAGTTCGCTCCATATTTTCCAGCGACTTGCCTTTGGTTTCCGGCATCAGCTTCCATACAAACAGCAATTGCAGGACCATCATCACGCAAAAGAACAGGAATATATACTCCCCGCTGACGTTAGTCCTGACAGCAGGGAACAGGAAAGTAATGAGCGTGGCCATAGTCCAGTGCGTAAAGCTTCCGAGCGATTGTCCTTTGGCACGCACCTGGTTTGGAAATATTTCGGACAGGAAAACCCAAATAACCGCACCCTGCGAAACGGCGAAAAATGCGATGTAGGCCATCAGCAGCCAGATCACATAGTGTCCGTCGGCATTTTTCAGATGAAAGCAATAAGAAACCAACCCCAGTGAAACGATCAATCCGAAAGAACCGATAAGCATCAGCTTTCGCCGCCCCATCTTATCTATCAAAAAGATAGCGAGCATTGTAAATGCGAAATTGACCAGCCCCAGGTAAAATGAAGCCGAAAAAGAATCATTTTTATCAAAACCGGCCATTGTAAAGATACTCGGCGCATAATAAAGGATAGCATTGATCCCGGAAACCTGGTTGAAAAAAGCGATAAGGAACGCAAGCCACGCCAGGCGGCGATAACGTTTCGTAAACAGATTCTCACTTGTGGAATCTTTAACCTCCTGGTTTTTACTATTGACGATACTTTTCATCTCCTCCTCGTAATTATCGGGGTTGATAACTTTCAGTGTCTCATTAGCTTCATCATATTTCCCCTTGTGCAATATGAGCCAGCGCGGGCTTTCCGGCACAAAACGAAGCAGTATCAAATACAATAAGGAGGGCACCGCCATCACGGCCAGCATTAACCGCCACGAACCATGATAGGATGTAACGATAATATAGTTTGAAAGCAGGGAGATGACGATGCCCAAAACGATATTAAATTGAAATAGGATAACCAAACGCCCGCGAAAAGACGCGGGTGATATTTCGGAAATATAGATGGGTGCGATAACTGAGGATGCGCCAATGCCCAGGCCTCCTATAAAGCGCATGATAACGAACAAATACCAATTGGACACAACAGCCGTACCCACCGAAGTAACGAGGAATATCACAGCAACGATCATCAGCGCCTTTTTACGCCCCAACTTATCGGCCGGCATCCGGCCGAGAAATGCACCCATCATGGTACCTACAAGCGCTATGGCAATGGTAAAGCCATGCTGAAAATCGCCCAGTTGCCAGTACTTCTGAATTGCTTGCTCGGCACCCGAAACCACTACGGTATCAAAGCCAAAAAGGAAACCGCCCAGGGCTGTTATCACAGCCCAAAAAATAACTTTTTTGTTCATCAGGATTAAATTGAGGTTTACCAAATATAACCTTTCATTGATCGAAAACAATTCGGGCATTCGATTTTTATACTTAAAACCAATCAGCCATGAAATATGCATTCCTGTTCGGCTCCAACGTATTCGTTGTACCAAACAACACCATCAGCTATATTGATAATGAACAGACCACACGGTTTTTAAGGATTTTATCCGTCCATCGCGATACTCCGCCCGATCAGCCGCGCGCCGTTTTGAGCATCGACGCAGATGTGAAAGACAATGAGGGGCATGTGTTAAGAATAACAGCTAATCAATCAGAAGATATTTCCAATTTTGAGATCCACGAAACTTATGATCGGGTCTTAGTGACCAAACTAAATGGCTCGACTGTTTTAGATGTGCACCAGCTTGATTACGAGACGGCTATGAGCCTGGAACATAATATTACCGCTGAACTGGAGGTGAATATGCCACTGGCGGTTATCCGGGTAAGAGGTAACTTTTTACTGGGCGGCATCCACATCGAAATTGATAGTGAAAAGTTATTTATCGACGACGATTCTTATGCGACCGCGGCTTTGGCGGGCGAAAATGACCTAAGGTTTTCACACTCAGGCGTATTGATCTGACAATAAAAAATTTCTTAATAGCTAAAACATTGCTGCACCTTTTTAGTTAAATAGTATCTACCATATTTAAATTTAAGCAGATACTATGAAATACGCGTTCCTGTTTGGGTCCAACGTCTTTATAATTCCCAGTAATGTCATCAGCTATGTAGACAATGATGAGACGAATGAATTTTTAAAGATCAAGTCTATTTGTCATGACAATGAAGAGCATTCATCGCTGACTATTGATACCGACCTTAAAGATACAGAAGGGCGCGGACTGCAATTGCATGATAACGAAGTGGTAAAATCGTTTGGATATAAAATATCAAAAACTCCCGACCGCATACTAGCCAAGGGCTTTGACAACTCAACAGTATTGGAAATTCAGCAGCTGGACGCAGCGTCTATGATGCAGTTAGACGATAATATCATAGCCGAGCTCCGGGCCCATGTACCTGACGCGGTGTTCCGCATCCGCGGCGACTTTATGATGGGGAAGATGCATGTGGAGGTTGATAACGATAAATTCTCTATCGGCCGCGATTCTTATGCCTGTTCGGCAATTGCGGGAGATAGCAGTCTGAAGTTCACCCCATCAGGGTTGGTTGTTTAACCAATATCCGGGTAAGATTTATAATTGATGTTTTTCCCGGTAAGCCAGTACAAGCAGTACCATTCGGTTGTAAGTGCGCAGGCCGTAGGGTTGATTATTGGCCTTCAAAAAATTATCATAAAACACGCTGCTGATCCTTTCAACCCTCCCCTCGTATGCAAGCCAGTATGCCCGTTCGGTTTTAAAATCGGCCATTACCTGCGGCGATATACATTTGCGCAACTCTTTCCGGGCAATGCTGTCCTGATGCCGTAAGGCAAACATAAATTCCTGTAGGCCCTCGCTGTAGGCCGAATACCGCAAGAGCCGGTCGCACGAATGTATACCGGCAATAAAGCCCACAAAATTAGCCTCATCTTCGGGCCCGAAACCCATTTGGTGCGATAGTTCGTGACAGGCAACGAAAGGGCGGGTAAAAACCGGCATTTGGTAATTAATTTGTGATTCAGAGGTAAATGGGTTATAATAACCCGAAGTGCCAAGGTAATTCAGCAATGGCGTGAGCAACGATGGTTTGATATCCGGATGATACGCGCGAAAAATCGGGGAACTATCTTCCAACTGATCTACCGCCTTTATCGCTGCCTGATAGATCGTCTTGTCGGATTGCTTCATGTCGACGCCACTCACCCGTTCCCTGCACGCGTTTGCACTATCGATCAGCTCGGAAGTAACTGCTGCCAGATCGGCGACGGTATAATCGCTGTCGCGCAGGTTTAGTAATACAGAAGCGGGTGGCCGGTAATAGTTCATGCCCCAAAAAAGGTAAAAAGCGGCGATCCCTATTTCCACCCCAATAAGCAGATTCAGTATAACAATCGCGCCAGGCTCCCATTGTTTTTTAAGCAACATTCTGATAAAACGCACAAGGATGTATATCAGCCAGGTCACTACAAGGCTATAAATAATATCGCCGACGCTAAACGAAAAAATGTTAAATAACGGGTGAAAAATACGGCAGATAAACGGGTACAATCCCTGCGAATAATAGCGCTCCACCCCGCCGGGATGACCTGCGAAAAGCATCATCAGGAAGATGAACAAAGCAAGCGACAAAATGATGATTACCCTTGTTCTGAAAGATCGCTTTTTGAATATCTTAGCCATTGCAGATCAACAAATATAGCGCTTACAGGGCGTTATCACCTCTTGCCCAAAACAAAAAAGCCCCCGGGGTATTCGGGAGCTTTAGCTTTTTCAATAGCGTGATTACTTAACCTTTACCGGCACGGCAATATCTCCCCAAAGCAATACAAAGCCGCTTTTAGTCACCTCGAACTTCATACGTTCATGAGCTTCTTTGGCTTTCATTGGCTTTACAGTTACAACAGCTACATCTTTAGCAGGATCGTCGGTTGTGGAACCATCCATCTTGATGCCCCAGATGTGTCTTTTACCATCCATCAGTACGGAGTTGAACATAAATTTCCATTCCGTTGCGTTAGGTGTGGCATACAATGTGTAAGTGCCTGCTTTCAGCGGTTTACCTTCAACCGTTATATCCTTGCTGGTTGTAAAGGTTGTGGCTTCGTTGGCGCCCAGGCGCCATACTTTGCCATAAGGCGCAATTTCTTTGCCGATGGTGCGGCCTTTAACTGAAGGACTGCCATACCAGATCTTGATTGTGGCTCCGGCAACAGTACCGCTCACACTGTCGCGGGGGCTTGCCATTTGCTTTTGAGCAAACGCCGTTGTTGCCATCAAACAGATAGATGCGAATAATAGTGATAACTTTCTCATAGTAAGTTTTTTAATTGATTTGGGTATAAATATAGATTGATTTTCCGGTTCGAGGAATATGTAAAAGTCACCATTGTATCATTATTATATAAATAAATGATAATACGCTCGTAGCGTTAAAACCAATTTCTCACATAATTGTTTTTCTACCAAATCACATTGCAGTTAGGAATTGACCGAAAGGTTAAACAATTGTTGTGAGTTTGGCCTCCGCTGTAATGGCGGGGGCTTTTTTGTGGGCTTTTAGTTATAACAAGCCTGTTACAATTGAATCTTCATTAAAAATGGCATGATGATTGGATTATGTATACATGAAGACGGATTTTATATCCAAAAAATGTCTGAACTTGCTGCAGGAACAGGTAAAACGGGATAATCACCGGGCCGGCAGAATGAAGATGTTGAGGAAACGTGGCAAAATGTGCCCAATGCGTCTACACTTTAACCCCGCAAGGGATTAAGCTTGTTTATGTATACAAATAGTATTAATTTTTATAACCATCATCTAAGCCAAATATTATGTCACGATTAGTAATTATTGACGACGACCCGATCCATCACAAGATCGTACAGTACATGCTGACAAAAAATGAATTGTCGAAAGAAACAACCTATGCCTTTGACGGCAAACTTGTGCTCGATTATTTGGAAGAGAACAAGACAAAGATCACTTCCCTGCCCGATTATATCTTCCTCGACCTTTATATGCCTAACAGCAGCGGCTGGGATTTCCTGAACGGGTTCCAGGAGATTTACAAATCACTGAAAAAAGAGATCAAGGTTTTTATTGTTTCTTCATCTATATTCCAGATGGACATCAACAGGTCAAAGAGTTACCCGTTTGTGACTTCATATATCACCAAACCTTTGATGAAAACGGTATTTGATAATATCAAGGGCCGCACATTGAAGATCTCAAACGTGCAGCTAAACTAATCCCTACCCATATTATTTAGCGAGCCATCATGGTAATATTCAATACCGTGATGGCTTGTTTTTTTATAAGCCGCGCCGTGTTTGCATTTACGGCTAAACTTGCTTTGTTTTGAATAAATGAAAAAGAATCACAGGCCGCTATACTTATTGTTGTTTGTATTGGCGCTGGTGGTTAATTTTTCGGGTTTGAATCTCGGATTTTTTACGGATGACCCGGGTCTTTACGCTTCCATTTCAAAAAACTTACTGTATCGGAAGGAATTTCTCGAGCTATTTACCTATAACCAGGATTGGCTGGACAAACCCCATTTCCCGTTTTGGGCCGTGATGGTAAGCTTTAAATTGTTCGGCATATCGGTATGGGCCTACCGGCTGCCTGCGCTTCTTTTTTTTGGGCTAAGTTTGCTTTATACCTGGCTTTTTACAAAAAAACACTACGGAAACGATATAGCCTGGATGGCTTTATTGATCCTGGCAACCGCGGAACATGTAGTTATGTCCAATACCGATGTGCGCGCCGAGCCTTATTTAATGGCCCTTGTTATTGGAAGCATTTATCATATCAGCCGCCTGCAGGAGCGATTTACGTTTGCCGACCTGGTTTTAGCAGCACTATTAACGGCTTGCGCCATCATGACCAAAGGCATATTCGTGATCGTAGCGATATACGGAGCTCTGTTGGGGCAATTGGTCTTCCAGCGAAAATTCAGACAGGTATTTCAGTGGAAATGGGCGCTGCTTTTTTTGCTGACCAGCGTATTCATTTTGCCCGAGATATACGCGTTATATATACAGTTCGACCTGCATCCTGAAAAGACGGTTTTTCATCGTCACAATGTTTCGGGTATCAAATGGTTCCTGTGGGACAGTCAATTCGGGCGATTTGTAAACAAAGGCGCCATTACCCGGCAATCGGGCGATATATTCTTTTATGCACATACGCTTTTATGGGCGTTTGCACCCTGGTGCCTGGTTTTTTATTACGCCGTATTCGAAAACATCAAACGAATAGTCCAAAAAAAGCCCCTGGCCGAATATTATGCATTAAGCGGAGGCGTTTTATTGTTGCTGCTTTTTTCGCTATCCCGTTTCCAACTGCCGTTTTATACGAACACCATCTTTCCGTTATTCGCAATTGTAACGGCCCCCTTTTGTTACAATCAATTAAGCAAGTTTGGCACTTCACTCAGGCAAATAAGCCTGGGGCTTTACGCGATTTTACTATTGCTGGCTATACTTGCCATACAATATTTTTCTGCACCGGGAAACACGGTATATTTTATGATCGATGTGGTAGTGCTCGCCTGTGTTGGCGTGTTGGTTGTACGCCGTGTAAGCGGAGCGAACATAAAGGTGTTTTTATTAGCCTGTGTGGCATCGTTATTCGCCAATTTTTACCTCAATACCGTATTCTATAAACTGATCATCGGTTACAGTGGGGAGATCAAAGCAGCGGACTATAGCAATCAGCCTGCATTTGACCAATACCATTTTTATTCATTACGTACTGAAAACAATGTCTTTCAGTATTATTCACAACGGAAGGTAGATTATATTCCGCTGGATAGCTTCAAATTATTTAAACTCACAGGCCAATCGGCGTTTTATGCGAATAGGAAATCGATCGATTCATTGAATATACTTCATGCTAACTTTAAGGTTATAAAGGCGTTCCAAAATTATCCGCAGGAGAACATCCTACCCGAATTTATTGATCAGAAAACGAGAAATACAACGCTCGACAGCGTTTACCTGATCACCAAATAGTTAATCTTTCCGACCGCCATTGATCATATCCGATACAATGCCTTTGCTGTCTTTTCTTTCAGCGAGAAACACCCCTGCGAGGTGCACCACGATAAATGCAATTATCAGGTACATACAAAAACCGTGGATTTCCCGTATGGCATGAATAGCCTTCAATGCCGGAACATCGTCTTCGAACGCCAGGCAAAGGCCTGTGACCGCCATAATAATAAGCAGCACGTACAATGTCGCATATAATGTTTTCACCACCAGCTCATGCCTTGCTATCAATTTGTTTTTACCACTCTGGTATTGGTTGTACGCATCTTTTATTTTGTTAATGAGTTTTTGATCTTTAAGATAAAAAAACTCCGCAAGGACACGAAACAGTATTAACGCAGCTAAAGCAAAGCCAAAGTATTTATGGATATCCCATACATTATCCCTTAATGCGTGGGAAGCGGACCTGGCCTGCTCATCCGTAACAGTTACCCCCGACTGATGAAGTTGATCCTTAATGACGTTTGCGGTGCTCCATCCCTGCAGGATAGTGGAATTAATAAGAACTGTAAGCAGCGAGCCGGTAATTACTATCGCGCTGGCCCAGTGCCAGAAGCGCAATGACGATGAGTATTTCTTGGTTTCCGGAAGATGCTCCAGATCTGTGCGCGATGGTTCGATGATTGTCATGTTTGTGTGGGATATTTGCCTTTGGCTGCCCGATATTATAAAACTATCCGCAGATATTGAAGTAAATCTGGATTTTTCTAAAATATTAAATATTTCAGAATTGAAACAGGATTACGTCATAGCTTTATTACAAAAAAATTCTATAGCTTCCCGTAGATTTGAATTGATACTTTGACACCTATGCTAAGAACAGTACTATTATCCGCCCTTTTTGTTTTAATTTTTACCAGCCTGCAGGCACAAGACAACTACGAAATACAGGTATACGGCTCCGAAACCGTTGATAGCGGCCATACGATGGTCGAACTGCACAGCAACTACACGATAAATGGCAGCACAACTATAGTCGACGGTCAATTGCCGACGAATCATGTTGCTCATGAAACCATTGAGATCACACACGGCTGGACGCCCTGGTTCGAGACCGGGTTTTACTTTTTTAATGCGATAGGCAGCGATGGGCGTACTGCCTATGTCGGCTCGCATATACGGCCGCGTATTGCAGCGCCCATAAGCTGGAAATGGCCGGTAGGTGTAAGCATATCGTTTGAATTCGGATTCCAGAAAAAAGAGTTTTCAGCCAATACGTCCACACTTGAGATCAGGCCTATTATCGATAAAAAATGGGGCGGATTGTATGTTTCATTTAATCCAACCCTCGATCAAAGTTTTGCCGGACCGGACGAACACAGAGGTCTGATATTTTCGCCAAACCTGAAAGGGAGCTACGATGTCAGCAAAGCTGTTGCGCTGGGTCTCGAATATTATGGCAGCACTGGCCCATTTTTCCATTATGAACCCATCAGGGACGAGGAACACCAGATCTTCGCCGCCATCGACTTAAATACGAGCCCTAACTGGGAGTTTAACGGTGGTTTTGGCCTCGGATTAACAAATGCCACGGATAAGGCTATATTTAAGATCATTATCGGAAGAAGATTTTAGCAGAAGTTGAAAAGTTGCAATGTTGGAAAGTTGTAAAGTTCCTGGATGAGGTAATTAAACATTCAAACATTTCAACCTTACAACTTTCCAACCAAATTACTCCACCTTATACTTATATATCTGCCGGCCCAGGTTGCCGTTAGCATCCATCCCTTCAACAATCACCCGGTAGCTGCCGCGGCCATCGGAATTATAGAACTCAAAAGAAGCGTTTCCCTCTTTATCAGTCGTCAGGTTAGGGTTCCAATAAATGGTTTTGCGTCTATCCGGAGCTGCGCCGGGAACCTTAGAAGCGGCATCATATTTTGGTGAGTAGAATTCGCGCACCTTGTAGTATCCCAGCGGCTTGAATATAAGGTTGCCAATCGCTGCCGAAACGGTTGGCACCTCGTCAGACTGGATCTTGCTGGTTATTATCAATACCCCTGCTCCTCCGGCAACGCCGTATATACTTGCACTAGGGCCTTTCAATACTTCTACAGCTTCGATGTTGCGGGGGCTAATATTATCCAATGGGCCTGTCATTTGCACACCATCTAATATTACCAACATAGGGGGAGTCGAACCTCCGTTGAAACTAACAATACCACCGCCGCGGAGCATTGCATATCCACCGTTAAAATCTACACCACGAAGTACTCCATTTAACCCGGCTACCAGACTGGTGGCATTTTTTATGTCATCTCCCATCACAACCTGGTCGGCGTGGCCCGGCCCGGCAAGGCTTGAGGACCTGTAACTTGGAACACTACTTCTTATCGTCGAAATTTTAGCGGTATTCTGTGATTCGTACTTGACGCCTGCGTCCGCTGCGTTGCCTGTGCGTGTGGTAATGACCAGCACACCTGAACTGCCGCTGGCCCCATACGCGGCCGCATGATTTCCCTTCAATAGTTCAACATTTTTAACACTGCCCGGTGCAATATCATCAAGCTTCAGGTCGCTTGTTCTTATCCTGCCATCCACCACGACCAGCATTGGATATTTATTACCTTTAAGATAAGGCATGCCTGACGCAAATGTAACGCCGTTCAGCTTACCGCTGAGGGCCAACGACATGGACGAAGCGCCGCTTATATCATCTCCATCAATAGTTTGGTCGGCATTGCCCGTATCTGCTATATTACCGCCTGGCCCCGCATCTTGCACCCCCGGTGGCAATGGCCCAAAATTTCCCATAAAGTCAATATTGGCCACCTGGGGCTCAGATTGTTTATCCACGGTAATTATAGTTGAGTTTTTATCCCTGGTGGAACCCGTAGCCTGGAGTGTGAACTGGGTGCCGGCATAAAACGGCGGCATATTATCGAACAGGAAATTACCCGATGCATCCGTTTTTACGGTAACAATACCAGCACCGTCGTTCAATATCACATCTTTGTTAACAACCGGTACTCCGCTGGCAGTTTTTTCCGTACCGCTTATATACAAACTTTTTTCCGGCGCTATAGTAAATGGCTTACTGTCGCCTGTAAGTACCTGTTTCCATGTAAACCTGCGATACCCTTGTGTAAGCATAAGATTATCCAGATCATCGCGGGTTTGAAAATCCTTATTCGCGAAATAATAATTTGGCTGGTCGATATAACCCTTAAGATCCGATGTAAGGAGCAGATAGGAAAGAATCGTGGTTTCATTGTTGTCATCATAAGGTACCCGGCTATCATCGACAACCGCCGCCGAGAAAAAGCCGGATACACCTGTGCCGCTGCTTTTTGCATTAAAATTTACAGCGACCAGATCGCGTGTTTTGTAAGCGGATTTATCACTGCTCACCGTAATATTCATCAGTGCGGTATTTTGCACAAATACAAGTCTTTCACTCAGTGGCTCGCCATCTTGCGAAAAAAGTGTTATCCGCATGATGCCCGATGGAAACTGATCGTCTGCTATATCCATGCCCATTACCCGGTTGTCCAATTTGGTATTTACGGTTCTTAACTTCCCTCCCGAAACGATTACCAGGTTAACATCCTTATTCATGTTTTCCTGCAAGTAATTCTTATTGCAAACAATATTTATCGAGACCTTACCAAGAGTATCTTTAACCTGCAGCGCAATGCCCTTACCTGCCGGTTTCGGTAAATCAATCGTGCTTTGCTGTCCGTTTCCGAAAGTTAGCTTTGCTTTATAAGTTTTACCTTCTTCGGGTTGGATGTAAAATGATCCCATTCCCAAATGGCTCGAGTTCAGGGTTGCTACCTGCGCATTGCTATTATCGACAATTATTCCCTTCACATTTATCCCCATGCCATTGGTTCCTATTGCTTTGAAGGCAACTTTTGTGAGTACGGAAGCAATCATGTCTCCGCCTTCCGGAAAAAACTGTATATCCGGCTTCGCTGTCTGATGGGCGCTGGCGTTGGTGGGCATACTTCCGGTTACAGATACAACCGGTATAGTTTTGTCAAAAAAGTATTCGGGGGTATTCAACATATACCTCGTGTAGGCGCGTACCCTGTACACCCCGCCCTGGAGCGTATCTGGCAGCGAGAAGCTGCCTGCTGCCACCCCGTTTTCCAACTGGAGAATAATGTTGCGTATAATGACATTGCCTGGGTTGATCAGGTCAACATGTAGTATCCCGCTTTCTTTTGAGAGGCCGCGGCTTTCGCCGAGGGTAACATACGCTTTGAAATACATATTATCTCCCGCCGAATAATAGGGCTTGTCAAAATGCAGGTATGCCTTTTCGATAACATAATTGCCGGCAAATGTTTTCAGCCTGGACACTATGTTTTGCAATGCCGGGCTTGTGCCCTGCCCAAAAGCGATTGTAGCGGTTCCAAAAACAAAAAAAACAAGGGTATAGCAGATCTTTTTCATGATGATATACGGGGTAAAAAGTTGTTAGCATGCTTATAGCCTTTGGCCCTGAAATCAGGTGTAAACGGGGGCGATAAACAAATAGCAATTGGTTATCTAAATGTATAACTAAATTTTTAAGTTTGAAATATTATTCAGCTATAAAAATGTGCCATTTCCACCTAAGAAATATAGGGTTAGCCCAGTGGCTTAAACCGGGCACTAATGGCAAGAAGTTCATCCCCGGTTATCAATTCGGGCGATTCGAACTGCTTTACGATGAGCGTTTGGGGGAAAATGATAGTACCGGCCGAGGTTTTCACGATCACCTCGCTGTCATAAACCGCGTGGTCCTTGTAATCGCCTATTGAATCATTGTATTTTGCCAGCCTTATTATTAGTTCAACAATAGCGTAGGTCGGCAAGTTGTTTTTGGTCATGGTGTCAAAAATACGTTAAGCATTTAACAAGGTTAAATTAACTTTATGTAAATGGTTAATTTTATTTTAACGCCAAGTTTATAAATTATTTCCCGCTATCCGGGTTATCCGGCATATTATTATTGTTATTGTCGTCCTTTTCTCTATCCTTTTTGAACTGGAGCTTACCAAATTTGTACATCAAATTAATACCAAATGAACGCAATGGTATCTCGCGAAGGTTACTTTGATTAAAATTAGAACCGAAGGTTGTTGAGCGAACATCTACATATTGATTGAAAGGGTTAGCAGCAGTCAGACCAATGCTTAATTTTTTGTGGAGTAACTCTTTGCGTATGGCAAAATTGTAGAACAAAAACGCTGGATTAGTGCCCTGTATCCCTTTTTGTGAGGAACGGTAATTCACAAAAACCTCCGCAGCCAGCCCTTTGGCAAATTCATAGCTGGTATTTAAATTGATCCGGTAGGCAAAACCACTTACCTGGGGGCTTCCGGGATTATCGGTTATCCTGTCGGCAAAAAACATATTTGAGCGGAAGGTTAATTTACCAACCGGTAATGAGCCGTATAAATTTATCCCCTCAGTTACTTCCCGGCCTATATTATACCGCTGCGTGAGCGCGACGTTATTATATGTAGAGTCGCCGATCTTATAACTGGGATAAAAAGTAGTAAAGGATTGCAAATCGTTGGTGTTATACCTGTAAAATGCAGCTACATAAATACTTGGTCCCTGGTTAAATGACTTGTTGTACCCCAATTCAAAGTTATGCCCCAATTCGGGCTTCAGGTTAGGGTCGCCGGTGCTGATATTATGCGGATCGCTGATATTATAAAATGGATTGAGCGACCGGTAGTCAGGGCGTTCCAACCTGTATGAATAGCTAAATTTAATACTTTCAGTTTGATTCAGCTTATGCTGCAGCACAAAAGAAGGTGCTAAAATACCGTATGAAGGAATAGTGGCGTTGGGGAAATCTGAGGTCGACGAAGTGTATTCTTCTCTAAGGCCCGCTTTTCCATCAACAAAATCATTAAATAACGAAAATGAGGTGGACAAATAATAAGCAACTATTTTGCGGCCATAGCTGAAACTGTAGGTCTGAAAAGGATTGGGTTCGTAAACGCCGTTACTAAGCATTTGGGTAACCACGCTGTTATTCAGGTTTTCTATAGTTGCTTTGGCACCTGTTTCGATAGTGAAGTCTTTGGCTACCGGCTGCGTATAATCGATGGATATATCGGTCTCTTTGTCGGTACCCGGGTTACTGCCTATTGAACCGGTTGACGGAAAAGCAACATTCGTATAATCGAGCTGTTGCGAATAATTGTTGGAATTTCTTCCAACACTATAATTATACAACACATCAAGTTCCTGGTCCTTTTTATTAAAGGTTTTTTTATACGACAGTGCCATATCTGTTGAATTATAGTTGAAACGGCTGCTTGAGTTGTTAATGCTTGAAGTATCAGCGGATGAATTATTTAACGTTGAAAAAGTATTTTGCCCCTGGTTAATGTAACCGCTATTTTGGTTGCCAAAATGGTTGAAATTAGCTGAGACGATTAACTGATCTTTAGGGGTTATATCCCAGTTAAGACTTAAACCTGATCTGTAGCCACTTCTTTTGAAATTACTTAGCCCGTTTTGATTCAAACTGGTTATTGTATCCCTGGTACCACTGAATGATCTGCGGCTTGATGAACTTGGCGTTGCACTGGTTAAATTTTCATTACCTCCAAAAAAGGCATTAAAGCCTAATTTTCCTTTTTTTGCGTTCAAATTAAAGTTGGCGTTCTCGAGGCGCGTCCCGGCTGTAAGATTAACGCTGCCATTGACACCCTCCACCTTATTATCCTTCAAAATAATATTGATGATCCCGCCGGTACCGGCCGCATCATATTTTGCACCGGGGCTTGTAATCACCTCGATACTTTTGATCTGGCTTGCCGGAATAGCTTGCAGTGCATCGGTGATACTCGAACCAAAAATAGTGGAAGGTTTGCCGTTAATAAGGAATTCTACATTGCTGTTTCCCATGAGTTCGACGTTCCCGTTGATATCAACCGAAACCATAGGCACTTTCTGCATGACATCCAAAGCTACCCCACCCTGCGTTGTAAGGTCAGTTGCCGGGTTATAAACAATCTTATCAATTTTATTTTCTACTGTGGCTGCCTTACCTACGATCTCGACAGTTTTCAACTGATTTTGCATGGACGCCAGCAGAATAGTCCCCAGGGAAACGTTTGGACTATTCTTTGCGATGATAACATGCGCCAGAGTTTTCTTCTTATATCCTATAAAATCTACCACTATCCGGTAATCACCCAAAGCAATGTTGTTGACCACAAAGCCGCCGTCGTCACCGGTAACTACACCATTGAACGGGCTTGTACTACCCTGCTTAAAGATACTCACCGTAGCATAAGAAACGGGTGTCCTGGTAACCGAGTCGATTACTTTACCGCTGAGCTGTCCTTTAACAACGTCATCGCTCGTTCGCGCATAAGCCTTTGAAACATAAGGCACTGCAAGAAAGAATATTATAATATATAAGAATGGATTTTTATAAATATTGATTTTCATATCTGCGGCGAAAATGCGCAGAAACTCTGGATAAAATCTGTAACAAAATTATTAGTAGTTTAATTGTTACATTGATATAAAATTTAAAAGATAAGCACAAAGGTTCCCGAAATAATAAGCAGGGCGCCTAAGCCTGTTTGCCAGGTAAGCGACTCCTTTAAAAAAACCGCTGATAAAATGATAGCAAGCGCTACGCTCAATTTATCAACCGGCGCTACTTGCGAAACTTTGCCTAACTGCAATGCTCTGAAATAAAATATCCACGACAGGCCCGTCGCACATCCTGAAAGAACCAGAAAAATCCAGTTGGTTTTGGTCAGGCTGCCCAAGTTTTCGGCGCTGCCTTTAAACAAGGCTATGCCCCATGCCAGGATGAGGATGATAACCGTACGGATGGCCGTAGCCAGGTCGCTGTCGATGCCTTTAACACCTACTTTTGCAAAGATTGCCGTTAGCGCCGCGAACAGGGCCGAAAGCAAAGCGTATATCCACCACATAATGTTTAATTATTGAATGACTGAATTATTGAATTATTGATTTAGCCTGGAAGTGTGTATACATCGAAAATCGCAAACCTCTTATATCTTTCTGACTTTCGGTCTTCCCGACTTTCGGACTCATAACAAATTAATATAGCTATTCTGAATAAAATCTATGCTACAAAATGTATCCCAAATTGTGTTTGTACATTTATTGAAAATATACTAATAATAATTTAAAACAGGTCTCCCCTTCCGGGGGAGATTAGAGGGGGCTTATGAAGATACTGATCATTGAGGACGAAAAGGGCTTGCGCGAGAGTATTGAAGAATATTTTACAGAAGACGGCAATATTTGCGAAACAGCCGCAAGCTATTCCGAAGCGATAGCTAAAGTGAATGTCTACAGGTATGATTGTATCCTGCTGGATATTACCTTACCCGGTGGGACCGGCATCGACATACTTAAAAATGTCAAGGAAAACAATTACCCTGATGGTGTGCTCATCATATCCGCAAAAAACTCGCTGGATGACCGATTAGAGGGCCTGGATCTCGGCGCGGACGATTACCTCGTAAAGCCTTTTCACCTTTCAGAACTGCGCGCCCGCGTAATGGCTATTATCAGGCGAAAATCGTTTAGCGGCAATAACCTGCTTTTGTTTAACGAACTGACGATAGATCTCCTGGCAAAATCGGTGAAAGTACACAACCAGCCTGTAAAACTAACACGGAAAGAGTATGCCCTGCTGCTTTATTTTATAGCTAATAAAGGAAAAGTTGTTTCAAAGAATGCCATTGCCGAGCACTTATGGGGCGATGGGATCGATATGGCCAATAATTTCGATTTTATCTATTCGCACATTAAAAACCTCAGGAAAAAATTGATGGAAGCCGGCAGTAACGATTATATACAGGCCGCCTATGGCATGGGCTATAAGTTTACCGATCAATGAAACTTTTAGCCAGATATAACCGCGTTACCCTGCTAACCACTGTGGTAGTAATGCTGATAACAGGCATTATTTATTACATCGCTATCCACCAGATCCTGATCAACGACGTTGATAAAGACCTCGAGGTTGAAGAAAATGAAATATTTGAGTACGCGCGGCAAAACAATCATTTGCCGCAGGTTTTTGAATCAAACGACCAACAAATATCGTTTTATGATGCTCGGCCAGGTTCGGTACAACGCCATTATATAGATACGCTGTATAAACTGGCCGCTATACCGGGAAGAAGAAGGTATCGTCACGGCGAAAGGTATGAGTCAGGCCGTGGACTTGTAACATCGGTTACTACTGGGGGCAGGTATTACCGCGTGTTGATCGTAAAATCAACCGTTGAAACGGAAGACCTTGTAAAGATCATTTTTGGCATTACCATAGGCGTTATCTTATTACTGCTATTGACTTTATTTATTATCAACAGGCTCTTACTCAACAGGCTTTGGCAGCCGTTCCAAAATTTATTGAAAGAACTTCGATCGTTTAATATTGTCGATAGTAAAGATATTCCTCAAATAGATACCACCATAGCTGAATTTAAGGAACTCAACCAGGCAGTTACTTCGATGTCCGCCAGGGTGAAAAATGACTATAAGGACCTGAAGACCTTTACCGAGAACGCTTCGCACGAGTTGCTTACTCCTATAGCTGTGATCAACTCCAAGCTGGACACTTTGTTGCAAACCGATAACTTTAGCCAGCAACAAAGCAAGCTGCTCAATGATCTTTACACCGCAGTGTCGAGATTGACAAGACTTAATCAATCTCTGCTTTTGCTGGTTAAAATAGAGAATCACTTGCTTGAAGGAAACCATGAAATCGATTTAAGACCAGTTATAGAGGAACTGATCATTCAATTTGAAGAAATATTTCAGGATAAAGGATTAAAAGTAAGTGCAGAACTTAGCGATAAACGGCTGAATACCAATCCATATCTTATTGATGTGTTGTTAAACAACCTGCTTAGCAACGCCATCAGGCATAATCACAAGGATGGCGAGATCAGGATAACGCTGAACGATCATAAGCTTTTGATCCAAAATACAGGCGAAAATGTTCCGCTGCAAACCGAAACCTTGTTTAAACGTTTTCATAAATCCAGTTCGTCAGAAGGTAATGGACTCGGGCTAACCATATCACGACAGATATGCGACAATTTAGGTTATACACTGGAATATGATTTCCATAACGGCCTGCATACTTTTACCGTACTGTTTTGAAATAGCGTCCTAAATTTATACAGAATTAAATCTTTATTTTAGCGCAATAAACCCCATAACCACCCTACATGAAGCGGCTTTTCGGCGTAATAATCGGCATATTCGCTTACTCTGTTTCGCTCGCTCAAACCCATACACTAGATCATTATATCGAGCTCGCCAAAACCAACAGCCCGCTTTTGAAAGACTTGCGGAACCAGGTGGCATCAAATCAACTGGACAGTTTGCGTTTGAGGGCCGGCTATAAACCGCAGGTAAACGCCACCAGTGCGGGCTTGTATGCTCCTATTATCAATGGATGGGGCTATTCGGAACCCATTTTCAACGAACATACACTTAATGGGGTAGTGGCTGCGAGCCAGTCCATTGTCAGCAAAGGTAATCTCAATACTCAACTGTATGCAATAACCCTGCAATCGGCATCTACGAACAACCAGGTGAAAATCTCTGAACAAGACCTCAAAAAGACTATCACCACCCAATATATCGCCGCTTATGGCGATTTGCAGCAGTTAAAGTTTAGCCGTGAAGTGGTTGAACTGCTGACTACAGAAGAAGAAGTATTTAAAAAATTGACGCAAAGCAACGTTTATCATCAAAGTGATTACCTTACTTTTTTGGTCACGCTGAAACAGCAGGAATTGCAATTGCTGCAGGCGCGGCAGCAATTCAAAAATGATTATGCCACACTGAATTACCTCGCCGGTGTGGCGGATACCACGATGGTCGACAGCCTGGTTTACCCCAATATTCAAAGGGCCGTAATAATACCTGATTATAAGAACAGCATTTTTTTTAACCAGTATAAAATCGACAGCCTGAAAATAGTTAATAGCAGGCAACAGTTAGATTATACCTACAAACCGAAAGTAAATATTTTTGCCGATGGCGGCTATAACAGCGACTTTGGGGGACAAGCCTGGAAAAACTTTGGCGCCAGCTTCGGTTTTAACTTCTCTATCCCGTTATATGACGGCGGCCAGAAGAAACTACAGTACAAGAAATTCTCGCTTGAGGAGGAGACCCGCGAAAACTACAAGGCTTTCTTCGACATACAATACAAACAGCAGATCGCGCAGCTGAACCAGCAAATAAACGAAAATGAAAAGCTGCTGCCACAGATCACCGACCAGATCAAATACTCGAAAACACTGATAAAAGTAGATACCAAACTATTAGAAACCGGGGATGTAAAAATATCCGACCTGATACTTGCGATCAACAATTATCTTACGGTAAAAAACCTGGAAACACAAACGATCATCAGCAAATTACAGTTGATCAATCAGTTAAATTACTGGAACAAGTAAAATGAAGAAAATATTCACAAAATATCCTGCTGCCTGGGCGCTGGCATTGATCCTGGGGCTGACGGTATGCCTGGGATCGTGCACAAGCGCAAAAAAAGACGATGACGAAGATACGTCAAAGATACAGGCCCAAACACCGGTTACGGTAACCACTGTTGATCAAAACTCAATGGCCGATTATATCGATGTGAATGCAACATCAGTTTTCTTGCAAAAAAACTTTGTAAAATCAAACGCCAACGGTTACATCGTAAAAGTAAACGCGCAGCAGGGGCGGCCTGTAACCGAAGGCGAAGTACTATTCGAAGTTAAAACCAAAGAGGCGCAGGCTATAGGCAGCAGCATTACTGTTTTAGATACCACGTTTAAGTTTTCGGGTGTAAATAAAATCAAGGCGTCAAGGCACGGATATATTTCGCAGGTTAATCACCAAATGGGCGACTATGTGCAGGACGGCGAAGCGCTGGCCACTATCAGTGACCGCACTAGCTTTGTGTTCCTGATGCAATTACCCTATGAAATGCGCCAGTATGTAAAACAAAATCAAAGCATACAGCTCATCCTGCCCGGCGGGCAAAAACTGGTTGGCCTGGTATCAGAGTTTATGCCTTCTGTTGATACGGTAGCCCAAACACAGGGCGTGGTTATCAAGGTAAACGGCAACCCGCAAATACCGGAGAATTTGGTCGCCAGAGCAAGGATCATTAAATCCGAAAAAAACAATACCGCATCGCTGCCCAAAGAGGCATTGCTTGCCAATGAAACGCAAACTGAATTTTGGGTAATGAAACTCATTAACCCGACAACTGCTGTTAAAGTGCCGGTCACCAAAGGCATTGAATCAGGCGACCGTGTGGAGATATTATCACCAAAGTTTTCGGCACAGGATAGAATCATTGTGACAGGCAATTATGGTTTACCGGATACTGCTAAAGTAAAAATCGTACAGTAAATGGCCCCTCCCAAAATAATCCCTGGCGGGAACTTTTTTATATCGCATAAAAAGCCGCTAAGCCTTGTGCTGGCGCTGACTATATTGAGCGGGTTGTTTATTTACTTCAAGCTCCAAACTTCGCTGTTTCCCGAGATCACTTTCCCGAAAATAAAGATCATTGCCGACGAAGGCCTTCAACCGGTAAATAAAATGATGGTAACGGTGACCAAGCCGCTCGAAAACGCCATTAAACAAGTACCAGATCTGCAAACGGTGCGCAGCACAACCAGCCGCGGAAGTTGCGAAATATCAGCTTTTATGAATTGGGGTTCTGATGTCGACCTTGATCAGCAAAGGATACAAAGCAGCATTGACCAGATAAAAAACACCCTGCCTGCCGATGTAAATATCACAGTCGCAAAGATGAACCCGTCGATCCTGCCGGTAAGTGGGTATACCCTTGAGAGCCACAGTCGCAGCCCTATCGAGTTGCGGCAAATTGCCACCTATACGGTAAAGCCCTTTCTTTCGCAAGTTGACGGAATTTCTGAAATCAGGATCATTGGCGGTAAGGCAAAAGAATACTGGCTTACACTGAACAAACAAAAGATGAGTTCGCTGGGGTTAACGCCTGACATCATCAATACCACGCTGAGCAATACCAATTTTGTAAAATCAGAAGGCTATTTGTCCGATTATAAGTTGTTCTATCTAACGGTTACCGATGCAACTATCAATGCTAAAGACCAGCTGGCCAACCTGGTTATCAGTAATAACCGCAAACGCGTTATACGCCTTAAAGACTTTGCCGATATAGCGATAAATGAAGGCATAGAGTATATCAAAATAAACGCCAACGGGCATGATGGTGTGCTGGTAGCCGTGATCAAACAACCCAATACCAACCTGATCTCGCTCTCAAAAGACATGGCTGCAAAAGTGGCCGATCTGCAAAAAATATTGCCAAAAGACGTAACCATCAGGCCCTATTATATCCAGGCCGATTTTGTGAATGATTCGGTAAAAAGCGTCACCGATAGTGTATGGATAGGGCTGTTACTGGCCATAATTGTTGCCGTAATTTTTTTACGATCGCTCAAAGCGAGCGCTACGATATTGATCACCATCCCGGTAACTTTGTGCCTCACATTGATCGTACTTTACGCAATAGGGTACACCTTTAATATCATGACCATTGGCGCTATTGCGGCGGCCATAGGTCTTATCATTGATGATGCGATAGTAGTAGTTGAACAAATACACCGCACACACGAGGAGAACCCGGATGAAGCAACACCCGAGTTATTAAAAAAGGCTATTGACTATCTTTTTCCCGCTATGGTGGGATCCTCCATCAGCACTATCGTAATCTTTGTACCTTTCTTTTTAATGAGCGGCGTGGCCGGGGCATATTTCACGGTACTGACCAATACGATGATCATTACCCTGGTATGCTCATTTTTTGTTACCTGGATAGGCTTACCTGTTATCTACTCGATACTCACACGGAGCAAAAAACAAAAATCGGCCAAAGAAAAGAAAGCAGAGATCCACCATGTAAAAAAACAGCAATGGGTTAAATGGTTTATCCTGCGGCCCTGGTTGAGTATTATCATAGCGGGGGCGCTTGTGGCGGCGATTGTGATCATACCAAAGCTGCTTGAAACCGGTTTCCTCCCCGAAATGGACGAAGGCAGCATTGTATTGGACTATAGTTCGCCACCGGGCACCTCGCTGGAGGAAACTGACCGGATGCTAAGGGAGATAGAAAAAATAATAACCAAACAACCGGAAGTTGAAACGTATTCGCGCAGGACAGGTACACAAATGGGATTTTTTATTACCGAACCCAATCGCGGGGATTACCTGATACAGCTTCATAAAAAACGCGACAAAACAACGGATGAAGTTATCAGCGAGCTAAGGAAAAAAATTGCGGTTAGCCAGCCGGTACTGGCTGAAAAAATAGAGTTTGGACAAGTGATTACCGATATGCTGGGCGATTTAACCACTTCCGTTGAGCCCATACAGATAAAAGTATTCGGGGACGACCCCAAAAAGTTACATGATTTATCGAAACAAATAGCTGATGCAACAAGTGCCGTAAAAGGAGCAGCCGACGTATTTGATGGCGTGGTAATAGCAGGACCATCAGTGAGTATCGAACCTTACTATAATAAAATCGCTCAATATAATATCACCCCTGCCAACTTACAATTTCAGCTGCAAACATCGCTTGAAGGTAATATCATAGGCAATATACTGGAGCGTGAGCAACTGTCGCCCATCCGTATGGTTTATCCCGGCAATAAAACACTTAAAGTTGACGATATTAAAAACCAAAGCATCTTCACGCCCACCGGTAAATTGATACCCATTAGCGAATTGGCTTCTGTAGTTTTAAAACCGGGAGAGGCAGAGATAGAGCGCGAAAACCTGCAATCGATAGGTATAATCACTGCACGACTCGACAATGCCGACATCGGCAGCGTCATGCCTGCTATTCAGAAAAGCATTGCACAAAAGGTAAGCCTGCCGCAGGGTTATCATATTGAGTACGGCGGCGATTACGCGCAGCAGCAGCAGTCATTTAAAGAACTGATGATGATCCTCATTTCGGCAAGCTTGTTGGTATTTGGTGTGATTTTGTTCCTGTTTAAGCAGTTCCGCATAGCCCTGCTTATATTGGTGATAGCCGTATTGGGAACGTCAGGAAGTTTACTGGCACTATATATTACAAAAACCCCGCTAAACGTAGGTAGCTATACCGGGTTGATCATGATCGTCGGCATCATTGGCGAAAATGCCATATTCACATTCTTGCAGTTCAAACAACGTGCTCTGGAGATCATGGAAAATCACCCGGGCATCGTCCATCAGGACGTTAACGAAGCAATCGTGTATTCGATTTCAACCCGCCTCAGACCAAAGTTAATGACTGCGATTGGCGCCATCATAGCGCTGACGCCTTTGGCACTGGGCATCGGCGCCGGCGCACAACTCCACCAGCCACTGGCAATAGCGGTAATCGGAGGCTTTATAGTGGCTTTACCATTATTATTGATCGTACTACCAAGTATGTTACGCATCCTCTACCGTTCGGGCGAATTTCACAAACCGCACCGCAATTATTTATAAATCAATAAGGTAAAAACCAAAATTGATACAGAATTAAACCCGAGATTTATTAGATAACCACTTTAAATCAATTATGAAAAAGACCATTTTAACCATTATAGGCTTAGTAAGCCTTGGTTTGCTTCCGAACGCTTTGCACGCCCAAACCTACGTTCTGGATAAGAAAATAGCCCTGACAGGCGACGGCGGCTATGATTACGTATCCATAGATAAGGTTAATAACCGGCTATACGCTTCGCATGGTACCATGGTAAATGTTGTAGACCTGGCCACAGAGCAGCAAGTGGGAGTAATAGATGGAATGAAAGGGGTGCACGGCATTGCTATCGCCAACAAATGGAACAGGGGTTTTATTAGCGATGGAAGGGCGGACGCCGTTGTAGCATTTGACCTGAAAACACTGAAGATCATCGCGACCATCCCGGTGGATGCCAAAGGGCCAGACGCCATTATCTATGACCCTTATTCCGACCGGGTATTTAGTTTTAACGGCGAGAGCAATAATTCATCCGTGATAAATCCTAAAACACTTAAGCAAGTGGGCACGATTGCCCTTGGAGGAGGCCCCGAATTCGCGGCTTCAAATGGCAAAGGATTGATATATAATAACCTGGAAGATAAAAACAGTTTAAATGTGATCAACAGTAAAACTCTGAAGGTGATTCATAATTATTCCCTGGCTCCGTGCGGAGGCCCTACAGGTATTGCATTCGACGAAAAAAATCAGCGTGCTTTTTCCGTATGCCGCGAAAATAAGGGCATGAGCGTGATCGATGTAAAAACGGGCAAGATAATAGCAACTTTGCCTATAGGCGCCGGCGTTGACGCGGTAGCCTACGATCCGGAAACCAAACTGGTATTTTGTTCCAACGGGGATGCCACCACTACAATAATCAAACAGGAAAGCGCCGATAAATACAGTGTGATACAAACACTGCAGACGCAAACCCGCGCCAAAACACTGGCATTGGATACCAAAACCCACAAGATATATTTAAGCGTGGCCCAAATGGAGCCGGGTACCCGTAAAGCGTTGCCGAATACTTTTACTATCTTAGTGTATAAACCACAATAATTACTGAATAAACGAGGACATTTCCAATAATAATTTTTATTATTGGAAATATTTTTAACAATTACTTAACCTGCGCGTTATCAGTATAAGTGATTGTAATTTTTATTTATTTTTAGTTTCTTTACCCTATATGGCATTAAAAACCGATTTCGTCCACTCAACCGAATCAGAACCACACCGCATCCGCACCAAGAAAATTCTGAAACAGTTTCCTGAAGTTCGGGACCTGATAGGGAAGAACCCCTTGACTATGCTGGCCATTGTTGGCCTGGTTGGATCGATGATCGGCGTGGCGTGGCTGGTCCGCGATCAATCGTGGTGGATCGTTTTTGCCGCTGCCTATTTATACGGCGCTTTTGCAAATCATGCTTTATTCGTGATGATACACGAATGCACACATCAGTTGTTATTTAAAAACGCCCTTGCCAATCGTTGGGCGGCCATATTCGCCAATATGCCGCATATAGTACCCGGCGCTATTTCGTTCGAAAGATACCATATCAAACATCACTCATTCCAGGGTATTCACGAGCTTGACGCCGACCTGCCCAATAAATGGGAGGCCAAACTGATCAATAATTATTTCATTGGAAAATTGATGTGGCTTTTATTTTTCCCGGTATTCCAGGCTACACGCGTAACCAGGTTGAAAGAGATCAAATTTTTTGATGAGTGGGTCCTGATAAATATTCTTGTACAAGTTGCATTCACGGCTGCTGTCTGGTATTTTACCGGCTGGCACGGCCTCGGATTTATGTTCATCAGCTTTTGGTTTTCTATAGGTCTTCACCCGGTGGGTGCGCGCTGGGTACAGGAGCATTACATGACATTTAAAAGCGAGCAGGAAACGTATAGCTATTACGGCGTATTAAATATTACAGCCTTCAACGTTGGGTACCATAATGAACACCACGATTTCCCATCCATCCCCTGGAATAAGTTACCTAAAATAAAAAAGACCGCTCCCGAATATTACGATACCTTGCTTTCACATAAATCATGGACGGTGCTTTTCTTCCGCTTTCTTTTCGAGAAGGAAATATCGCTTTTTAACCGTATCGTACGCAAAGAACGTGGCAAAGTGGCGCTAACAGACGTGTCGAAACCGGACGTAGAGGTAGAAGAAGTGAGCGAAATTTTTTAGTAAAAGCTAAAATAATCCTTGCTTTTCTGATTTCTTAATATTAATATTGCTAATATATTTAGCAATATGGTACGGATAAACGCATCGGAACAACTCATCATTTTCAGCCGCTATATAGGTCAGCAAGTAGTTATTGTTAACCTTTTGAATGATGATGAAAGCATAGGTACTTTGATGGGACTGCGACAGAATGCTCTGCTCATAGAAATAGATGAAGTAAATCGCTGGATACCGCTGAATGACCATTTCAGGGTATGTGACGTAAAACTGTTACTCAAGCCTTTAAAAAAACTCACCTCAACAATTATCGATACGGCAAACAGCCTTCCTGTACAGGCGTTCATCACACCCTACTATCAGCAACTTGGCTTTGATATGCCGGTATTTATAGCCCCGGAGCACGCCGCTAATTGCAAATATGTGCATGAGCTTGGCCTGGCCGACTATCGCCCGGCAGCTGAGATAGCACAAGACCATCGCCACATTGCCCTGGCCGGGATATAAACACCAACACACCAGGTGCGAAACCGTTTTGTGTTGTGAACGGGTTGTTAATGAAAACTTCACATTTTTTGATTTTCTTTGTTCGTTTTCAGTAATGCCGTAAATGAGCTCATCAAAAAAGATCAAAATAATATTGCCGGTTATCATCGTGCTCTTTTTTGCCGCCTATGCCGAGCATAAGTATTTTCAAAAAAAAGAAAATATCACGGGCCATTTGCAGAGCAGGGAAATGGACGAGGTATCAGGCATCGCGGCATCCGGCATTCACGGTGGCATTTACTATGTTCATAATGACAGCGGCGATACCAGCCGGTTCTTTGCCATCACTCCCGAGGGAAAAATAAAATCAGTTGTCTATTATACAGGCGATTCGAGGATCAAACTGGGAGTACATGATTGCGAAGACATTGCCGTGGGCATAGGGCCGGCCAAAGGTAAAAGCTATGTATACATCGGCGATATAGGGGATAATGATGCGGTATATCCGTACATTACAGTTTATCGCGCTGAGGAGCAAAAATCGTGGATCGGTAAGGACAGCATATTAACCGCCGCCACCCCTATCCATTTTAAATATCCGGATGGCCCGCGCGATGCCGAAACTTTAATGATAGATCCGGTGGAAAAGCTGCTTTACATCGTTTCTAAGCGCACAGATTCGGTAAGCGTTTATACGTCTCCGCTTAACTTCAAACCAAACGATACGGTAGTGCTAACCAGGCGCTGCAAACTTCATTTTGGGGGCTTCAGACCCTTTAAATGGATCACTGCCGGCGATATTTCAAGGGACGGACAGCAAATATTGCTGAAGAGCTATGACAAGGTTTATTACTGGAAACGCAGCAATAACGAACCCGTATGGAAAACCATGCAAAAAAAACCGGCCGAATTGTACTATAAACCTGAGAAACAGGGCGAAGCCATTGGTTTCACGCTCGATGGAAAAGGCTACTATACCACCAGCGAAGGTGTATTTGCGCCGGTCTATTATTACACCATCCCGGGCAATTAGCTTACCTTATGATCGTCACCTGCCCTGATAATTTTTGGCGGCCGTCTTTCAGGTCGATGATGTAATAGTATGCTCCCGTCGGTAACGAATTGCCATTATAAGTACCCTCCCATGGCTTACTGTAGCCTGTGGAATGAAACACCAACCGGCCGCCCCGGCTAAAAACATCTATGGTGCAGCGCGGGTAATCGCTGATATGTGCAATGCTCCAAAAATCGTTAATGCCATCGCCATTTGGGGTAAATATATTAGGGATAACAATTTGCCCGATAACTGTAACCGTAACGTTGGCACTTACCTGGCAGCCGGCAGAGGTTGTTGCTGTTAGTGTATAAGTCGTTGTCGCCGATGGACTTGCTACCGGGTTTTTAGCGGTCACATCGCTAAGGCCGGCGGCCGGCGACCATTGATAGGCGACAACATCGCCATTAATAACAGGTTCGAGCTTAACGTTACTTCCCGAAAATATTTCCGGGTTCGAAGTAAAAGACACCAATTGTTCCCCGGAACTAACCGCATTCACCGTGAAAGTAACGTCAGCGGTCGCTCCGGAAGCATCCGTCGCGGTAAGCGTAACAGGCACCGGCGTTCCTGCGGTCAGGGGTATCCCTGCAACCGGCGATTGTGTAAATGAAATATTACCGGCCTGGCAATTGTCGCTTGCTGTGGCAAAAGCGGTATAATCCGGTAATATCGGGTCACAGCCTGGATAAACTTTAACCGTCACGTTATTATAGGTTGATGTGATCACGGGCTGGCTTGCTACTAAAACATCTATGGCCTTGCTTGCCGATTCAGTATTGGTTCCGCTGCTGCCTGCCAATTGCAGCGTACTTACGACGAGGGCCGGTGTGATTTTTCTTATTTTATCGTCTGGAGCATCGGTTACATATAGGTTGCCGAATGGGTCCAGGGCTATGCCCGTCGGGCCGTTGAAACGGGCATTCTTACCGGTCGCGTCAATAGAACCCTGGGCGCCGTTGCCCGCTATTGTGGTGACGAACCCCGCTACATCAACTTTGCGTACCTGGTTATTGCTATTATCAGCCACATATAAATTACCCGGCGCATCAATAGCTATGCTGATAGGAAAATAAAAGCTGGCGGCTGTGCCCGCGCCATCATTATTCCCGGAATTAAACCCGGCAAATGTGGTGACATCGGCAGTCGGGCTGATCATCCGGATCCGGTTATTGCCATCGGCCACATATAAATAACCCGTGCCATTATTGATAGCTATACCGTGGGGATTATAAAACCCGGCGGCGGTCCCATTCCCATCAAGCGAACTGAAGTTGCCATTACCTGCGAATGTGCTGACGACTCCGTTTGTTGAGATTTTCCTGATCTTATTGTTATCAGAATCAACAATGTAAAGGTTTCCAGCAGCATCTACAGCTATTCCCGCCGGATTATTAAAAGTCGCGGATAAAGCGGCCCCATCGTCTGAACCTTTATTTCCGTTACCCGCAACGGTGCTTACCTTTCCCGAAGGAGTAATTTCGCGTATTTTACTATTACCGGCGTCGGCGACAAAAATATTATGCTGAGCGTCCATAGTTAAACCCCAGGGCCGATCAAAGCTTGCGGCGGCGCCTGTTCCATCGGCTGAGCCAATTGAGCCCGATCCGGCAAATATGGACACAATGCCTGCGGGCGTGACCTTTTTTATTTGATTATTGCCTGCATCGGCTACATAAATGTTGCCCGCAGCATCACAAACCAGGCCGTAAGGGTAATTCAATTTTGAAACCGGGTCAATACTGGTTGTATTGGAAGCGTTAACGATTATAGTCTGAGGACCTACGTCATTACATGTAAAACTCGCCGGGCTTAGGGTGACCGAATTATAGTCGCCCGTGATCGTTGCTACGTCACTTAGCTGCACCTGGTAGTTGCCTGTGGCATCCAGGTGTAATGTTATGGGACCGGGTTTAGCGATAATGACCGGCGCCTGGGCATACGACGGCAACACGTCAAATGAAAATAGTACTATCAGAATAAATAAAGCCCGTAAAATTATCCGCATTCCCTGGATTGATTGTTTGCCGTATTAAATATAGTTAAACTATATACGGAAATAAACAACAGGCAGTGGCCTTAAGACCGGCCTTTACTGAAAGCGCTGCACCTCAAAGGGGCTGATATTCATAGATGTCACATGACCGTTCAATGCTTCACAGATCAACTTGCCCGTAGCCGGGCCAAGACTTAAGCCGATCATGGCATGACCCGTGGCAACCGCGAGGTTCTTATATTTATTCGTAAGACCGATATAAGGCATACCATCCGGCGATACCGGCCGGAACCCGAACCAGACATCCTTTTCAGCAGGAACTTCGAGTTTAAAATCCGGGAAATATTTAGGTACCGATTCAACAATACCCCGTACCCGGTTCATATTTACCTGGCTATTGATCTTACCCACCTCCATGGTTCCGCCGAAACGAACACTGCCGTTCATAGGTGTGACTGCGACCCTTGCTTCGCACAATATGGAAGGGATGGTCATACGTTTTGACTCGTCCTGCGGCATCATAAAGGAATAACCTTTACCGGGCATCAAGGGGATGGATAAACCCGTCAACTTTGCTACCGCTGGAGACCACGCGCCGGTAGCCAGCACGTAAGCATCGCCCTTGAATTGCTTATCCCCACTTTTGACCATGGTAATTTTACCGGCATCATGTTCTATCTTATCGATCCGTGTGTTGCGGTACATTTTAATACCCTCATCTTCAAGGTATTTTAAAAACACCTTCATCAGCTTATTGGGATACAAATGCGCGTCGCAATGGTAGTGCACCGCCCCGGCAATATCCAGTTCGATACCGGGCTGTAACTTAGCACACTCTTCCGGGCTGAGGTACTGCGCGTCTAAACCAAGGTTAGTTGCCTCTGCCGCAAGATGCTTTTCTTCCTCAACCATTTTCGGCGTTTTAAACAGCATCAGGATACCTTTATCCTCCATGCCAAATTCAAGCCTGGTATCCCGCTCAAATTCCCAATACAGTTTCTTACTCAGAACCGAAATATCGCGCAAGGCACCCGCAGAGCGGTCTACATGCTTTTTGGTAGCGCTTTTAACAAACTTCAGTCCCCAGCTAACAAGTTCCGGGTTCAGCGAGGGCCGCACATAAAAGGGGCTCTTGCTGTTGAACATCCAGCGGATGCCCTGTTCTACCATGCCGGGAGCTGCCAATGGCACAAAATGGCTGGGTGTGATCATACCCGCATTGCCATACGAACAATTATCCGAAAGGTCTCCCTGGTCCACTATTTCAACTTCCCACCCTGATTTGTGCAGGTAGTAGGCCGAAAACAGGCCAATTATTCCACCGCCGATTATGATTGCTTTGCTCATGCCCCTAACCCCTAAAGGGGGATTTATTTGTTTATATTAACTATTTCTCGCCCATTTATAAAGCCTTCCGCTAAGCAGCGGAGAGGTTTGGAGTGGCTTATATTACCTGGAACCCGTATGCGTACGGATCCTCATCATCAATTTTTATTGTGTTGTAACCGTAAACTCTTGCCCAGCCTTCAATGCTGGGTATGATAGCGGGTTTATCGCCTATCTTCACCTCATCCTCAACCCGGCCGATAAATTTACTGCCGATAATACTTTCGTGTATAAACTGGTCGCCTTTTTTTAATTTGCCTTTGGCGTGCCATTGCGCCATGCGTGCTGAAGTGCCGGTCCCGCAAGGCGAGCGGTCGATCGCCTTGTCGCCATAGAAAACCGCATTGCGCGCCGTAGCATCAGGCGACAGCGTTTTTCCCGCCCAAAGGATATGCGTGCAGGTATTGATAGTGGGGTTTTCCGGGTGAACGAAGGTATATTTCTCGTTGATCCGTTTGCGCATTTCCCGGCTCCACGAGATCAGTTGGTCGGCTGTGTGATTTTCCAGCCCTTTGAAATTAGGCTGAGGGTCAACAATGGCATAAAAATTCCCCCCATAGCTCACATCTATGGTCAACATGCCCAGGTCGGGACATTCAACTTCAAGATTTTCCGCGGCCAAATAAGCAGGCACATTCGTCAGTTTTACGGACTTAACCTTGCTCCCCTCCTGTTTATACTCGATCAATACTAAACCAGCCGGCGCTTCCATACGAACAATCCCGGGTGTTTTTGGCGTGATTAGTCCCTCCTCTATGGCAATGGTTATCGTACCAATGGTACCGTGCCCGCACATGGGCAGGCAGCCGCTGGTTTCAATGAATAATACCGCCACGTCATTTGCCGGATCATGCGGCGGGTATAAAATACTACCCGACATCATATCATGCCCCCGTGGTTCGAACATCAAACCCTTGCGTATCCAGTCATATTCCTTTAGGAAATGCTGGCGCTTTTCGCTCATGTTCGCCCCGGTCAAATTGGGGCCGCCACCGGCGACCAAACGTACCGGGTTACCGCAGGTATGCGCGTCTACGCAGAAAAAAGTTTTACTTGCCATTTTTAGTTTTGAGTAGTGAGTAATGAGTGATGAGGCATTAACTCAAAACTCATTACTCAGAACTTATTACTCCTTAGTCCATTTATTATCTACCAAGCGCCATATCTCAAGCGGGTTGCCCTCTTTCAATTCATCAGGCAGCATATCGTTGCCCCAGTTCTGCCAGGCCACCGGCCTTACAAAACGTTTTATGGCACCGGTTCCTACCGAAGTAAACCGGCCATCTGTCGTAGCCGGGAAAGGGCCGCCGTGCTGCATAGATTGCACCACTTCAACTCCTGTCGGTACATTATTCAAAATTACCCGGCCTGCGATATTTGTTATTTCCTGAACGAGCGAGCCGTATTTTTTCAAGTCGCCTTCGTCAGCGACAATGGTTGCTGTCAGTTGCCCGTGCAGGGCTTCGATCACCTGGTTTAGCTGCACTTCATAATCAGCCACAACTAACAAGGAATACGGGCCAAATATCTCCTCGCCCAACTTCGGGTTGACCAGGAACGATGAAGCGCTCACTTCCGCCAATACAGGCTGGGCCTGGTTCACTTTATCCGATGAAAAATTGCCTTTCCCGATCAATGAAACACCCTGTTCAGCTAACACATCCCCTGACAAAGCCGAATAATTTTTACAAATGCCCGGCGTAAGCATGGTCGCGGAATTTATCTTGCTGACTGCGTCGCCCAATGTTTTCTTGAATTTATCCAGTGCTTTCGATTTGATACCGACCAACAATCCGGGATTGGTACAAAACTGGCCCGCTCCCAATGTGATCGATGCGGCGTATTGTTCAGCGATCTGCTGATACCTGTTTTCCAATGCTTCAGGCAACAGGATGGTTGGATTGATACTGCCCATCTCCGCAAAAACCGGGATAGGCAATTCGCGCTGCCGCGCCAGTTTCACCAAGGCCATGCCGCCTTTGAACGAGCCCGTGAAGGTAACGATCTTAGTTTTAGGATGCTTCACCAGCGCTTCTCCAATGGAATAACCGTCATCAAAAAGCATCGAAAAAACACCTTCGGGCAGATGATTCCGTTTTGCCGCTTTCATAATAGCTTCCGCTACCAAAGCGCTGGTTCCGGGATGCGCCGGGTGAGCCTTCACAATTACCGGACAACCGGCTGCCAACGCGGACGCCGTATCCCCTCCTGCTACCGAAAACGCTAAAGGAAAATTGCTTGCGCCAAAAACTACCGCCGGTCCCATCGGGATCAGCATTTTACGTATATCGGCACGCGGCGCAGGCTGCCGATCTGGTAAAGCTTTATCAATCACCGCCTCAACCCATGAGCCTTCCTCCACCAGGTCGGCGAACATATTCAGCTGACCCGTAGTTCTTCCGCGTTCTCCCTGCAGGCGGCCCTGTGGCAGGCCGCTTTCGGCCATTGCGCGTTCTATCAGTTCATCGCCGACGTTGTTGATCTCTTCGGCAATGTTCCTCAGGAAGGTAGCTTTGGTTTTCTTGTCGCTGTTGCGATAAACAGCGAATGCCTTTTCGGCGAGGATCAATGCCGCATCCACATCAAAGGCTGTTGCGACGTGAAATTCGCCTTCCAGTTCCTTGTTGGATGAAGGATCGATCGCCCTAAATGTCTTTTGGCCCCCGGTATAATGATAACCTAACAGGTTTTTTGTTTCCATAGAATTCCTTTGTGAACTTTGTGTACTTCTCTGTGTGCTCTGTGGTTGATTAACCACAAAGGCCACAGAGGTTTTCACAGAGAACACTAAGTTAGTTATGCAGTTTGCAATTCCGTTAATTTACCCCAACTTCCTTCCGGTAATATCGGCCGTACCGCCAAAGCATCGTTGATGATCTTTAATACCCTTTCGCGTTCGGCGCCCTGTATTTTCAAACGCGGCGCGCGGACATTCTCGGTGCCAATGCCTGTGGCTACTTCGGCCAATTTGATGTACTGCACCAGTTTAGGATGAATATCCAGTTCAAGTACCGGTAAAAACCAGCGGTAAATAGCCAATGCCTCACCAATGCGTTTTGCCTTTACCAAGCGATAGATAGCTACCGTTTCCCTTGGGAACGCGTCAACCAAGCCGGCTACCCAACCGTCAGCGCCCATAACCAAACTTTCCATAGCTAATGGATCGACACCGGTGAGTATGGCAAACCTGTTGCCAAAGCGATTGATCATCCTGGTTACGTTGGAGATATCCCTCGTCGATTCCTTGACTGCCTGGATATTATCGTATTCGGCTAAGCGGGCAAACATATCCAGCGTCACTTCGATCTTATAGTCAACCGGGTTATTATAGGTCATGATCGGCAAATGGGTGCTTTTTGCAACCGCGCTGAAGAAAGCAACCGTTTCGTCATCGTCGGCTTTGTAGCGCATCGGCGGTAACATCATCAGGCCACTGGCACCATTGTCCAACGCTCTTTGTGCACAGGTAACAGCCGCTTTGGTGGTCTGTTCGGCGATGTTGAGTAATACCGGCACTTTGCCATCAACGAAATCAACCGTGTGCTTCAGCAGGGCGAACTTCTCGTCATCGCTTAAAACGCTCGCTTCGCCCAATGAGCCGCCCAATATCAGGCCATCGACGCCTGCTTCCAGCTGCGCATTAATATTATGATCGAATGCTGCGAAATCCAGTTCGTCGTTATCCGTAAATTTGGTCGTAACCGCGGGGAACACCCCTTTCCATTTAAATTTCATAAGCCCCTTAATCCCCTAAAGGGGAAATTTTTAATTGTTAAATTGTTTTATTGTCAACTCTCTACTTAGATACCTTTACCAATACCACACCGTGCGGAGCGACTTTGGTTGTAACCACCTGACCGTTGCCGGGAAGGGTCTTCTGCTGCCAGACGTCCCTTACTTTTTTATAGCTTCCGGCGCCGATGTCGCTTAACTTTACAGTGATGGTTTGATACCTATCAGAAGTATTGAAAATACCCACAGCCTTACCGCCATCTGCTAACTCTTTTACCCAAACCTGGTAAGTATCCTTTTTTAACGCCTGCCTTGCTTCCTTTCCCAAAGCATCCTGGTTTATAGCGATGACCTCGTCATTGGTCAGCAGGTTCAGGGTGAATTTATCCAGTTTACCCATATCGCAGCCGATCAGCAAAGGCGAAGAAAGCAGGCTCCACAAGCTGATGTGCGTATATTGCTCATCCGGCGTTAACCTGCTATTGTGCTGACTATCGCCCCAGCCAACTTTACCTACAACCAGCATATCCGGATCGTTAAAATGTCCGGGTTGTGCGTATGGCGCTGCTTTATCTTGGCCAAAACCAATCGTCGACATACTTTTCCAGGTATCTTCAATATCACCGGTAGTTCGCCAGCTATTGCCACCAACCTCAGCTCCCCATTTCCATACATCGCCCATACCATACTGGCAAAAACTGAAAAGGATATCGCGGGGAACATAATTTAATGATGCGCGCATCACCTGGTAGGGTTTTTTAAATTCGTCAAGGGTTGGCTGCCTCGGGGCAATTTCGCCGTATGAGCACCAGTCATATTTTAAATAGTCGATCCCCCAGTCAGCATAAGTTTTGGCATCCTGGTCCTCGTGCTGGTAACTGCCGAGATAGCCGCCGCAGGTTCGGGGACCGGGTGATGAATAAATACCCATTCTTAATCCCAGGCCGTGCACATAACCCGTCAATGCTTTCATATCCGGGAATTTTTCATTGGTTTTGATCGTACCGTCAGCGTTACGGGCAGGCGCTTCCCATCCGTCATCAATATTGATATACATCCAACCGTGAGAGCTGAGTTTATCCGCCATTTGGTTAGCAGCAACTTTTACCCGTTTGTCATTCACACTCAACCCAAAAGCATTCCAGCTGTTCCATCCTAAGGCTGGCGTCAACCCGATAAGCTCACCAATTTTTATGGTGAACTTCTTAGTGGCGCTGCCCAATTTATTGCTGACTGTAAACGTAACCGGGTAATCGCCTTTATACTTCACTTCGCCCGTGATGATACCGGTGATCCCGTCGAGCTTTAATCCTTCAGGTAAGCCCGATGCTTTGTACATCAACGGCTTTTGACCGGTTGCGGGAATCCTGTACAAAAACGGATTCCCCGGACGTTCCCCAAAAACATCCGGGCCATTGATCCGCGGCTTTGCCTGTACGCCAGGCGTTAATATATAAGGAGTTTCTTCTACGCGGCTGATATGTTCGCCGGATTTGCTTTCGGTAAAGGTATAATTGATACGATAAGCTCTCTTCAGCAAAGGGCCGGCTGTCACAGTATACGCAAACGGCTTTTTCCTGGTAAAGGCGGCATCAACTGCTTTATCATAAATCGTTTTTCCGGAATCCGGATCCGTAACCTTACAGGTCAATTTACCGCGGTAATCATACTTGCTTTTGGCTGTTAGCTTTATCGTTTTGCTGATGGTATTTGCACCGAATGTAAAATCACCTTCGGTATTAATGACCACGTTATCGGTCACGGCAACCATATGCAGCCTGAAGTCGTCGCCATACATACCGCCCGCACCACCGGTATCGAAAAGGCGAACCGCAATTACATTTTCCTTATTCCACAATAGAACAGGATCATTCGCGGCAACCGAGAAGGTGCCCGGTCCATAAAATCCCCTGGTGATGTTCTCACCATCTTTATAGTTTTTGTAAACCAGCTTACCGTTCAGGTACACTTCGCCGCCATCGTCCAGATCGCCGAGGTTGAAATGCACGCTGTCCTTTAGGAATGCCTTCTCTTTTATCGAAGACGGAATTGTGATGTGCAGCCGGTACCAGCCATAACCATTGACGCCGGGATACCCCTGCTCTTCCCAGGGAATACTCACATCTGCCGCTTTCCAGTCATGATCGTTGTATTGCGGGGATGACCAGTCCGCCGCATCGCCGATCTTAAACTTCCAGCCTTTAGTTATCGATATACTCTGCGCTGAGGCCGTTGTAATGGCCAGGACTAATAATAACGAAATAAAAATTCTTCTCATAATGCTTTAGGTTTACCTGCTAAATATACCGATATATTTTACCTGCTCGGGGAACCAGACGGTCATCTCGCCCTTGCCCCTGTTCGCCCACGAGTAATACGGTATCGCGGTCAGCGTGGCATTTTGTGTACTTACATTTTGCCCTGCGGGATCAACTGCTATGCTTTTCACATCGGCCTTCAGCACCATCACCCCGTTCAATAAACTTGATTCATATTCCGGCTTGAACTCAGCGCCTTTAGGAACGATGATATTGCTTGCCAGCCCGTTGTTATCCTTCCATTCAGCGCAGTACATGATGGGCCCGCGCTGCAAAGCCACCTTTCCGTTATCATCCTGGATATTGGTGTTAGCTATAACCCGGCGAACTTCCATTGGCAGATTAACCTCTACCTTATCGTTCTTTTTCCATTTCCTGCTGATCACGGCATAACCGTTTTCTATCTTATAATCAACCGGCATCCCGTTTACTTTGATCTCAGTTTTTTGTGCCGATGTTTTTTCATAGCTGTACAAGTCCGACGGTATAGCCTCGTTCCGCGCCCAGCCGGGTATACGGATACGCAGATCCATATTCATCGCTGATTTTGGATCGATGGTAAATGCGAGAGCCCCATCCCAGGGGTAGTTGTTTTGTTGCGTGATCTTAACGGGATTATTGTTTACCACCAGGTTGCCCGTGCCGCTGATAAATAAATTGATATATACCGAATTGCCTTTCTCAGCATAGATATAACCGGGAATAGATGGGATCAGTCTCACAACATTAGTCGGGCAGCATGAGCAAACAAACCAGCCCGAGCGCTGAGGCTCCGTATCCTCGGTTTTAAAATTGGCAGTGATCTGCATGGCATTCGTATAGAAGAACGAATTGCCATCCAACCCGACGCCCGAGATCAAGCCATTGTATAGCGTCTTTTCGAGCACGTCAATGTATTTCGAATCACCGTGCAGCAGGAACATGCGTTCGTTCCAGAAAACGCTGCCAATGGCAGCGCAGGTTTCATTGTAAGCCGTGGCATTGGGCAATTCATAGTTCTCGCCAAAACGCTCGCCATCACCTACGGCGCCGATACTGCCCTGCACATACATCTTTTTGCCCACCATATTATCCCATATCCGGTCAATTGCTTTAAGGTAAGCAGTATCACCGGTCAGCGCTGCCACGTCGGCCATTCCCGAATACAAATACATGGCACGTACAGCATGTCCTTCGGCCTGATCCTGGTCTATTACCGGTTCATCGTCCTGGAAATATTTGCCGTTCTCATATTCGTTTTTGCTTTTAGCATTGTACTTTTTGATGCCGCGCTGATCGATAAAAAATTTGGCCAGGTCGAGGTAGTCCTTCTTCCCCGTGATGCGATATAATCTAACCAAGCCCATCTCCACGATCTCGTGACCCGGCGCTACCGCTCGTTTACCTGGTCCAAATGTGCGGACCAGCAGGTCGGCATTTTTTAACGCGATGTTCAGGAAATTTCGTTCGCCGGTTGCCATATAATGCGCCGCCGCGGCTTCGTACATGTGGCCCGCGCAATACAATTCGTGGCTCATCTTACCCTCATTCACCCACCGTTCAGGACCAGCCCATGGGCCCGGATGCAATGGGTCGATCGTACGTGCTGTGTACAAGTAACCATCGGGTTCCTGCGCCTTTCCCACTATCGTGATCAATGAGTCTAAATAAGCCTGAAGTTTCGGATCGGGGTGTTCGGCCAAAGAATAAGATGCGCCTTCGATGGTCTTGTAGATATCGGTATCATCGAAGGGGTAAACCGTGCAAAATTTGCCTTTGTGTTCGGCGGCCATCAAAAAGTTTTTGATCCGTCCGGTGCTGTCGCAACGCTTGAATGATGCCGGAATAGTCACTGTGCGATTAGTTTCGATGCGTGATGTCCAAAACTGGTCATTAAGCTTTACACTGGTAAACGGAACCGGCTGAATGGGGTAATCGCGGTTTTGTGCATAAGCGGAAAGGCTTATGCATAGGAATAATAGCACACCTGATCTTGTTTTCATAGCTCCACTGCTGGTATCCAAATGTAGGTATGAATAAAATGTAAATTATAGTAATTCTTAGCCGGTTATTACCATATTTTAACCTGAATTTTTTATAAAATATGAACAAATGGGCAAAATAAGGTTAATCCCGATCCGTTTTGCTTTTTATTACGAATTCGTACACGCAAACTTGCAAACTTCATATTTATCACTATATTCACTTGATTTTCAACCTTTCACAATATGAACAGCTCAAAAACTTTCGTAGCGTATTATCCCTCCGACAGGAATTTCTTTTTAATACTGCTACTTATTGCCTGGGCAGCCATCATTTCGGGCTTCAGTTACGACATCGCTCAACGGAGCATCCATGGCACGTTGCACTTTCCGGCGATCATACATATTCATGCTCTCGCTTTTGTAGCCTGGCTGGTATTGTTTACGACACAGGTACTGCTGGTGCGCACCTCAAACCTGGCCCTGCACAAAAAACTAGGGCTGATCAGTTTCGGCCTGGTACCGGTAATGCTAATATTGGGTATAGCAGCAGCCATTGTTAGCCAAAGGGTGGAGTGGGGCACACCTAATAGTGACTTGCACTTTACCGTTGTGCAGTTCGGCGACATGCTGCTGTTTGGCTGCGTAGCCGGCGCAGGCATTTATTTGCGGAAAAGCTACGTGGCACATAAGCGGCTGATGTTGCTGGCGACACTTATACTAACGGATGCCGGTTTCGGCCGGTGGCTGATGATCAAGGCGACCCCTCTCTTCGGTGACGATTTTTTTAAATACACCACCCTAAGCCAGGGATTCGGGCGCTTTTGGGCGTACGAGGTCTTGCCAACGCTGATCCTGATACTTGCCCTCGGCGTATATGACTTGATCACCCGTAAACAATTGAATAATAGATATATGTGGGCTGTGGGATTCTACCTCCTGGTAACAGCCGTGGAAGGATATTTATATTATAACGACACCTGGTTTACGATGATGAAGCACTTGATTGGGGTGGCGTAAGTGGCTGCGAATAATAGCTATTTGTTGAAAACTTAACGACATGCTCATTTTTGTTTTGCATTAAAAATCTTACATTTATTACCCATAAAACAACCTGATTATGAAGAGAAAATTATTTATTCCTATTGCATTATTGTCCTGTTTATTATTCGTGATGGCGGTTGTTGCCGATCTAAGCGGTAAATGGACAGGCGTTATTAAAACTCCTGATGGCAACGAACTACAGGTGACCTACAATTTCAAAGCCGATGGTGACAAACTGACGGGCACTGCTGAGTCGCCGGCAGGTACCGTGAGCATTGACGACGGTAAAATAACCGGCGACACCTTTAGTTTTAAGGTCACCGTAGACGGCACTGATTACCCGCACAAAGGTAAAATGTATGCCGATTCATGCGGGATCGATATCGATTTTGGCGGAACAAGCGTGCACACCACCGTAAAACGCGACACAAGCAAGTAATATTCAGCCCAAACAGTTCATAGTAGAAGACCCTGCCTGGCGGCAGGGTTTTTTGATTAAATATTTTTTACTTTTAACAAAACATTTAACATCACATACCATGAAAATAAAAATATTAATAACAGCTGCCTTGCTGCTTTGCTTCGGCGCGGCATTCGCCTATTTTGCTGATATGAACGGCAAATGGTCCGCTATGCTAAAGGGACCCGACGGCAACGAATTCCCGATCACTTATAGTTTTAAAACGGATGGTGCGACGCTTACCGGAAGTTTGACGTCATCAATAGGCACATCCACCATTTCTGATGGCACGGTTAAAGGCGACAGCTTATGGTTTACCGCGAACGTCGGTACCATGCAGATCAAGAACAAGGGCAGGTACTATGCCGATGGCGACTCCATAAGCCTGCGGGTAGGCAAAAGATCAACGCATACGACGCTGAAACGCGCCGTGGACAAATAGCCGGGAAATAATGAAAATTTTGCTCCCGCAATGAATTGTTTATAATAATATTCAAAACTATTAACCCAACAAACCATGAAAAAGAAGATTTTGATCACAGCCGCTTTGCTGCTTTGCTTCGGCGCGGCATTTGCCTGGTTTGCCGACGTAAACGGCAAATGGAACGCCAACCTGAAAACGCCGGACGGCAACGAGTTTCAACTCAATTACAATCTCAAGTCTGATGGCGCGGTGCTGACGGGTACCGTAGAGTCGCCCCAAGGGTCGATAGACATTGCCGAAGGAAAAGTAAAAGGCGATAGCCTTTGGTTCAGCGTGGACGCTGGCGGTACAAAAGTGCTCAACGCCGGCAAGTACATTGCCGCAGGCGATTCCATTAGTCTGGGCATCGACTTCCAGGGCATGAAATTCCACACCACGCTGAAACGCGCGGCCGATAAGTAAAAGCCCCCTCGATACCAGGCCTTGCTTTACGCAGCGCCTTTTTGTTAAAAAAAGAGCGGGCATTGTAACATACAGACTAACAAATGGTCTTAATTAAAACAACCAGCACAGCAAACCATTAACCAACCATGAAGAAATTTTTTATCACCACAGCGCTTCTTTGCACTTTCGGAGCAGCATTTGCCTATTTTGCCGATCTGAATGGCAAATGGTCAGGCGTATTGAACGCACCCGACGGCAATCAATATCCATTAAACTACACCTTAAAAGCCGACGGCGATAAATTGACCGGCACCGGCGACTCGCAGCAGGGCAGCGTTGAACTGACCAAAGGGGCGATTAAAGGCGACAGCCTTTCCTTCCATATCGATGTTAATGGCGTAGATGTGATCAATAGCGGCAAGTATTATACAGCAGGCGACTCAATAGGCCTTACCATCGATTACCAGGGCTTTAAAATGCACACTACGCTGAAGCGTGCAACCGATACTAAATAAGTAAACCATATACCAAGTTTTCATAGAGACCCTTCCGCCAAATGGCGGAAGGGTTTTTTAATTTAAATTATAGTGTGTGCAACGAATCGCCACGATATTGCATCTTACTAAAAACCAGCACCATGAAAAGAAAAACTCTTATTACTGCAGCATTATTATTTTTTGTTACGGTTTGCGTGGCAGCGATAGCCGACATGTCGGGCAAATGGACGGGCCAAATTACCACACCTGATGGTAATCAGCTGTCTATAAATTATGTTTTCAAAGTTGACGGCAATAGTTTAACCGGAACTGGGCAGGGCGACGGCGACCCTGAAGAAATTAAAGAAGGCAAAATAAATGGCAATGACATCACTTTTAAGGTAGTAGGCCGGGATGGAAGTGAGTATCCGCATACCGGCAAATATTTCCCGGAAGGCGACTCAATTTCGATGAACCTTGAGGCAAATGGCACTAAATTTCATGCTACGCTTAAACGGGTTATGGATAAATAATGAGACTATAACTTACAGGGAGCCCTCTGTTAATTGTGATATGGTTTTTTATGCAAATCTTGTAACCCCTGGTTACAAGCAAGCGTCTTAATAAAAAAATCAAACCATGAAAAGGAAAACCATTATTACAACCTTGCTTGTAAGCTGCTTCATCGTTTGCCTGGCAGCTGTTACGGGTCTGACAGGTAAATGGAAAGGCTCATTAAAAGATCCTGAAGGCAACGATCATCAATTCCACCTTGTTTTTAATGTTGACGGCGAAAAGCTTACTGGCACCGCCCAGGCAGAAGGCGATCCGTTAAACATCCAGGAAGGCAAGGTAACCGGTGACGATTTTGCATTTAACGTTACCGATCCCGACGGCAATGTTATACCGGTGAATGGTAAGTATATCACCCAGGGCGATTCTGTTTCTCTAAATTTTGAACAAAACGGTGCGAAGTTCCACCTCACATTTACGAGGGACGACAAATAATATAAATAATAGCGGCGACTGTAAACCTCGTCGCTATTATTTTTCCCACCACAGCGTGCCGGGATGAAAATGCATCCACGAATGCCTGTACTCCTGGTAGGCTTGTATTTTAGCTAAGCGTTTCCCTTTGTTCGGCCCCGAAGTGCATTCGCCATCCCAATTCCATACGGATGAGGTTTCGTTATCAACCAGGTTGCCGGTAGTATCGATAACGAAATTGAGATCTTTGCCGTCAACCCGGCGGTTCCAGGCATGAAAGGTCAGGCTATCATCTTCAAGCGCAACCAGCAAGGATGTCGTCCCGATACGGTCGTTTACAAAACATAATTTCTGCAGCGTTCTCCAGTTATAAGCTTTGGGCTGCTTGTCTACGATAAGCCCCACGTACCAGCTTTTTCTCAGTATCGAATCTTTATTTTTGAGGGTCGAATCACGGTCTACCGCCTGTACACGGTCGTAGTTTTTCAGATCGGCATAATCGGTCTTGAAATGATTGTCGGGCTGCAAGATCAGCGAGCCGAGATGCTTATCCAGCCAGGAACTCAGGGTAGATTGCTCATAAGGCAGCTCGTTTAAATGCGATCCCGCCATCGGCCCGGCGGCCGCTTCACCGGTTGCCTGGTACCACCAGCTACCCGTGCTTTCATCTTCAATTATCGCATTATAATGCCGCGCTCCTACCAGCCTGAAAGTTTGCCTAACGCCGTTGATCACCGGGCTGTAAACCCTGCCCGTGCGGCACATGGTACAATAAGTAACCAGTACGGGTAAACTACCCACATTGTCTTGTACTTTATGATGATAACCTAAATAAACAAGCGGGTACGCTTTGGCAACACCATTATTCACCACTCCGAGTACGATATAATTCTCAGGCACCTTGTTATGCATGGCATTTGCGAACCTGACAGTTACAGGCTCTTCGAACATCGCGGAAGCCTTATATTGGATGTCCGTTACATAAAGACTGCCCAGTAACAATACAAGAACAACTCCCTTAAATATCTTGGCGGGTAGGGTATTTTTTGCAAAGTATTTTACCAGGTACCAGGCCACCATCAGCCCGCCGATGACACGCAGGGGTAATATTATCTTTTCCAGGTAGTAGCAAAGCTTTATGGCCTCGATATCCTGGCTGCCCGGAAATGGCATCAACAGGTAGGCATGTAACAGCCCCGGAAAAAACAACAAAAACAAGCCTGACCAAAATAAAAGGGGGTTGGTATTCTTTCTCATAATTAATTGGCGAACGGGTAATCGGTTTACCGGAAAACTAAGTTATAGATTAATTTGAAATTAGCAACTGTGCATAAAAGCAACGCGGTAATTTTCTATTCGGTTACCGGATAGTATTTTTATACGATGTCAACTGATAACAGTAAAGTTTTCTTGTGGATGGGTATTATTGCCTTTTTTTTGGTAGGTTTAGTTACCACACGCACCTGCAACGCTGTTCGCGAGGCTAAGGATCATAAGGCACGAATGGTTGAATTTGGCAAATTACAGTTCAAAGGCAAAGTCGTTGGCTCTAAAACTTACAGGTACTTCAATAAAAACTATTACGTTGTTTGTGTTAAGCTGGATTCCACCAGTGTAAGCAGCTTATATATTTTTAATGATCTGGATGGTATCAGGATCAGCAACGGCATTGCCACCTTCGCGGCGGGATATCTGAACCCGGTTTTGGGTGTAGTTGATTCTGTTTCGGTAAATATGGACAAAAGCGGCAAAGTGGAGCTTTATTATAAAGCGCATGCGCGAGAGGAACGTCCGCTGGGCTTCGACCTGATGGGCATAAAAGAAAGCGATCTGAAGGCTTGCAATTGAACATAGTTGCCTGATGATCCGCCTGCTTAAATTGCCATACAAAACCGGACGTTCCTTCGTTCGGTTTTGGTACACCCATCTGTTTTAGCCGTCAGTTAACCATGTATACGTCAATATTTTATAAATTTGGAACAGCGATTGAGCTAATTAATTTACTTGAATTCGTACGCTTTCCATATCACTCCATATGACCTGGTGTTCGCGGGAACCTTATTTCCCGGGCTAACGCTCGCCTTGCTTTTAGGATTCGCAAAAAAGATTGGCCGGGAAGCCAATGTGTTTTTGGGGTTGGCGTTGATCGTAACCGTACTGAAGACTGGCGGGCTTACACCGCTTTTCTTGCCCGCGCTTGGACCGCTGCTGTATTTGTACGTGCTACGGCTAACATGCCCTGAACGGCCGTTCCGCCGGAAAGATATGCTGCATTTTTGCATTTTACTTGTGGGATATTGGATGCCAGGCTGGCTGGTTTTAATTTCGGTTATTATCTATCTGTACCTGTCGCACCGGCTGATACAGAATTTCTATCGCCGCCTGCGGCCGGTGCTGATGGACAGGCCGCGTTTTGCTTTCCGGTGGCTGGACAGGGTGTTGCTCTTGCTCGGCTTATGCTGCGCGTTATCGCTGTATAGTGATATTTTCTGGCTGGCTATTGCCTTTGTACTGATCGGAATGGCTGCGGACGCGATACTGAAACCGGATAGCGGTGTGCAGCAAATAATGCCCATAACGGACAGGTCGGATGCGAGGGAGAAAAGCCGGAGGCTGAAAGAAGCCGTGGCGGCAAACCGCCTTTACGAGGATGCCGAACTGACGTTGACCACGCTGGCGGTGAAACTGAACATTCATCCGCACGACCTGTCCCGGATCATCAATGTGGGGCTGGAAAAGAATTTCAGCGATTTTATTAATGAATTCCGGGTTCGTGAAGTTGCCCGGAAAATGCAGGACCCGGCTTACGACCGACTCACGCTGCTCGGCATTGCTTATGAATCCGGGTTCAATTCCCAACGTACTTTCAACCGTGTTTTCAAAGAGATGACCGGCAAAGCCCCGGTGGAATACAAGAGCAGTCTGAAAAAAGAGTTGCCAAATGATAAGTTGGCTACCGTGCCACGAATACGCCCGGTAACATTGCGTCCGGAAAGCCCGCCAAATTGGGCCGATGAAAAATTAAATCGCAATTATATGTTTAGGAATTATTTGAAAATCGCCTTCCGGAACTTCTGGAAACATAAAGTGTTCACGCTTATCAATGTTGTCGGCCTGTCAATAGGCATAAGTGCAGCATTAGTTATTTACCTCCTGGTACATTACGATTTTACCTTTGACAAATTCCATAAAGACAGCGACCATATTTACCGGGTAGTAACTAACTTCACGTCCCAGGGCACCCCATGGTATGCTTCTGGTGTCTGCGGGCCATTGCCATGGGCAACCAAAAACCAGGTAACCGGTCTGCAGGAAATAGCCCCGATCTGGAGTCTGCCGCAGCCTAACGTAACCGTGCCCAACGGCAGCAAATCATCGTCCCGCTTTAAGAGCCAGGAGAATGTGGTTATGGCCGATAGCGATTATTTCAAACTTTTTGAATACCAATGGCTCGCCGGTTCGGCGCGGTCGGCACTGGCAGCGCCGAACCAGGTTGTTCTCACTTCTGACCAGGCTGAAAAGTATTTTCCGGGCTTAAGCTATGAGCGTATGCTCGGGCGCACTGTGGTCTATGATACATTAAAAACCACAGTGAGCGGCATTGTGCAAAGCATTAAGCAAAATACCGATCTCACTTTTCATGACTTTATTTCATTCCCCACGGCATTTTCAAACCCCTCGTTAAAAATACAGCTGCGTTTACACAATTGGGGAGGTATAAGTACGGCATACCAGCTTTTTGTAAAATTAGCACCTCAGATCAAAACGGCACGTATTGAACAGCAGCTGAACGATATTGAGAAAAAAAATCTCCGGCAAAGGCCGGGCGTAACAGAAGTGTTCGCATTACAACCGTTGGCCGATATACATTTCAATACCAACTATGGAACGTTTGTGAATGGCCGTGTGGCTGATAAAACAACTCTATTAGAACTGTCGGCGATCGCGCTGTTCCTGCTGTTGCTGGGCTGCATCAATTTCGTCAATCTTACTACTGCACAGTCGGGGCAAAGAGCTAAAGAGATCGGCATACGCAAAACGCTGGGTAGCGACCGCAAACAACTGATATTCCAGTTTCTGAGCGAGACGTTTCTCATCACACTCGTTTCGGTAATTATTTCGGTTGCTATTACACCAATTGCGCTCCAGCTTTTTTCAACGTTCATCCCGCAAGGCATTCATGCCGGCCAGGTATTACAGCCGAACATCGTTCTGTTCCTTGTATTGTTGACAATCGTCGTCAGCCTTGCTTCCGGGTTTTATCCGGCGATGGTGCTTTCAGGGTATAAACCGGTTTCTGCAATCAAAAACCAGGTGAACGAAGGTAGCGGGAAAACCCGCAAGGCCGTGCTCCGGAAATCGCTTACAGTAACCCAGTTTGCCATTGCCCAGTTTTTCATTATGGCTACCCTGCTGGTAAGCAAGCAGGTATATTATGCCATTCACAAAGACCTTGGTTTCAAAAAAGATGCTATCCTCATCGTTAATTCACCGTTGCTAAACCGGAAGTCGAGTCTTAACCGGGTATTTCTCAATAAACTCAATGCCATTCCCGGAGTGGAACTGGTGAGCATGGGATATGATCCACCGACGTCTGACTATTCAAATAATGCTGACGGCGAATATAAGGACGGGAAAAAAGATATCAAGATCGAGAACCTGACTACGAAATTCGGCGATGAGAATTATATCAAGGTCTATCACATTAAACTATTGGCCGGGCGCGATCTGATGCCTTCGGATACGTTGAAGGCATTCCTGGTCAATAATGCACTGGCTAAGCAGATCGGTTTTAAGGACCCGCGTGATGCCGTTGGTAAGATGATAAGCAACTTTAACGGGGACAGGGAAATGCAGATCATAGGCGTAGTATCCGATTTCAACCAGGAATCGATACATGCAGCTATTACGCCGCTGGCTATCCTCACCGTCAATGACCATTACTATCACGGAACGGACTATAATGGAACCTTTCACATTGCCCTGAAGCCTCAAACTGTGGATGGCGATGAATGGAAAACTACCATTACATCCATGGAAAAAGCCTGGAAAGATATCTACCCGAATGATGATTTTGAATATCAGTTTTTTGATGAAAGTATTGCCAAGCTGTACGCCAACGAGCAAAAGGTTTCGGCATTGCTGAGCTGGGCGACAGGGTTATCAATACTGATCAGCTGCCTGGGTTTACTCGGTCTGGCTATTTATACCACCAATCAGCGGACTAAAGAGATCGGGGTACGTAAAGTACTTGGAGCTACAGTGACGCAAATAGTTGTACTGCTTTCGACTGAAATGGCTTGGCTGATCGTCCTCGCATTTGCAATCGTGAGCCCAGTGGCCTGGTGGACCATGAATAAGTGGATGCAAAACTTTGCTGATCGCACCGCCATAAGCTGGTGGATATTTGCACTTAGTGGGGGAGGCATGTTGCTGACTGCGCTATTTACTTCAGGTTTTCAGACCATAAAAGCAGCGATCACTAACCCGGTGAACAGCCTTCGCTCGGAATGAGCTACGGCTGTCGAGGAGAGCCTGCGCTCAGAATGAGCATGGCTCCCGAAGAAAGTTTGAGAAGCGGATAATATATTGGTAATTTGAACAGCAATTGACCGTTTAATTTACTTGAAGCCCTACACTTTCCATATCACCCTTTATGATGCCGCGTTCTTCGGGACGATCTTTATCGGCTTTACCTTCATCCTGCTTTTGTGGTTCACGGATAAAGCAAACCGGACGGCAAATCGGTTTTTGGCCATGACATTGGCCGTTGCCATGTTATGGATCGCGAGATTATTGGCGATTGATATTGGCCTGTCCGCCTATTTCCCCTTTTGGAGCCGCCTGCCGCTGCAATTTTCACTGGCGCTTGGGCCTCTGATCTATTTTTATGTACTCAAAATAACCCGGCCAGACTATCAATTCCGTGGTAAGGACCTGCTCCATTTCAGCCCCTTAATATTGGAATTGACCGTTCAATTGTTTGTAAAGCAATTGTCCCCTTTCGTGCAACTATTAGCCTTCATTTCAATCACCATTTATCTATACCGCTGCAGGGCCCTCATCGAAAACTTTTACGGGCAACAAAAATTTACCGGAGGCGACCGCTACCGCCACGAACTGCACTGGCTCAATCGCCTGCTTACAGGTTTCGGCATCTTATGGCTCCTGTGGATACCCTGTTTTGCCATCGGGTTCTTTTTCCATTTGAGCGCACAGGCTTATTTCCCGCTATACCTGCTTTTAATGTCAATGCTCATATGGATAGCGGCAAGAGCGTTCCTCAGACCTGAAGTTAATGCACAGACCGAATCCATCCCAATCTTAAAACCATTGCTGCCAATCGAGCTGAAGCAAAAAGCTACCTGGCTAAAGAAAGTCGTTAAAGAAAACCACTATTATGAGGACCCGGAGCTAAGTTTAGTCTCATTGGCTGAAAAACTTGGTCTGACCACCCATGAACTATCCCGGATACTCAATACCGTCCTCAAAAAAAGCTTCAATGATTTCATTAATGAATATCGTGTGCAGGATGCCGCCCGCAAAATGCAGGACCCGGCTTTTGACCATATCACCCTGCTTGGTATTGCGTACGATTCGGGCTTTAATTCCCAAAGCTCCTTCAACCGTATTTTCAAACAATTGACCGGGAAAAGTCCCGTAGTGTATAAAAAAGAACAATCATCTTATAACTTGGGCAGTCAAACCCGGGCTGCGGCTTTAATTTCGAACCATGAAACCACCCCAAAGTGGTCTCTGGAGAAATTAACACGCAATTATATGTTTAAGAATTATTTCAAGATCGCACGGCGGAACCTGTTGCGCAATAAAAGCTACACCGCTATTAATGTCACCGGCCTTGCAGTCGGTATTGCCGTTTGTATGGTGATCTTTATCATCATACAATTTCAAACCAGCTTCGATACTTTTCACGCAAAGAAAGACCGCATCTACCGTGTACTGACCGAATATCACAGCCCCGAATCGGGCGAAGTTTCTTATGGCAAAGACCTTCCTTTTCCATGGCCCGTGGGATTAAAAACGTCTTTCCCCCAAATAGAACAAGTAGCCCCGATATTTGCCAGCCACGATGACCAGTTCCAGATCGTCGGTAATAGCGGGAATACAGAAAAAGCATTTAAGGAGCAGCACGGCGTATTTTATACCGCGCCCGCATTCTTTAAAATATTTGACTTTCCGCTGCTTGCCGGTACGTATGAATCATTGAAAGATCCCAACAATGTATTGCTGACCAAAGAGATCGCTGAAAAATATTTTGGCGACTGGAAAACAGCCATAGGCAAAACCATGAAGCTGCAAATGGGCGGCTATATGTTCGAACACGGCACGGATGTACTAACAGTTTCAGGCATTTTGGCGACCATACCGCCAAATTCCGACTTTCAGCTGAAAGCTGTCGTGGCTTACGGAACAGGTTTTACCGGCGATTACCTGGCGAAAACCACCGATTGGAATACAACGGTATCCGGTTTCGGTTGCTATATTTTGTTGCCACCCAATACCTCCGCCGGCAATTTTAATCAGCAGCTAAACGCCTACTCAAGAAAGGTGGAATCCGCCGCCAATAAGGATAGCCATATCATACAGCCCTTAAGCGCGGTGCATTACGATGCACAAGTGGGCAATTACAGCAATGTAACCGTAAGTCACCAGCTGCTCAATGTGTTGTGGCTCATCGCGGCGTTCATCCTGCTCATCGCCTGCGTAAACTTTATCAATCTCTCCACGGCGCAAGCCGTTAACCGTGCCAAGGAGGTTGGCGTAAGGAAAGTGCTGGGGAGCAGCAGATCCCAATTGCAGATCCAGTTCATTGTCGAAACATTTTTGATCGTGATAAGCGCCGTGATACTCGCGGCGGGCATTACCATGCTGGCGTTACATTCTGTTGGCCGGCTTTTAGAACTTTCGCTTTCATTCAACCTGTTCACCGATCCGGCAATTATTTTATTCCTGCTCGCGGTAACCATCGTTGTAACCGCGTTAGCCGGTTTTTATCCTTCCATCGTTCTGTCGCGCTTCAACCCTGTTAGTGCTTTAAAGAGCAAACTCGCGTCAAATTCAGGCGGAATTTCATTGCGGCGGGGCCTGGTGGTTTTTCAGTTCATTATTGCGCAGGCCCTCATCATCGGTACGCTGATCATCGTAAGACAAATGGATTATTTTATGGATCAGCCCCTGGGTTTTGATAAGGATGCCGTTGTCAATGTCCCTTTCCGCGTGGATACCACGCTCATGAACAAGATGGACTATTTAAGACGACAGTTATTGTCAACAAACGGTGTGCAAACGGTGAGCCTGAGTACCAACACTCCGGTTGAAAATGGCAATGATACCTGGAGCGCATTGAAATTTGACCATGCCGTAAAAGAGACCGATTTTAAGGCGATCACCAAATTTGCCGACGAAGAATACGTACCCACGTATAAGCTGACGCTGGTAGCCGGAAGAAATTTGCGGCCATCGGATATGACTACCGAATTTTTGGTGAACGAAGCGCTTGTAAAAGCTTTGGGGCTAAAAAAACCCGAAGATATCATAGGCAAACAACTCAGCATTTGGAACGGCGTGATCACATGTCCCGTCGTTGGGGTACTGAAAGATTTTAACGACCGGTCTTTCCGCAATAGCCTGGCGCCGCTGGCCATTACCCAGGACAAAGCCATGTACAACCAGCTTGCCATAAAATTGACAACCACGCACCTGGCTTCTACTATGCAATCGGTTAAAAAGGTGTTCGACCAAACGTATCCCGACTATGTTTTTGAATATAAATTCCTGGACGAAAAGATCGCGGGCTTTTACAAACAGGAAACACAGCTGGCGGCTTTGTATAAAATTTTTGCCGCCATCGCCATATTCCTCAGCTGTTTGGGCCTGTATGGTTTAGCCTCATTCATGGCCGTGCAGCGGATAAAAGAAGTGGGCATCCGTAAAGTATTGGGCGCAAGCGCGGGCAATATCGTTTACCTGTTCTCCAAAGAATTTATCGTCCTCATCGGCATCGCCTTTGCCATTGCCACGCCTATCGCCTGGTATTGCATGCACCAATGGCTGCAGGATTATGTTTACCGCATCCACATCAGCTGGTGGCTATTTGCCGCTGCCGGGCTTGCCGCCATCATTATCGCATTGGCAACCATCAGTTTCCAGGCTGTAAAAGCTGCGCTGGCGAACCCGGTGAAAAGCCTTCGAAGTGAATGATTGAGGCGAAAGGTAAAAGGTTTTTAATATCGAATAACGTCCCGATAGCCATCGGGAGCCGAACATCGAACGCCGAAGTACTTCGAAATTCATTATTCGAAATTCGGTGTTCGATATTAAATAGAAATCGCCGGTAAGGGGGCTTGCTTTAGAGCCAGGAGCCAGGAGTCAAGAACCAGGACAAATTATTCTTGGCTCTTGACTCTTGATTCTTGTTTCTTGATTCTAATCTGAGGAACGCATTTTTTAATTACCGCTTTACATACTGCAAAACCACGCATCCATTTTTAAAAACTTGCGTATCCACCAGGTCCATTTTAATGGTATCGTTAAGACTGATATCGTCGAATAACCGTGGACCCGCACCCGCGATGACCGGATGCACTACAACATACAGTTCATCGATCAGCCCGGCGGCCATCAATTGCGAGCGTACCGTCATCCCGCCGATGGATATTTTTTTGCCGGGCTGCTGCTTCAGCTTACGAACCTCGTCCTCAAGGCCATCGCGAATAATGCGCACGCCGCCTTCCCCTTGCTCCATGGTGCGGGATATGACGATGGTATCAATAGCGGAGATGGTTTTCGCGAAGGCATTCGCCGCCGGTGTGCCCGACTGCGTCCTGGCCACCTCGGGCCAGAAAGGTACCATCAGTTCATGCATCTTCCGCCCGGTGACGATCTGGTCGACACCCGACAACAAGTCGGCAAAAAATTGAAGGATTTCCTCGCTGCCACTCATCTTCGTATGGTCGTAGCAGCCGTCGATGCTGATATTGAAGCCGCAAATAACTTTTCTCATTTCGGTCGGTTAATTTCTGTCCCGCTAAAATAAAGTTTAAAATAACACCCGCATAAGGTGCATTGCGGCAAAAGGCAGGGCGTTTCACGTCAACGCGAATAAATCCGCCGGCTCAAACGTCATCCGCCGGTTCAAGCGTCCCGCTTGAACCCACCGAAATGTAAGCGCCCCGCTTATAACACCCGCTTGCCGTCTAAAGAAATGTTCTGCATATTTATAACCATGCAACGCAACGCCTTAACCGACGAACTCTATTTCGCGACCTTAACCGTAGTCGACTGGATAGACCTGTTTACCCGCCGCTATTACAATGATTTTATTGTTGAAAACCTCGCCTGGTGCCAGCAGAACGCGTTCCTCAATATTTACGCCTATGTGATCATGACCAACCATATCCATATGGTTGCCAATGTTAATGATGGTTCGCTGGGTGATGTGTTGGGATGTTTTAAAAGCTTCACCTCAAAAGAGCTTTACAAAATGATAGCCGGCAACACTGCGGAAAGCCGCCGGGAATGGATGCTGAATGCCTTTGACCGTCCGGGAAAGCATAACCCGCTTAATGAAAAACATCAATTGTGGCAGAATGGCAATTATCCTGTGTCACTTTACACCCCCGCGGTCAATGAACAAAAGATCGATTATATCCACGAAAACCCGGTAAGGGCCGGCTTTGTCGGTTCGGCACATGAATATTGGTATAGCAGCGCAAACCCGGAAAGTCCGCTGAAGATCATTAGGTGATTTCAGCGGGACGCTGATGCGGGGTTAGGTTCAAGCGTCCCGCTTGAACCGGCGGGGGGGGTAACTATTTCTTTATTTAGTTTGTCGAGGTTCCTGATAATATGTAAAAATCGTTCCCGTACGGCTATCCAACTCGATTTCACGAGTACCGCCTCTTTTTAAATCTGGCAAATTGAGCAAGCGTGCTGAAGGCACATGGATGCGTTGGTTTGTAAGTGTGATCGTCTGTCCATGTATCTCAACTATTTCTTGCATTGTAAACTCGATATCGATCGGGACTTCCTCGTTATTAAGCCGTTGGTACTGTTCAAGAGTATCGACAGTAATTTCGCTCATAGTTAGTTTAATAGGACCGTTAGTAAGTTCGAACGGCTTGGCGTCCGCTATCCGTGCTAATCTCTGTAATTTTTGGAGGTTGTCATCGTTCACGTCGGTAATATTTCGAAATCGTATGCCGAAAAAGTCTTCGACTTTCTTCATCAAATTAAAATAAGCTATATACTGTTTTGCCTGTTCGGCGTACTCCTTATTGGAATGTTCAGCATGATTGGTCATTGAAACTCCCCCACTCAGATGGATAGTAAAGGCCTGTTGAGTGAAAAAGTATTGCAGAAGACGATAGGCCTCCAATGCAAATTTAACAGTCTTGTGGATTGGGTCACGAGTGATCTGCAAATTACCATTCGGCCTCCCGCCAGCATCTTTGCTTATGTAGATAGTTACATCCAGATTATGGATTTTAATATTTATAGTAGCCTTGGGGCCTTTTTTTATGATCGCTTTTAGCCCATCTATCTCCAGATCGCGACCAGGGAAAGTCAGGTCGAAGAGATAAATAATTGGCTGTCGACTGATACGTATTTCGCCCATTTCGTCCAGACCAAGCAGCCGAATTCCTTCGATGTCAATTTGAAACTGTCTTAGCATCTCAGGTCGCAATGTTAAATCGTTGATCTCACCTTTGAGGAAAGCCTGATGCATCCGATCAAAGTCGCTATTGGCGATAAAACCCAGTTGCATAAGGCCTTTTGCTGGTTTGCCGTCGATGGTACGCACAGCAGTCACCTCAAATCCGTGAGGCGTACTCGTAAGGTCTGGAAGCAGACGTTTGCCGACAAAATAAGTTCGGAACGTTTCAGGACTAACTAATTGTTGTCGTTGGTCGCCAAAAATATTCTGCCGAATGTCTATTTCGATTTCCCGAAGGATTTCCGCACCAGTCATCGGGATAACTTCAATTCCTAGGCGATTTAAATGAGCTATGCGATGCGCCGGTGTATTAGGCGCCACAAGAAAAGCTTCTTTCCGTAATTCCTTAAGATATTTACCGATGTGTTCCAGCATAGCCAGAACATTAGGGTCTTCTAAACTATAACCAATAAAGAGAATCACGTTGGTGGCCATCAAAGTAGATAAATGTGCCCAAAAAGGCGATGTCCAATCCAACTTGTAAAAAGTTGCATAATCAGTTTTTGTGAGCACCAAACTTTCGGAATCACCTAAATCACCATGTATCTTAATGATGTTGACTTTATGTTTGTCTAAAAGACTAATGTCAGTTTCGCGGAAAATAAGATTTCCGCACTCCCCATATGTCTTTTCGAGTAATGTATCGTAATTCGTGGTGACGATCGTTTTGAAATGCGGAATTGCAGCAAGAGCATCGTGGTCACTAGTTGAAGTCGGATCTTTCCTGTAGATACCACGTACAATCCGGACGAGTTCATTTTTTGAACCGTTTTTTAACCGGACAAATTCTTCCGCAAAATCGGCCAGCAGCAAGTGGGTATCTACCAACCGGCGTTCTTCCGGACTCAAAGCCGCGGCAATCGCATCGCGCAGTGCATTGCCTAGCGGATAACCAGCATAAGCGGAAAAGCCAGCGCCAATCCACAGCAGAACATCTTCGCTTCGTATGTGTTTAAATAAACTCTCCTTGCTCATAAAAAAGATGAATATACGAAGACGTAGCGTTTCAACAAATTTCCTGTTCCCTCAGATCCCTCCGGTAGTAGACCCTGTGTGTACAGAAAAATGGGTGTTTTCACGGGTTGACCATTTCGATAAGTGTATGTAGCTTCACTAGTTAAACACCTTTCACAATGATTAACAAACCAAGATTTAAAAAACTTGCTATTCTTCTCGTTGGAGCGCCCAATACGGGTAAAACAAGCACATTAAAGGAATATTGTGAATACTATGAAAACGTCAAATTTGTAGCTAGATTTAGAATGGGATGGCGATGGAATATTATGCCTTTCAAGCCCCAATATGAAGGCTTAAAGATGCCTATGTTCTTTGTTCCTAGTTCACCCACAGAAAGCAATAGGCCACTTAAAAATACTATAGATCCATTAAAGTGGTTTCCAGACTTACTGATAGTTGCGGAACAACTAAATGGTCATCAATACGCCAATACAATAGATTATTTAAGGGCTAATGAATACCAAATAAAAGAGTTTATATTATCGAATACAAATGGAATAAATATTTGGGACCGGTGGGTTAACAGTGTTGATAAAGATACGAAATTGCTATATAGAAGAGAAGCGATAGCTGATTACATCAGGGCGTTTATCATTAGTAGAATATAAACCAATGCAAAACTTGCAAATGACAACACTTATAAGGCGCAAAGATTGTTGACGTTATGATAATTTTGGTCCTACTGATTATTGTACTGGGCGTGTGGGGCGTGGTCGCATTACAACAGCGGGCATTTGAAATTGGACGTAAACGCCGCACCGATTATTACCATGAATATCTAAAATCCGACGCATGGCAGCGGAAGCGCTATGTGGTGTTCAAGCGGGACAATTGGCGCTGCGTTTATTGTGGTAAGCACGCGACTGAAGTTCACCATAAAAGATACGCGAAATATAATATTGGGAAAGAGCCCATTAAATGGCTGGTATCGGTATGTAACGATTGTCACCAGTCCATACATCAATAAACACCGTCTCGCAAAGCTAACTCCCAAAGTGTTGCCAATCCAAAACAACATAGCCCGGCAATGGTGCAAAGTGCCGTACAATAAGGCCGCAAAACGAAAAAGCAGGGTTAAGTAACCGGGCAAAAAGCGCGTTTTCCATCCGGGCGGGTCCCCGGTACGGTACGCTGCGGAATGGAAGTCACTGTGTAGCGCAGGGTCCTCTGCGAGAGACCCAGCGCGGACAAAAAACACCCCAAATTGTGATCTACATCACATAATTCATCCCTTCCTCCAAATGTGACGTACGTCACACGGCCACCCCATTTTTCCGCGCCAACTTTGTCCCGTCAACAAAGACAACAAAACATTAAAAACTTAAAATATACGACCATGTCAAAGACTATTTTTATCACAGGCGCTTCCAAAGGGTTTGGAAAGTTATGGGCAGAAGCTTTTTTAAAACGCGGCGATAAGGTGATCGCCACCGCACGCAACACCAGCGCACTCGACGACCTGGTGCAGCAATACAGCGAAAATATTTTCCCCATCAAACTGGATGTGAACGACCGTGAAGCTGTATTCGCCGCGGTCAACGCAGGCGCAAAACATTTCGGCCGCATCGACGTGCTGATCAACAATGCAGGCTTCGGCTTATTCGGTGCGGTTGAAGAAACCACCGAACAACAGGCCCGCGAACAAATAGAAACCAACTTTTTCGGTTTGCTGTGGGTAACACAGGCTGTTATCCCGATAATGCGCGAACAGAAAAGCGGCCACATTATCCAGGTGTCAAGCGTACTGGGTGTGGTTACCTTGCCAACGCTGGGCATCTACAACGCCTCCAAATTTGCGGTAGAAGGTTTGACCGAATCCCTCGCTCCTGAGATCGCACAATTCGGCATCAAAGTTTCCATGGTTGAACCCAATGGTTTTTCTACCGATTGGGGCGGCGCGTCGGCTGTGCAAACCAAAGCCAACCCGCTTTACGATAAATTGAAAACCGATCTGTTCGGCAGCTTCCCCGCGGACTTTTACGGCAAACCCGAAGCAACAACCGGGGCCATTCTCAAACTGGTGGACAGCGAAAACCCTCCGTTAAGGTTACTGCTCGGCAAGATCGCTTATCCCTTCGTTAAGCAAAACTATGAAACCCGCTGGGCCGAATGGAACCAATGGAAAGAAGTGTCGGACGCGGCACACGGTTTATAATTTAATCACACAAAAGGAAGACCATGACCCTGCCTTCAGGGTAAAATCAAACACAAACCCGCAGGTGGCTCAATAAAATATGTTTTAATTCTCCGGCAAGCATGTAAATTAGCAGGACAACCCTGCAGCATGCAAGCCGAAGATTTTTTAAAACAGCACCTGTTAAAACAAATAAGCCTTAGCGACGAGCAATTCGCCTATGTTTTTTCTCATTTCAAGCCGCATTCTTTTAAAAAGGGCGATGTGATCATCTCGCCCGGTGATCAGGTTGATGCAGAATATTTTGTACTCAGCGGTTGCCTGAAATCCTTCTACGTCAACGATAAGCTGAAGATGTTCATCCTGATGTTTGCCATGCCCAATTGGTGGGCATCGGATTACAACGCGCTGTATTACAAGGTGAAAGCCACCACAACGCTCGACTGTATTACCGATACCGAGGTGCTCAGTCTTAGCAATGACGATCTTGAAAAGCTTTGCAATGAGATACACGAGTTGGAACATTTTTTCCGCTGGCGCACTTGCCGCGGGTATATAGCCGCGCACAAACGGCTCCTTTCCTTCATGAACAAAGATGCCAAAGGCCGCTACGAAGAACTGATGAAAACCTACCCTGAACTATATAACCTGGTGCCCAAGCAACTCATCGCCGCCTATTTAGGGGTATCGAGGGAAACGCTAAGCCGGTTAAATTATAAGTAAGCGCAAAGCTCATCGATCCGCACTCCTTGTTTAAGCCTTCCGAAGGGCGATCCAAATCGTTGAAGTCCCCACAGGGTCTCCGGTATGGGACCCTGCGCCATGTACTGCATTGCGTAGCGCAGGGTCCTCTGTGAGAGACCCCGCGCGGACGAAAATGGCTCAATTTTATTTTTCACGCTGTAAGTCATCCAGCTTCTTCTTCGTTTCCGGGTTATCCTTTATTTTCAAAGCTTTATTATAATACTCCATGGCTTTTGCCTTGTTCTTCTGGTTCCTATAATAATTGCCCATGCCATCGTACACATTAAAGCTACCGGGGTAGTTATGTATGTTTAGTGCAAACATTGAATAAGCTTTATTGGCTGCGCCAACCTGCATATAATAATACCCCCACCCGTTTGTCGCGTCTTCGGGCGGCAATATAGTATATCCCATATGGCGGGATATCTCCGCATAATGTGTAGCGAAGAGCGGCGCAGGGTCCGCCTTATCACGCAAGTCGTTCAATTTGAACCTCATTTCCTTCGGCATATTATAAAAGTTAAACAGGAAATGGAAGGCATCATAAGTTGCAATTAACGGTGCTGAGCTGTGGTCGTCACTGTCGTAATATTTATATGCCCAGTTGAGCCCATTTGCGGCGTTGTGTTGTAGTATGTCCTTCAATGCCAGTATCGAGCGTATATGTGCTGTACTGCCTGTGGTATCCGTCCTCACCTGCAGGGTATCCATCCCGGCAGGCATAGTATTGGCTATGCCCAGAAACAAGGATTTCCCGGCAAATTTTCGCTGTTGCATTACTTCATGCGCCTGGTCTAGCAGCTTCCTTTTGTCCCACCACATGCTGGGTTCAATTGCGACATAGGAATTAAACATATTGGTATGATTGATAACAATATTCATTACCGTTAACCCCCCAAACGAGTGGCCAACCAGCACGCGGTATGGCGCCGGGTGGTAAACCGAATCAATATAGGGCATCAATTCCTTTTGAATAAAAGACACGAACTTTTCTCCTCCGCCGGATGATTTAAGGTCATCGCCTTTGGAGCCATCCGGATAGAAAAGCGAATGCGTGGGCGTAAGGTCACGGTTACGGTCGGTATTGGGTATCCCCACCACGATCATTTCAGGCACCACTGTATTTCCGTTTACCGAGCTCAATTGCTGCATCATACCTACCACACCCGAAAAATGCCAATCGCCATCCAGCAGATACAATATCGGGAAATGTTTGCTGCTATCGCGGGCCGCATCGGGCAGGTGTACCCATATTTTTCTTTCTTCGCCCAGGATGGTTGACTTGATACTGTCAACCTTACCAACAACTATGTTGTTATTTTTTTTAGGTTGTGCCCAAGCTACTACCGTTGACATAGCTACTGCGAATACGAAAAATAAAAACTTCATTGGAGATAATTTAAGTTCGGGCTGATTTATTCTTTCGAGCATATCGAATATAAGAATTAAAAAAATAGCTTTTCAGGAGATTTGTTTTTTTACTTCCGACTTACAATATTACGATGTTCGCAATATTTACACGAATTTTTTTCCTTTTTTTTGTTATCCCCCGCTGTCCGAAGTTTGCAACTATTACTGTCCGGTAAAAAAGTGCCAAAGTAAAAGAAATGCAGAAATATAACTCATATCGACGATTTTGGGGTATAGTGCTTATCGCAGGCCCTATGTGATAAAAAGTAGTTGTTGGGATTTGGC
>Ga0207705_10000044_pt1 | contig 180886 bp, 152 predicted proteins | sample KBSC13metaG_FD_184314 | JGI IMG/M metagenome (GOLD analysis project Ga0207705, IMG submission 184314) | Corn rhizosphere microbial communities from Kellogg Biological Station, Michigan, USA - KBS C1-3 metaG (SPAdes) (version 2) | ecosystem: Host-associated > Plants > Roots > Rhizosphere >... | reverse complement strand
AGGCAAAAGGACCGCCCCCCAACCCATCCCCACCCGTCATTCCCGCGCAGGCGGGAATCCATATATCCCGAACCGTCCGCCTCCTGCCGCACCCGTACAGGGTTATGGATTCCCGCCTGCGCGGGAATGACGAAGGAAAGAGCTCATCCACCCCCCGTCATCCCGGACTTGATCCGGGATCCACCAGGAGGCCACCGCCAGGCCGCGAGGTGGATCCCGGCCTGCGCCGGGATGACGGAGGGGGAAAACGGTCACCCTAACCCACCCCGTCACTGCGGCCCGCGAAAGCGGCGCGGCAATCCAGTCGATCCACTTGGACGAGGGGAGGCGGCCGCTCTGGCCATAGCGGGCACAAGCCACTATGTGGCCCGCTTCCTCTCATCATCAGGCGACACATGGGCTTCAAGTGCGGCATCGTCGGCCTGCCGAACGTCGGCAAGTCGACCCTCTTCAACGCGTTGACCGAAACCGCGGCGGCGCAGGCGGCGAATTATCCTTTCTGCACGATCGAGCCGAATGTCGGCCAGGTCGCCGTCCCCGATCCGCGCCTCGACAAATTGCAGGAAATTGCCGGCTCCGCGAAGAAGATCGAAACCCAGCTAGCCTTCGTCGACATTGCCGGCCTCGTGCGCGGCGCATCGAAGGGGGAGGGGCTGGGCAACCAGTTCCTCGGCAACATCCGCGAATGCGACGCGATCATCCATGTCCTGCGCTGCTTCGAAGGCGAGGTGACGCATGTCGAGGGCAAGGTCGATCCGATCGCGGACGCCGAAACGGTCGAGACCGAATTGATGCTCGCCGATCTCGAGAGCCTCGAAAAGCGCGTCCCCAATCTGATCAAGAAGGGCCAGCAGGGCGACAAGGAGAGCAAGGCCGCGGCCAGCGTGCTCGGCCAGGCGCTCGAGCTGCTCCGCGACGGCAAGCCCGCGCGCCTGACCGAGCCCAGGGATGAGGACGAGAAGAGCCTGTTCCGCCAGGCGCAGCTCCTCACCGCCAAGCCCGTCCTCTACGTCTGCAATGTCGATGAAGGCGCCGCCGCCGAGGGCAATGCGCTCTCCGCCCGGGTGTTCGAGAAGGCCAAGGCGGAGAATGCCGGCGCGGTCGTCGTCTCCGCCGCGATCGAGGCCGAGATCGTCACGCTCGACCCCGCCGACCGCGCCGAATTCCTGTCCGATCTGGGCCTGCACGAGACCGGCCTCGCCCGCGTGATCCGCGCCGGCTACGACCTCTTGCACCTGCTCACCTTCTTCACCGTCGGCCCCAAGGAGGCGCGCGCCTGGACGATCCCGGCTGGCTCCAAGGCGCCCCAGGCGGCGGGTGCGATCCACAGCGATTTCGAGCGCGGCTTCATCCGCGCCGAGACGATCGCATATGACGATTACGTCGCGTTCAAGGGCGAAGCCGGCGCGCGCGACGCGGGCAAGCTCCGCTCCGAAGGCAAGGACTATGTCGTCCACGACGGCGACGTGATGCTCTTCCGCTTCAACGTGTGAGGGCGGCTCCGCCAATTCAAACCCGTTCGCCCTGAGCTTGTCGAAGGGCTGTCCTTCCTTCCAGACGGAGTGAAGGCAGGGCTCGACAAGCTCAGCCCGGACGGTTGGGTATGAATTCGGGGTCTTTTCTCGGTCACAAGGCTCGGGCATCGAAGGGGCAATGGCCCTGTCCCTTCGACTCGCGCTGCTCGCGCTATTCGCTCTCCTGTGCGGCCCGGTATCGGCCGAGAAGCGCGGACCCATCACGATCCTCGTCTCGATCGACGGTTTTCGCGCCGATTATCTCCGGCGCGGCCTGACCCCCAATCTTACCGCTTTGGCGGCGCAGGGCATCAGTGGGTCAATGCGGCCGAGTTTCCCGACCAAGACCTTCCCCAATCATTATGCGCTCGTCACCGGGCTCCGCCCCGATCGTAACGGCATCGTCGGCAACAAGATGGAGGATCCGCGCCGCCCGGGCGAGACCTTCACCATGAAGAACGATCAGGACTCCTTCTGGTGGGACGAGTCCGAGCCGCTTTGGGCAGCCGCGGAGAAAGCCGGCATCCGCACCGCGACCTTGTTCTGGCCGGGCTCGGTCGTCGCCTATGACGATTTCCGCCCCGAAGACTGGTTTCCCTTCGACGAGAATGTCACGATGACGCAGCGCGTCGATACCGCGCTCGATTGGGTGCGCCGCCCGGCCTCGATCCGCCCGCGCTTCATCGCGCTCTATTTCGACACGGTCGATACCGCCGGCCATCGCCATGGGCCGGACAGCCCCGAGCTCGACCAGGCGCTCAAGGATGTGGATGCCCAGATCGGCCGGCTGCGCGGCGGGCTGGCCGAGCTCCGCCAACCGGCGAACCTCGTCATCGTCGCCGATCACGGCATGGCCGCGACCTCGGCCGGTCGCGTCGTGATGATCCGCGATATCGCCGATCCCGCCGATTATCATGTCGTGGACGAAGGGCCGGTCGCTCTGATCGATCCCGTTCCCGGCCACGATGCCGCGCTCGCTGCCAAGCTGCTCAAGCCTATCCCGCACGTCCATTGCCTGCGCAAGGCGGACCTGCCCGATCGCCTCCATTACGGCCATAACCCGCGCGTCGCCGCCTTCGTGTGCGAGGCGGATATGGGCTGGCTGCTGCTCGAGAAGATTTCGGACAAATGGGGCGTCGACAAGGGCAGCCACGGCTACGACAATCAGGCGCCCGAAATGCAGGCCCTCTTCATCGCCTCGGGCCCGGACATCGCGCCCAAGGGCCGGATTCCCGCCTTCGACAATGTCGACGTCTACGCGCTGCTCCGCGACCTGCTCGGCCTGCCGCCCAGGACGGACGTAGATGGTACGGATGCACCGTTCCGGCAGGCATTGAAGCCCCACTAACCCCATTTCCGTCATTCCGCCCGTCGATCCCGAGGGCGGCGTCGAAGGGCGGAAAAGCGGTGGAGAGTTAGGAGACTGGCTCGAAGTTCAGATGCTGGAAGTCGAAGCTGAAGTCGGCCAGCGGCGATAGGGGTTTCATCGTCACGCCCGTGACCTTTCCGTCCGCAACCGCGAACATCACGACAGCATCCTCGCCCGCGTCGGGCGCGAAATGGGTGCGGAACGTATCCGGCCCCCAAGCTTCAAGCTTGCTCTTGAACACCGCCGTGTGGGTGAAGTCGATCGCCAGGTTGCCATCCTTCACGCTCACCACGATGTCGCCATACCAGGGATCGCGATAGCGCCCCGCATAGGCACGGAGCGGCAGGGAAGGCCCGCCCGCCGGCTTCTTGGGCGGTCCCCCGCCGGTTTCCCTGAGCGCTTCGGCCTGAACCTCGTCGCGCCGCTTTTGCATCGCGCCCAGCCAGTCGAAAGGGGGCGCGCCGATCAGCCGATCGAGGATCGCGTTGCGTAAGCCGACCGAGGGATAGGCGTCCTCGACATTGGTATAGACCGCCACCCCACAGCCGAGCTCGGGCAGCAGCGCCTGCCGCGTGACCTGCCCCGTCAGCCCGCCGTCATGCGCGACCAGCCGCTGGCCGCGATAATCCTGGATGAACCAGCCGAGCGCATAGCCTTGTATGACCGAAGCATCCGGCTTGTTCGCGCTCGCGCCGGGGCCGCTTCGTATGATCGTCTGCGGCGCCCACATCTGTTTCGCCTGCTCCGTGCTCCAGAGCCGCTGCCCGCTCGACAGTACGCCCTGGTTCAGCTGGAGGCGAAACCAGGCGGGGATGTCGTGGACATTCGTATTGATCCCGCCCGCCGCAGCGATCTTCTCATCCTCATCCGGTCCGACGACGCGCATCGGCCCCATCCCGCGGACCGGCGGGCCGAGCCGGGCATGGCGGCCCGCGACATTGTCGGTGCGGATGCGGCCGATCGTGGGGACCGTCTCGTTCATGCCGAGCGGCTGCAGGAGGCGGGCGGTTACGAAATCCGACCAGCTCTGGCCGGAAACGCGCTGGATCAGGATTCCGGCGACGATGTAGAGGATGTTGTCGTAGGCGTAGCCGCCGCGAAACCCGCGCTCCAGTTTCAGATATTGCAACCCGCGCAGCATGTCTTCCGCGGTGAAATCGGTGTGCGGGAACTGCATCAGGTCGCCCGCGCCCAGCGCGAGGCCGCTGCGATGGACCAGCAGGTCGCGTACCGTCATCAATTGGGTCACGACCGGGTCGGCCATGCGGAATTCCGGGATGTAGCGCGTGACCGGATCGTCCCAGCCAACCTTGCCCGCATCGACCAGGATCGCGAGCGCGGCGGCGGTGAACGCCTTGCTGTTCGACGCGATCCCGAACAAGGTATGCTCATCGACCTTGGCTGGCTTGCGCAGCGTGCGCACGCCAAAGCCCCGCGTGAAATCTGGCTGGCTGGGCCGCACGATCGCGACCGCGATGCCGGGCGTTTCGAACGCGGCCATGAAGCGCTCGACCAAGGCGCTGACCTCGTCCTCGACCAGCGTGGGCGAAAGCCCCCAGGCCGGCCGCGCGGCGAGTGCGATGCCGCCTAATCCGCCGACCAGAAAGCCGCGCCGATTGCTCGCAAATCCGGCCACGCTATCTCCCCTTATAAGCAGTCTATGCCGTCCAGGCTTCGGGTTGGGTGCTCAATGCCGCTCCTTGGTCGCGGCGAAGCGGATGTTCGGGAAGCGGCCCGAAATATAGTTCAGCTCCCACGCATCCTTGGCCATGAATACCGGCGCGCCATCGCGGTCTTCGGCCATCGCGGCGCGATGTTCGCTCATGAACTGGTCGAGCGCCTTGGCATCGTCCGATGCGATCCAGCGCGCCGTGTCCCAGGGTGAAGGCTCGAAGCCCGCATCGACCTTATATTCGGCCTGCAGCCGGCTGATCATCACTTCCAGCTGCAACTGGCCGACCACGCCTACGACCCAGTTGGATCCGATCTGCGGGAAGAAGACCTGCATCACCCCTTCCTCGGCCATGTCGTTGAGCGCGTTGCGCAACTGCTTGGTCTTGGTCGGATCGCCCAGCTTCACGCGCCGCAAAATTTCGGGCGCGAAATTGGGGATGCCGGTGAAGCGTAATTGCTCGCCCTCGGTCAGCGTGTCGCCGACCCGCAATGTGCCATGGTTGGGGATGCCGATGATGTCGCCCGGAAAGGCCTCTTCCGCCAGCTCGCGGTCCCGCGCCATGAACAAAAGCGGGGAGTGGACCGCGATCGTCTTGCCCGTGCCGACCTGCGCCAGCTTCATGCCGCGCCGGAACCGGCCCGCGCACAGCCGCATGAAGGCGATCCGGTCGCGATGCTGCGGGTTCATGTTGGCCTGCACCTTGAACACGAAGCCCGCCACCTGCGGCTCGTCCGGCTGGACCTCGCGCGGATCGGCAGGCTGCGGACGCGGGGCAGGGGCGAAATCGGCCAGCGCCGCGATCAGTTGCTCGACGCCGAAATCCTTGAGCGCCGATCCGAAATAGACCGGCGTCAGGTCGCCGGCCTTGTAGGCGGCATCGTCGAACGGGGCATAGCCCGCCATCGCCAGCTCCGCCTCTTCGCGCAGCGCGGTGACCGCATCGGCCGAGAGCAGCTGATCCAGATCGCTGTCGTCCAGCCCGCCCACCGGCACGCTGTCGCCCTCGAACGCGCCGGTCGCATCCTGCGCGGGGCGATGGAGGACATTGTTGGCGAGGTCGTAAATCCCTTCGAACGTGCCGCCCATGCCGACCGGCCAGCTCATCGGCGCGACGTCGAGCGCGAGCGCATCGGCGACCTCGTCGAGCAACTCGAACGGCGCGCGGCCTTCGCGGTCGACCTTGTTGATGAAGGTGATGATCGGCACGTTGCGCAGGCGGCAGACCTCGAACAATTTGCGCGTCTGCGCCTCGATGCCGCGCGCCGCGTCGATCACCATCACCGCGCTGTCGACCGCGGTCAGCGTGCGGTACGTGTCCTCGCTGAAATCCTCGTGGCCCGGCGTATCGAGCAGGTTGAAGGTCACGCCCTCGCGCTCGAACGTCATCACCGACGAGGTGACCGAGATTCCGCGCTGCTGCTCGATCTTCATCCAGTCGGATCGCGCGCGCCGTTGTGCCCCTCGCGCGCGCACTTCGCCCGCGGCATGGATCGCGCCGCCGAACAGCAGCAGCTTTTCGGTGAGCGTGGTCTTGCCGGCGTCGGGGTGCGAGATGATCGCGAAGGTACGGCGTTCGTTTTGGTCGGTGGATGCCATGATCGGCTGCGCCTAGCAGGTGGAGATCAGGGCGTCACCTCCGTGCGGCGGCCCGCTAGCCGCGCTTGGCCGTCGCGGTGAAGGCGTCGCCGATCGCCGTCTGCATCGCCTTGGGCTGGTACGCGCTGTCATAGGGACAGGGCCGCCGCGCCAGGCCGTCGCTGCGCGGAATCGACTGCAGCCAGGAATAGGAATCGACCATGCCCCACACCAGCACGTCGCGCAGCTGCGGATAGCCGAACATCAGGTCGAGATAGGCGCGCACATATTTAGCGACCGCATCGTCGCGCACCGTCACGTCGCCGGGCAGGGCATCGTCGCGCACGTCCAGTTCGGTGATGATCAGGTCCAGCCCCAGCGCGACGATCGCGTCCAGGAAGGCGCGCCAGGGGCCATCCTCATGCCGCCCCGTGCCGGTCGCCGGATCGATCGAATAGATACCCAGATGGCTCTGCACGCCGTAAGCGTCGATCGGCACGCCGCGCGCTTTCATGCCCGTAAGCAGCCGCAAGATGCCCGCGCGATGCGCGTCGTTACCAGCCTCCCAGCCAGCATAATCATTATAGACCAGCTGGGTGCCCGCCGGCGCGACCGCGCGGGCGGTGGTGAAAGCGAGGTCGATCACGGCCTCCGGGCTGCCCAGATTTCGGCTGAGCCGGGTCTCGTAGAGATTGCCCGTCCCGGGATCGACCGCCTCGTTGATCACGTCCCACGATGCGATCTTGTTGCCATAATGGCCGACCACCTCCGTCACATGGTCGATGATCAGCTTGCGCGCGCCCGCTGCGGGATCGGGCCCGAAATCATAGCTCCCGAGCCATGCCGGCAGCCACCTATCCTGATGCCAGATCAGGTTATGCCCGCGCATCGCCAGGCCATTCTCGGTCGCAAAGGCAAGCATGTCGTCGGCCGCGCTGAAATCGGTGGTTGTCGCGTTGGGGCTGATCGACTGCCACTTCAGCTCATTCTCCGGCACGATCAGGCCGCATTGCTGCACGACGAGCGAACGGTAGGTCGCATCGCCAAGCGTGCTGATCGGCGGATTGCGCCGCCCGCCGATCGCCGTGCCGAAGCGCATCCCCTTCGGTACGGCGAGCGCGTTCAGCTTGGTCGCGGCGGGCGTCGGGGTAGGAGGCACCGGTGCCGGCGGAGACGGAGCCGGCCCGCCGGCCGTGCTGCTGCCGCCGCCACCCCCGCCGCAGGATGCGGTCAGCAGGCCTGCGCCCATGGCAAGTACGGATCGCCGGCTGAGGCCCGGCCGGTTCTGACGCGACGTTCCCAAAACGCTTTCCCCTCCGGCGCGTGCCTGATCGTCATCGTCCGCATCGCGCACCGCTGCCTAACAGCCGGGCGGGCGGACGTCATCCCGTGGCTTTGCGACGGACCGCGGAACAGCCGGTCCGTGCGGCCCGTTTCCGCTTTGGTTGTTCTAGTATGAGGAGCGTTCCGATGGGTGAACTGACCGACAAGGCGAAGGGCATCGCCAATCAGGTTGCGGGCCAGACCAAGCAGGCGGTGGGCGACGCCGCCGACCGGCCCGATATCGAAGCCGAAGGCGCTGCCCAGGATGCCAAGGGCCAGGGCCAGAATCTGAAGGGCACGGTCAAGGGCCTGTTCGGCGACAAGGTCTGATAATTACGCCGCGTCACCCTGAACTTGTTTCAGGGACGTAGCGGCGGTCAGCGACATGCCGGGGGCATGTCGCAGCCGTGAAGTCGGCTTGCTTGCAAGCCGTGGCTCGCCACGAGGCTACGATCTCACGGTGGATGCTGAAACAAGTTCAGTATGACGGATAGAAGGCGGATATTGGCGAAGCGCGTTCGGCCTGCCACAGGGCCCACGTGCTTCGCCGCCTGATTCCCGACCCGTTTCTCCTCTTCCTGATCGGAACGATCCTGCTGGCGAGCTTCGTACCCGCGCGCGGCGGCTTCGCGGTGGCGGTCGGATGGCTCTCGGTCGTCACGATCGTGCTGCTCTTCTTTTTCCATGGGGCGAAACTGGCGCGCGATCAGGTGATTGCCGGCCTCACGCATTGGCGCCTGCATCTGACCATCCTCGCCAGTACCTTTGTCTTCTTTCCTTTGCCTGGCTTGATCGGATTCAAGGCCTGGCCGGGGCTGCTGCCGCACGATCTGTGGGTCGGCATGCTCTTCCTGTGCGCCTTGCCTTCGACCGTGCAGTCGGCGATCGCCTTCGTCTCGATGGCGCGCGGCAACGTGCCTGCGGCGATCGCCAGCGCGTCGGCCAGCCAGATGCTGGGAATCCTGCTCACGCCGTTGCTGATGGGGCTGATGGCGGGCGCGCATGGCGGCGGCGTCAATCTGAAGGGCATAAGCGAGATCGCGGCGCAGATATTGCTGCCGTTTCTCGTCGGCCATCTGCTACGGCCCTGGATCGGGGGCTGGATCGCGCGGCATAAGGCACTGATCGGCATCACCGATCGCTCGACCATCATCGTCGCAGTTTATGGTGCTTTCTCGGCGGCGGTGCTGGAGGGGTTGTGGCACAAATTGCCCCCCGCCGCGCTTGCCCTGCTCGTGGCGGTCAACGCGGTCGTGCTCGCCATCGGGCTCGGTTTCACCTGGGGGCTGGGCCGTGCGCTCGGCTTCGATCGCGCCGACCGGATCACGATCCAGTTTTGTGGAACCAAGAAAAGCCTGCTGCAGGGCGTGCCGATGGCGAAAGTGCTGTTTCCCGGCCCGCAAACCGGCGTGATCCTGTTGCCGATCATGTTATTCCATCAGATGCAGCTCATGGCGTGCGCTTTCATCGCGCGGCGCTATGGGCAACAGCCGGAAACCGAATCGATCAACTGAGAGGGTGGGGATGAGCGAAGACGCGATTTATCCGGTGACGGCGGCATGGGCGGCCAGTGCCAAGGTGAATGAAGCGCGCTACGAAGAGATGTATTCCCGTTCGCTGGCCGACCCCTCCGCCTTCTGGTTGGAGCAGGCGCGTCGCCTCGACTGGACGACGTTCCCGACCCGCGCGGACGAAAGCAATTACGCGAAGGACGCTTTCCAGGTCCGCTGGTTCGCCGACGGCGCGCTCAACGTCGCGGCCAATTGCCTCGACCGCCACCTCGCCGAGCGCGGCGATACGACCGCGATTATCTGGGAACCCGACCAGCCGACCGAGGCCCCGCGCCACATCACTTACCGCGAACTGCACGAGCAAGTGTGCCGCCTCGCCAATGTGCTGAAGGCGCAGGGCGTCGGGAAGGGCGACCGCGTCACCATCTATATGCCGATGATTCCGGAAGCCGCGGTGGCCTTGCTCGCCTGTGCCCGGATCGGCGCGATCCATTCGGTCGTGTTCGGCGGCTTCTCGCCTGACGCGCTCGCGGGGCGGATGGAGGATTGCAATTCCACCATCGTCATCACCGCCGACGAGGGCCGCCGCGGCGGCAAGCCGGTGCCGCTCAAGAAGAATGTCGATGCCGCCGCCGAACGGTGCACGATCGAGACCGTGATCGTCGTCCGCGCGACAGGCGCGGACATCGCCATGCAGGATGGCCGCGACGTCTGGTATGACGCGGCGATGGCGCAAGCGTCGGCGGATTGCCCGGCCGAGCCGATGAACGCGGAAGACCCGCTCTTCATCCTCTACACGTCGGGCTCGACCGGAAAGCCCAAGGGCGTAATGCATACGACCGGCGGTTATCTGCTGTGGGCGAGCCTGACGCACGAGATCGTTTTCGATTATCGCCCCGGCCAGATCTATTGGTGCGCGGCCGATATCGGCTGGGTCACCGGCCACTCCTACATCGTCTACGGCCCGCTCGCGAACGGCGCGACCACGCTCATGTTCGAAGGCGTGCCCAACTGGCCCGACGCGAGCCGCATCTGGCAGGTGGTCGATCGCCACAAGGTGGAAATCCTCTATACCGCGCCGACGGCGCTGCGCGCGCTGATGCGTGAGGGCGACGATTATGTGAAGAAGACGAGCCGCGCCTCGCTCCGCCTGCTCGGCTCGGTCGGCGAGCCGATCAATCCGGAAGCCTGGCGCTGGTATCATGACGTGGTCGGCGATGGCCGCTGCCCGATCATGGACACGTGGTGGCAGACCGAAACCGGGGGACACATGATCACGCCGCTGCCCGGCGCGATCGGCCAGAAGCCCGGGTCGGCGACCAAGCCCTTCTTCGGGGTCGAGCCGCGACTGCTCGACAATGACGGGAAGGTGCTGGACGGGCCGGCATCCGGCAATCTCGTGATCGCGCGCTCCTGGCCCGGCCAGATGCGCGGTGTGTGGGGTGATCCGGAACGCTTCTTCCAGACCTATTTCTCGCATTTCCCCGGCGTGTATACGACCGGCGACGGCGCCCGCCGCGATGCTGACGGCTATTGGTGGATCACCGGGCGTGTCGATGACGTGATCAACGTCTCGGGCCACCGCATGGGCACCGCCGAGGTGGAGAGCGCGCTCGTCCTCCACGCCAAGGTGGCGGAAGCGGCCGTGGTCGGCTTCCCGCACGACATCAAGGGGCAGGGCATCTATGCCTATGTCACGCTCAATGCGGGCGAAGAGCCGACCGACGCGCTGCGCAAGGAGCTGATCCAGTGGGTCCGCACCGAGATCGGGCCGATCGCGTCGCCCGACATCATCCAGTTCGCGCCGGGCCTGCCCAAGACGCGCTCGGGCAAGATCATGCGCCGCATCCTGCGCAAGGTTGCCGAGGGCGATACGTCCAATCTGGGCGATATCTCGACGCTCGCCGATCCCAGCGTGGTCGAAGACCTGATCCGGAATCGGGGCGGCTAACCGACACCCGGCAGGACGGGGGTGCCGTCGAACTGGCGCCCCCGACTGTTATGCCCCACCCAGGCGTCGGCAAGCGCGCCGATATCGAGCGCGATGCCGCCAAGCGCACGGATGTGATCGCAATAGATTTTGCCGGGCAGGCCGCCCGCGACCAGGAACACCGCGCCGGGATAGGGAACCGAAAGCGTCGTGAGCAGCCGGTCATAGACGGTCGGGAAGTGCGTGCCCCGATTGCCGGACTCCGCATCGCGTGCGAGCCGGGTTTCGCCCGGCAGGTGGTAAGATGCGACCGCACCGATGTTCAGCTGGCGCTGCAGTCGATCGGCAAGATCGGGATGCGGGCTGACCACGCCAAGGAAGTCCAGCCCGCGCAGCAGCGAGCCGAGGAACGGATCCTGCCGGTTGAGCGCGGCGGGTGCGAGCGCGTCGCCGACCAATCTACCGGCACGGGCGTCCGGCAGCGACTCCAGATAAGTCTCCAGCGCCGCGCAGAAGCCGTAATGCGCGGCGTCGCCCGCCAGCCGTTCCGCGCTGGTGACTCCCAGCAGGTCGGCATTGCGGATCGCCTGCTCCAGCCGGTCGCCCAGCGCGGCCAGCCTGTCGGTCGGGACCTCTGCCATGTCATGCCCGAACCAGGCGAACCAGATCTGCCGCGCCATCGCATCGGCCTCGCGCGGCGGCAGCGCGGCGCGCAATTCGGGATGGAGGTGTATCAGGAAACGTGCCTCGCCATCCCCCAGCCTGATCCATGAAAAGGGCGCGCGCGCCTCGATCCGTTCCCGCAGATAAGCGCCGAGCCGGGCGGCTCCCAGCCAATGGTCCGACGCCTCCCGCTCCTGTGCTCGCGCGATAAGCGGCGCTGCGGGATAGGCGTGGGTGAGCCGCGCCTGCGCCGCGCGCGTCGCGACATTCCACCAGTGCGGCATGCCGAGCGGCCCGGGCGGCAGAGGCGGACCGTCGTGCAGCGCCGGGTCGGCAAGCAGGTCGCTGTAAAGCACCAGGAAGTCGCCATCGCGCGCGCCGGCCTCGAACGCGATCGTGCCGGCGGTACGCGCTTCCTTTCGCTGGCCGCGGGCGAGCAGTGCGCCCGCTGCTGCCGCGGCGGCTGCCGCATCGCGACAGGGAAAGGCACGCGCGGTGTCCACGATCGCGCGCGCATGATCGGGTTCGATTGCCGCCAGTTCGAGCAACAGCGAGCCATCCGGCCGCGCGCGTAACATCGCGCCGCGCAGCCAGCGGCTCGCCCCGGCTTCGTCGCCACGCGCGCGCAGACTTCGCGAGAGCGCGAGCTGTGTGGGGGCAGGCGGGGCGTCGAGCGCAGCGGCCTGCTCCAGAAGGCGATGCGCCCGGTCGGGATCGGCGGCTGAAAGCAGAGCAGCCGCGCGGGTCAGGACCTGCGCGCTGGCGCCGCCGAGCCGCACCGCTTCGTCGACCTGGCCGATGTCGAGCAGGACCCAGGCGCGCTCGATCGCGCACAGGGCTGCCAGGAAGGCGTCGATATCGCTCGGCGGCTCGCTCATCCGCGCGGCTTAGCCTTGCCGCCGGCTCCCTGATAGAGGCTCAGGATGCCTCGTTGGCCTCAGCCTTCGAGCTGGCGCAGCAGGAGCCGGACGTCGGCATCGATCTCCGCATCCTTGACGCGCAGCGCCTCGATCGTGCGGACCGCGTGGATCACGGTGGTGTGATCGCGCCCGCCGAAGCGGCGGCCAATCTCGGGCAGCGAACGCTGGGTGAGCTGCTTGGCGAGATACATCGCGATCTGGCGCGGCCTTGCGACTTCGCGTGCGCGGCGGGCGGAGCCCATCTCGGTCTGGCGGATCCGGAAATGCTCGCAGACCTTGCGCTGGATCTCATCGATCGAGACGCGGCGCTGGCTGGCGCGAAGCTGCTCGGCCAAAGCCTCCTGCGCGAAATCGAGGTCGATTGCGCGATTGTTGAGCGTGGCAAAGGCGATCACGCGGTTGAGCGCGCCTTCGAGCTCGCGGATCGAAGCGGAGATGCGCTTGGCGAGGAACAAAGCGACCTCGTCCGGCACGGTCCCGGCCGGCAGCGACTCCAGCTTCTTGACGATGATGTTGTACCGAAGCTCGAAATCCGCCGGATTGACGTCGGCGACCAGGCCCCAGGACAGGCGCGACAGGATGCGGCTTTCGATCCCGTCCAGATTTTGCGGGGACCGGTCGGCGCTGATCACCAGGCGGCGCCCGGCGGAGATCAGTTCGTTCATCGTGTGGAAGAATTCTTCCTGGGTCGAATCCTTGCCGGCGATGAATTGGACATCGTCGATCAGCAGCACGTCGGCGGCACGTAGCCGCTGCTTGAAGCTGTGCGTGTCCTTGGCCCGAAGCGCCGAGACGAACTCGAACATGAACTTCTCGGCCGACATATAAAGGACATGCGCGTCGGGATGGCGCAGCCGATATTCGTGTCCGATCGCGTGCATCAGGTGGGTTTTGCCGAGGCCCGTGCCGCCATGGAGGAAAAGGGGGTTGAAGGCGAGCTTGCCGCCCTCGGCCAGCGTCTTCGCGGCATTATAGGCAAGCTCGTTCGCCTTGCCGACGACGAAGCTGTCGAACGTGTAGCGCGCGTCGAGTGCGGTACCCTTATTGGCCGGCGCGGCGGCAGGCGCGGCCTCGGCGGCCTTGACCTCCGGCTCCGGCGCCGGCGCGGTATCGATCGCGCTGCGCGCGGGCGCGTCGGCGGCCGCCTCGATGATGACGTGGCGCACCTGCGGCAGCATCGCCTTCCACGCGGCGGCGATCTGCTCGGCGAAATGATTCTGGACCCAGGTCGCCATGAAGGCGGACGGCGCGGCCAGGCGAACCTCGCCCGAATCGGCGTCGCAGGCGGCCAGGCGCAGCGGCTTCAGCCAGCCGTCGAAGATGCGCTCGCCGCAGCTCTTGCGCAGGCTTGTGCGGATCCCGTCCCAGGCAGCTTCAAAGGGAAGCTGGCCCGCACCGAAAGCGCCCGCGTCAATGACCTGCTCCACGCACACCTCTCCCATTGCCGGAAGCGCCCCTATTGACGCCGGCTTGGCCGTTTCGGACACACTTGACCCCCGCGCATACGAGCCCCCGTACGCGCGTTTTTACTCTACCAGTCCGGTTGTCCCGGCCGGAGAATCACCGGCCGAACAGACGAACATTAGGAACATCGTGAGCCGGGATTCAAGCGCCAGAACCGTCACGATTCTGAAATAATGCGCTTGACATCGGAAACCCGCCAAATTTTCGGAAAAAAACTGCAAGTGGCTGCGAAATAACGGATTTTCACCTATTTGTCACATGACGGCGATGTGACGTTTCAGAGAATCATGGAATCTCCGCGCATTGGCGCACACTTCGCAAAAGCAGCAAAAAGCCCGCCGATCGGGTGATCGGCGGGCCATGTTTCCTATCGGAAATCGGGGGTTTAGCCGAGCGCCGCAACCCGCTTGGTCAGGCGCGCGAACTTGCGCGAGGCGGTGTTCTTGTGGAGCACGCCCTTCGACACACCACGCATCAGTTCGGGCTGTGCCGCTGCGAGGGCCGCCGCCGCTGCGCTCTTGTCGCCGCTCGTCAGCGCGGTCTCGACCTTCTTGATGAAGGTGCGGATGCGGCTGACGCGCGCGCCGTTGATTTCGGCGCGGGCATTGTTGCGACGGATGCGCTTCTTGGCTTGCGGCGTGTTCGCCATTCTGAACTGACCTCGATCAAATGGGATGGCGGCGGCAGGCGGGCCTGCGCCGGGAAGCGGGCCCTCTACAGAAGAGGGGGCGAGTCGTCAACGCTGACACTTCGGGCAGAAAAAGGTCGATCGCCCTCCATCCACCTGCCGCTGGATGATGCCGCCGTCATAGGGGCATTTCTGGCCCTCGCGCCCGTAGACGCGGAACTGTTTCGAGAAATAGCCGAGTTCGCCATCAGGCCGGGCATAATCGCGCAGGGTCGAACCGCCCGCTTCGATCGCCGATTCGAGCACGGCGGGAATCGCCTCGACCAGCCGTTCCAGCTGTGGCCCCGAAACCTGCCCACCCGGCTTGCGCGGCGCGATGCGCGCTACGTTCAGCGCCTCGCACACATATATATTGCCGAGCCCCGCAATCACGCGCTGGTCGAGCAACAGCAATTTGATCGGCGCGATCCGGCCTTCCAGTTTGTCGGCCAGGTATCTTTTCGAAAGCTCGGGCCCGAGCGGTTCCGGCCCCAGCACCCTGAAGGGCGGAAAATCCTCCACATCCTCCGTCTGCACCAGATCGAGCGAACCGAACCGGCGCGGATCGTTGAGCGCCAGGCGATGGCCCGCATCCGTTTCCAAAATCAGATGGTCGTGCTTGCCGATCTCCTCGGGATCGATCCGCCAGCGGCCGGACATCCCGAGATGGAAGATCATCGTGTCGCCGCGATCCGTCTCGATCAGGCCATATTTGGCGCGGCGGCCCAGGGCGGTGACGGTGGCGCCTGTCATCCGCTGCCTCAGGTCATGAGGGATTGCGTGGCGCAGGTCGGCACGCCTGGGCTCGACCCTCGTCAGGCGATGGCCTTCCAGCACGGGCCGCAGCCCGCGGACGGTGGTTTCGACTTCGGGAAGCTCGGGCATGAGCACGGCGCTAGCCGATCCGGGGCAGCCCCGCTATGGGCGGCGCATGACCGAGACCGTCTCCTTCGGCTATTCCGAAGTCAGCCCCACCGAAAAGACCGCGAAGGTCGGCGAAGTGTTCGCCCGCGTGGCCCGTCGCTACGACATCATGAACGATGCGATGTCGGGCGGGATGCATCGTCTGTGGAAGGATCGCTTCGTCGCTCGGGTCAAGCCGCGGCCGGGCGAGCGCATCCTCGACATGGCGGGTGGCACGGGCGACATCGCCTTCCGCATGAAGGCCAAGGGCGCGGACGTGACCGTGTCCGACATCAATCCGGCGATGCTGGAGGTCGGGCAGGCGCGCGCACAGAAGAAGGGGCTCAACGACCTTAGCTGGTCGGTGCAGAATGCGGAAATCCTGAGCTTCGAGGACGCGTCGTTCGACGCCTATACGATCGCATTCGGCATCCGGAACGTCACGCATATCGACCAGGCGCTCCAGGAAGCGCACCGCGTCTTGAAGCGCGGCGGCCGCTTCTTCTGCCTCGAATTCTCGACCACGCTCTGGCCGGGCTTCGCCGAGGTCTATGATTTCTACTCGCACAAGATCGTGCCCAAGCTCGGCAAGGCAATCGCCCATGACGAGGAAAGCTATCGCTACCTGATCGAATCGATCCGTCGTTTCCCCGATATGGAGCGATTCAAGGCGATGATCGCCGACGCGGGCTTCATCCAGGCCAAGGCCGAGCCAATCCTGGGCGGGCTCGTCGCGATCCATTCGGGCTGGAAGATCTGACGCCGGCATGACGCGTCCCTCCACCCACCTCTGGCGGCTCATCCGTTGGGGCCGGATCCTCGCGCGTCATGGTGCACTGCGCGGGCTTGAGCGTGATCCCAATACGCCCACGCCCGTCCGCCGGCTGATCAAGCTCGCGCATATCGGCGTCCGCGTGCCGAAGACCCCGCATTATGCCGATGCTTTCCAGGCGATCGGCCCCGCCGCGATCAAGCTTGGACAGGCGCTCGCCACCCGGCCCGATCTGGTGGGGGAGGCGGCGGCGCACGATCTGGCGCGGCTGCAGGATGCGGTTCCGCCCGTCCCGTTCGCGCAGATCAAGGAAGCGATCGAGCGAAGCCTGGAAAAGCCGATCGAGGAACTCTTCGCCTCGATCGATCCGGAGCCCGTCGGCGCGGCTTCGATCGCGCAGGTGCATCGCGCCATCACGCCCGATGGCCGTACGGTCGCGGTGAAGGTGCTGCGGCCCGGGATCGAGGAAGAGATGGCGCGCGCCATCGACACGTACGAATGGGCCGCCGCCCAGGCCGAGGCGCTGGGAGGCGAGCTCGCCCGGCTGCGTCCGCGCCTCACCATCGCCACCTTCCGCCAGTGGACGCTGCGCGAACTCGACCTCCGCCGCGAAGCCGCGTCCGCCTCGGAACTGGCCGAGCATATGGCAGCGGAGCCGGGTTTCATGGTTCCCGCGATCGACTGGTCGCGCACCACGCGCCGCGTGCTCACGCTCGAATGGATCGACGGCATCAAGCTTTCCAAGCGCGACGCGCTCGTCGCGGCGGGCTTTCAGACGCACGAGCTTGCCGCATGCCTCGTCCGCGCCTTCCTGCGCCAGGCGATCGTCGACGGTTTCTTCCACGCCGATCTGCACCAGGGGAATCTGTTCGCGCTGCCCGACGGGCGGATCGCGGCGATCGATTTCGGCATCATGGGCCGCATCAACCGCCAGGCGCGGTTGTGGCTGGCCGAAATCCTGCACGGCCTGATCACGGGCAATTACGAGCGGGTCGCCGAAATTCATTTCGAGGCGGGCTATGTCCCGCCGCATCATAACCAGGCCGAATTCGCGACCGCATTGCGCGCGGTGGGCGAGCCGATCCGTGGCCTGCCGGTCAAGGACATCTCGATCGGCCAGATGCTCGATGGGCTGTTCGCGATCACGCGCGACTTCGACATGGAGACGCAGCCGCATCTGCTGCTGCTCCAGAAGACGATGGTGATGGTCGAAGGCGTCGCGACCGCGCTCGATCCCGACCTCAACATGTGGGAGGTTTCGGGCCCGTTCGTGAAGGAGTGGCTGCGCGACGAGCTTGGGCCGGAAGCCTGGCTCGCCGACCGGCTGCAAAAGGATTTCCGCACGCTGCTGCGTTTGCCCGACCTGCTTCGGCGGATCGAGGCGCTTTACCCGCAGCCCGGTGCCGCGCCCCCGCCGCCGCCCTTGCGCGAGGTCGAGATCATCCGGATCGGGGGAGGCTGGCGATATGGTGCGGTGGCGCTCGCAGCGCTGGCGGCCGGAGCCGCTCTGGCCGCCTGGCTGCTTTAAGGCTTTGCCCTGAAACCTCCGCCCGCATCGGGCGATCCCGGGCAAGCGTGGCTCTAGCGACTTGGTCCAAGGCTCGTCTAAAGCGGCGTCATGACCAGCCCGCTTGCCGATATCGAGATTCGCCTGAAGCGCCTGCCCCACGGGGAGGGTCTGCCGCTTCCGTCCTACGCGACCGACCATGCCGCGGGCATGGATGTCGTCTCGGCCGAGACGGTGACGCTCGAGCCGGGCGCACGACGGGCGATCGCGACCGGCTTCGCAATCGCGATTCCGGTGGGATACGAGGTGCAGGTCCGCCCGCGCTCCGGCCTCGCGCTCAAGCACGGCATCACCTGTCTCAATACGCCGGGCACGATCGACGCGGATTATCGCGGAGAGGTGAAGATCATCCTCGCCAATCTGGGATCCGATCCTTTCCCGATCGCGCGCGGCGAGCGGATCGCGCAACTGGTGCCCGCCCCCGTGCAGCATGCGCGCTTTGCCGAGGTCGTCGAGCTTGACGAGACGGCGCGCGGCGAAGGCGGCTTCGGCTCGACCGGACGGTGAACGACGAGCAGCTCGACCGCTACGCGCGCCACATCATCCTCAAGGAGATTGGCGGCGCGGGGCAGCAGCGGCTGCTCGACAGCCATGTCGCGCTGATCGGCGCGGGCGGGATCGGCGCCCCGGCGATCCAGTATCTGGCGGCGGCGGGGGTCGGCCGGATGACCCTGATCGACGACGATCTGGTCGGCCTCTCCAATCTCCAGCGCCAGGTCCTGTTCGCGACCGACGATATCGGGCTGCCCAAGGTCGAGGCGGCAGAGGTCGCGGTGGCCTTGCTCAACCCCGGCGTCCGGATCAGCGGCCGCCAGTTGCGCCTGACCGCGGACAATGCCGCCGATCTCCTTTCGGGCGCTGACGTCGTGGTGGACGGCAGCGACAATTTCACGACCCGGCTGGCGGTGGCGGATGCAACGCGGGCGCTGCATATCCCGCTCGTCTCGGCTGCGGTCGGCCAGTTCGATGGCCAATTGGCGGTGTTCCGCGGTTGGGAGGCAGACAAGCCCTGTTATCGCTGCTTGGTCGGGCATGATCCGGATCGGCCCGACATTTCGTGCGCGGATCAGGGCGTGCTGGGCGCGCTCACGGGCGTGCTCGGCAGCCTCGCCGCGATCGAGGCGATTCGCGCGATTGTGCCGTTCGGCGCGGACCCTGCCGGAAATCTGTTGCTGGTCGACGCGCTCAATTTCCGCTTCCGCACGATCGGCCTGCCAAAAGATCCAGGCTGCGGCTGCGGAGCATGACCGGGCTCGGCATCATCGTCGCCGGCATCGATCCGGTGCGCTTCCGCACTGCACTTACCATGGCCGCGGCGCAGGCGGCGTTGGGCGCGCGGGTCAGGATCCTGCTCGATTCGGGCGCGGTAATGCTTGCCGCGCAACCGGCCGCCCTGCTCGAAAGCTGTTTCGAACTGGGGGTGGAGGTCACGCTCTGCCAGACCGGGCTGGCGGAAGCCGGCCTCGATGCGTCGGCGCTCGATTCCCGCTTTTTCCACGGGGGAATGGTCGGCTGGCTTGCTGTTCTCGGCGCCGACCGGCTGGTGGTGGTCTGAGACCCTGCTGTTGCCGTGGGGGCACAGGCGATGTTCATTCTGAGCGGCAGGTGAACAAGACCGATGACCTGGTCCGTTGATTGTCCTAGCACAAGCTCACGAACACAGGCCCAGGCCATGGTTCGGGGAGAAGCGAGGCCCCGCACGTCGCAAGACGAAGCGAGCGGGCCCGCTAAAAAGGGGGCTGACGAGCGATCGTCACGCAGGCGCCCGGACCGGAAACGGTCCGGGCGTTTGTTTTTGCCCGGCCGGTTTCCGCTTAGCGAAACCCTGCCTGGAAAGGTTAATCGTTTCTCAACCGCTTTCGTCGATACCGGCCGGATTAGGCGCCTTGCCGGAGTTTGGCTCGATGAAGACTGCAGTTCGCGCGGATGAGATCGCGACCCTGCTCGACGACATGCCGCAGGACATTCGATGCCTGTCGCTCGATTGTTTCGATACTTTGCTCTGGCGTAACGCCCAGATGCCGCGCGACGTTTTCGCCGACCTGCCGCTGGCGGGCGGCGGTGTGGAGGCGCGTTCCTATGCCGAAAGCCGCGCCCGCGACGAACGTGCCGCGCGCGATGCGCTGACCGAGGTCGCGATCGGGGACATCTATGCCCGGCTCCTTCCCAACGGCACCGCCGCCGAGCGTGAGGCGCTGATCGAGCAGGAGCTGGAGGCCGAGGCCCGGCACTGCTTCGCCTTCGCACCCGTGGTCGAATTGATTCGCGCCGCCAAGGCAAAGGGCCTTCAGGTCATCATCGTCAGCGATACCTATCTTTCCAACACGCAGCTGCGCACCCTGATCGCGCGCGCCGCAGGCGACGATGTCGCGGCCATGATCGATCGCATCTTCTGCTCGTGCGAGATCGGCAAGTCGAAGGCGCAAGGTATGTTTCCACCCGTGCTGGAGGCGCTTGGCTTGCCGACTCGCGCGCTTCTTCATCTGGGCGACAATTACGCCGCCGATGCGCATGCGACGTGCGCACTCGGCATCAGGGGCGTGCATTTCGAACAGTTCGACGCGGTGACGGAGCAGCGCCTCCGGCTCGAAGGCGCGGCGGCGACGATGATCGATCCCGCGATCCGGATCAGCAAGCCGGTTCGCCAGCCCCACCGGCCGCAGCTGTCGCTGCGCGGACAGACCGGGGTTGCCGACCGGCTCGGCCATGACGTCCTCGGGCCCATCATGCATGGTTTTGCGCGCTGGATCCGCGCCGAAGCGGACGATCTGGCGCGCGACACCGGCCGCCCGGTCAAGATCCTGTTCCTGTTGCGCGACGGCTATCTGCCGCACGAAGCCTATAAGGCGGCGGGCCTGGGTGACGGCGCCGCGGTCGAGCTGAGCCGCTTCACCGCGCTCGCCTCAAGCTTCACGGGCGAGGACGCGATCCGTGCCTTTCTCGTCACCGAGACGACCAAGGACGTCGATATCCTCGGCCGCCAGCTGCTGCTCAATCCGGCCGAAATCCGTCAGGTCGGGCGCAGCTCGAAGGACTTCCGCGCGAACGTGCTGAGCCCCGCCTGGGTGCGCCGCATCTGTGCGCGCAGCGAGGCCTTCGCCCAGCGCCTTGCCGCGCATGTCCGGCGCGAAGCCAAGGTCGAGGAAGGCGACGTGCTGATGCTCGTCGATCTCGGCTATAATGGCTCGGTCCAGAACAATGCGGAAGCGACCCTGGTCACGCAGCTCAAGGTTCAGGTCGCGGGCCGTTACCTCCTGCTCCGCGAGCGCTGGCCGACCGGCCTCGACAAGAAGGGCCTGCTCGACGTCCGCAATTATGAGACGCGCCTGCTGGACGCGTTGTGCGGCCCGATCGCGGTACTGGAGCAGCTCTGCACGATCGCGCAGGGCTCGGTGGTCGATTATCATCCCAACGGCAAGCCGATCCGCAAGTCGGCGGGCGTGAAGGGTGCGCAGAGCGATACGCGCGACGCGGTTCAAAAGGCATGCATCGATTTCGTGCGCGAGGAGGGCAAGGGTACCCATCGTCCGGCTGCCTCGGACGACGCCGATGGCCGTTACGAACTTGCCGCCGCCACGCTCGCCCGGCTGCTCTACATGCCGCTGGCGGAGGAAGTGGCGCTGCTCGAGCAGTTCGATCACGACGTCAATCTCGGCACGCAGGAGATGATCAAGCTTATCGACGACCAGGCGTCGGGCGAGCAGCTGCGCCGTCGGGGCCTGCCCTATATCTCGGCCGCGGACCGCATGTATTTGCCGGGCGAGGTGCAGCGCCATGGCCTTCCCCTCGCGCTTTCGCTCGCCACGGTCGGCCGCTTCGGCCTCGACCTGCGGCACATCGATTTTCAGGTAGGCGGGATCGAGGTTCCCATCCTGCTTGCCGACGCGCATGGCCAGACGCTGATCACGGGCCGCGCCAACAGCACGCATGATGGCTATTATCTGCTGACGGTGCCGGCCGGTACCGGGGGGTTCGCGATCGGCGCCCAGCTCGGCGCGATCGCGGAGATCGTCCAGATCGACGAATGCGCTTTCTATCCCGTTGCCCGCTTCACCGAGTTCGGTTGCAAGCCGGCCGCGAAGGCGGAACCGTTGTTCGACGCCATGGAGACGATCGCCCCCGGCCTGTACCGGGCACAGCAAAGCGGCCTCGTTTTCGTCCCGCCACCGTCCCAGGCGGTCGGCGAGCCAATGCTGCTCGCTATCGCATTTCGTCCGGTCGTGCGCCGCGCCGCTGCGAATATCGCCGCTTTGCGCAAAGCGGCTTGAGCGCGGCACAGCCCGCGCTTCCAAGTAGAGGGTTACCGAAGAACAGTGCCGTTTCGGGCTGTGCTTTGGTCTTCTGAATACTCGCTGTATTTCGCCGATAGATTTTACTTCACCTCAGCGATGCGTGCGCTGTGCGCGCCTTATGGCGCCGTCCTGCTCATCAGGATTGCGATCGGGTTCGTATGATCAAAGAGAATCGCTGGGTGATTATTTAACCATGATCGCCAGAGAGCGATGCCGCATTGCGACAAAACCTGTCCAACCGATCACTATCCTTGGTTAACAACATACAATTTTACATTCTTACCGTTGCGTTAAGAGAATTGGCCTGCTAGCGAGCGGGCTTCCAGACGTGTTTTTTTTCGCGTCCGGGGGGAGTTTTTTCGGGGGATTTGGTTCCATGCGTAAACTTTTCAAGATCGCGATCGGCGTGTGCGCCGCGGCCGGTATCGCCTCTGCCGCTTCGGCTGGTAGCGCCACCGCCAACCTTGGCATCAGCGCGAGCGTTGCCGCCACCTGCACGATCAGCACCTCGGCAGTCGCCTTCGGCGCCTATTCGGGCGCGCAGGTCGACGCGAGCGGCACGGTGACCGCCAACTGCGTTATCGGCACGCCGTGGACGATCGGCCTCGGCACCGGCACCGGAACGGGTGCGACCACCTCGAACCGCAAGATGACCTCGGGTGCCAACACCCTGAGCTATGCGCTGTTCAGCGATTCGACCCGTACGACGAACTGGGGCAACGCGATCGGCACCGACACGGTGGCCGGCACCGGCACCGGCGCGTCGCAGAACCAGACGGTTTATGGCCGCATCGCAGCCGGCACGGTTCCGGCGGCGGGCAGCTATTCCGACACCGTCGTCGCCACGATCAACTTCTGATCGTCAAAGCGGCTTTGCTGACCCCCGTGCCGGCGACGGCGCGGGGGTTAGTTAATTCCGTGCAAGGCTGTTTGCTAACCAAGTCGCTCAACCCGGCCGAGAGGGTGACGCGCTTAATGTCCGCCCATGGTTCGGGTGACTTCGCTCCCCGAGCCCTCGTGGGATCGAGGGGCGTTCGGTGCGTCAGTGGCTTTGGGCAATTGGGATCGGCTTGGTGGCCTGCGGCCCTGCGCATGCGGGTTCGGCGAGCGCCAATTTGGCGGTCAGCGTTTCGGTGGTCGATCAATGCCTGATCCGCACCGACAGCCGATCCGCGGTCTGTGCGGGGGGCTCTGCCTACGCGCTGGGCGTCGGCCGCGAGAGGATCGCGCTGACGAGCGCCCAGTTGACCGCTGCGGACGAACATGCGCACACATCGGGCAATGAGCCGCGTCTTGGCATTTCGCAATCGGTCGCCAGCGCAGCCGGACGGCAAGGCACCGCTGACGCGGCCGGCCTTCGCACGGTCGCCGAGATGGCGGCGCCGATCGAAGCGATTCGCGTCACCTATAGCTTCTGAAATCGTACGGCTGCTGGCCGCGGCCCTGCTAGCCGCCTGTGCCATGCCCGCCTTTGCCGCGGATCTACAGGTCTCGCCGATCCGCATCATACTCGATTCTCAGAACCCGAACGCGGTCATGACCCTCATCAACCGGGGGGACAGCGACACGCTGCTCCAGCTCAGCGTGATGTCCTGGACGCAGGAAGCGACCGGCGACGTGCTGACGCCCACGCGCGAGATCCTGGCCAATCCGGGTGTGTTCCTGCTTAAGGGCGGCGAGCAACAGGTCGCGCGTTTCGCCTTGCGCGTCGCTCCCGACATCAAGGAGCGCAGCTATCGGATCGTCGTTCAGGAGGTGCCGCGCCAGCGCGTGGAAAACGGTCTCTCGACCGTCTTGCGGCTGATGGTGCCGGTGTTCGTGCCTGCCCCTAATCCCGCCGTGTCGGTGGAATGGAGCGCCCGACAGGGCCCACAGGGCCTGGAGATACTTGCGCACAATGTCGGCAATACGCATGTCCAGATAAAGACGATCAAACTGACGGGGGGGACTACCGCGCCCGCCAGCAAGACCGTGAACCTCTATGTTTTGCCGGGCGCGACCGGAACGATCCGGATGCCGCCGGCCAAACCGGTGGCGGCCGGCACCGTATTGCAATTGGCGGCGGAGAGCGATCAGACCGCATTCAGTGCTAGCGTGCGCGTGGGGGCCGCGGAAGGTGTTTCGAGCCACCCCTAAAGGCCTATCCGCCTGTATCCTTGCCGCTCTGGGCGCGACACGGGCGGTTGGCGGGATCGATGCCGATCCGGCACCCCCGATCGGCTATGACCTGGCAACGATCGGGGAGGATCAGCGTCCGGCTGGCGGCAATGCGACCCGTGCGCCTTCGCCCATCCCCGCGGAAAGCGCAGGCTTCAACCCGGCCGCGGACGAAGGCGCGATGACCGTGCTCGGCGTCGCCATCAACGGCCATGAAATGCGCGGCGATACGATCGTGACCGTGCGCGACGGGCGCACGCTTATCCCGGCCGAGGATATGAAGCGCTGGCGCCTGCTCTTCCAGGGACAGGTAATCCAGATCGACGGACAGGCCTTCGCGCCGCTGGACGCCGTCCCGGGCATCAGTTTCCGCATCGACAAAGGCGCGCAGCAGCTCCAGATCGACGTCCCAGTCGAATCTTTCGAAGCGAGCCTTCTGTCGGGAGCCCCGGCTTCATTGCCGCCGTCGGAAGCGGCGCAGACTGCCTTTCTCAACTATGATCTCAGTCTCCAGCATGCGGGGCACTCGACCGTAGGCGCGGCCTTTTTCGAAACCGGCCTGTCCGGTCGTCTGGGGCTTTTCGAAAACAGCTTCACGATCGGCAACAACGCCCAGGGCCATGACATCATCCGGCTGGATACATTCGCGATCCATGACGATCCGAGCGGCCTCACCCGCCTCACGCTGGGTGACACGCTGACCCACATCTCGACCTGGGAGCAGCCGGTGCGATTTGGCGGGCTGAAGTGGGGCACCGACTTCAGCCTGCAGCCGGGGTTCCTGGCTTTTCCGACGCCGACCTTCAACGGCCAGGCGCAGCTGCCGTCCAACGTCCAGCTCTACGTCAACAACGTCCTCAATTATCAGGGGCAGGTGCAGCAGGGGCCTTTCACGCTCAACCGGCTGCCGGTCGTGTCGGGCGCGGGCGATGTCGCGGTGGTGGTCAAGGACGCGCTGGGCGTCGAGCATCGCATCCTGTCGAGCTATTATGTCAGCACCAACCTGTTGCGCCAGGGCCTGTCCGACTTCTCGGTCGAGGCGGGCGCGGAGCGGCACAATTATGGCCGCCAATCCTTCGATTACGGCCCGCTGTTCGTGGCGGGATCCTATCGCTACGGGCTGAGTTCCACGCTGACGATAGAGACGCGGGGGGAGGCGTCGACCAAAACGCAGGACGCGGGCGGCGCGGTTGCGGCGGTGATCGGCGAGGCGGGCGAGATCGGGCTGGCGGGATCAGCCTCAACCACCCGCGGCCTGGGTTCGGGCTATCTCTACCGCGTCTTCGCGTCGCGCGTGAGCCAGCATTGGTCCTTGACCGCGAGTTATGAGCATCGCTCGCAGGATTATCTCCAGCTCGGCCTCGATCCGCGTCTGGAGCGGCCGCGCGAGACGCTGCAGCTGAGCGGAGGTTTCAATGGCCGGCGGCTGGGCAGCCTTTCCGCCAACATATCCTATCTCCGTCTCAGCGACGGAACCCGCACGCGCGTCTGGTCGAGCACCTATGGTCGGCAGCTCGGTAAGCTCGGCTATCTCAATGCTTTCCTGCTGCGCAGCGATTCCAATGGTGGCCGGCCCGACACGACCGTAGGGGCGAGCCTGTCGATCGCCTTCGGCACGCGTGGCACCGCCTTCGCCCAGATCGACAACCATAATCGCAGGCTGGAAAGCCAGCTCAACCTGCCCGACGACAAAGGTTGGGGATACCGGCTGGTCGCGAGCCAGGGGCAGAATAGTCAGCAGCAGGCGGAGCTCAATTACCGCGGACGAGCGATCGATCTGTCGGGCGCCGTGGAGCGGTTCGACGGCCAGACCGACGAGCGCTTCCTGGCGAGCGGCAGTTTCATATTGTCCGGCACGTCGGTGCTGCCCGCGCGGCGGCTCGATTCCAGCTTCGCCATCGTCGATGTCGGCAATGGCGAAAAGGGCGTGCGCGTCTATCAGGAGAACCGCCTGATCGGCGCCACCAACGGTTCGGGGATCGCGGTCGTGACCAACTTGCGGCCCTATGAGTCCAACCGGATTTCGGTTTCGCCCAACGACCTGCGGCTGCAGTCGGTGATCGCGAACGATAATCTGGTGGTCGTCCCGCGCTATCTGTCCGGAGTAAAAGCGAACTTTCAGGTGACCAACGGCCAGGCGGGCACCTTGATCGTGCGCCTGCCCAATGGCGACCCGCTCGAACCCGGCACGGCGGTCATGATCGGGACCGCTACATTTTACACTGGTTTTGACGGCGAAGTGTTCGTGGATGATATAAAGGAGGGCAGGATCCTGGTGGCCAAGCGAACCGCCGGAGACTGCTCCGTGGTCCTCCCCGCTGTTGCGAAGGATGTTGAGTTGCCTCGTATCGGACCCCTTACCTGCAAAGCCGTGGAGCCGTCCAAATGATCGCGCGTCTCCTGGTACTTGTCGCGGCACTCACCTGGTCGGGCGCCGCCTGGGCGGGCTGTTCCACCCCCGGCGCGTGCATGTGCTCGGTTTCGGTGACCAGTATCGCCTTCGGCAATTACAATACGCAGTCGCTGAGCCCCACCGATACGGTCGGCACTATCTCCGTCTCCTGCTCCTCGCCCAACCCGGCGGATTCGACGATGAGCGTCGCGCTGAGCCCAGGTTCCTCCGGCAACGCCAATTCGCGCGCGATGCAATCCGGCCCACACCCACTTTATTATAATCTCTATACCAACGCCGCCCGCACGATCATCTGGGGCGACGACAGCGGTGGAGGCGAGAGCGTGGCCACCGCTTTCCCCGCAACCAGTCGCGCGGCGGTCAAGCTCAGTATCTACGGGCGTATTCCGGCGCAGCAAAACGCCTGGGTCGGCACGTATCATGACACGGTGACGGTGACCGTATCCTACTGACCCTGGTTACCGTCGGCCGCAGCGAGCGCGAGCGGCAGTCCTCCGAACACACAGACATGGACTTCCGGCCCTTTTGTTGGGCATAGGGCGGCACCACTTATAACGCCTCACCCAGGAACGCTCCACCCCATGTCCGCGATGCTCAAGATCAGCCTGCCCGACGGTTCCGTGCGCGAAGTCGCGCCCGGCACTACTCCGGCTGACATCGCCGCCGCGATCGGGCCGGGCCTGGCCAAGGCGGCGATCGCCGCGCGGGTCGATGGCGAGTTGCGCGACATCAACCGCCCGCTCGAACAGGATGCCAGCCTGGCGCTGGTGACGTCGCGTGACGAGAAGGACGCGCTCGAACTGGCGCGCCATGATTATGCGCATGTGCTGGCCGAGGCGGTGCAGAACCTGTTTCCAGGCACGCAGATCACCTTCGGGCCTGCGACCGACGACGGCTTCTATTACGATTTCGCGCCCAAGGACCGGCCCTTCACCGAGGAGGATCTGCCCGCGATCGAGGCCGAGATGCGGGCGATCATCGCTCGCGACGAGGCGCTCGTGCGCGAGGTATGGTCGCGCGAGGATCTGATCGCCGCCTGGAAGAAACAGGGCGAGACGTTCAAGGCCGAGTGGGCTGCGGAACTGCCGCAAGGCGAGGCACTCACCGTCTATCGCGCGGGCCAGTGGTTCGACATGTGCCGGGGGCCGCATCTGGCGTCGACCGGCAAGCTCGATCCGCAGGCGTTCAAGCTGACGCGCGTGTCGGGCGCTTACTGGCGCGGCGACCAGAAGAACGCGATGCTGAGTCGCATCTACGGCACCGGCTGGCTCAACAAGAAGCAGCTCGACGCGCATCTCGTGCGGCTGGAGGAAGCCGCCAAGCGCGATCACCGCAAGTTGGGGCAGGAAATGGACCTGTTCCACCTCCAGCAGGAGGCGCACGGCAGCGTCTTCTGGCACCCGAAGGGATATATCATCTGGCGCGAGCTGGAGGCCTATATGCGCCGAGCGATCGACGGCGCGGGCTATCGCGAGGTCAAGACGCCGCAGATCATGGACGCGCGCCAGTGGGAGCAATCCGGCCATTGGGGCAAATATCGCGAGAATATGTTCGTCATCCCCGACGAAGTGCCCAATGTCGAGGACGAAGGTCCGGTCATCTCCGGCGAGGCCGACTGGATGGCCTTGAAGCCGATGAATTGCCCGGCGCACGTTCTGATTTTCCGCCAGGGGATCAAGTCGTATCGCGACCTGCCTTTGCGCATCTATGAGAATGGCTGCTGCCACCGCAACGAGCCGCACGGCGCGCTGCACGGTCTGATGCGCGTGCGCCAGTTCACGCAGGACGACGCGCACATTTTCTGCCGCGAGGACCAGATCGTCGACGAGGTGCGCGCTTTCTGTGCGCTCGCCGACCGCATCTATAAGGATCTCGGCTTCGAAGGCTATGCGATCAAGCTCGCGCTGCGCCCCGACAAGCGCTTCGGCACCGAGGAAATGTGGGACCAGGCCGAGGCCGAATTGCGCAACGCGGTCGAGGCCGCCGGCCTCGCCAACGATCGATATGGCTGGGAGGAGTTGCCGGGCGAGGGTGCTTTCTACGCGCCCAAGCTCGAATGGCACCTGACGGATGCGATCGGCCGCACCTGGCAGGTCGGCACGATCCAGTCGGACCGTGTCCTGCCCGAGCGGCTCGATGCCTCATACGTGGCCGAGGACGGCGAGAAGCATCGCCCGATCATGCTCCACCGCGCGATCTTCGGCTCGTACGAGCGCTTCATCGGCATATTGATCGAACATTATGCGGGGCGCATGCCGATGTGGCTCGCCCCTGTACAGGCGGTGGCGGCCACGATCGTGTCCGACGCCGATCCTTATGCCGAAGAGGTCGTCGCCAGGCTCAAGGCGGCAGGTATCCGCGCCGAGACCGACACGCGCAACGAGAAGATCAACTACAAGGTACGCGAGCATAGCCTGGCCAAGGTCCCGGCCCTGCTCGTCGTCGGCAAGCGCGAGGCCGAGGAGGGCACTGTCGCCATCCGGCGACTCGGCAGCGAAGGCCAGCAGGTGATGAAGCTGGACGAGGCGATCGCGATGCTCAAGGCCGAGGCGACCCCGCCCGATTTGAGGTGATCGACCGCCGCACCTTGTTGGCGGCGGGCGTGGTTCTGACGATCGGCGGTACCGCCGCCGCAAAGGAGGTACGCCAATGTACGGCATGATCGGACGGATCAGGGCGCAGCCGGGCAAGCGCGCCGAACTGGCTGAGATCCTGCTGGAAGGCACGGGCACGATGCCGGGCTGCCTCAATTACGTCGTTGCCGAGGACATGGCCGATCCCGACACCCTGATCGTGACCGAGGCGTGGGACAGCAGGCAGAGCCACGAAGACTCGCTCAGGCTTCCGCAGGTACAGGCGGCGATCGCCAAGGGGCGTCCGCTGATCGCGGGCTTCGACAGGCTCGCCGAGACAATACCGCTCGGCGGCGTGGGTTTGCCGCGGGGCTAGCCGTCCCGACGCCAGGGGAAGAGCGGTTGGATGACGGCCGGCTCGGTCCGGCCCGACCGCTTCACCAGAATCAGTTCGCGCTTGGCGAGGTGGCGTATCGCGTCCTGCACCGCGCGTTTCGACAGGCCGGTCTGTTCGGCGAGCTTTGCATGGCTGAACGCGGGGCGGCCAGCCTCGGCCAGGTCGAGCAAGGCGAGATAGACCAGGAAGGCGGACGGGCGGTGATCGTGCCCGACCAGGTCGCGCATCAGCGTCGCGATCACATAGCGGTCAATCCGGATGTCGCTCATTGCTATAGCAATGATTGCGATCCTTTTTCCGCGCAAGCAGCCGTTCTAGCCCTGGCGCAAGGAGACAGGGCATGATCAGACAACTCAAATTCGTCAGCATCCCGACGCGCGATCAGGATCGGGCGCTCGACTTCTGGACCGGGAAGATGGGCTTCAACGTGGCGACCGATCAGCCGATGGGGCCGCAACGCTGGATCGAACTGAGCATCCCGGGCGCGCAGACCGGGATCGTCCTGTTCACGCCCGAGGGCCAGGAGGATCGCATCGGCACCTTCTTCAACGGCTCGTTCCAGTGCGACGATGTCGACTATAGCTACCGTCAGCTGAGCGAACGCGGAGTCGACATATCGCCCCCGGAAAAGCAGCCATGGGGGACCTTCTGCCGATTCCGCGATCCGGACGGCAACATCTTCATCCTGTCGGGCCGCTGATACTCAATCCCGGAAGGGATCGCGGACCAGGATCGTGTCCTCTCGCTCCGGGCTGGTCGAGACGATCGCCGCGGGGCAGCCGATCAATTCCTCGATCCGGCGGATATATTTGATCGCCTGCGCGGGCAGGTCGGCCCAGCTGCGCGCGCCCGCGGTGGATTCGCTCCAGCCTTCGATCGTTTCATAGACCGCCTCGACCGACGCCTGATCGCTCGGATGGGGCGGCAGATAGTCATAATCCTTGCCGTTGAGCTTATAGCCCACGCAGATCTTCAGCTCCTCGAACCCGTCGAGCACGTCGAGCTTGGTCAGCGCGATGCCGGTGATGCCCGAAACCGCGACCGCTTGGCGCACCAGCACCGCGTCGAACCAGCCGCAGCGGCGCTTGCGGCCGGTGACCGTGCCGAATTCGTGCCCGCGCACGCCCAGGCGTTCGCCGGTCGGATTGTCCTGTTCGGTCGGGAAGGGGCCCGCGCCGACGCGCGTCGTATAGGCCTTGGTGATGCCGAGCACATAACCGGGGGCATTGGGCCCGAGACCGGAACCGCCGGCGGCCGTGCCCGAGATCGTATTGGACGAGGTCACGAACGGATAGGTGCCATGATCGACGTCGAGCAGAACCCCCTGCGCGCCTTCGAACAGCATGCGGCGGCCGCGCGATTTGGCCTCGTCCAGCGTCCGCCATACCGGCTTGGCGTAAGGCAGCAGGAATTCGGCCACATCGCGCAGTTCCGCCATCAGCGCGGCGCGATCGACCGGAGGCTGGTTGAAGCCCGCGCGCAACGCGTCGTGATGTGCGAACAGGCGGTCGAGCTCCGGCTCGAGATTGTCGAGATGGGCAAGGTCGCACACCCGGATCGCGCGGCGGCCGACCTTGTCCTCATAAGCCGGGCCGATGCCGCGGCGGGTGGTGCCGATCTTGTTGCCGCTCGCATCCTCGCGCAACGCGTCGAGATCGCGGTGGAAGGGCAGGATGAGCGGACAGGTCTCCGCGACCTGGAGGTTGTCGGGGTTCACGTCGACGCCCTGCTCGCGCAGTTTCGCCACCTCGGCACGGAAATGCCAGGGGTCGAGCACCACACCGTTGCCGATCACCGACAGGGTGCCGCGCACGATGCCTGACGGCAGCAGGCTCAGCTTATAGACATTGTTGCCGACGACGAGCGTGTGGCCGGCATTGTGCCCGCCCTGGAACCGGACGACGACATCGGCGCGGCTTGCCAGCCAGTCGACGATCTTGCCCTTGCCCTCATCGCCCCATTGGGCGCCGATGACGGTAACGTTGGCCATGTTCTGCCTTTGCTAATTGGTCGTCATGCCGAACTTGTTTCAGCATCCATCGCGAGGCCAGTGCCTAGCCGCCAGATGGACCCTGAAACAAGTTCAGGGTGACGATCAGGAAAGTTCGACCGGTTTCGATCCTTCGAGCCGGTGGGTGCAATTATTCGGTTGATCCTGATCGGAAAGCGCCGCGACGGTGGTCCAGCCCTCGGCACGCAGCTTCGCAGCCACCGCCACGTCATGGCTGAGCGGCAGGAAGAGACGCCGTGCGGGCTCCACGCCAAGCCCGATATCCACCAGCGGATCGATATAGAGCGAGACGCCGACCGCAGCCTCCTCGCGGCCATCGGGATGCAGGATCGTATAGCTGCCGCCGCGTCCGATCTCGCCGGTCAACCCACCGCCGAAGAGCGAGAAGCCGATCCAGCTTTGATATTCGAAGCCGTGCCGCTCGGTCGGGTCGAGCGTGAGCGCGACATCGTCGCCGATCGCCGCGGCGATCTGTTCGATCGCGGCGAGCCGGCTATCGAGCGCCTGCGTGCGATCCAGCGCGCGCAATTTCGGCAGCGCGCGCTCGATCGGTCCGGCCGCGGAGAGCAAGGGCAGGTAGGCTTTGGCGCCCGCCGCGGCGAGGCCGCCGGCATCCTTGGCGTCGAGCAGGGCACGTACCTCGCCGATCCGCGCGGGATCGATCGGCATCGCGCCTTTGGCCAGCGTATCGACCAGATCCGGCAGCGTGAGATCGAAGCTGATATCCCGGACGCCTGCCGCCTTCAGCGCGTCGATCGCGACCCGCAGCACCTCGATCACCGCCACGACGCTGTCACTGCCGACCAGCTCGGCGCCGGCCTGCAGCAGTTCGCGTTCGGGCCGAAGCTGGGTAGCACGCAGCTTGATCACCGCACCGCCATAAGCGAGCCGCAGAGGACGCGGTTCATGGCCCATCCGCGTCGATGCGATGCGGCCGATCTGCGCGGTGATATCGGGGCGAAGCGCCAGCATCCGCTGCGACACGGGATCGACCATGCGGAACAGGTCCTGCGCCCGGCTGGACTTCAACCGCCCGACCAGGCTTTCCTCGAATTCGGCGAGCGGCGGCATCACGCGCGCATAGCCATGCCGCCCGATCGCGACGATCACGCGGTGCATCAGGCGCGACGCGGCCTCGGCCTGCGGCGGAAGGCGGTCGCGCAGCCCTTCGGGCAGGAGGCCAGGTGCGATGCTCATTACGCCGACGCCTTTAGCGACTCTTCGCGGCGGCGAAAGGGGACGTCGAACGAAAGCTTGGTCGCGACGCGCCAAAGCCATTCGAGCGGGCCATAGTGAAAGCGGCGGAACCACAAGGTCGCGAACGCCAATTGCGCGGCGAAAGCGACCAGGCCCAACATGAGCGATTCGGGCTGGGTGATGCGGTCCCACAGATGCAGGCCAAAGCCGTAATAAACTGGCACGAAGACGAGGCTCTGCCCGATATAGAGCGTAAGCGTCATCCGGCCCGGCGGCACCAGATAGCGGAACAGCCGGTCCGCTCCCCACAACCACAGCTGGATGAAGACGAGCAGCGAGATCGCCATGCCGGCAAGGTCGATCCAGCCCGACACCATCACGTCGCTCCAGTAATAAGGGCCGCGGCTGTGGCAGCAGAGGAGCGGGCGGACATAGGATAGCGGAATGATCAGGACGATCGCCGCGGCCAACGTCCATATACGGCTGCGCGTGAAGCTTTCGGGCGCGGCGAAGAAGCGCAGGCGGCCCAGCACCAGCCCGATCAGATAGAGGCCGAGTATCTCCACGATTCGGCCCGTCTCGATATAGAAGGCCCATTTGCTGAACTTGCCCGCGACGATGTTCGCCTGGAGCAATTCGCCGAACGTGCCGAACAGGGACGGCCGCATCGCGCCGCCGTCGTCGTAGAAAAGCGGCTCCGCCCAGGCCCAGTCATAGCCGGCGAGGCCGGCGAGGATGCGAAAGATCAGGAAGGGCTGCAGCAGCAGGAAGGCCGCAATCGCCAGCAATGCGCGATTGGATCGGATGCGATCGAAGGGGATCAGGATGAAACCCGCGGTCGCCAGCACGGCGATGATGTCGCCGCGATAGATCAGCGAATGGAGCAGGCCGATCACGAACAATATGGCGAGCCGCCATGCGAAACGACCCGCGAACGGCTGGCCGCGTCGCCGCGCGCCATCCATCATGATGAAGAAACTGAAGCCGAAGCAGATCGCGAGCAGGCTGAACGACTTGCCGAGAAACAGCCACAGCACGGTATCCTGCACCAGACTGGGCACGGGGCGCGCATTGTAGAGCTCGAAATAGCCGGTCATGTGGACCAGGAAGAGCCCGAACAGCGCATAGCCGCGCAGCCCGTCCACGATTTCCAGGCGGGACTTTTTGGTCCCTTCCATGGCCGTGGTTGCACTCATTCCCGCCATTGTCCCAAACTGCGATTCCGCTTCCATCCTTCCCGCGAAAGCGGGAATCCATAAGCCTGACCGTCGGGAAACGCGCCGACCGGAATGGAATACGGATTCCCGCCCGCGCGGGATGGACGAGCCTTATACGAAATCGAGCGCCTTTACCGTCTTCACGCCGGGCAGCGCCTTGACCTTCTCGAGCGCCCCATCGACCGGCTGGTCGACCGAGAGCAAGAGCACCGCTTCCCCGCCCGCATTGCGCCGGCCGAGGTGGAAGGTGCCGATGTTGACGCCCGCTTCGCCGAGCGCGGTGCCGAGCCGGCCGATGAAGCCAGGCGCGTCCTCGTTGACGACATAGAGCATGCGATCGGACAGATCGGCCTCGACCTTGATGCCGAAAATCTCGACGAGACGCGGCAGCGAGTTCGCGAACAAGGTGCCCGCGACCGAACGCTCGCCCTGGCTGGTCTGGACCGAGACCCGCACCAAGGTGTGATAATCGCCCTCACGGTCATGGCGCACTTCGCGCACGTCGAGCCCGCGCTCCTTGGCGAGATAGGGAGCGTTCACCATGTTCACCGTGTCCGAGTAGACGCGCATCAGGCCGGCGAGCACCGCACCGGTGATCGGCTTGAGGTTAAGCTCGGCGGCGGCACCCTCGACCTCGATCGAAATCTTGGTGAGATTGTCGTGGGCGAGCTGGCCGACCAGGCTGCCCAGCTTCTCGGCGAGCGCGAGATAGGGCTTCACCTTGGGCGCTTCCTCGGCCGACAGGCTCGGCATGTTGAGCGCGTTCGTGACGCCCCCGCTGACGAGGAAGTCCGCCATCTGTTCGGCGACCTGGATCGCGACATTGACCTGCGCTTCTGTCGTCGACGCGCCGAGATGCGGGGTCGAGATGAAGTTGGGCGTGCCGAACAAAGGCGATTCTTTGGCCGGCTCAGTCACGAACACGTCCAGCGCGGCACCGCCAATATGTCCGGAATCGAGGCCCTCCTTGAGCGCCGCCTCGTCGATCAGGCCGCCGCGCGCGCAGTTGATGATGCGGACGCCCTTCTTCGTCTTGGCGAGATTTTCCTTCGACAGGATGTTGCGCGTGCTGTCGGTGAGCGGCGTGTGGAGCGTGATGAAATCGGCGCGCTTCAGAAGCTCGTCCAGCTCGACCTTCTCGACGCCCAGTTCAACCGCACGTTCGGGCGTGAGGAAGGGATCGAACGCGACGACCTTCATCTTTAGGCCGATCGCGCGGTCCGCGACGATCGATCCGATATTGCCCGCGCCGATCAGGCCCAGGGTCTTGTTGGTGACCTCGACGCCCATGAAGCGGTTCTTTTCCCACTTGCCGGCCTGGGTCGACTTGTCGGCCTCGGGCAGGTCGCGGGCCAGCGCGAACATCAACGCGATCGCATGTTCGGCGGTGGTGATCGAGTTGCCGAACGGGGTGTTCATGACGACCACGCCCTTCGCACTGGCGGCGGGGATATCGACATTGTCGACGCCGATGCCGGCGCGGCCCACCACCTTCAAATTGGTCGCGGCTTCCAAAATCTCCTTGGTGACCTTGGTCGAGCTGCGGATGGCGAGGCCGTCATACTGGCCGATGATCGCCTTCAGTTCGTCCGGCGTCTTGCCGGTGATCTCGTCCACCTCGACCCCGCGTTCGCGGAAAATCTCGGCGGCGCGAGGGTCCATTTTGTCGCTGATAAGTACCTTGGGCATGACGATAAGCCTTTCTGCTTATCGTCATCCTGACGAAAGTCAGGATCTCAGGCGGCTGGGTACAACCTCATGAGATCCCAGCTTTCGCTGGGATGACGTGAAATGGAAGAGAGTTAAGCCGCCTTTGCGGTGTGGTAGGCCCAGTCAAGCCAGGGACCGAGTGCCTCGATATCCGCGGTCTCGACCGTGGCACCGCACCAGATACGGATACCCGGAGGCGCATCGCGGTAACCGGCGACGTCATAGGCGGCGTCCTCGGCCTCGAGCAGCGAGGCGATCTTCTTGACGAGCGCGAGCTTGCCCGCATCGTCCAGACCTTCGACCGCATGATCCGCGAACTTCAGGCAGACGCTGGTGTTCGATCGGGTTTCGGGCACGACCGCGAGATGGTCGATCCAGTCGGTCTTTTGCACCCACGCATCGAGCGCCGCGGCATTGGCGTCGGCACGAGCGATCAGCGCATCGAGACCGCCGAGACCGAGCGCCCACTCGAGGCTCCAGATGCAATCCTCGACCGCCAGCATCGACGGTGTGTTGATCGTGTCGCCCTTGAAGATCGTGTCGTTGAGCTTGCCGCCCTTCGTCATGCGGAAGATCTTGGGCAGCGGCCAGGCCGGGGTGTAGCTTTCGAGCCGCTCGACCGCGCGGGGGCCGAGGATCAGCACGCCGTGCGCGCCTTCGCCGCCCAGAACCTTCTGCCAGGAGAAGGTGACGACATCCAGTTTGTCCCAGGGCAGATCGGCCGCGAAGATGCCCGATGTGGCGTCGCAAATGGCGAGGCCCTCGCGATCGTCGGGAATCCAGTCGCCGTTCGGCACCCGCACGCCGGAGGTCGTGCCGTTCCAGGTGAAGACCACATCGGTCGACCAGTCGACCGCGTTCAGATCGGGAAGCTCGCCATAAGGCGCTTTCAGAACCCTGTTCTCGATCTTGAGCTGCTTGACGACATCGGTGACCCAACCTTCACCGAAGCTTTCCCAGGCGAGCATGGTCGCGGGACGGGCGCCCAGCATCGACCACAGGCACATCTCGACCGCGCCGGTGTCGGACGCGGGAACGATGCCGATGCGGTGCGTATCAGGCAGCTTCAATATGTGGCGGGTGACGTCCATCGCATGGACGATCCGGCTCTTGCCGATCTTCGAGCGGTGCGAGCGACCGAGCGAAGCGGACGCAAGACCGTCGGCATGCCAGCCCGGGGGCTTGGCGCAGGGGCCGGACGAGAAAAAGGGGCGGGCGGGCTTGGTGGCCGGCTTTGCCGGAGCCTCGCGGGTCGCGGCAGCCGACGTGGCGGCCGCGGGGGCAGTGTCAGTCATGTAGTCTCTCCTTGCAGAGAGCACGCGCCGCGTTGGGACGGCGTGGCCCGCCGCCGCTCATAGGGACGGCGGCGGGGGAGTCAACCGACCTCTTCCGTCATCCAAGCGAAAGCTGGAATCTCAGGAGGGTATGCCCCGGTGCCCGAGATCCTGACCTTCGCCAGGATGACGGTTGATCACTTCACCTTCGGCGGCGCGTCGAAATGTGGATCGGCCGAAGGCGCGGGGTGGCCAAGCAGGCCCAGATCGTTCAGCCAATCCTCGATCTGCTGGGGAGAATGTTTGAGCGAAACGAGCTCGGTTCGCTCGCCCAGATTATAGGCATGGCCGCCCGCACGGTAGATATGCAGCTCCGCAGACGCGCCGGCCTCGCGATATTCCTTGAGCACGTCGATCGGGGGCTGCGAGCAGCATTGATCGTCATCCGCGGCGGCGAGGAACACCGGCGGCGAATCCTTGGCGACATGTTCGCCGCCATGCAGGGGGCCCGGAAAGATCAGCAGCGCGAAATCGGGCCGCGCGGGCAGCAGGTCGATCGCATCCCCTTTGCCGCGCGCGGCGACGGGTGGGCTCAACGTCACCATGCGCGCCAGCTCGCCGCCAGCGGAGAAGCCGATCACGCCCAGTCGATGCGGATCGATGCCGAACGTGCTGGCATGGGCCCGGATCAGCCGCATCGCGCGCTCCGTATCGGCGCGTGCATCCTCCAGCGAATAAGGCGACCCCTCCTCACGGAACAGCCGATAGCGCAGCACGAACGCCGCCACGCCGCGCTCGTTGAGCCATTTGGCAACCGCTTCGCCTTCGGTCGTGGTGACGAGCAAGGAATGGCCGCCCCCGGGAACGACCAGCACCGCGGTGCCGTTCGCCTTTGCCGGGCCCGGCAGATAGGCCGTAATGCTCGGATTGTTGACGTGCTTGGTCCAATAATCCTGGCTGACCTCGGGGATCGAGGCCCGCGCTTCGAAGCCTGGCGCGCCATGCGGCCACAGCGGTATCCGTTCCTGGGCCGACGCGCCGTTTGCGGCGAGGGCCAGGCAGGCGGCGAGCAGAAAGCGTTTCATCGGCGATCCTCTGGGTTATGTTTGCGCTACCATCTGCCCGCCGCAACGCGGCTGTCAAGCAAGGCCTTTAGCGGCTAGGGACGGCGGCATATCCTCCCCCCGGCTTTCAATTCGGCGTGGGCAGCGATGCATATTGCCGCTAACGATCCTCGTTTTTTCCGAGACTCACCAGAATGACAGATACCAGCGTTCCCAACCGTATTTTCCCCAAGGCGAAGGACGACGCCGCTTCAGCCGCGCAGGTGAAGCATGTCGTGCCGCAGACCTCGGATCCGGCCTATCGCCTCGCCTATCAGGATCCCGATTTCCTGCTGCGCGACGATCTGCGCCCGGTGCGCTTCCAGCTTGAGCTGATGAAGCCGGAGGTGCTGCAGGAGGAGGCAGGGATCGGTTCGACTTTCGTCATGTATGGGTCGGCGCGCATCCCTTCGCCTGAACATGCCGATCAGGTGGTCGCGGCGGCGAAGACGGATACGCAGCGTCGCATTGCGCAGAACCTCAAGGCGAAGTCGCATTATTATGACGTGGCGCGCGAACTTGCCCGGCTCGCAAGCGGCGCGCCGAACTCGGCCGACGGCAAGCGCCAGTTCGTGGTATGCTCAGGCGGTGGCCCCGCGATCATGGAGGCCGCCAACCGCGGCGCCGCGGATGTCGGCAAGGATTCGATCGGCCTCAACATCGTGCTGCCGTTCGAACAGGCGCCCAATCAGTATGTGACGCCGCACCTGAGCTTCAACTTCCACTATTTCGCGCTCCGCAAGATGCATTTCCTGATCCGCGCGCGCGCGGTCGCGGTATTCCCGGGCGGCTTCGGCACGTTCGACGAATTCTTCGAGCTGTTGACGCTGGTACAGACCGGCAAGACCGCGGTGGTACCGATCCTGCTGTACGGCAAGGAATTCTGGAACCGCGTCGTCAATTTCGACGCGCTGGTAGAGGAGGGGGTAGTCGCGCCGCAGGACCTCGACCTGTTCCGCTTCTGCGAAACCGCGGAAGAGGGATGGGCCTATGTCCAGGACTTCTACCGCGCCAACCAGCAGCCGCTGTTCCGTAAGGGCCGCGGCGAGAAGTGATCTGCGGCTTTCCGAGCCGATGCCTTTACTTCAATTTCACCATATCGGATGATCCTGTCCTCAAGGAGCAACCATAGCTCCGTGGGGAGGGGATGCCTGCAGCGATCTTGAGGGACGCATGCAGGACCGATTTCTAGACCTTGCTTATGAAGTCTCGCGCGTGACCGAGGAGAAGGTCGGCGTGATCGATCACGTCGTGAGGCAGACCGGCATGCTCGCGATCAATGCCCGGCTGGAGGCCGCGCGCGCAGGCACTGCCGGGCAGGCCTTCTCGGTGGTGGCGCAGGAGGTGGGCACGCTGGCCCAATCGATCCGCGAGGTATCCGCCGAATTGCGTGCCGCGATCAGCGCCAATGTGGCCTTGCTGGAGACGGCGGGCGAGACGTTGCGCAGGGACATGCGCGGGGCTCGCTTTGCCGACCTAGCGCGCAACGCGGTCGAGATCATCGACCGCAATCTTTACGAACGCTCCTGCGACGTACGTTGGTGGGCGACCGATCGCGCGGTCTCCGATGTGCTGTGCGACCCCAGCGACCTCGCCCGCGATCACGCAAGCGAACGGCTCGCCACGATCTTGCGGTCCTACACCGTCTATCTCGATTTATGGGTCGCGGACAGGAATGGCGAGGTCATCGCCACCGGTCGTCCCGATCGCTATCCGTGCGCGGCCGGCGCCGACGTATCCAACACCGAATGGTTCCGGCAGGCAATGCGCGCGGAGAGCGGCGCGCATTTCCACGTTTGCGATGTTGCGCCCAATGCCATTCTCAATGGCGCACCGGTCGCAACTTACTCGACTGCGGTGCGGCGGGACGGCGCGACCCACGGCGAGCCGATCGGCGCGCTCGGCATTTTTTTCGACTGGGCGCCCCAGGCGGCTGCGATTGTCGGTGGCGCCAGCCTCGATCAGGATGAGCGCGCCGGCACGCGCGTGATGCTGCTCGACGCGGACCTGCGCGTGATCGCCTCTTCGGATGGAGCGGGGCTGCTCACCGAACATTATCCGCTGCAGATCGGCGATCCGCATCGCGGCTATTATCAGCGAGGCGATCGTCTGGTGGCCTACGCGCTCACGCCCGGCTACGAAACCTATGCCGGGCTTGGCTGGTATGGCTGTATCGACAGCCCGTTGCGGGCGGGGACGGGCGGCTAAACCCGTCCGCTCCGGTTACAGCGCCGCCTTCAGATCCTCGACCAGGTCGAGGCGCTCCCACGGGAAGAAATCGCCCTCGGCCTTGCGGCCGAAATGGCCATAGGCCGCGGTCTTCTGGTAGATCGGCTTGTTGAGGCTGAGATGCGTGCGGATGCTGCGAGGGGTGAGGCCGCCCAGCTTTTCGATCTTCATGATCGCCTGCTCGATCTTGTCGTCGCCGACCGTGCCGGTGCCGTGCGTGTCGACATAGAGCGACAGCGGCTTGGACACGCCGATCGCATAAGCGAGCTGGATCGTGCAGCGCTGGGCAAGCCCGGCGGCGACGATGTTCTTGGCCAGATAGCGGGTGATGTAGGCGGCGGAGCGATCGACCTTGGTCGGGTCCTTGCCGCTGAACGCGCCGCCGCCGTGCGGGGCCGCGCCGCCATAGGTGTCGACGATGATCTTGCGGCCGGTCAGGCCGGCGTCGCCGTCCGGCCCGCCGATCTCGAAGCTGCCGGTCGGGTTGATGTGATATTCGGTCGCGTCGGACAGAAGCTCCGCCGGCAGGATGTCGGCGACGACCTTCTTCACATAAGCGTGCAGCTCGGCTTCCTTGTCGCCCTCGTCATAGCCCTTGCCATGCTGGGTCGAGACCACGATCGCGGTCGCGGCGACGGGCTTGCTGCCTTCGTAGCGGAGCGTCACCTGGCTCTTGGCGTCAGGTTCCAGGAACGGCGCCGCGCCCGAATGGCGGTCGGCGGCCATGCGCTCCAGGATCTTATGGCTGTAATAGAGCGTCGCCGGCATCAGATCGGGCGTATCGTCGGCGGCATAGCCGAACATGATGCCCTGGTCGCCCGCGCCCTCGTCCTTGTTGCCCGAGGCATCGACGCCCTGCGCGATGTGGGCGGATTGCGGGTGGAGATTGTTCTCGAAGCGGAAGGTCTTCCAGTGGAAACCGTCCTGCTCATAGCCGATCCGCTTGACCGTCGCGCGGACGGTGTCTTCGACTTCCTGCTGCACGCCCGGTGCCCAATTGCCGTCCGTGTCCATGATGCCCTTGCCGCGGATCTCGCCAGCCAGCACGACCAGCTGCGTGGTGGTCATCGTCTCGCACGCGATGCGCGCCTCGGGGTCCTTGCTCAGGAACAGGTCGACGATCGCATCCGAAATCTGATCGGCAACCTTGTCCGGATGGCCTTCCGAAACGCTCTCGGACGTGAAGAGATAGTCGCTACGCATGGATGATCGGTTCCTCGGGTGGCGGCGTGCTAAAGTCGCACATAAAGCAATCGTTATATGCGGCTCTAGCTTGCGCGGCGGCGGCTTGCAAACCCGATTGCCGCCAAGAAAAGTGCGGCCAGCCACGGCAAAATGTTTCCGAACCGCGCAAAAAGGGTCGGCGCATGGGCCGGCGGCAGGGGGCGCTCGATAGCACCAGCGGTACGCCAGGGGAGCGACGCCAGCACCCGTCCGTCGGCGTCGATCACCGCCGAGATACCGGTCGGGGTCGAGCGTACGACCGGCAGGCCTTCCTCGACCGCGCGCAGTCGGGCCTGAGCCAGATGTTGCGGCGGTCCCCAGCGACCGAACCAGGCATCGTTCGATGGATTGAAGATCAGACGCGGTCGGTCGGCGCGGTCGACGACATGGCCCGAGAAGATGATCTCGTAGCAGATCTGGACCCCGACCTTTCCCAGCCCCGGGGCATTGATGTCGCGCGGGCCCGGACCGGCGTCGAAGTCCATATCGCCCGGCGCGAGCCGCGACAGGCCGAGGTAGGACAGAACCGGGCGCATCGGCAGATACTCGCCATAGGGGACGAGGTGCGCCTTGTCGTAGCGACCGAACAGATGCCCATAGGGGTTCAGCCCGAACGCGCTGTTGCTCGCCGCGATCGGATTGCCCTCGGCATCGAACCGGACCGCCTGCGCGCCGAGCAGCATCTCGTCATGCGGTCCGAGCAGGCTGGCGATGGCGAGCCGCGAAAGCGGATCCTGCTCCAGCAAAGCGGGCACGGCGACTTCGGGCCACAGCAGCAGGCGTGGGCGCGGGCCGGGCTTACCGGAGAGTGTCGCCAGGCGGTGATAATTGTCCGCGCTTTGCGCTTCGTCCCATTTGCGATCCTGCCCGATATTGGGCTGCACCACATGGAGCAGCGGTGTGTCGGCAGGCATTGTGGTCTCGATATGCGGGATAAAGGCCGACGCCGCGCCGAGCCCGGTCACCGCCACCAGCGTTAGCCGCGCCTTGCGGCTGGTCAGTGCGAGCCACGCAAGCCCCGCGACCAACATCGTCAGGCCCGACAGGCCATAGGTGCCGATGTAAGCGGTGATGCCCCGGATCGGCCAGACCGGCGCCCAGATGGCAGCCAGCGGGTTCCAGGCGAAGCCGGTGAAGAGGCTTGCGCGCAGCAACTCGCTCACGGTCCAACTCGCTGCGAAGAAGAAAGGTAGCGAAACCGGCTTGTCGCGCGAGAACAGCCAGGCGAGGCCCGCAGCGAAGGCGGGAAATATCGCGAGATAGAGCGACAGCAGGAATACCGCGACCCAGCCGAGCCAGGCGGGCATGGCCGCCTGGTAGGTGAAGGCGGTCGCGATCCAGTTCAGGCCCAGGCAGAAATGGCCGAGCCCGAACCACCAGCCCAGGCAGGTGGCGCGGCGAAGATCCTCCGCCTGGTCGACCAGCAAGACCAGGCCGGTGAGGCACAGCAATGCGAGCGGCCATAATCCGAGCGGCGCGAAGCCGCACGCGGCGGCGGCGCCCAGGACGAAAGCGATCGGCGCGGCGCGGTTCGCGGGAATTAACGGCATCGCTGTGCGCTCTACTGCCGTTACTACGCCGCGTCACCCTTTGCGGTGAGCGCACGCCCCGTCGCTGGCGATTCCAGGCAGGCATAACGGTCATATGTGGCCAGTAGGACGGCCGATTTCGTTTCTTCGGGGCGATACCAGGCTTTCGCGGGGATGCCGGTGTCCTCGAACGGCACGCGATCGATCAGTGGCAGGACGTGCCGATAAGCGTGCATGTCGCCGCGATCGCCGATCAGCTCTTCGAACTTGTGGCGATCGGCGGATTCGGTCACCGTCAGGCCGGCCATATAGCCGGCCTTGATCCAGAAGAAATTGAACCAGCACCAGCCGTATCGGGACGGAAACATGCCGGCTCGGGTCAGGCTGGGATCGCGTGCCAGCCGCCCCAGATCGGCCGTCAATCCGACTTCCGTATGTAATCGGAACAGCCCCATTTTTCTGTCGTCGAGCTGTGCCGCGCCCTTGCTGTGACAATAATAAATGAGGTCATCGAAGGCGGATCGCGCGGCGAGTGCCTTCATTGCGCGGAAGCCCGGATATTCGAATCTGTTCGTGCGATCGGATGCGATGGAGAGGGGATCGATAGCGAAGCCATGGCGCGTGGCGGAGCGATGTAATTCGGCATCCCAGCTGCGGGGTGCGACATAGGCGACCACGACCTCGATCTTGTCGGGCGAGGCCACGACGAGCTGGGACAGCCACTGGAATTGGCGCTCGACGAAAGAGAGCCGTCGGCTGGCCAGGTCGCTCTCCGTATCCTCGTCACCCAGATAGGCGAAATAGACGATCGATCGCGCGCTCATGTCGGGCGGGTATGTCGCCGCACCGTCATGACCGCAAGTCGGGAGCGGCCAGTTGCCTCGGGGTGACGGGGGGCCTCGAAGGCGATAGAGAAAAGCCATGCCTCTCCAGCCCTTCCATCTTGCTTTCCCGGTTCATGATCTGGCGGCCGCCCGCGCTTTCTATGGCGGTCTGCTTGGCTGTCCTGAGGGGCGTAGCTCGGATCAATGGATCGACTTCGATCTGCGCGGGCACCAGATCGTTGCGCATCTTGATCCTGCGGCGAAACCTGCCGGCCACAGCAATCCGGTCGATGGTCATGACGTGCCCGTGCCCCATTTCGGTGTGGTGCTGGAATGGGACGATTGGCAGGCGCTCTCCGAACGTCTGAAGGCAGCAGGCATTCGCTTCGGCATCGCGCCGCACATCCGCTTCAAGGGGCAGGTGGGCGAGCAGGCGACGATGTTCTTCCTCGATCCCTCGGGCAATGCCCTTGAATTCAAGGCCTTCCGCGACCGCGGCCAATTGTTCGCGAGCGCTTGAGCGCCCCTTCGGCTCAGCTCAGCAATTTCGTGCCCTGGTCGCGTACCGCGGCGCCGATCATGCCGGAGAAATAAGCCAGCATCGGCGGCAATGAGACGTGGACGCGCACACAATCGGCCATCACTTCCAGCCGGGCCGGGATCGACTGGCCCATCGCGTTGATCTCGAGCGCCATCTCATAGTCGGACGGCCATGAAGCGCGGACCTCGCCGACGCCGCCCGGCATATGACCGTCGAGTTCGGCGAAGCGCGTCCGCAGCCGTTCGCGCGCGCCGTCGCGACCGAGCTTGTGCGGCACGTCGATGACCACGGGAACCGCCATCAGCGCTTGCTCACCCGCCAGATGCTGTTGCCGACATCGTCGGCGACCAGCAGCGCGCCGTCCCGAGCGATCGCGACGCCGACAGGGCGGCCATGAGCCTTCCCCTTGGCATCGAGGAACCCGGTCAGCACATCGATCGGCTTGCCCACCGGCTCACCCTTTCGAAATTGCGCGAATACAACCTTATAGCCTGACGGTGGGTCGCGGTTCCACGATCCGTGCTGGCCGATAAACGCGCCGTCGGCATAAGTGGGTCCCAATGCCTGGCCGGCGGCGAAGGTCAGGCCGAGCGAGGCCGTATGGGGGCCGAGCGCGTAATCCGGCCTGATCGCGCCTTGGCGGATCGCGCTCGGGGGCGGCTCCTGGACGCGCTTGTCGGGATAATTGCCCCAATAATACCAGGGCCAGCCATAGAAACCGCCGGGTCGGACCCGCGCGAGATAATCGGGCACCAGGTCGGACCCCAGGCCATCACGTTCATTGACCACCATCCATAATTGCCCGGTGGTCGGTTCCCAAGCCATGCCCGTGGGATTGCGCACACCAGAGGCATAGATGCGGTGCGCGCCGCTCTTTGCGTCCACCTCCCAGATCGCGGCGCGCCCTTCCTCCGCCCGCATTCCGCGGTCGCCGATATTGGAATTGGACCCGACCGCCACGTAGAGTTTCGAACCGTCGGGCGTGGCGACGACATTCTTTGTCCAGTGATGGTTGATCGGACCCGCGGGAAGATCGACCAGCTTGTACGGTTTGCCGGTGATCCTGGTGTCACCGACTTTGAAGGGAAAGCGAAGCAGCGCGTCGGTGGCGGCAACGTAAAGCTGGTCGCCGACGAGCGCCATGCCAAATGGCGAGTTGAGCCCGGTCAGCAGGACGAAGCGCTGGTCGGCGATGCCATCGCCATCGGTGTCGCGCAGCAACGTGATGCGATTGGCGCTTTTGGCGCCCGCACCCGCATCCGCCTGGATCTGTTTTTCAACCCAGCCACCGAAGCCGTTATGATCATCCGGCTTGGGCGGCGCATCCGTCTCCGCGACCAGCACGTCGCCGTTGCTGAGCGGCAGCATCCAGCGCGGATGAACCAGTCCGGCCGCGAGTCGCTGGACCTTCAGCCCTGCCGCGGGGGTGGGCGCTTCGTTCGCTTTCCAGCCGACCGGCGTCGCGATCTTGAATAGCGGAAACAGGCCGGTGCGCGGCTTGACGATTTGGGGATCCGGCCCTTCGACGGCGGCGATGTCGATCGTCGCCCGTTGGTGGTTGCGCGTGACCAGGAACACCGCGCCGCCAGAGATCACCACCAGGATCAGCATCGCGATCATGCTGAGAAAGGCGCGCTTGATCATGATCCGACAACGCTCCCCGTCCGCAAAGGTGGCTTATTCGACAGGCGCGGTCTCCGCCGGTGGATGCAGCCGCAGCCGCCCGACACGGCGCGGATCGGCCTCGATGACCTCGAGCCGCCAGCCGCTGGGATGCGAAACGGTTTCGCCCGCCTGCGGCACGTGGCCGGCAAGCACGGTCGCCAGCCCACCCAACGTGTCGACATCCTCTTCCACCTCGCCCAGGCGCGGATCGACCAATTCGGCCACTTCTTCCAGCTCGGCGCGCGCATCGGCCTGCCACACGCCATCGTGCATCGGCACAAGCAGGGCGGATGGCGCCTCGTCATGTTCGTCCTCGATCTCGCCGACAATCTCCTCGACGATATCCTCGATCGTGATCAGCCCTTCGGTGCCGGAATATTCGTCGAGCACGATCGCGAGATGCGTTCGGGTCGCGCGCATTTCCGCCAGCAGATCGAGCACGCCCATCGATTCGGGGACGTAGCGCGGCTGGCGGATCAGTCCGGCAACCGTCTCGGGGTGCGTTTCGCCGCGCGCCAGGATCGCGAATACGTCCTTGATGTGGATCATGCCGATCACCTCGTCGAGGCTGTCGCGATAGACGGGCAGGCGGCTATGGCCGGCGTCGGCGAAGGCGGCGACGAGATCGGCGAAGCTGATATCCTCCGGCACGGCAATGATGTCCGCGCGGGGCACGCCGACGTCGGCCGCCGTGCTGTCGCCGAATTCGAGCAGGTTGCGCAGCATCTGACGCTCGGCGCTGGACAGGTCGCCCTGCGCGGGCGCCTCGTCCTCATGCTCCTCGATCGCTTCCTCGATCTGGTCGCGCAACGTCGGCTCGGTCTCGTGGCCAAAGAGCAGGCCGCGAATCCCGGCCCACAATCGGCCGCTGTTACTGTCGTCAGGCATGGTGCGGATCAATCCTCACGCACGGCGTAAGGATCGTCGATGCCGAGCGCCCTGAGGGCAACCCGTTCGATCTCCTCCATGGCCTCCGCCTCGGCCTCTCCCTGTTCATGGTCATAGCCTAGCAAATGCAGGGTGCCGTGGACAATCAGGTGCGTCGCGTGATCTTCCACCGAAACATTCTTTTCCCGCGCCTCGCGCTCACACACGCCGTGGGCCAGCACGATATCGCCCAGCAGGGTCTCGCCATCGTCGTCGCCCGAGTTGAGCGCGTCGAGCAGGTCCGGCTGCACCATCGGGAAGGACAGGACGTTGGTCGGCTTGTCCTTCTGCCGATAATTGTGGTTGAGCGTCCGGACCTCCTCGTCGGAGGTGTAGCGGATCGATACCTCGACGATCGTCGACAGCGTGGCGATGGCGCCATGCGCGCTCGCCTCGATCGCCTCGCGCACGGCGCGATCGGCCAGCGCATCCCAATTGCCGTCCGGCCAGGGACGCTCGATGGCAGTCTCAACGTGAATCATGCGCGACGCCTTTAGGCGCCTTCACCCTCATACGCATCGACAATCCGACCCACGATCGGATGGCGCACCACGTCGGCGGCGCTGAAGCGTACCGTCGCGATGCCCTCGACGCCTTCGAGCCGTCCGACCGCATCGGCCAGGCCCGATTTGCCGATGTCGGGCAGGTCGACCTGGCGCGGGTCGCCGCACACGACCATCCGGCTATTCTGGCCGAAACGGGTGAGGAACATCTTCATCTGGGCGGGCGTGGTGTTTTGCGCCTCGTCGAGGATGATGAAGGCGTCGCTCAGGGTGCGGCCGCGCATGAAGGCGATCGGCGCGATCTCGATCTCGCCGCTGGCGATCCGGCGCTCGACCTGCTCGGCCGGCAGCATGTCGTAGAGCGCATCGTAGAGCGGCCGGAGATAGGGATCGACCTTCTCCTTCATGTCACCCGGCAGGAAGCCCAGGCGCTCGCCGGCCTCGACTGCGGGCCGGGACAGGATCAGGCGCGTGACCTGGCCCTGGATCAGCATCTGCACGGCCTGCGCGACCGCCACATAGGTTTTGCCGGTGCCCGCCGGCCCGAGCGCGAAGATCACGTCGGAAGAGGCAAGCGCGTGCATGTAGCGCGTCTGCGTCACCGAACGCGGCACGATCGTCTTCTTGCGCGTGCGGATCATGATCGACGGACCTTCCGACACGTCCGTCCGGATGATTCCATCTAGCGTCGGTTCCGCTGACATCTGGATCACGGCATCGACCATGCCCGCGTCGACATCCTCACCTTTGACGATGCGGTTGTAGAGGCCGGTCAGCACCTCGCGGGCGCGGGCTGCCGCCGCCGCTTCACCCTCGATCTGAACCTTGTTGCCGCGCGCGCTGACATAGACGCCCAGGCGATTTTCAATCGCGACGAGGTTCTGGTCATATTCGCCGAACAATCGGCCGAGCAATTGCGGCCTGTCGAAGAGGATATCGAGGCGGGCGCGGTCGCCGGCCTGGGCGGGAACGGGCTTGCGGCTCATTCGGTCCTTTCGAATCTTGCCGCCACACGATGCGGCGGCCCCGCGCGGAAAGAAAGCCGAAATCGATGACAGTTCTTCAAGACAGTCGGATTCGTGCCCAAATCGGCAGGTGATCCGACGCGTTGCGCGCGAGCGGTGAGCCGTGAACGCCCGACTCCAGTATCTCGATCCCGGGTGTGACAAACATCCGGTCGAGCCGGCCGATTGTGCGCCGCGCGGGGAAACTCGCGCCCAATGGCACGCACTGATGATGCTGCCCGAAATCGCGCAGGCAGCCGCCGCTGCGCCATTCGTTGAGGTCGCCGGCGAGCAGCGTCGGTAGCGGCCCGGGCTGATGATCGAGCTCGGACAGGATCGCGCGCGCCTGCTTGCGCCGCCACAGCCCCGACAGATCGAGATGCATTCCGACCAGCCGTAGCATGCTGCCCTTGGCGCGCACATCGGCCAGCACCGCGCCCCGCGGTTCCAGCGTCGGCAGGTGGAGCGGCATATGCCGTACGATCTCGACATCGGGGCCGACCAGCACCGCGTTGCCGTGCCAGCCGATGCTGCCCGGACGCATCTCATACGGCACCGGCCGATAGGGACTATGCTCGGCCAGCATGTGGAGCGGGATGGCGCTGTGGCGATCGCCGAATCGCCGATCCGCTTCCTGGAGCAACACGATGTCCGCCCCGATCTCGGACAGGATTTCGAGGATGCGTTCCGGGCGACGGCGACGGTCGGGGGCGATTGCCTTACGAATATTATAGCTCGCTACCACCAGCATGACGAAACGAACCGCGTGCCCTCTCAACTGTTCCCGCAACCTTATGTCATGCACTGCTGCATGTGCGGCAAAGCTGCAACACGAACCCGCTTTCTGCCTGCGGACAAGAGGCATGTTGCGGCGCGGCAAGGGCGCGTGTAACTTTTCCGTCATATTGGCGGGCCGCAGGTGGCCAATAGCGACATCAAGTTGTCATAAAAGCCGGTCAGGGCCGGCCAGGAACGCAAGAAATGGGGGTCCCCGGAATGAAGAAGCTTTACCTCGGCTGCGCGCTTTCGGCGCTCGCGGCCAGCAGCGCTTATGCCCAGTCGACCGGCTCGATTGACTTCGAGCAGAAGGAAGTCGTCATCACCGGTACCCGCCAGAACGGCGTGGAAGGCGTGGTCATTCCGCAGACCTCGCGCACCAAGGGCGTGCTGACCTCGCAGTTCATCCAGCACGAGGCTCCCGGCCAGACGATCAATGACACGATCAACATGCTGCCGGGTGTGAGCTTCCAGAACAACGATCCCTACGGTTCGGCGGGCGGCACGCTCTCCATCCGCGGCTTCGACGCCAGCCGTATCAGCCAGACGCTTGACGGTCTGCCGCTCAACGACACCGGCAATTACGCTCTTTATTCGAACCAGCAGGTCGATCCCGAGCTGATCGAGCAGGTCAATGTCAACCTCGGCACGACCGATGTCGACAGCCCCACCGCCGCTGCTTCGGGTTCGACCGTCAACATCCGCACTCGCAACCCAACCAAGGATTTCCATGTCCGGGTTCAGGGGTCCGCGGGCGACTTCGACTTCTTCCGCGTGTTCGGCGTGGTCGATACCGGCGAGTTCGGCCCTTGGGGCACCCGCGCCTTCCTTTCGGCCAGCAGCGCTTCGAACCGCGTTCCCTTCGGGAATATCGGTCAGATCAACAAGAAGCAGATCAACGCCAAAATCTATCAGCCGATCGGCAGCAATGGCGATTTCATCTCGATCGCGGGCCACTACAACAAGAACCGTAACATGTTCTTCGGTTCGGTGCCGCTCCGCGTCGACCTGACTCAAGGCCTCGCTCCGACCGCTGCCGGGCAGGCGCCGCGTGTGGTCGGTTCGCTCAGCACCAACCGTTTCCCCCGCAATGCGGACGAGCGCGATTACACGATTGCTCCCTGCACGCTCAATCTTGCGGCTCGCCCCGGCCTGGCCGATCTGGCCAATGTGACGACCTGCGGCACGAGCTTCGACGAGCGCTACAATCCGTCGAACACGGGCAATATCCGCGTGAGCTCGCGTTTCACCTTGGCTGACGGCCTCGTGCTGACGGTCGAGCCGTCATATCAGTACACGCTGGCGAACGGCGGCGGTACGACCGACGTGAACGAGAAGTTCTTCGCTCAGGCGGCTGCGAACGGCGTCCCGGCGACCAACCTGACCGGCTACATCAACAATGTGGCTTATGCCGGCCGGGATCTGAACGGCGACGGTGACCTGCTCGACACGGTGCGTATGCTCGCACCCAGCACGACGCAGACCAACCGTTACGGCGTGATCAGTAACCTGCGTTACGAGTTCAGCGCGGATCAGTCGATCCGCTTCGCCTACACCTTCGATCGCGGTCGTCACCGTCAGACAGGCGAGGTCGCCGGTCTCGCGACCAACGGCCAGCCGCTTTACTTCTTCCCGCGCGACAACCCGCTGAAGGACGTGACCGGCGCCACCCTGCAGAAGCGTGACCGTCTTTCGATCGCGCTGCTCAACCAGTTCTCGGCGGAATATAGCGGCCGCTTCTTCGATGCGCTCACGGTGACGGCAGGCGTCCGCGCGCCGTTCTTCACCCGCAAGCTGCATCAGAATTGTTTCACGACCTCGGTCAACGGCTTTGTCGACTGCTTCGGCACGAATGCCACGCAGGCGACGATCACCGCGTACCAGAATGCGCATCCTTACACCGTGCCCGCTTCGGGCGTGCCGACCGGCGCGGCTCCTCCGGGTGATCGCACCTATAAGTATCACCGCGTCCTTCCCGAACTCGGCTTCGTCTACAAGCTGACGCCGGCGGTGGCGCTGCACGCCAATTACAACAAGGGTCTGCAGGTCCCGAGCACGGACAATCTGTACAACGATTATTATTATCCGCGGGGCAGCCGCCAGGCCAATCCGCGTCCGGAAAGCACCGACAATTTCGATTTCGGTGCCCGTTACACGACCGGCAAGCTGCAGGCTGAGCTGGCGACCTGGTATACCCGCTTTGAAAACCGTCTTGCTCAGGCTTATGACCCGAGCGTCGATCGCTCGGTCTATACCAACCTTGGCCGGGTCGATCGTTATGGCGTCGACGGCAGCATCTCCTACCAGCCGATCCAGCCGATCACGATGTATGCCTTCGGTTCCTATTTGAAGTCGAAGATCAAGGACAACGTGGCGGCCGGCGGCGGCTCGTCGTACGACTGCTCGAATGCGAGCCTGACGAACAATACGGATGTCGTGAACTGCTTCTTCACCAAGGGTAAGCGCGAATCCTATCAGCCGGTCTACACGTTCGGCGGCCGTATCGAGGGCAACTGGAGCATCTTCCAGGTCGGCCTTGAGGGTAAGCGCACCGGTCGCCGCTACGTGAACGACCAGAACGTGCCGGTTGCGATCTGCACCACGATCGTGAACGGCCTGCCGACCACGACCAATGCGGCCACCAACAGCGGCAACTGCCCGTCTACCGCAGCCCGCAATCAGGTCTTCGGCGCGTTCGAGAAGGGATACACCCTGTTCAATCTTGACGTTCGCGTCTCGCTGGAGCCGCTGGTTCACAGCAAGGGCACCTACTTCCAGTTGAACGTGTTCAACCTGTTCGACAAATTCTATGTCGGTGGTCAGTCCACCTCGGCGCAGCTGCAGCCGACGGCGATCACCAACTCGCAGATCGGCGCCCCGCGCGCGGTCAGCGGCACGTTGGTGGTCGGCTTCTAAGCCCAGCATTCAGGCGCAAGAAAAAGCCCCGTCGCTCTTCGGAGCGGCGGGGTTTTCTTTGTCCGGACCGGTAGACGCCGCGACCGCGACGCCGATCGCGGGATCAGGGAATATGCTCATTGGGGTCGGTGCCCCAGATGCCGCCCTGTTCGATATAGCCGATCTTCTCGCCGATCTGGATGCGGCAATATTGACCGTCGCATTTGGAGATGCGGCCGATCACGCCCGGCTCGGCCTGCCAGAGCAGGTCGCTGTCGCCGCTCGGACCGGATCGGATCGGGCGCAGGCCGCCCGCCACGACCACGCCGGTGCGTCTGGCCGCGAGCAGGCTCGCGAGCATCCAGCCCGAGCTGCCGTCCTGTTCCTGCACGCGTCGCCAAGGCCCGACGACCTGCAACACCTTCACCGGCAGGTCCTTGCGCTTGTACAGCCATAATGCGGGATAGGTGCGGTCGGGGCCGGTGCGCATGAGCGCCTGTCCAGCCGCGATCGATGCCCAATAAGGAAGGGCCCTTTCCTGCGCCGAACCTGGGGCGGCAATCGCTGCCGCAAGAGCAAGAAGTGCAACGCGCTTCACAACTACCTCGTCATTCCCGCGGAGGCGGGAATCCATAGTCCGTGACGATGCGGAGGAAAACCGGCCGGTTCGGAAAATATGGATTCCCGCCTTCGCTGGGATGACGGAAGCGCCTCAGCGAGGATGTGCCTTCAGCCACTCCAGCACCTTCTCGGGCGTGCTCTCGGTATAGGGATCCTCGTCATCGCCGGTATCGTTGATCCCCGGTTCCTCGAACCAGGCCGAAACGACCCCGTCGTCGATCACCATCGCATAGCGCCAGGACCGCTGCCCGAAGCCGAGGTGATCCTTGTTGATCAGCATGCCCATGCGGCGCGTGAAATCGCCCGATCCGTCAGGGGCCAGCTTCACCTTGCTCAGGCCCAGCGACTTGCCCCACTGGAACATGACGAAGGCATCGTTGACCGATACACAATAGACCTCGTCCGCGCCCGCGGCGCGCAGATCGTCATATTGACGCTCGAAGGCCGGGCATTGCTCGGTCGAGCAGGTCGGGGTGAAGGCGCCCGGTAACGAGAAGACGACGACGCGGCCCTTTCCGAACATTTCCCTGGTCTGGCGATCCTGCCAGCGGAAGGGGTTGGGGCCTTCGACGCTCTCGTCGCGTACGCGGGTCTTCAAGGTCACATCGGGAATTTCGCGGCCGAGCATGATGGTCTCCTACGGTCCAGGGTTGCCCGCCCCAACTAACGAAACCCGGTTGATCGAAGAAACCGATCTTTTCGGTCTCTCTGATCGAAGTTTAGGTAATCGGGCCTTCGGCGCGTCCCTGAACGAATTGATCCACATAGGGGTTGCCGCTGTCGTAGAGACGGTCTCGCGGGCCGATCCAGACGATCTTGCCCTGATAGAGCATCGCGACCCGGTGCGCGATCTTGCGTGCCGACGCCATGTCGTGGGTGATGGTGAGCGCGGTCACGCCGAGGTCGTCGACCAGGCTGACGATCAGATCGTTGATCACGTCGGCGCGGATCGGGTCGAGCCCGGTCGTTGGCTCATCGAAGAAGATGATTTGCGGCCTGGGCGCGATCGCGCGGGCGAGCGCGACACGCTTCTGCATACCCCCCGACAATTCGCTCGGGCGCAGATTGAGCACGCGCCGGTCGAGCCCGACACGCTCAAGATTCTCTTCCGCGATCGCGCGCATCCGGGAGACGTCGGTACGGCGGCCTTGGGTCAGGCCGAACGTGACGTTGCGCCAGATCGGCAGTGAATCGAACAGGGCTGAGCCCTGGAACAGCATGCCGAATTTGGCGCGCATCCGATCGAGCGCGGCACCGCGCAGCCCGACCACCTCCTCGCCATCGACCTTGATGGAGCCGCTGTCGGGCTTGAGCAGGCCGAGGATACACTTCAGCGTGACCGATTTGCCGCTGCCCGATTGGCCGATGATGGCAAGGCTTTCGCCCGGCTCGATCGCCAGATTGACGCCATCGAGCACAACATTGCCGGCAAATTCCTTGACGACATCCTCGAGCAGGATCTTGGGCGTGGCCGGGGTCGCCATCAGCCGAACACCATCGCGGTGATCAGGAAGTTTGAGGAGAGGATCAGCACGAAGGCGCTAACCACGGCATTGCGTGTCGCATTGCCGACACCCGCGGCGCCACCGGTGGTGCGATAGCCGTGGTAGCAGCCCATCAGCGCGATGAAGAAACCGAACACGCCGGCCTTGACCATCGCCATCGTGAAATCGTCACCGCTCATATATTGGCGCGTGACGGACAGGTAGTTGGCCGAATTGAAATGGAGCTTCTGGACGGCCAACAGCCAGCCGCCGAAGATGCCGATCGCATTGGCGGCCAGCACCATCAACGGCAGGGCCACCACTGCCGCGAACAGGCGGGGCGCGATCAGATAGCGGTAGCTGTCGGTGCGCAAGGTGGTGAGCGCGTCCAGCTGCTCGGTCACGCGCATCGTACCGAGCTCGGCCGCCATGGCGGAGGAGACGCGGCCCGCCACCATCAGGCCAACCAGCACCGGCCCAAGCTCGCGCACCATGCCGATCACGACCACCGCGGGCACGGTCGAGGTCGCGGAGAAACGCGATCCCGCGGTGTAGATTTGCTGCGCCAATGCCGCGCCGGTGAAGATTGCGGTCAGCCCGACCACGGGCAGGGAGAACCAGCCGATATGGGCGAGCTGTTCCAGGAAGCGGCCCGGATAATAAGGCGGCAGCAACGCGCGCCCGATCGTCCGGAGCGCGAACAAGGCGACGCGGCCGATCGACGCGAACATCGCGATGACCAGGCGGCCGATGGCAATGAACGGGCCGAGCAAGGCCGGCGCGGGTTTGGAAGCGGGCATCTGGGCCGCTGATAGCGGCGGAGTGAGGGGGCGGGCAACCCTAACCGGTGGCGACCGGTCTTATTGCCCGCCCGATGCGGATTATTGCGCGAACGTCTTCGCCATTTCAGCGCGGGTCCGATTAATGGCTGCCAGCGCCTGGGCGCGGTCGGCCTCCGACAAATCCTTGTCGGCACGGATTTCCTCCAGCGCCTTCTGCAGCTCGTCCTGCACTTCGCGCCCGATCGCGGCCATGTCGACGCAGCCCATCGAAAGGCGCTGGACCGCCTGCGCGTCGGTCTCGCCAGCTGGGGCCGGCTTCGCATGATGGCATTCGCGCTCGAGCTCGGTACGCGCCTCGAGCATCGCGTCATGATTGAGCTTGGAGAAGTCGATATTGGCGAGTTGGGCGCGGGCGATTTCTCCGGCCTGCTTCGCCTGCGCGACGGCCTGACGGACCTGACCGTTCATCATCGCCAGCTGGTCCTTCGTCATCGCGTGCCTCATCGCCATCGCTGTCGGCATGGGCATCGGCATGGGCATGGGCATGGACATGGGCATGGGCATGGGCATGGGTGTCGGCACAGGCGTCGGGCCCGCTACCGCGACAGGCGGCACCGGCGGCACGATGGCGCCTTCCGGCGCGGCCGGCGGAGCAGGGGGCGTCGGCAACACCGCCGCATCGGCTTGGTCGCCATCGTCGCGGGTAGTAGCCACCGTCTGCGTAGCCGTCTGGACATTGTCCGCGACCATAATCAGTCGCTGCCGCGGCTGAGCGGTGAAGATCGGCTTGACCGATGCCGGCGCGATCCGCGAGGGCGCGGCGATGCTGCCCGACGCGGTCAGCCCAAGGCCGGCGCCGACGAGGATTGTGGCCAGGGCGGCACCGGCAAGGCGGCGGGCACGGCTGCTGGTCGACTGGGCGAGCATCTTCATTCTCCTTTTGAGTTCGGTGGCCGGACCAAGCGCGCAGGCGGCCGTACCGGGCATTCCGGCAGCCGCCGACTTGATGAGGGCGCGGCCATAATCGGACCGGGATTCGGGCGAGGCGCCAAGCACGGTCGCGTCGCAGGCGAGCTCCTGATCGGCGCGGAAGGCGCGATAGGCCCAGTGCGCGATCGGATTGAACCAGTGGAGCGCGAGCATCGCCAACGCCGCGCCATTGGCGATCAGGTCGCCGCGGCGGTGATGGGCCAGCTCGTGCGCGAGCGCGAGCTGCTGTTCAGCGCCAGTGTAACGCCGCTCGAAATCCTCCGGCAGCAAGATATGGCGGTGAAAGATGCCCGCCGCGAGCGGACCGGAGACAGCCGGGCTCAGGCGCACCTTGATGCCGCCGCGCAGGAAGCCGCGATCGGCATGTTCAAGCGCGATCGCCATGAACCGATGGTGCCGCCCCAATTGCCAGGCGAGATAGGCGAGCGCGCCACCCAGCCATGCCATCAGGCCGATGGACAGCCAGTCGATCGAGATTTGCGGAGCGGCGTTCGCTGCGGCGGGGGCCGCGGGCATCCGGTTCGCGCGCAGTGCGGCGGCAGCAATCAGCCGGGCAATGTCGACATGGACAGGCATCGCCTGCACCGGAACAGCGGTCTCGGGAATGCGCGGCAAGATCATGCGCAGGGCGGGGAGGAGCCACAGAAGATAGGCGGCCTGGGCGCCGAAGCGGCGGGCGACCGGCCCGCGTAGCGCCAGCACGACCAGCATCAGCAAGGTCGAGGCGGCCAGCGCTTCGATCGCCCAGCCGATCATGATTTGAGATCCTTGAGCAGGGCTTCCAGCTCGGCAATGTCCTGCGGGGTCAGGCCTTCATTGGCGGCCAGCTGTGCGACCAGTGGCGCGGCGCGTCCCCCGAACAGCCGGTCGACCAGCTTGCGCGTTTCGCGCATCGCATAGTCGGCGCGCTGGACAGCGGGGCGGTAGAGATAGCGCCGGCCGTCCTCCTCATGCACCAAAGCGCCCTTGGTCAGCAGGCGGCCGAGCATGGTCTTGACCGTTCGCTCGCTCCATCCGCGTTCGGGGGGAATGCGTTCGGCGACTTCGGCCGCGGTGAGCGGGGAATCCGCCCACAGCACTTCCATTACCGCCTGCTCGCCCTCGCTAATTCGTTCCGCCAACGTGATTCTCCGATTACATACGTAGTCATATCTGACTACATTCGTAATCGTCAAGCGGAATCAGGTTCGGATCAGGCCTTGCAGCGGTCGGCCGAAATTCGCGGTGGGGAACAGCGCTTTGCCGGTTCGCTCGGGGTCGATCCCGAAGCTTTCCGCCGCCACGCCGGCGATCAGCGCGTCGAGACCGATCGTGGGCTTCAGGTCGCGCTGTTCGTAGAGGTTCGTCGGCGCCAGGCCCGGCCAGTCGGCCAGCACGCGGCCTCCCTTGACGGCGCCGCCGAACAGCATCGCGGCTGAGGCCGTGCCATGGTCGGTGCCGCCGGTGCCGTTGACCGCGGCGGTACGGCCGAATTCGGTCGCGACCAGCACCACCGTCTGGTCCCAGGCCGGGCCGAGATTGTCGCGCAAGGCCGCCAGCATCGTATCGAGCGCCTTCAGCTGAGCGGTCAGGCGGAATTGCTCGCCGGTATGCGTATCCCACCCGCCGGTTTCGAGCATCGCGATGCGCGGACCGTCCGGCTTCGACAGGAAGCTTGCCGCGAGGCGGCCGAGATCCTCGGGTTTCTGCCCGGGCGCCTGCCCCGCGGCCATGCCGCGCGCGCTCAGCGCCTCGCCCCACATCGCATGGAGCTGCGGGTCGGACTGGTACATGCGACCGACCCGGGCGAGTAGGTCGTCGGTCGGCTGCGGCAGGCCCGATGGCGCGAAAGAGGCCACGTCAGCGGGGCCGCGCAACGCGGGCGGTACCGTCGGCGCAAAGGCGATCGCCTCGTCCGTCGTCCTGGGCATCAGGCCGACCAGCCGGTTCAGCCAGCCGTCGCGCTGGGCGTAAGGGGTGGTGCCGCCCGTCTCGAGCACGTTCTGGCCGTCGAAATGCGACCGGTCGCGGTAGGGGGACGCGGTGGCGTGGACGAACAGGGCCTGGCCTGCGGAAAACATCCTGCCCGCCTCGGGCATGGCCGGGTTGAGCGCGAAATGGCCGTCGAGCTTGATCGCGGTCGCGGGATCGATCGCAATCTCACGGCGCAAAGCCGCATATTCGGGATCACCATAGGGCACGACGATGTTGAGCCCGTCGGCCGCGCCGCGCTGGATGATGAAGACGAAGCGGCGATCGCCCGGCACGCTGGCGAGCGCCATCTGCGGGCCGGCCAGGATCGCGCCCGCGCCGGCGGCGGCAAAGCGCAGGAACTGGCGCCGGGGGAGCAGCATCGCCCTATCTCCTCTGGAATTCGGGGCTGACGAGCAGCAGGGCAAGTGCGGTCGGGCCGCTCTCGGCCTGCGCCAGCGCGGTCGCGGTGGCAGGGCTTAGCTGGCCAGGCAGCGCCAAGGGCGCGAGTTCGCGCGCGTCGATCTGGCCGCCCGCCTGGGCTGCGAAACGCTGCGCAATCTCTACGCGGCGCATCAGCGCGTCGGGCGCGGCCCAGCTTGCGGACATGTCGTCAAACCCCGCGGGCGAACCCGGTTTCCAGACCGGCTGGCCAAGCTGGCTGAGCAGGGGTGCGGCATCCATCTTGCCCAGATCCTTGCGGCCCAGCCCGCGCAGCGCCGAGACCGTCCAGTCCCACGGGGTCTTGAACTTCGGTTGCCCGGGCGCCCAGCTTTCGGGTGCTTCGATCATCGCGCGATAGACGCGCGCGAGATGGCCGTCGCTCGACAGATAGGCCTGGCTCATTCGATCGACCAGAGCGGGCGGCGGATCGTCCGCGACGAAATGGCGGGCGAGCTTGGTCGCGACATGTTTCGCGGTAGCGGGCGACCGTGCGAGATCGCGCAGCACGGCGCGAGCCTGCGTCTCGCCGGTTTCGCCATAACTTTTGCCCATGATCGTACGCGCGCCCGGCTGATGGATGGCGGGGCGGAAGACGAACGCGCCGAGATCGACGTTGTCCCTGGCCGCCATCGGCCCGAGCCCGCCAACGCTCCAGCCGGTCAGCGCGCGGGCGAATTCGGTCACGTCATTCTGGTCGTAACCGGTGCGGACGCCGAGCGTGTGGAGCTCCATGATCTCGCGGGCGAGATTCTCGTTGAGGCCGATCTTGCGGTCGGGGCGGCGCAAATTGGCGCGCTGGCCGAAGGCGCTGTCGGGCCCGACCGAGCGGAACTGGTCGAGATAATAGAGCATCGCCGGATGCTGCTCGACCGCGACCAGCATGTCTTCGAACCGCCCCATGATGTGCGGCCGGATCGCGGTGAGCTCGAAGTGCGCGGCGTAGATGCCGACCTGCGGCTTCTCGATCGAGAGCGCGAAATGGTTGGACCAGAAGCTGGCGAGCCGCTCGGCGAAGGGGGCGGGCGTGGTGAGCGCGGCGAGCATCCGGGCGTTGACCGCGAGGCGGTAGGTATCGCGGACCTCGACATTGAGCGCCTCGCGCCGTTGCCGGCGCATGAGCTTGGCCTGGGCGTCGTCCGGCATGGGCGTCGGTGCCGCGCCGGCCTGTTTGATGAGCTCGCCGACCTCCTGGAAATAGGCCTGCGCGAGGCTGCCGGGTGGGGGCAAAGCGGCGAAGGGAGCGGGCGCGGGATCGAAGGCGCCGATCTGGTCGATCAGCCAGCGTCTGGGATCGGCCGGCGGGGCTTCGTCGGGGCGCGCGCCCAGGCCGAAGCGGTTGAGTGCGATCGCCTGCGCCTGCGGGTTGGGGAGGGACATAGCAAGCTCCGTCCTGTCCACCCTTGAACGCGCGAGGCGCGCAAATCCGTTCGTCTTATCGGGGTGGAGGCGGGCCGCCGGGCGGGCCACCCATGTCATGGGGGTGGCGCGGCCCTTGCCGGAAGGGGCCTTCCTTGAGCGCTTCGGCCATCTTCTTGCGCTGATCCAGCGGCAGCGTGGACGCGAACTGGACGATGCGATGTTCGATGTCGGTGCGGAGCATCATGTCGGACGCACGCGCCTGATCGAGCTTGGCATTGATCGCGTTGGCGTCGAACTGGGGCTGGACGAACAGGCGCCCGGCTTCGGCGCGCGCGGCGCCGCTGGCGCGCAGGCGCGGGAGCGACTGGCGGACGGTGTCGTGGATCGTCTCACGCAGCTCGCGCGCCTTGTCGGGGGGGAGGGATTCCGCGACGCGCATCCGCCAGCCGTTGCGGAAGCCCATCCCGCGGTCGTGCGTCCAATGCCAGATCGTGCCGCCGATCAGCCCGATCAGGAAGACGTTGAGGACCAGGCTGACGATCAGCAGGACGAGGGGCCAGCGCTTCACAGCGCATTCTCCTCGACCGAGTAATCCAGCGCAGGGACGTCGTCGTGGCTATACATCAGCACGTTGGCGGTGATCGGTTCGAGCGCGGCGGTGGCGGCGGAGCCCGCGAGCATGCCGCTCGCGCCCGCAAGCGCGATGCCGAGCCCGGTCCACCACAAGCGTGCGCGGCCGGTGAGGCGGCGCTTCCTGGGCGCGCCTTCGATCACCATCGCCCGCAAGGTCCGCGAGGGCTCGGCGACGCGATGCGCGAACAGCAGGGCGTCGATCGAGTCGGCTTCGGCGAGCAGGGCCGCGGCGCGCGGATCGGCGCGCGCGAAGGCCAGCGCGGCATCGCGTTCCTCATCCGGCCAGCGACTGGGCGTCGCCCCATAAGCAGCGACCAACGTCTCGAAGCGGTTCAGGTCCATCTCATGCATCGGCTTCCTCCAGCCGCGCTTTCAAGGCGCGGCGCCCCCTCGCCAGCAAGCTTTCCAAGGCGTCGACGCCGATCCCCATCAGCGCGGCCGCCTCCCGATTGGGAAGCTCCTGGTAATATGTAAGCACAATAGCCTCGCGCTGGCGCGGCGCCAGTGAGGCGAGCGCGCGGCCGACCGCATCGCTCTGCTGCTCGGCGGTGATGTGCGCGTCGGCCAATGGCTGCGGATCGGGCGCGTCCCAGGTCTCCGGCAGCGGCACCTCGCGCCGCTTGCGCAGCCGATCGGTGCATAGGTTGAAGGCGACGCGGTGCATCCAGGTGTCGAACTTGGCCGCGCCCGGACGCCAGGAGGCCGCACTCTTCCACACGCGCAGGAACAGCTCCTGCACGACATCCTCCGCCTCGGCCCGGTCGCCGAGCAGGCGATGGGCGAGCGCGGTCATGCGGGGCAACTTGCGGGCGACCAGCGCCTCCGCCGCCTGCACGTCTCCCTCGCCCACCCGTCGGACCAGGTCTCCGTCGGGATCGTCCGGAATCAATAAGGAGGCCTCCGCCCGTCATAGCATGGCACGCCGGATCACTGCTCCGCCGTATTCCCTCCCCGCATAGCCTGTCGCTCGTCCGCCGTCAGCACGCCATCATGGTTGGCGTCCATCCGCGCGAAGCGGCGGGCGAGCATGGCGTTGATCTCGCCGACGTCGAGGGCGCCGTCCTGGTTGGTGTCGAGCCGGTCGAACATGCGCGATCCGCGGCTGCCGTCCTGACCGGAGGCAGGCGGAGCGGCGCCGGCCGCGCCGGCATCGGCCCGACGGCCGCCCATCATCGTGGCGGCGCCGGCGGCGAACTCGTCCTTGCTGATCTTGCCGTCATGATTGGTGTCGAGCGCCATCAGCCGGTCGCGGGCGCGGGCGGCCCAGGCGTCGAAGGTCAGGCCGTCTGCGGGGGCGGCGGCAGCGGGAGCCGGGGGGGCGGGCGGCGTCTGGGCGACGGCCGCGGTGGCGAGGCCGAGCAGGGCGGCCGCGAGGGGAAGCTTGGGCATGATGACTCCGTTCTACGATCTCTCCAATCGCTTGAACGGAGCTTGCGGGGTTTCCCGTCGGTGGCTGGGTGGGGGTATTGGCATCCCCCGTTCGGGCTGAGCTTGTCGAAGCCCTGTCCTTCTGTTGGGAAGAAGGGCAGCCCTTCGACAGGCTCAGGGCGAACGGGTTACTCCCGCTCACGCCCAGCCCGAACGGAGATTGGGGATCCTCGCTCAGGGCGAACGGGGGGCCCCCCGCTCACTCCGAACGGGGCGGTCAGGCGATCTTGAGGCCTTCCTTGTTCATGGCGGTGGTGAGCGCCTTGTTCTGCTCGAGCGAGAGCTTGGCCTTGAGGCGGGGGAAGAGGTCCGTCTCTTCCTCGCGCATATGCTTCTCAATATCAGTACGGAACTGACGCACCTTGGCGATCCAGGCCGGCGAGTCCTTCGACATCGTTGTCAGATCGTAGAGATATTGCTTCACATAGCCGTGATCGTTGTTGAGATGATCCGCCTGCTCGGCTTCGCCCGCATCGCGGAGCGCGGGATAGACGGCGTTCTCTTCCTCCATCGCATGCTTGGCGAGCATGTGCTTGAGGTTCATCAGCAGGGTCGCGCGCTTCGTAGTGTTCTTCTCGGTCGTCGCCTCGATCGCGTCGAAGACCTTGAGGGTGAGCGCATGTTCGGCCTTCAAGGCCTCGTCCCAATCGCCCGCCATCATGGTCGGCGCCTGGACCGCGAACTTGCGCGCGACATTGGCGGCGAGGCCGACCGCGAGGCCGGCGGCGCCCGCGGCGATCAGCTTGCCGGTGCCGTTAAGCTCGGTGCGCGTGGGCTTGCGGCTGCGCGCGCGGGAGGAGCCGGTGGAGCTTTCCTTTTCGAACCGGCCATTTTCGTCGCGCGCCTCGGCGCGGGCGTTGGCCGAACGTTTGGCGCTGGTGGAAGAGCGGGAACGGGTCGCAGTCGTGGCCATCGGGTTTACTCCTTCACAGGGCCCCTGTCGCATAGGGCCGGGTCGGAGGGTTCAACGCCCGAACGAGCGAAAGTTCTCATTTTCCTCGCAATTCATCGAGCCACAGGCCCGCCGTACCGTCCGAAGGCGCGCGCCAGTCGCCGCGGGGGGAGAGGCTGGCGGCGGCGGAGACCTTGGGGCCGTTGGGGATGGCGGAGCGCTTGAACTGGCTGATCTGGAAGAAGCGGTAGAGGAAGACCTCGAGCCACCTTTTGATCGTGTCGAGATCATAGGCGTTGCGGCCCTCGACCGGGAAATCGATCGGCCATTCGCCCGCCGCCGCATCCTTCCAGGCATGCCAGGCGAGGAAGGCGATCTTCGACGGGGCGAGGCCGTGGCGGACGGTGTAGTGGAGGAAGAAATCGTGCAGCTCGTAAGGGCCGATCTTGTCCTGCGTGCTCTGGATCGCGCCGGAGGCGTCGGCGGGGACCAGCTCGGGCGAGATCTCCGTGCCGAGGATATCGGTGAGGATGCGGTTGGTCTCGCCGTTGAACTGGCCGGTCTTGACCGCCCAGCGGATGAGATACTGGATCAACGTCTTGGGGACGCCGGCATTGACCGCATAATGGCTCATCTGGTCGCCGACGCCGTAGGTGCACCAGCCGAGCGCGAGCTCCGACAGGTCGCCGGTACCGACGACGAAGCCGTCATGCTGGTTGGCGAGGCGGAAGAGGTAATCGGTGCGCAGGCCTGCCTGCACATTCTCAAACGTCACGTCATAGACCTGCTCGCCCTTGGCAAAGGGGTGGTCCATGTCCTTGAGCATCTGGGTGGCGGCGGGGCGGATGTCGATCTCCGCGCCCTGGATGCCGAGCGCGTTCATCAGCGCCCAGGCATTGCCCTTGGTCGTCTCGCCGGTGGCGAAGCCGGGCATGGTGTAGCCCAGGATCGCCGAGTGGGGGAGGCCGACCCGCTCGCACGCCTTGGCCGCGACGATCAGCGCATGGGTGGAATCGAGCCCGCCCGAAATGCCGATGATCAGATGCCTGGCGTGGGTCGCCTGGATGCGCTTGGCGAGCCCCTCCACCTGGATGTTGAAGGCCTCGTAGCAATCCTCGTCCAGCACGGCCGGGTTGGCGGGCACGAACGGGAAGCGCGCGACGGCACGCTTGAGGCCGATGTCGGCGAAGCTGGGATCAAAATCGAACTTGATGGTGCGGAAGCGCGTCTCCGGGTGGCCGAAGGCGCGCGCGCTATCGTTGAAGGTGCCGAAGCGCATGCGCTGCTGCCGGATGCGGGCGACGTCGATATCGGCGTAGATCAGCTCGGGCTCGTGATCGAAGCGGCTCGATTTCGCGAGCTGATAGCCGAGCTCGTGGATCATGGCCTGGCCATCCCAGGCGAGATCGGTGGTGCTCTCGCCCGGGCCCGAGGCCGAATAGACATAGGCCGCGGTGGCGCGCGCGGATTGCGAGGCGCCGTAGAGATCGCGTTCGCGTTCCTTGCCGACGACGATGTTGGAGGCGGACAGGTTGGTGAGGATCAGGGCGCCCGCGAGCGCACCCCAGGAGGAGGGCGGGATCGGCGCCCAATAATCCTCGCAAATCTCGACATGGAAGATGAAGTCGGGAAGGTCATTCGCGGCGAAGATCAGGTCCGGCCCGAACGGCACCTCCTCGCCACCCAATGCGATGCTCAGCCCTTTCAGGCCGATGCCGGGCGCGAACCAGCGCTTCTCATAATATTCGCGGTAATTGGGGAGGTAGGATTTGGGCACCACGCCCAGCACCCGGCCGCGCGCGATGACCACCGCGCAATTATAGAGCCGCCCGCTCCGCCGCAGCGCCGCGCCGACCAGCAGGACTGGCTTCAGCTTCGCGCTGGCCGCGACCAGCCCGGCCAGTTCCGTCTCGACCCGATCGAGCAGAGCCTCCTGCAGGTGCAGATCGTCGATCGCGTAGGAGGTGAGGCAGAGTTCGGGATAGACGACCAGATCGGCGCCCGTGGCATCGGCCTGGCGCGCCAGATCCAGGATCGACGCCGCATTGGCCGCGACATCCCCCGCGCTCGCCGCCGGCGTGGCCGCTGCGACGCGGACCAGCCCATGCGCGTGGATAGAAAAAAACTTGTCGGTCATGCGGTGCGGTACCCCAGCGCCTGACGTGGCAGCGATGCAACAACGCAGCTAGAAAGGAGAGGGGGCCGGGTCAATGCGGGGCCGGAGGCCTTTCGAGGGGGCGAAAAACGAAAAAACACCAGATTCGAACTTAATGATTTGCCGTGCGGAGGTAGGTGGCAGGGCAGTTTTCATGTGGAACATAGCAGGAACATTGCGGTGTTGTCAAGTAGAGACAGCGTGGCGCCGCGATCTCTGCCATGCTAGCTGTCACGACCAATCTATGATGGAAGCCGCCGACGCTGGCGCTCGGGTGAGAAGAAGCGCGTGTCCGCTTACTCGGGTTTTTCCGTCGCGTGGCGCCGAGCGATTTCATCCCTCACAGCGGCCCTGACGAACTCGGTGCGATCCTCGCCGTCACGAAGCACAGCCGCGATACTCGCGAAGGTTCCGGCCTCGAAGCGCGCCTGCATCTCCTCAGTCCAGCGCTTTCGTCTGCCCACGCCTACCTCCTCCTCCGCATACACGCGTCAAATCGGGTTCATCATTTTATCTTCTTGGCGATGTAATTTGCTCTAGCCCTGATGCCTTTCTCCTGTGCGTCCTTGAGTCGCTTTTGCACTTCCGCAAGGTACCTCCGACCGCGGGCGCTCCTGGCTGCTTCGTCGATCAACGAAATCGCAAGAGCCCCGTCATCCGTGAGACGGCCAAACGTCTCCGGATCAAGATGACGATCGACGAACGTATCCACGACAGTTTCTCTCAGTCGGGAACAGATGTCCCAGCTGAACCAGCCACGCCAATCGAGTCGCCGGATCACAAGACGCGCCGCGTCGGGTGGTAACCTGTTTTGCGCAAACGCACGATAGACCGTGGTGTAGGCTATGCGGATGAGTTCCGCCTGGGATTGTGATCGTTGGCCGAGCGCGCGGGAGATAAGGAATGCCGAGAGGAAATCCTCATCAGGCTGATCGACGCTCTTGCTCGCCGCCCGCACCGCGATCAACCAAGGATCCTCACCATGTTCGTTCAGCACATCGTCGGGATCGCTCATCCGAGCCAACCTAATCAGGGTTGCACGATCGCCGATATGCCGGGAGGCGAGTACGCCAGCAGTAATTTCGGACCTGTCCGCCAATGCTCTCAACCACGCGTCGAGTGCCGGCCGGCCGATTGCTGCCGCAAGCGTAGCAGCCAACGGCTCGGGTTTTATCCTGGAGACTATCAACGGTGCGGCGGCTACCACTCCAGCCTCTATTAGCGCGGGCGCCACCCGTTCCGCCTGATCCGCGTCGATGTACTCGAGAAGATTTATGCTCGCTGTTTCCAGCAGCCAGAACTCTTTGCGAGACAGGACGTCGGGACGACGTTTCGCAACGCGGCCCGCGAATTGCTGGGCGGACGCGAGACCCTTCACAAGTTCATCCGTTGATATGACCGACAGAGCGTCGCTTGCTCCTTCACCCATCACTCCGCCCGCGTCCAGGGCGTCGAAGAAACGATTAGGTGATCGACGCCACAACGCCATTGCGAGCCGATCGGCGGAGATGACCGAATCGCCGTGGCCGCCGGGCTGCTCAACGGAATCGACAAGGAAGTCGAACACTGCGTCGTCAAGATCCTCGGCCTCCTCGACCGCCCGGCGCGCTACAAGCGTCCTCACCGAACGTGCCTGGCGCGAACCGAATGCGTCGAGACTCGCGAGGGCTGAAACAGCAGATGAAAGATCCGGACGGTCGCTTGTGAACAGCGACGAGTACATCCTGCAAAGGGGAAGCATCGCCTGACGACCGCCCTCCACGTCTCCACCAGTCTTGCGAAGGAACTCCCGTACTTGGGTCGGCTCGCCTCCCTCGAGATCCATCAATAGCGGCTCTAGCGCACTCTCCGACAAAACGTCGGACGGAACTATGGAATCCGGAAACCTCGAGCGCATCTGGCGGTCCATCGAAGGCGTGAGCTGAACATCGAGCCGGGCGCCCTTCTTCGAACGGTCCATTCCCGCGAGGGTACAGAACCCAAAGGTTCGTCGGAGCCGAGGCCACTGCTGCATCCATATCTCCGTCAGCAGGCGTTCGTCCTCCTCAGCGTCGTCGGCCTCTACGACGATCATCTTCTCCGGCGCAGCATACAGTGCATTGACGATTTCACGCTCGCGTTGGGTCAACGACACACGGCGCCCCAGGACATTTTCGAGGGGAATTGTCGTTGGGGATAAATATTCCGTCTTCGTAAAGGCCGTATCGGGCCGTCGGAAGGATGCAAGCAGCCCCCTCGCTGACCTCAGGGCCGCCAAGTCCGCGTTCTCGATGATAAGGGAATGCGTCCAGACACATCCCGGGCGCGGCATCTCCGGCGCAGCCCACGTGCGAGCGAGGACATACTTTCCCGCACCTTCGAGAGGATAACCGGTGAGATAGCCGGAGAGCGCCGGCTTCACGCCCGCTCCGGAGAGATCGCTCATGACGATCATCGTTCGCGCGTCCGCGTTACTCAGCGAGAAGGAACTCGCGATCAGGCGGTGGCCGTCATTGTAACCATGTAGAGCTTGATGGATCGTCGGCGTCATCAGCCGATCAGCCATTCCAATGGCAGAGTTATATCGGTACTCTCGGTCTTTCCATCCACTACCTTGATGCGATCCGATGGTCGATCCAGATCGCGTAGGGCAGCAGTGACCTCAAGCTGCTCGCCCTTTTCCTGATCCTCGTACACGCCACCCTGCGCGCTCACCCCCCAGACGCGCCACCTCCACGGATCCCGCCCGTTACGCAGATATTGGTCCAGGAGGGGCAGTTTGGTGGAAAGGATCTCTTCGGGGTCGAGGCCGTCCCCCGCGACCTCGTCCCATGCGGATATGAGCACCGCCAGCTTACGCGGCCCGACAAAGAGATCGCCGGTCATGAGGAACTGGAGAAGCTCGACGACCTGCACCTGGGTGGGCGCCAGATGGGGGCTCCAATCAACAACATCGGCTTCAGCCGGATTGATCCCAGCGCCCTTTGCTATGGCCGTCTGTTCGACGATCCATGCCGGAAACTTGATCGTATCCCCGTTAACGATAAGCACAATGGCCTTCGCCTCCAAGGTTCTGACCATCGCTTGGTCGACTTCACGTTTCTCCCACATGCCGCTGAAGTCTTCTCCGGGTATGTCGGGAAAAGACACTTCTACCGAACGGCCCAGAGGAGTCTTCAAACGCATCGACACGACCTTCATGCCGCTCGTCTGTGTGCGTTGCTGCTTTTTCCCGGCGCGCCACCGTTTAGCGAGCCCGCTGACATGCTCGTAATTACCCTCACTTAGCCCGTCGAATTTCAAAGCCGTCACCGATCCGGCCTCGCGCACCATGTGCCAGATGGCCGCGAGGAGGGTCGTTTTGCCTGATTCGGGCAGGCCGATGATCGATACGTCGGGATCGGTGGTCATTCAGCGATATCCTCGTTCGCATCCAGAAGATCTATCATCCGACTGCTTTCCGTTTTGGGGCGCTGAACGCTCCGCGGTGCCGGAGCGGCCGCGAGCCAATAGCTGAGAAGCTGGTCCACTCCTTCCCCGCGCTTCACGTGGGTCGAATCCCTGGGCGACGCGGCGACGACGAAGCTGCCCACCTCACCGAGGTAACCACCATGAGTGGACTTGATCGCTTCGACCAAGTCGCCGAACTCGCGGTGGGCTCGATCCGCGTTTGCCGAGGCCAGCACTGAATCCTCTTTGGTTAGCACAATAGCCAAACGACATCCCAATCTCAGGGCTCGTGACTCAATTAGCGCATCGACGATCTGAGGCGTCGCAGCCTTGGCCTCGTGCCGATGCTCCGACGACACCAGGTGCTCGCCGTTCACGAGCAGCGTGACTACGTCGGCTCGCCTGATCTCGAAGAAATCGCCGGCACGTGTAAGATCGTCCGCGGCCGCGAGGTAATCCTCGCCAGACCGATCGCCGATGAAAACGGACATGACCTCACCTCCATTCGGCCGAAGGTCGAGGTGGAGGAACGTGGCGTCCGCCCCCGCTATCGTCCGCTCTGTGTGCGGTGCATCTCTGCGGGATGCCGCACGTGCATTGTGGCAGATCTTCTCGAAGCCAATCAGTGTGGACGAACCCGCAAAACTGACACCGCCGACGGGGCCGCCCTGCAGAAGGTCGTAGACGCCCGCCACCAAGCTCGTCTTGCCAGAGTTGTTGGGTCCGATGATGCCTATCGTACGTGAGGTACGGCGGCACTGGAGAGCAGATGCGTCCTCCCGGTCAAGCGCATCACCAAGCGACAGGTTGAGTACCGTCGGTGGCGCGGGAGACAATACGTCCTCTCCCACCTCACTAATGTCATCAACGCTCAGGCGCGTTGCATGCGGACACTCGTCGAGAGAATACCCCTCCACGCACTTGCCATCGACAGCGACCTTGCACTCCTCGTTCGAGCACCCCGTCGGTTGAGAAGCCATCGCCTCACGCATCCAAGTTCAGGAAGACGTGCTCGCGGTAGAACAGCTCGGCGAGCTTCACTGCGGGCAGCTGCAGATCCGCGGGCAAGCCTGTCAGGCCCGACCAAGCCGTCTGCCATGCATCGGTCGATCCGAGTTCAGCCCGTTGCTCAAGGGCGAAGTGGATCGGCGTCGTCACCGGGGAGACCAGAGTCGAGTTCGACACCTCCTTCGCCCAATCTGCGCCGGTCGCGTTAACGGCGTCCTCCAGTTTCAGCTTCGTATTTCCGACGCCCGCCCGAAGCAGCATCGCGCGGATAGAGCCAGGTCCCGGGGAAACCGCAGTCATCTCTGCGAGTTCAAGCGCGAGGGAAAAAGGCCGCAGCGCATCGTCGATCTTAGCGAAGGGTTTATCGCTGACGTGGCTGTATCCGCCCGTCAACCACCACAGCATCTGAAGCTCTTCCTCGTCCAGTTCTTGCCGATCAAGCAGTACCTTCACGACTCGATTCTGACCCGCAACGACACGTTCGATAGCGGCGGCGGTGGCATGGCGGAGCCGGTCGAACTCCGCTTGGATCTGCTCGGCCTCCATGGTTTCGAGGATTTCGGCGTCGAATTTATAATCAACCTTCGGTGCGGCGAGTTCAATCTCCCCGAAATCCTGACGCAAGTGTTTGCGCTCAGCGAGTTTCACGAGAGCGGCCTCGGCAAGGCCAGCGAGGTCCATTGGCAGCTCCGGCCTGCGAGTGCTGGCCATCGAGGCTGTCGTCACGACGAGAGCCGCGTCTGGCATGACCGGTACCAGGCGAGCAAGGGCAGCCGCGGCGAGCACCTGCAGTTCCCGCGCAGAATGAGTCGGATCAAATGTGGAGTCACCGCCAGAGATTGTCTGAACCATCGAAGAATAGATGTCCGTCAGGTTCTCGCTCTTCCGTCCCGACGCTGGCACAGGCGTCGGGAAAGCGAGCCGCGTCAGCACCTCAACGGTCTCGTGATCCGCGCTCGCGGCCACGTCGACTACCCCCTTCCAGCGCAGATCACGTCGCGCGGCCTCGTCCATGAACGCCTCGGCATACCAGCGGGCGAAGTCAGTGGTCATCTGCGGTAGCTTGGCCATGATCAGTTCTCCAGCTTGGCGACCGCGGCCGCGACGTCATTGATCAGCTTGCGCTCGCCGGCCCGAATGAGTGCTCGCCCGTACCGCTCTGGCTCAGGAAGCTGCATGTCACCATCTTCCAACAGACCTAGCCCCTGCGCGATCGTACGCCGCTGACCACTCGTCAGCCGCCAGAATCGATAGAGGAGGTCTCGCGTGTCAGCTTCACCCATGGCAGCCTCCGCATCCGGCACCGCAACCGCTTTGCCTACCTCGCCATCTACAGCTCCACCAATCTGGGGATCAGCACCCGAGTCACCAATAACAGGAAGATCAGCCTCCACCGGAACAGGGATGTTTGCGCGGAAAACCGGCTCGCCGTTATTATTCGTGATGGCCACGAAGGTCTCAGGTGCGTCCTGCAGACGCCGCTGATGCAGCTCGACCTTGATGTGCCGCGCAGGACCCTCCCCGTCGACCTTGAGATCGATTAGGTTGTATCCGGGCTGATAGGGTTGCTCTCCCCGAGACGGATTGACTGCGCCCGCGCCGATGCGGACGTATGTGTCCGCCATCACCGCCCGTTGTTTGTGCTTGTGGCCGAAGAGATGGAAAGCTGCGCGATTTGTAAGCGCATCGTCCACTTCCTCGCCATCTGACAGCCAGTCGAGCGGATGGTGGACCAGGACGAGGTTCGCCGTATTGGGTACAGGATCAAGGACGGTCTGCCTGGGGCTCAGATAGAGACTGCCCGGCACGTCATCCTCTCCCCCCTTGCCGGACAACAGGGTGGATGTGAGGCCAAAGATGCGCAGCGTCACGCCGCCATTTAGATCAACGTCCTGATGCCAGAAGGGCTTTTCTGGCCAGATGTTGCAACCGAGCGGCGCTGCGAAGATGTTGTACTCAGCATGGGGTTTTAGAAGCGACTGACCGCTGTCGTCATGTTCAAGCTGCTGGCTCAACCGCCATTCGCGCTGCTGTTTCGGCGCGGACGCTATCATATGCTGCGCCGACTGCGTAGGTACGCTCTGTCTCACGATCGCACGGTCCACGTCGTGATTGCCCGGCACGACGAAGATGCGCTCCATGGGGCATCCGGAGATCTGTGCCAATTGAAGGATCCATTTCCAGGCGGTCTCGTATTCTTCTTTGGCGCCCTTGAACGCCACGTCGCCACCAATAAGGATGGCGCCCACGTCACCAAGCAGTTCGACCTGCTTTATGAGGTCCCTCATCATTCTTGTCCGGATTGCGAAATCCGGATCCTGCATGGGATCTAGGCATTGCGGCGACTTAAAGTGGATGTCGGAAATGTGCAGTATCAGCATCGACGCGACGGATCCCCCCTTGCCCAGCTGCGGCTGAGGCGAGGAGAAGAGATATCTCATATGCGAAAAACTTCAAGGCACTACTCGGAGTGCTCCATGGTCGGACATGCCCAGGTTCCATGAAGATGAGGCCGTAATCGTGCTCTTTGATCATCTTCAAGCTGGGTCGCGCGCCGCCCGCTTCGTTCACAGCGAAGTTCTCTGTCTCTCAGCATGTCGCGAAAGCGCCCGGCCTCTTCGCGGGAATCATCGTGAGCCAGGTTCGCCTCCTCGGGATGGCCGGATCGGAACAGGGCGCGCGCGCCGGGCATTCTGGCAGGCCCGAACATTCGAACGCTGGCCCGAAACCCGATGCCGATACGTAATGTGACCAGCACGCACCCTATTTTGGCGGGCAGGAGGTGATGCAGCGCGCTCGTCCACCTTTGCCGTGGCGGCTGCCAAAGGCCACATGGCTTACCATCCTGCGCCGCGCCTGGCGCGAGCAGGGGGAAGACAATATCGGCATGCTGGCGGCGGGCATATCCTTCTTCGGGTTCCTGGCGCTGGTGCCGATGCTCGGCGCGCTGGTGCTGAGCTACGGGCTGATCGCCAGCCCGGAAACGGTGGTTCGCAACATGCGGCGTCTGGCCGATGCGATGCCGGTGGGCGCGGCCAAGCTGGTCGGCGAGCAGCTGACCAGTGCGGTGAGCGTTTCCACCGGCAAGAAAGGGGCGGGGCTGCTGATCGCGCTCGCGGTCGCCTTGTTCGGCGCGCGCAGCGCGGCGGGCGGCGTGATCGACGCGCTCAACATCGCCTATGAACAGCCGGATACGCGCGGGTTCGTGCGCCGCACGATCCTGGCGACGGCGATCACCGCGGCATCGATCCTGTTTGCGATATCGGCGGCGATCGCGGCGGCGGCGATCGGCCATGTGCGCGACATCGCCTTCCTGCCCTCAGGGATCGCGACCTTCGCGGCGCAGTGCCTGACCCAGATCTTCCTGGGCGCAATCGGGGCGGCGGTGGCGGCAACGCTCTACCGGTTCGGGCCGGAGCACCGGCACGGGTGGCAATGGCTGACGCCCGGATCCTTGTTCAGCGCGCTCGGCTGGGTGCTGCTGACGCTGGGGTTCAAGGCCTATGCGGCCAATTTCGGGCGGTTCGACGTAACCTATGGGTCGCTCAGCACGGTGGTCGTCATGCTGACCTGGCTCTATCTTTCGAACTACGTCTTCCTGTTCGGCGCGGAGCTGAATTCGGAGCTGGAGAAGATATAAGGCTGGGCGCGGTCCCGTTTTTGGGACGTCCGGCTTGGATTGGAGGGTGGGCGCTCGCCTTCGGCTCGCTTGCCCTCACCCCAGCCCTCTCCCCGGCGGGGAGAGGGAGTGTGCTAGCCCTCCTTGTGGCCGAAGCCTTCGTGGGTTTCGGCGTGCTCCGCGCGGGGGCGGTCGATGGCGGCGCGGATGCGGTCGGCCAGTTCCTCGCGGCGATAGGGCTTGCCGATCACGTCGAGGCGGGAGCCGCGCGGGATGTCGGCGACGAGATCGTCATTATAGCCGGTGGTGAGCAGGATCGGCACGTCGGGCCGGCGCGCGTGGAACGCCTCGCTCAGTTCGAGGCCGCTCATGCCGCCGGGCATGACGATGTCGCTGAACAGCAGGTCGACATGGTTGTCGCCCAACAGCTCCAGCGCTTGCTCGCCGCTGGTGGCGACGATCAATTTGTAGCCGAGCGCGGACAATTGCTCGACCGCGAGCGCGCGGACATCGTCGCTGTCCTCCACCACCAGGAGGGTTTCGGTGCCGCCCTTGCCGTGGGGGGTGGGACGCGCGATCGGCAGGTCCGCGGCGGGGACATCGTCGCCGGCCATAGCCACCGGGAAGAGCATGCGGATGGTGGTGCCCTTGTCGGGCGCGGAGTCGATCTCGAGGCGCCCGCGCGATTGCTGGACGAAGCCGTGGACCATGGCGAGGCCGAGGCCGGTGCCGCGCTCCTTGCCCTTGGTGGTGAAGAAGGGCTCGGTCGCGCGCTGGCGCACCTCCTCGCTCATGCCCGCGCCCTCGTCGCTGACGCTGAGCACGACATAGTCGCCCTCGGGCAGGTGATGCGCGGCGGCATTGCCGTTCAGTTTCCACAGCTCGGTCGCGATGGTGACCTTGCCGCCCTTGGGCATGGCGTCGCGCGCGTTGAGAAGCGTATTGAGGACCGCCATTTCGAGATGTGTCGGGTCGATCGCGACCGGGGGCAGGCGCCGTTCGAGCGCGGTGACGAGGCGGACCTGCGCGCCGACCGTGTTTTCCAGAAGCTCGCCGAATTCGTGGACGAGATCGTTCAGATTGACGACGCGCGGCTCCAGCCGGGTCTTGCGCGCGAAGGCGAGGAGCTGACGGGTGAGGCGCGCGCCGCGCTCGGCCGCGTTGGCGGCGTTGGCGAGCAGGCGGCGCTGGCGGTCGCTCAATTCGTCGCCCAGCACGATATCGATATTGCCGGCGACGACCTGGAGCAGATTGTTGAAATCATGCGCGAGACCGGCGGTGAGCTGGCCGATCGCCTCCATCTTCTGCGCCTGGCGGAAGGCCTGTTCGGACGAGCGGCGGCGGGTGACGTCGAGCTGGCTGGCGAAGAAATAGAGGAGCTCGCCCGCGTCGTTATAGACGGGCGCGATGAAGACGGCGTTCCAGAAAGGCGAGCCGTCGCGGCGGTAGTTGAGGATTTCGAGGCTGACGGCTTCCTCATTCTCTACCGCCTCGCGCAGCTGCCGCACGGTATCGCGATCGGTGTCCGCCCCTTGCAGGAAGCGGCAGTTGCGGCCGACGACCTCCGCCTCCTCATAGCCGGTGAGATCGAGGAAGGCGCGGTTGACGAAGACGACCGGATTGTCGGGCTGCCGCGGATCGGTGAGGATCATCGGCATGCGCGTCATCTGCAGCGCGGCGAAGAAGACGCTGCCGCGCTGATCCAGGCCTGGATCGGCGACGGTGGAGCTCTTCCAGTGCAGATGCGGCTTGTTGCCGGTGGGGCTGTAGGACGAGCTGTCCGGAAGATCGCCGGCCGGAACGCCGGTCGCTTCGTCAGGATCGGGCACGGCCCGGTCGTGGTCTTCGGTCGTCAAAGAGGGATCACCTGAGAGAATGGAGACGGTAAAACCAAAATGGGGCGATATGGTTTCGCCCTTTTAACGACATGGCGATCTTGAGGCAGGGCGCGCGGCGCAGCGATCAGGCAGGATCGAGGCGGCCGGGCGGGTCGCGCGGGACTTGCCGCCTCAGCGCGCCGGCACGCGGCGCTTGCGGAAGGCGCCGACCATCTCGAACAGCTTTTCCATCGAGATCGGCTTGTCGAGGAAGTCGGTCGCGCCGGCGTTGCGGCAGAGCGACCGGACGCCGTCGCTCGGGTCGGCGGTGACGACGATGATCGGGACGCTCTTCTGGCGGGCGCCCCCGGCGCGCAGCTGCCGGATCGCGGTGAGGCCGTTCATGTCGGGCATGCGCAGGTCCATGAAGATCAGGTCGTAATCGCGCTCGTCGATCATCTTGAGGCCGGTGCGCGCGTCGCCCGCCTCGTCGACCGCGATATTCTCGATCTCAAGCATGTCGCGCAGCAGCGCCCGGTTGGTCGCATCATCGTCGATATAAATAATCTTCACGCCGTCCCCACTCCAACTCGCCCCGCGCACGGGACCAGGCAGCCTCTATCGGTCCCAGTCTTTACGATTGGTGAAGCGCGCGAAATCGCCAAGTCAAAAAGCCGCAAACTAACCCATGTTTATCTGGCCCGATATTCGTGACGCATGTGTAGCGAAAGTATTTGTTCATAGTCGCCGGCTAGGACTTCGGGCCTTATCTTGTACGGGGTGGGTAATGGTTGCGGAAACGGTGGGGAACGGCGGGGACAAGCGCAAGCTTTCGGGTTGGCGCAGGAATTGGGCCGAGCTTTGCCTGCTGGCGTTCGTCGTCCTGACGGGTGCGGCAATCCTGTTCCAGCGCCAGGTGTTCGGCAACGATATCGTCGCCAAGGCGGGCGGGGACCTGTCGGGCTTCGTTTTCAGCTCTTATTCCGACCAGGTGATGGGCGGCAAATCAGTCATCACCTCCGCGGAGCCGCTGCGCTGGACGTGCTCGCTTCGGGAGGGATCGTCGATTCATTTCTGCGGCTATGAAGTCGGCCTCGACGGATTCGGCGCGACGCGCGGCAAGGACCTTTCCAACTTCGACGCGATCCAGATCGTGGTGGACTATAAGGGGCCGCCGACGACGGTGCGCTTCCATCTCAAGAATGAGGATCCGCGCTACAGCAAGCATGGCGATCACAGCACCGCCAAGATCAACATGGCCGAATTCTCGGTCGTGACCGGCCGCAATATCGTTACCGTCTATCCAAAGGATTACACCGTCGCGGGCTGGTGGCTGAGCCAGCATCCGGTAGCGCCCGAACTGTCGCGGGTGCAGCTCGACAACATCGTGTCGATGGAGTTCATGAGCGGCACCTTCGCGCAGCCCGCCGACTATCATTTCGCGATCGAGAGCATCCGCGTGGTGCGGCCGCTGATCCCGCAGGCGCAACTCTATCTGGGCATCCTTGTCCTGCTCTGCCTGGCGCTGTCCCTCTATGGCGCGCATCGCTATCGCCGCATCCGCGAGGAGGCGCGCGAGCGCGACGCGCTTGAGGCGCAGGCGCGCGACGCGCTGGAGCAGGCCGCCAACGCCGCCCACAGGGCCAATCAGGCCAAGTCGGATTTCCTCACCAATATGAGCCACGAGCTGCGCACGCCGCTCAATGCGGTGCTGGGCTATGCGCAGCTGCTGCAGACGAAGAAGCTGGAGGAGGAGAAAAAACTGAACGCCGCGCGCGTGATCCAGCGCAGCGGCAACCATCTGCTCTCCCTGATCACCGACATCCTCGATCTGTCGAAGGTCGAGGCGGGCCGGATGGAGCTGCGTCCCGCGCCGTGCGACCTGCGCGCGCTGGTGAGCGAGGTGCACGAAATGGTGCGCGTCCCCGCCGAGCAGAAGGCGCTGACGCTGACCTGCACTATCCCCGACGAAGTGCCGGAGGCGATCGAGGTGGACCAGAAAAGGCTGCGCCAGGTCTTGCTCAACCTGGCCGGCAACGCGGTGAAGTTCACGTCCGACGGGCGCGTCGCGATCCTGGTGTCGCTGCTGGAGGCGGGCAAGGACAGCGCGCTGTTGCGCTTCGAGGTGCAGGATAGCGGCCCCGGTCTGTCGGCCGAGGAGATGGAGCGCGTCTTCAGCCCGTTCGAGCAGGCCGGGTCGGTCGAGCGGCGCGACGGCGGCACCGGGCTCGGCCTGCCGATCAGCCGCCAACTGGTGCGCCTGATGGGGGGCGACATCCATCTGCACAGCCGCGTCGGCCAGGGCAGCAGCTTCTGGTTCGAAATCCGCGTGCCGGTGGTGGCGATTGGCGACCTGGAAGAGGCGATCGATGTGTCGCGCGTGACGGGCTATGCCGGCGCACGGCGCAGCGTGCTGGTGGTCGACGATGTCGAGGAGAATCGCAATTTGCTCTCGGCGATGCTCGGCCAGCTCGGCTTCGAATGCCGCGAGGCGGGCAACGGGCTGGAAGCGCTGCAGAGCGCGCAGCATAGCAGACCCGATCTGATCCTGATGGACCTCAAGATGCCGGGCATGGACGGTTTCGAGGCCACCCGCACGCTCCGCCTGATCGAACCCTTGAAGCAGGTGCCGGTGATCGTGGTCTCCGCCAACATCGCCGAGGATGCGATCGCCAATTGCCTGGCGGCGGGCGCCAACGGCTTCGTGAGCAAGCCGGTGGAGCAGGCCGAGCTGCTGCGCGCGATCACGCGTGTGCTGGGGGTCGAATGGGTCACGGATGGCGCGACGGGCGAGGGTGCCCGGGGAGATCCATCGCTCGCGGCGGCTTAAGCCGCGCTAGCCCTGGCGCGCGTCACTGCGCGCACACCTCCTCGCCGACCGACGACAGGCGTGTGTTGCCGTAGGTGGGGTTGGTCTGGATCAGGATGCCGCCGGGCGCGCAGCGCCTGAGCTGGAAGCGGACCTTGCGCGCCTGGAAATCGAGCGAGACCTTGCGGAATTGTTCGAGCACATCGGTGCCGAGGAACAAGGCCGGCTCATCGGCGATGCCGAAGACGTGGAAGGGCGCGAGATCGGCAAAGGCGACGGGCAGGTTGCGCAGGATGATCCCGCCGATGCGAAGCTCCGGTATAATGGCGACGTCCAGATCGATCTCCTTGCCGGTGACACCGATGCCCTTCACCGTCTCGATCTTCTGACGGCGGCGGATGAGCTTTTCGCGGAGCGCGGGGTTGCCGATCGTCATCTCGGAGCCGGTGTCGATCACCGCGTCGAGCGGGAGGCCGTTAGCGCTGACATGGGTGAGGATGAGCTGGCCCCGGCTGCGCCGCGCGACGATCACGATCTCGCCGGGAAGCGATTTGACAGGCTTGGTCGCGTCCTCGACCTTGATCAGGCGCTTCTCGAAATCCATCATGATGCGGCGGCGCACGAGCGCGTCGATGCCGATCATGCCCTGGCCGCCGACATCGCCTTCGTCCAGCGCGGGGAGAAGCAGGTCCTGCACACTGGTGGGGCCGAGATCGAGCCGGTCGATCTTCACGCGATCGACGATGCTGCGCTCGGTCATGCCGTTCAGGATGACAGGGGTGGCGAGAGGAAGCTGCAGCTCGCGCACGATGCGCAGGCCGACGACCGACGTGTCCGCGCCGCTGTCGACCAGGAAGTGATAGGGGCCGTGGCCGTTGATGTGGACGTCGACGCTGAGGCGGGTCTGCACCTGCCGCGCCTTCACATCGTCCCCGCCGATCGCGAGCTTGTCGTCGATGATGGCGGGGGGCAGCGAGGGCATGTTGGAGGGGACCGGTGGGGCGGGACGCGGCTTGGCGATGTGAGGCGCCTGCGCGGCCGTCGCGGCGGGACCCGCCAGAGCCAAGGCGAGCGAGAGGATCAGAGGGTGGCGGCGAGCAAACATGGCGTGTCCCGTCCTGCGCGCCGGCGATGCTACACCCGACGGAGGCCGCGGGCACTGTCAATCTGTTGCGGCGATATTGGTGCGGTCTTTCCGATCCCGGATGGGCCAAATTAGTATAGTGTCCCCGAATTGATGTAGTGTCCCCGAATTGATGGCGTTGACGGTGGCTCGGTGCGCACGCCTCACTTCGCGGGCTTGGGCGCTCCGTCGCTGAGGGCGAACGGCAATATGCGGCCCACCGGGGCGAGCGCGGCGAGAAGGCGCGGGTTGGCGCGAAGCGCATCCAGGCTCGCCCGGCGCTTGCGCCCGTTGGCGGTCGGGATGACGGGCGTATTGTCGGGCTGCATCAAGCCGATCGCCTCGGTCCGCTCCTCCGGATCGGCAAAGGCCTTCAGCAGGGCCGCCTCGGCCTCGGCCGGTTTGTCCATGCACAAGGCAAGTTCGGCGCGCTGGGTGACGTGCCCGACCTGTGCGGCCACGGACGCGGAGACCGCCGCCTCCTTGTCACGGCCGAGCGCGTGCAGGGCGCAGGCGCGCGTCTGGTGCATGCCGCCGATGGCGTCGACGTTGACCTCGCCCGGCCACCGGTGGCTGTCCGCGATCGCCGCGTCTATCCTGGCCAAGGCCTCGGCGGGCCGGTCGGCGTAGAGCAACGCGTTCGCCTCGTTGGCATAGATATTGAGCGCGTTCGCGGAAGAGCCGATCGGCCAGGCCTGCGACGCATGCTTATAGACACCGAGCGCGTCGTCGGTGCGGCCGAGAGTCATGAGTGCGTTGACGAGCTTTGGGGCGATGAACAGGAGCGGCCAGTCGCGCTGGGGGTCGAGCGGCTTGTCAAACCGAGGCAGGAATTCCGCGATGAGCGTGTCGAGGTCGCCCGCGCTTTGCAGCGCGGACGCATAATCCACGCCGCGCTCAAGCTCGCCATTAGCGAGCCAGCGCTTGCGGGCCTCCGCCATGTACAGGCTCCATCGGCCGGAGAGGTTGGGCCCCCCTTCTTTCTCCAGGTCCGGCCAGATCGCGCTATAGCTACGGTCCGCGAGCAACTGGTAGCTGGCGCCGGGCTGAAGAAGGCTCGGCAGGAGCAACCGCGCACGCGCGACATCGCCCTCGCTCATCGCCTGCCGGATGACCCTGAAAGCGAGTTGGGACCGACTGACGACACCAGATCCTGTCCAGCCGATGGCGAGCAGCCGGTCGGCGAGAAGGCGTGCGCGCTTATGATCGCGAATGGCGTCGAGCCGGTTCAGGAGACCGATGGCTTCGTAATCGCCGGCGCGGCGCACGTCCTGCGGATCGATCTCGCTTGCCCGGATGAGCGCGTCACTCGCGAGCTCCGGATTGTTCGAATAGAGGTAGATCTGGGCGGCGGTCAGCAACGGCCCGGCATAGTCCGGCATCAGGCGGATCGCCTCTTCGACGGCCACGACAGCCTCGGCATGCCGATCGAGCGCCCCAAGAACCATGGCGCGCGTCATCTGCACGAAGCCGCGCAGCATCGTGGGCCGCGGCAGCCTGGCGAGAATGCGGTCAAGGACGGGCAGCAAGGTCTTCGGATTTCTGCTGTCCGGGCCGGCCAGCGCGCCCATATATTCGGCAAGCTGGGCCTGCTCGTCGGGGCGTGCGAGCTTGTCGATCGACGGCATGGCGCTCGACGCCGGCCGTTCCGGCGCGTCGGCGTCCTGATTAAAAACGGGTGCGTCCGACGGCTTGAGCATGACCGCGGCCGAGCTTGCCGCAGACGTGGAAACCAGCGCGACGCAGGTTGCCGCATGAAGCAGGGACCTCCCGCGAAGATTCATGATGGCCGCTCCGACATTACAGTTCCGATCTTCGCGCAGCCGGCCCCGCGTTTCCAGACGATTCCCCGGGGGCGACATCGGGCTAGCGCCCGACCACGACATTCACCGTTATCATTTTGCCCGTCGGAAGAACGAACGGCTCGCCCTTCGGCAGAGCTGCGATCGCCTTCACCAGATCCGGCGGCAGCGCGGCGAGATCGAGGGTCACTGGGCTGCGCTCGAATGCGATGCCAAGTTCGACCAGGTGGCGGATCACCGCGCCCATATCGTGGTCGGGCTTAAGGATGCTCAGCTTTTTGACGAGTTCGGGACCTGCCTCAAATCGCACCTGGTCCAGGCGAATGGACCCCGATTGGGGAGACGCCTTGCCATTGGCGGCGGGCGCGGCCGCGGACGGGCTGGACGGCGCCGGCGCGGCTTTCGCATCGCCTTCCTGGGGAGTGGTCACGGCGGGCGCGAAGGCCCGCCGATCGCTTGGCGGCAGGCAGGCGGTGCTATTGCCGGCCCAATCCACCTCGTCAGCCGCCGGAACATGCTCCCCATTGCCGACCGACGTCCTGCGCCCCGCCGGATCGTAGGAAAGCCAGCCCATGCTGTTGTCGAAGCTCGCCACACGCGCATTGTCGCGGCGCGCGTTGGCGGCGCTGATCTCCGGCTGCTCGACGCGCGAGGCTCGGACCATGCGCACCGATCCGTCGCGCAATTCCCACGCGCGGTAATATGTCCGTCCGAACAGGTGCTGGATGTAGCTGGGGGTGGATGTCCATTGCTTGGGCTGCGTCGATGCGGGCAGCCGGATCGTCGTCACGGAGCAGTCGAAGTCCGGCTTCTGGTAGAAAGGCACCTCGGCATCCTGGTCGGCCGCGCGTACGCGGCGATCGGGCGGGCTGAAGCCACCGCCGGGCAATGCCAGCGATTTCGCGCCGCCGTCGCTTTGCCAGTCTATCGTCCCTGTGCCGCTGATCTTCAGGATGCTGGCGCCGGCTTTCTCGTCATAATGCCATTGCACATCGTCGATCGTCTGGAATGTGTCGCCGATCGCATGCTGGCGGAAAGAGGCGAGCAGCTGCGCGGACGTCACGGCCGAGAATTGTGCATCCTGCTGCAATCCCTCGATCCCGCGCAGGATGGTGGTGGTGACGATATGCGCGGGCTTGTCGAACCCGGCGCGGACATCGGCATCGAAGAGGCTGATCTCGTCAGGCGCCATCGCCGGCTGCCAGGCAAGCCGTTCGAGCGGGGTGCCCGCGATGCTGAGCGGCAGCACACGGCTGAACGCGTAGACTGGCTGGAGGCTAGGGCCCGCCACGGGCGGCAACGTGCCGTCCAGCCAGTAGCTCGCGCCGTCGATATGGGCGCGTACCAATACGTGATCGAACAATTGCGGTATCGGCAGCCTCTGCTCGAGCCCGTCGTCATTGCCCGCGGAATTGACGAGCACCGCCTCCGCATCCACCCCAAGCTGCTTCAGCAACGCCAGCAGAAGCACGGTCTTCGCCTTGCAGTCGCCGTAACGGCGCTTCCAGGTCTCGTCGGCGGTTGCAGGCTGGAGATTGCCGCCGTTCAGCCCGACATAGACGTAGCGCACGTCCTGCTGGACCATTTTGAGCGCGGCCGCGGCCCGATCGAGCGGCGTGTGGTGTGCGGCGGCGATCCGCTCCGCCTCGGCCATGAGCGGAGAGCCGGGGGCCAAAGTCGCGGCCTTGGCGTAAAGCGGGGCGAAGTGGCGCGAGAGAGATGCCCAGTCCGCGAAATCGCTGAACTGGATGATGCGTTGCCATTGAAAGCGCGGCGGCGCGTCGGCGGGCGGCGACAGGAGCGGCGGATTGTCGAAGCGAAAATCGATCGCGCGGTCGCTCCGTTGCGCGACAGGCTCCAGGTCCGCAGTCAGCTTGACGTTGGGCTGACGCCCCTGCTCCCAGCTCAGTCCGAGATGATAGCGGCCGGGCGCCGGTGAGGGGGCGAGCAGAAGAATGCCCGATTCGTGGTGCAACAGCGTCGGATCGCTACCGAAGCTTGTGAGATCGACCTCCAGTTCGTCGCCGACGCGCAGATCCGGGACATGCAGTACGGCGGTGAGAATGCCGTCGAGCGTCGCGGCCTCCAGCTGATCCTCGCGGCGCAGGATTTCGAACGAGCTGTTCTGCAGCACGTCGATCGCCTGGCCGTCGCGATAGACCTTGATCTCGTGCACGATCGGCGCCCCGGCGGACGGGTTCCACGCGATCGTGATATTGCCGAGCTCAAGTCCGTTCGATTGCAGGATCTTGAAACGCGATCCGCTATATTGCGCCTGCCCGGAATCCCCGATGTGCACCAACATGTCCTGGCGTCGCGCGAAGATCGGGCCGGAAACATTGTCGGGCACCGGCAGCATCGCCGACGGCACGGCCCAGGCTGGCGCCGGCCCGCGGCGGACCTGCTGGGGATCCGCATGCGCCGCCGCCGCGATCGCGACGGCGGACACCAAAGCTAACGAAACCCGCACGTTTATCCCCCCCAATCAATGCAACCACTGTGACAGATGAAAGGACAGGTTCAAGTCACGAAACCGTGTCGAAGCGGTTAGAATCCGATGCAAAATCCGTATCCCCGCCCAGTATCACCGATGTGCTGGGCGAGGTGGCTGAGGTGCGCCAGAACAACGACGAGGGTCGAGGGGTGGGTCAGCATCTGCTCCTGTCGTCACTCCGGACCTGATCCGGGGTTCCCGCTGCGGTCCCGGGATGGAACGGCGCAATCTCGCACAGGTTTTGGGAAGACGTTCGTGACTTCAGCTTTGAACGTCAGGGAATATCGCGTGGCCAAGCTTAATGATGCATGGACCGTCCAGCCGCACAGGCCGCTGGAGATGGTGGCCGAGGGGATATGGTCGGCCGAAGGGTCGATCGCCATGCCGCTCGGGCGCTTCCCGCGGCGCATGACGATCGTGGTCCTGGCATCGGGTGGGCTGGCGGTGTGGAGTCCGATCCCGCTCCGCGAAGCCGAGATGGCGAGGCTCGACGCGCTGGGCCCAGTCCGGTTCCTGATCGTTCCGAACGCCGGCCACCGGCTGGACATCCGAGCGTGGAAGGCGCGCTATCCGGAGGCGGGGGTGATCGCGCCACCGGGCGCGCGCGATGCGGTGGCGGAGGCGGTGCCGGTCGATGCCACCGGCAATGTCCTGGCCGATCCGGGCGTGACGCTGGACCGCGTCGAAGGGACGAAGGCCGACGAGTTCGCCATGCTGGTATCGCGCGAGGATGGCGCGACCCTGATCCTCAACGATATCCTTTCCAGCATACGCCATCCGCATGGGTTGGGCGCGAATATCCTGGCGCGATTGTTCGGCTTTGGCGTCAAGCGCCCGCGGACGGCGCGCCTCGTCCGGCGGCTTTACGTGGGCGATCCGGGCGCCGTGGCCGGCCAATTCCGCCGATGGGCCGAGATACAGGATCTGCGGCGCGTGATCGTGTCGCACGTCGATATCATTTCCGAGCGGCCGGCCGAAGCGCTGCGGCGCGCCGCCGCGGATTTGCGGGCGTAGCGATCGCGCGTGGGGGAAGGCTTAAGTTGGCGCCTCCTGCTGTCGCCACCCCGCGCCTGATCCGGGTTCCGCTGTCTCGCGGCATTTGAAGGAAGAAGAAGCGGGATCCCGGCTTTCGGTAGGATGACGGTCGGGGATGTCGCGATGAGCCGCCGCGCGCGCGGCCCGCACGCCCGCAAATAAGCGACGACCGGGGTGCTTCGCTACCAAAACCTTAACCATTTGGCATCTATGCAGTCGGGCTGGGCGCGGGGGGTGCTGAGTATGGTGATAGCGCGGGGAGCGATTGCTTACGTGCGGAGCAGGGTAGCGGCGAAGCTGCTGCTCGCGCTCGTGGTGGTGGGCGTCACCATGATCGGCCTGTCATCCTATTTTACCTACGAGATGGCGGTTCGCACCGCGCGCGAGTCGGCCGAGCGGGAGCTCCGCTCGACCGGCGCGAGCATGTCGCGCCAGATCCGCAACTGGGTGCATGGGCGCGAGCTTCTCGTCCGCCTGATGAGCGAGCTGGTCGCAACCGCCGACAACGGCCGGGGGCGCGCGGGCCCGCTGCGCGAGGGCACGATCAAGGAAAGCTTCGAAGAGGCTTATTTCGGCGCCCAGAGCAACGGCGAGTTCACCACGTCGAGCACGGACAATCATCTTCCCGCCGACTATGACCCTCGCCGGCGGCCCTGGTATATCGCCGCCGCGCGCAATCATCGCCCGATCCTCACCGCGCCTTATGCGAGCGCGGGCACGGGCGGGCTGGTCGTGACCCTGGCGGTGCCGGTCTATCGCAGCGGAGCGCTGTACGGCGTGACGGGGACCGATTTCAAAATCGACACGATCGTCGACCTGCTCGACGCCGCGCATGGCGAGCGGATCAGCTACGCCTTCCTGACGGACGAGCGGGGGACGATATTGGTCCACCCCGACGCGCGACTGGTCGGCCAGAATATCTCAAGATTGTTCGGCGAGAGGAAGCTCGCTTTGGACCGGTCGATCCAGACGGTGCGCGCGGGCAGCAAGCTGCAGCTGGTCAGCTTCACGCCGATCGCCGGGCTGCCGTCGGTCCACTGGTATGTGGGTACGGTATCGGACAGCAACGCGATTTACGGCGAGCTCAAGGCGTCGCGCGCCACCTATGCCCGGTCGGCGACGCTGATCTGCGTGGTCACGCTGATCGTGCTGTGGCTGGTGCTGTCGCGGCTGGTGCTGGTGCCGCTGGCCAGGATCACCCAGGGCATGCGCGAGATTGCCGACGGTAACCTGGATGTGCCGCTGCAACTGTCCACCCGGCCCGACGAGATCGGGGCGATGGCGAGCGCGGTCGAGGTGTTCCGCGAAAACGGACGGCAGGTAGCGCAGCTCGCCGCGGCGGAGGAGCGGCGGACCGCCGCCGCGGCGGAGGCCCGCGCGGCGATGCTGCGCGAGCTGGCGGATGCGTTCGGCGTGGTGGTCGAAGCCGCGGGCTGCGGCGAGTTCGGGCGGCGCGTGCGCTGCGATTTCGAGGATGCGGAGCTCAACCGGCTGGCGACATCGGTCAACGGCCTCGTCGCGATGATCGACCGGGGCCTGGCGGAAACGGGCGATGTGCTGGCGGCGCTCGCCAGGACAGATCTCACGCGCCGGATTCAGGGCGAATATCAGGGCGCCTTCGCCAAGCTCAAGGACGATACCAACAAGGTAGCGGAACGGTTCGCGAGCGTGGTGCGCCAGCTGCGCGATACGTCGGGGCAGCTGAAAGCGGACACGGAGACTTTGCTGACCAGCGCGGGCACGCTCGCGCTGCAGGCCGCCAACCAATCGGCGGCGGTGCAGGATACCGCGGTCGAGGTGAACCAGCTGACGCTGGCGGTGAAAGACAATGCCGACAGCGCGGAAGTCGCCCGGCGCCAGGCGATGGCGGCGAGCCAGCTGGCGCAAAAGGGCGGCGCGGTGATGGACGCGGCGACCGCGGCGATGCAGCGCACCAATGACGCCGCCGAACGCGTGCTGACGGTCGTGCGCGTGATCGACGAGATTGCGGGCCAGACCGCGCTGGTGGCGCTCAACGCGACGATCGAGGCCGCGCGCGCGGGCGATGTCGGGCGCGGCTTCTCGGTGGTAGCGGCCGAGGTGAAGCGGCTCGCGCACCATGCGGCGGAAGCCTCCGCGGAAGTGAAGAAGCTGATCGGGCGATCGGTTGCCGAAGTCGAGGGCAGCTCGGCCTGCCTGTCCGAGGCGGCGGGCGCGCTGACCGCGATGATGCAGGCAATCGGCCACAACAGCGAGGTGCTCGAAGAGATTGCGGGGGCGAGTCATCGCCAGGCCCTGTCGCTCGAGACGATCAACGGATCGGTCCGGCAAATGGACGAGGTCGCGGCCGACAGCGCCGCGCTGGCACAGCAATTCAGTAGCGCATCGCTGCAGGCGAAGGCACGGGCGGCCGAGCTGGACGGGATCGTCGACCGGTTCACGCTCGACGCGCGGCCCGCGCGCGCCACCGATTTACGGGCGTAGCGGCCGCAGGAGGCCCGACGGATCGCCCGGCCTCATTCGAACTCCATCTCGGCGACATAATAAGGCTTGTAGGGCTGGCCACCGCCCTGGATCAGGATGCTGTCGATCGAACGGTCGTTGGCGTCGATATCCTTGAGCGGCACTTCAACCTTGGTCCAAGTCTTTATCTTGGGCGAGATCTGGAAGTTGGATTCGATCGGCTTGCCATCGGAAAATGCCTTGATGGACAAGGTCTGCCCGCCGTCGACGCCGCCATTGATGAAGAAGACGAGCTTCGTATAGCCCGCGGTCGAGAAGGCGTCGTGGTGGAGAAGCAAGGCGGTCCAGGCGTCGCCCTGGACCTCGATGGCGTGGATCTTCCCGGCATCGAAATCGAGGCCGACCTTGGCCCAGCTCCAGCTCTGCCATCCGTTCTGGAGGCCGCTGCTATAGACCACGAACGGCTTGGCTGTGGCCTGTGCGATGGCGCCGGATGACGCTGCAAGCGCGAGGCCCGCGGCGGAGAGAAAGAATAGTCCCTTCAGCGAATTCCTCATCAGATAACCCCCTCATCCCGGTTCGGACGTCCGCAGTGCGGGCTCTTCGGCCGTTCGGCTGCCGTCGCCGGGCTTTTCTCGCCCGTCGACTATTTATCATACAAATCGGGGCGATGGCAATCTCGGTCTCGGGCGGCGGGTGAAACGCGCTGAGGGGGAGTGGAAGAAGCGGGATCCCGGCTTTCGCCGGGACGACGGTCCGGAGGCTGGGAAGGCGGGGGCTATTGTGCCCCCGTCTCCGCATAAGGGCCGACGACCGTGCCGACGAAGCCGCCCGCCGCCGCGGTGGTGAGCGCGGAGGCGTCGGCATCCTTCAGCACGGGGCGATAGGTCTTGCCGTCGAGGCTGTAGGCGAAGCCCGCCTTTGCCCTGTCGACAGTCATGCGCAGGTAGACCGGCTTGCCGGGGGCGAGCCGGACCGGCGTTTCGGCGAGCGTCCTGCCGTGCGCCGGATCCTTGTCCCCGGCGCGCAGGCGGACGCGCAGCACGGTCTTGCCCGCGCCGTCCAGACCAAGGCCGAAGGCGTAATAGAAAGCGTCGTTCTGCACCGCCATAAGCCCGGCCTCGTCGCCGGCCGCATGGGGCTGGAAGCGCATCGGCGTGGTGATCGACGCGGTCATATGCGCGAGGCGGCGGCCGACGAAGCTCGGCTGGACCTTGTCGCCCATATGCTCGGCGCGCGGGGTGATGGCGAGCTCGCCGCCTTTCACCTGCCACCATTGGCTATGCGGTGTGCGCGCGAACAGCCATTGCGGGCCGAGCGCAGAGCCGGTGAACGCCTCGCGCACCGCATAATTGCCGTTGAGGAAACGCCCGGCGGGGACGCTGCGCGGCAGGGTCGGGCCCTTGACGACATAGGGCACGGCCTGGCCCTTCTCGGTCACGACCGGCCAGCCATCGCGCCAGGTGACGGGCAGCATGAAGGTCTCGCGCCCGGTGGCGAAGCGGCCCGGATCCTGCGGCGGCGTGGTCAGATCATAGACGCGCGTGCCAAGGAAGACGGCCCACCATTTGCCCTGGCCGTCCTGCAGCAGATCGGCATGGCCGGTCGCGGTGACGGGGTCGGGCCGATCGTCGGGCAGGCCGAACTGGGTGAGGACGGGATTGTTGGGGTTGGCTTTGTAGGGCCCGAACGGCTTGTCCGATTTGTAGGCGAGCTCGCCATGATAATAGCCGGTGCCGCCGCCGGCGGCCCACACCATATATTCGCCGTTGACCTTATAGAGGTGCGGGCCTTCGATATATTCGGTGTGCCAGGGCGCCTTGTCGCCGCCATCGACCAGCACGACGTCGTCGGACCGCTTGGCGAAGGTGACCGGATCGACCTCCATCAGCCAGATCGCGGTATGCGCGTCATAGCGCTTGGCGGGCGGATTGCCCTGGTGGATGATGTAAACCTTGCCGTCGTCGTCGAAGAAGAGCGACGGATCGATCCCGCCGATATGCGGCAGCCAGATCGGCTTGGACCAGGGGCCCGCCGGATTCTTCGCGGTGACGATGAAATTGCCGCCGCAGCCGACGCAGGTGTTGATGACGTAGAAGGTGCCGTTGTGGTGCGAGATTTGCGGCGCATAGACGCCGTTATTGCCCAGCCAGTCGCCGTCGAAGGGCATCATGTCGGGCCGGTCGATGACGTTGCCGATCTGCTTCCAGTTCACCAGGTCGCGGCTGTGGAAGATCGGGATGCCGGGATAGAAAGCGAAGGTGGAGTTGATCAGGTAATAATCGCCGCCGACCCGCACGATGCTGGGATCGGGATAGAAGCCGGTGAGGATGGGGTTGCGATATTCGCCCTTGCCGAGCGGCCGATCGAAGACCGCGTCATGGCCCTTGTAATCGAGCCAGCCGAAGTGGGCCTTGCCGTCGGCGGCGGATGCGGGCGCGGCGGCCGGGGCGGCGAAGGGTGTGAGGAGGGTGGCCCCGATCAGGCCGAGGAGGAATTTCGACTTCGCCATTTGTAGCCCCGTTTGCTGTTTTATTGTCTGTCGCGCGCCCGCGCTTTTCGGGCTCCTTATCAAGCGGGGGAGGGCGTGGATAGCGGCCCCGCTGAGGAGAGGGTGGCGATTTTTGGAGGCCCACTCTCCCAACCCTTTCCCCGGAAGGGGAGAGGGCTTTAGGCGGCGGCGCGGTGGGGGCGTTCGCCGATCAGGCTTTGCGGGCCGGCCTGGGTGACCTCGACCTCGACCAGGTCGCCGATCTCGCCGCCATCGACCAGTACCGATTGCAGCCAGGGGGACTTGCCGAGCTTCTGGCCGGGGAGCTTGCCGTTGCGCTCGATCAGGATATCGCAGGTGCGGCCGACCGTCGCGCGGTTGAAGGCGAGCTGCTGCTCGGCGATCAACGCCTGGAGGCGGGCGAGGCGATCGACCATCACGTCTTCCGCGATCTGATCGGACATGGTGGCGGCGGGGGTGCCGGCGCGCGGGCTATATTTGAAGCTGAACGCCTGGGCGTGGCCGACCGCGCGGATCACCGCCAGCGTCTCTTCGAACTCGGCGTCGGTCTCGCCCGGAAAGCCGACGATATAGTCGCCCGAGATCGCGATGTCGGGCCGCGCGGCGCGGACCTTGTCGAGCAACCGCAGATAAGAGGCGACGTCGTGCGCGCGGTTCATAGCCTTGAGGATACGGTCGCTGCCCGACTGCACCGGCAGGTGGAGGAAGGGCATCAGGCTTTCGACCTCACCATGCGCGGCTATGAGCCCGTCAGCCATGTCGTTAGGGTGGCTGGTCGTGTAGCGGATGCGGCTGAGACCAGGCAAAGCGTCGAGCGCGCGGATCAGGCCGTCGAGGCCCTGAGTGCGGCCCTTCTCGTCCTCGCCTTGCCAGGCGTTGACGTTCTGGCCGAGCAAGGTGATCTCGCGCGCGCCGCCGTCGATCAGCGCCTTCGCCTCGTCTATCACGGCTTGCCACGGGCGCGAGACTTCGGCGCCGCGCGTATAGGGCACGACGCAATAGGTACAGAATTTGTCGCAGCCTTCCTGCACGGTGAGGAAGGCGGAAGGACTGGCCGCGCGGCGGCCGGGGAGCGCATCGAACTTCGAAACGGCGGGCATGTCGGTATCGACCGCCTGCCGGCCAGCGACCGCATGGGCGATCAGGCCGGGCAGGCGATGATAGGCCTGCGGGCCGACGACCAGGTCGACCGCCTTTGCGCGGCGGGGAATCTCCGCGCCCTCGGCCTGGGCGACGCAGCCCGCGATGGCGATCATCGGCTTGCCGCTCTCGCGCTTCGCCAGCCGGCCGATGTCCGAATAGACTTTCTCGGCGGCCTTCTCGCGGATGTGGCAGGTGTTGAGCAGCACCAGATCGGCCTCGTCCGCGCCCGCCTCCACCATGCCTTCGGCCTGCATCAGCTCGGCCATGCGCGCGCCATCATAGACGTTCATCTGGCAGCCGAACGACTTGACGTGGAAGCTTTTGGGAGGGGTACGGGACATGGCGGGCGCCATAGCTCAGGCGGCGCGGCCTGTGTACTGCGATTCCGCAGGCGGCGGAGGGGGGAGCGGCGGGGAGGACGGGGCGGCACGGGCGGTCGTGCCCGCAAACAAGGAAGCGGCCCGGCCTGTGACCGAACCGCTTCCCGCCACCCTGTAGTGAAACGGCATCCTCTCCTAACGTGCGGGTTTATTTTTTATCCCGCCGACCGTGTCCGCTGCCGTGCCGAACCGGTTTCGCGTCGTAGATCGGCGTAAGGAATGCGGCAAGATCGGGGCAGAGGCTTTGCGAAAATAAGTTTTCCTCATGGCAAAATAGCAACAATCTTGCTCGCAGCCGCAGCATAAGCGGGCTTGGGGCGATCGGGCGCGGGGAGATGACGGCGCCGCGCGGTGCCGCTAATCGGGGCGACTATGTCGGAACCCCTGCCGCTTCGCCTGTTGTTGGATAGCGCTGCTTTGATCGCCAATTGGCGCTGGCTCGCGGCGCAGGGCCACGGGGCCGCCTGCGGCGCGGCGGTCAAAGCCGACGGCTACGGGCTGGGCGCGCGCGAGGTGGTTGCGCGGCTGGCGCAGGCGGGCTGCGCCGATTTCTTCTGCGCGACCTGGGCCGAGGCGGCGGCGCTGGGCGATCTGCCGGGCGGCGCGCGGCTGGCGGTGCTGCACGGCGTGCGCGCCGCGGATATGGCGCAGGCGCTGGCTTCAGACGCGCGGCCGGTGCTCAACAGCCTGGAGCAGGTCGCGCGCTGGCGCGAGGCGGGGGGTGGCCCGTGCGACGTGATGGTCGATACGGGGATGAACCGGCTCGGCCTGAGCATGGCGGAGGCGACGGGCGGCGCGCTCGCCGGGCTGCGGATCGACACGCTGATGAGCCACCTCGCCTGCGCGGACGAGCCCGATCATCCGCTCAACGCCACGCAGCTCGGCGCTTTCCGGACGCTGCGGGCGGCGGCGCCGGCCGGGCGCTACAGCCTAGCCAATTCGGCGGGCATCCTGCTTGGGCCGGGTTATGCGTTCGACCTCACCCGGCCGGGGATCGCGCTCTATGGCGGCGTGCAGGTCGCGGCGGCGACGGGGATCAAGCCGGTCGCGGCGATCGAGGCGCAAATACTGCAGGTCCGTGCCGTGCCCGCTGGCGTGACGGTCGGCTATGGCGCGACCTGGCGGGCGCCCGCCGACACGCGGATCGCGATCATCAACCTGGGTTATGCCGATGGCTATATGCGGCTGTTCGCGCCCGGCGCGTTCGCGGCCGCGGGCGAGCGGGCGCTGCCGCTGGTCGGGCGCATATCGATGGACCTGATCGCAGTCGATGCGGGCGATGCGCAAGTCGGCGAGGGAGACTGGCTGCGGCTGGATCTCGATCTTCCCGCTCTCTCGGCGCGATCCGGCCTGTCACAATATGAAATTCTGACCGGCCTCAACCAGCGGTTCGAACGTCGCTGGAAATAAAGGCGGTCCCTCAAGCGGGCGCCGGTCAGGCCGACTACCTTTTGATCAGGTTGACCAAATCCCAATTCTTGCCAAATTGTTAACTGGGGATTTGGGGGGCTCGATGATTAGCCTGTTGTGCAAGCTGGGGCGGCACACGCGATCGCGCGGCCGGGCGCGGCGCGAAGGCGCCCAGTGGATCAGCCGTTGCCGGCGCTGCAACGCGCCGATGCGGCGTGGCGACAATGGCAAATGGCGGATCGATCGCGGCGAGGCTCAATTGGCCGACGCCGACGCCGACGCGTTCAGCGTGACGACAGAAGGTGATCCACCCACGCCGGAACCAAAGCGCCGGCTGGCCCGAATCGGCTTTCCGCGAATCCATTTACCCCTGCGGTTCCGCCGGAAGGCTCAAGATTGAGCTCGAGCGTGTCCGCGCCGACCGCGCGGGCCAGCTGGACGAAGCCCGCGGCGGGATAGACCGTCCCCGACGTGCCGATCGACACGAACAGGTCCGCCTGTTCCAGCGCCTGCTGGATCTCGTCCATCCGGTAGGGCATCTCGCCGAAGAAGACGATGTCGGGGCGAAGCGCGCCTTCGCTGCGGCAAGCGGGGCAGGGTGGACCGTCCAGCATGTCGCCCGTGAAGCCCGACCGCGCTCCGCATGCGCGGCACAAGGCGGAAAGCAGTTCGCCATGCATGTGGATCAGCCGTCGCGCGCCGGCGCGCTCGTGCAGATCGTCGACATTCTGGGTGACGATCAGCAACCTGCCATCCCATTGCGCGTCGAGCCGGGCGAGCGCCTCGTGCGCCGGATTGGGCCCGACCCGGCCAAGCGCGCGGCGGCGCTGATCGTAGAAATCGAGTACCAGAGCCGGATCGCGCGCGAGCGCCTCCGGCGTGCAGATATCCTCGACGCGATGGCCTTCCCACAGCCCGTCCGGCCCGCGAAAGGTGGCGAGCCCGCTCTCGGCGGAAATGCCCGCGCCGGTGAGGATGACGATGTTGCGGGGCGTACCCATAAAGTCAGTATAAGCCGGGCTCGGCGGGAACCGCTATTCACTGGTCAGTGGCCGGGCAGGTTTTGCCGAAAGAGGCAAATAGCGGACCCTACGCAACCCAATGAAGTTGTTCGAGGAACGCGCGGAAACGCGCGGTAACGGCATCCGGCGGCACTTTACGATGCCATTGGCGAGCCACCACGGCCGTGTCGACATAGCGAAATTCCACCCACCCCGACGCTAGCGGAGACACTTTCAGATAAGGACCCGAGCAAGGCGGGGCGTCGGTCTGCTGGATGCAAAGATCGAACATGGACGTCCATCCGAATAGGACAGTCGACAATGGTCCGTCAGCGATCATCATGGCTAGCCGCCCGACGCTGTTAAGGGCGGCGGAGAACGCATCCGATGGCAGGGCGATTTCAGCCTCGCGAAAGCGAGTAACGACTTCTGGCCACCGATCGGTCCCGAGCAGTTGCGTGGCTCCTTCGCTCATGCGGTAAGGCTGATCGAAGAGCCGCCTTTAGGCAAGCGTGCTTTTGTCCTGAACGACCGACAATGGGTTGCAAGCAGTCATTGCTGCGAGCCGGACGGGAGCATAGGGCAGCCCTTATTTGCTGGCGCGCGCCGTTGCAGTATCGGCGTCATTCCCGATATTCGAATTCGACCAGATAGACGTTCCGGCCGGGGCCGTGCTGCGCGACGTCGAGCAGGTCGGATACGTCCGCGAAGCCTGAACGGCGCGCCAGGTCATCGGTGATGTCGTCGAACGTCATCTCGCGTACCGACGTCACCTCGATCGCGCCCGGGCCGAGCGGGTAACGCCCGCCGGGTTTTACCCGCGGGCTCTGCCAGATCCGCACGCTGCACGTGACTTCGCCGAGCATGACGCGGTCGCGCAGGCGCTTGGAAAAGACCATCAGCGTTCACCCGGCGCGAAGGGCGCGGTAGCGCGGCTTGACCGCGCCGGCAGCCGCGCCGCCACCCGGTCATTCCCCGCGTTCGTAAGCGGGAATGGCGCTGAAGCCGACGGCGGCGCGGAGCTTGTCGGCCTCCATCACCTTGCCGTCCATCAGCACGATGCGGGTGTGGCGCAGGTCGCCGATCTTCTTCGACGGGTCGCCATCGACCAGGACGAGGTCCGCATCCTTGCCGACCGCGATCGAGCCGGTGTGGCTATCCGCGCCGACGAGGCGAGCGGGCACGATCGTCGCCGCCTGGAGCGCCTCGGCGGGCGTGAAGCCCGCGCCGACATAAAGTTCGAGCTCGCGCACCAGCTCGATGCCGAGGCCGTCGGTGCCCGCCACGATCGGCACGCCGGCCTTGTGCATCCTGCCGACGAGCGCCTGTTCCTTGGCGAAGCTCGCGCGATAATCGGCGCGCGTGACGCCGGCGGGCGGCACGAATCCGCCCGCGCGGAAGCCGCGCTCGACCGCAGGCGGCATCGTGCCGAGGAAGGGCGCGTAAGCGGGCGAGAGATCGCCGTTTTCGGGCACGAACAGGCTTTCGACCACGACCAGCGTCGGGTCCGAATAGATATGTTTCTGCGCCATCGTCGTGATCAGAGACTTGATCGGACCTGAATCGAGATCGACATCCTTCATGTAGCGGCCGGTGCCGGAGAAGCGGTTGATCCCGTTCGACGTCTTCACGACATCGTCGGGCATCGCCTCCATCGACACGAAATAGATGTGGGTGAGCTCGTCATAGCCCGCCGCGATCGCCTGGCTCGGCCGCATGCCCGCGGGGAGATGGCCGTGGACGTGGAGGCCGAGCTTATGCGCTTCGGCCGCTGCTGGGGCGACCCAGGCGGGGTTGAAGGTGCCGTAGAATTTGACGCCGGTCTGGCCGATCGCCTTGGCCTTGTCGACCATCGCGACCGCTTCGCCCTCGCTGGTTACGACGTCGGCGACCTGTGCGGTATTGGGGCCCTTCCCATCGATCAGCGACGAGGCGTAGACGTGCGGGCTCAACAGATTGCCCTCGGCGCGGCGCTTGCGGCGCGCAACGGTCAGTTCATCGTCATTGCCCGGATCGCGCACCGAGGTGACGCCGATCGAAAGCTCCTGCGGGCCAGTATAATCGTCGCCGACATGCATGTGGCTGTCCCACAAACCGGGCACGAGCGTCTTGCCCGCGCCGGCATAGACGATCGCATCCTTCGGCACCGCGACATGACCGTTGGCGCCGACGGCGGTGATCTTGCCGTTGGCGACGATCACGGTCTGATGCTCGGCAAAGTGGGTACCGCCCACGAACGCGCGCACATCGACGAAGGCGATCGGCTTGTCCGCGACCCGGGCGAGCGTGCGGGCGAGCACGGGCGATTGCGCAGCGAGCGCGTCGTCCTGGATCTTCTTGAGCTTGCTCGCCTCGTCTTCGTAGCCCGCAGGCATGAAGGAGAGGACGCCGACATTGGCGAAGACATGGCCGCTCTCGTCGGTCCAGGTCGTGCTGGGCGTGCCCGACACGCCGGTGACCGACCACAGGATCAGGGTCTTTTGCGCAGCGCCGGTGCCGACGGTGGTTGTCCCCAGCTTCTCGACATGTGCGCGGCCGCCGGGAAGCAGGGCGATGTCCTTGCCCGGGTTCGTGGTGAGCGCGTCGCCGGAGATATCGCCCGCGCGCGGTGCGATGCCGTAGGGAAGATAATAAGCGGTGCCGCTATAGGGTTTGGAGCCGCTGTCGATCGGCGACTTCCAGCTCGCGATGCCGTTCGCGATATGGAAGGTCTCGCCGACATCACCGCCGGGGCTGGTGCCGCGCAGCACATAATCCTGGATCGCGCCATCCGGCCCGAGCCTGATCGCCTCATCCTCGTCCCACACCTGGCCTCGCAGGGTGAGGTTCAGGCGCGCCATCAACGTGCCGTCGGGTGCGGTCCATTCCCAGACCGTGCCATGCTTGCCCGCGGTGGAGATGATCGAGAAGATTTTGGCGTCGGCCGGTGGCTTGGCCAGCTGATCCGCTGGAACCTGCGCCATTGCCGCGCTTGTACCCAGAACCAGCGCCAGCGCCGTGCCCATCAAAGCCTGCATGATCATTCCCCCCGAAAAGCCGATGCAGCGAGGCTATCAGGCCGGATAGGCCGCGCAAGCGCATGCGAACCAACCGCTCCGAAACGGACATGAACGGTCCGCGCTCGCCAAGCGCGCGCGCCTGTGCCAGAGCGCGCGCATGAACGTGAGGATCGGGATCATCGGGGCGACCGGGCGCATGGGCCGCGCGATCGCCGAGGAGGCGGTGGCGCAGGGCGTCGCGATCGCGGGCGGAATCAATCGCGCGGGCGCGATATTGGGCGAATATGCGGACGCGCCGTCGCTCGCGCAGGCGGCGGACGTGCTGATCGACTTCTCGTCCCCGCAGATGCTGCGCCAGAGCCTCGCCGCGGCCCAGGCGACGCGCACGCCGACCCTGATCGGCACGACCGGTCTTGGACCCGAGGATCACAGGCTGATCGACGCGGCGGCGCGCGATGTCGCGGTGCTGCAGACCGCCAATACCTCGCTCGGGGTGAACATGCTTGCCAAGCTGGTCGAGCAGGCGGCACGCGCGCTCGACCCCGATTGGGATATCGAGATCGTCGAGATGCACCATCGCGACAAGCTCGACACGCCGTCGGGCTCGGCCTTGCTGCTCGGCGCGTCGGCCAATATCGGCCGCGGCGCGGAAAGTCCGACCGCGCTCAACCGTTTCGATCGGATGCAGGAAGGCCCACACGAGCGCGAGGAAGGCGGCATCTATTATGCCTCGCTGCGCGGCGGATCGGTCGCGGGGGACCATCAGGTGATTTTCGCGACCGACGGCGAGCGGATCGAGCTTGGCCACCGTGCGGAGAATCGCAGCATCTTCGCCAAGGGCGCGCTCAAGGGGGCGCTGTGGCTCGCGGGCAAGCCGGCGGGGCGTTACACGATGGGCGACGTGCTCGGCTTCGAATGAAGAAGGACGCCGTTTTCGAATTCTACCGGCGGCTGGCCGAGCTCAATCCCTCGCCCCAGACCGAGCTTCAATATGTGAACCCTTACACGTTGCTGGTCGCGGTCGCCCTGTCCGCGCAGGCGACCGACGTGGGCGTCAACAAGGCGACCAAGCGGCTGTTCGAGACGGTGCAGACGCCCCAGGCGATGATCGCGCTGGGCGAGGCGGGGCTCAAGGAGCATATCAAGACGATCGGCCTGTTCAACATGAAGGCTAAGAACGTCATCGCCCTGTCCGAACAGCTGATCGCCAAACATGGTGGCGAGGTGCCGGAGGACCGCGCGGCGCTGGAGGCGCTGCCCGGCGTGGGCCGCAAGACCGCCAATGTGGTACTCAACGTCGCCTTCGGCCACGACACGATCGCGGTCGACACGCATATCTTCCGCGTCTCCAACCGCACCGGCCTCGCCCCCGGCAAGAATGTCGGTCAGGTCGAGGCGAAGCTGGAGAAGGTCACGCCGCAGGTCTTCAGGAGCCATGCGCATCATTGGCTGATCCTGCACGGCCGCTATGTCTGCAAGGCGCGCAAACCCGACTGCTGGCGCTGCGTGGAGATCGACCTGTGCGCCTACAAGCCCAAGACGCCTGCGCCGAAGGCATGACGGAGGAGAAAAGATAAGGCACGGCATGAATTGCCGGGGCGCATTCCCTTTGCTAAGCGCCGCTTCCACGGCACCGGCACCCGTAGCTCAGCTGGATAGAGCGCTGCCCTCCGAAGGCAGAGGCCAGGGGTTCGAATCCCTTCGGGTGCGCCAACATTTCAATGGCCTGTTGGTATCTGGCGGCGCGCGGCGTCCGCACCCGTTCCGGAGCCACGATGCTGGCTCGCCGCGCTTCCGCTCCCAAGCTCCAGCCCGGTCTCCCGCCTCAGAATTTTCCGCTGACGGTCAGGGTGAAGATCGGCCCGACCATCTGGTGCTGGCGTTCGAGGAAGCTCAGGGGCGTGGCGTTGCGGCGACCCAGATAGACGTCGCGCCAGTAGCGCACATGGCCGTTATTCAGGTTGAAGACCTCGAAATTGACCTTCAGCCCGCGCACATCCTTGAGCTCGACGAAGGCGCTGACATAGGGGCCCTCCCAATTCTGGTTGACCTCATCGAGGAACCAGGCCCGGCCGAAATGGTCGAAGGACAGGCCGCCGCCCCAGGCGAACTGGGTGTGGGGGACGTCGTGCCGCAGCGTAAGTTGCGCCCAGCGATCGTGCGTGTTGCTGATCGCGCGCGGCAATCCGGTGAGCGGATCGCGCACGCGGGCGCGCTCGATCCCGATATCGGCGTCGAGCTTGGCGCCATGCCAGCCTAAGGGATCGAACTGGATGGTGCTGATGCTTTCGATGCCGGTCCGCGTCGCGTGCGGCAGATTGCCGACCGCGTCGCCGTCGATCCCGACCGGAATATGGTCGACGATATCCTCGATCCGGTAATGATAGAGGCGCAGGCGCGTCTTGCCCCACGGGCCGAGAGTGCGGCCGACCTCCGCGGTCGTTTCCCAGCTTTGCGGCGGCACCAGATCCGGATTGGCGTCGTTGCCGCGATTATTGGCGATATCCTGGTTGGCGAGGAAATCGGAGAAGCTGATCTGGCCGACCTTGCGTTCGAACTTCAGGCTCGCGTCCCAGCCCGCCGCGGGGCGCCAGGCGAGCAACAGGCTGCCCTTTGGACGGAAGAAGTGGCGCGGCGCCTTGCCGATGCCGCGCTCGCCCAGTTCCGAATATTCCGCGCCGCCGGCGAGCTGCAGATCGAGCTTGGGGGACAGCCGGCGGCTCAGTGAGGCGAGGCCTTCGTAGCGTTTCTCGGCGACGATGCCGCTGCCCTCGGGATAGGGAATGTCGGCATAGCTGCCGTCGGGCTTGAGCGATGCGAGCGTGCTATATTGTTCGTACCGATTGTCGGCGCGCTCGAACGAGACAGTCCAGTCGTTCGGGCCGCCTTTCCAATGATATTCGACGCGGCCGACCGTTTCCGCCGTCCGTGCATCCTGCCCGTAGCGAATGCCTTCGCTTGGCGCGCCGCTCGCAAAAACGGTGCGCTGATCGAGCAGAAAGGGGGCATGCTCGAAATGCCTGAGGCCGATCAGCTTCACGCGGCCGCCGCCCAGCGGAATCGAGACGTCGCCGTTCACGTCATAGACGAAGCCCGACGTATGGTTGAGGCTGGTCCAGACATTGTCGTTGCCGTCGGTGCGTATGCGGTGCTGGTCGTTGGCGCCGCGCTGCCAATAGGGGTCATAGTCCGCGGACAGACTGGCCTGGAGCCCGCTCTTGCCGTCATATTTCAGAATGGCGGAGACCTTGGCGTGGTCGTTGCTGTTCCAGTTCACCTGATCGCGGCGTTCGAGCAGCGTTCCGGAGGGCGACAGGATGCGATAATCGTCGCCGCCCATCGCGCCGCGCCCGGGCCTGTTTTCGACCGAGACGGTATAATCGAGCGGACCGGTGGTGCCGTTGTAGCTGACCGACGCGCCGAACCAGCTCGGCTCGGCATAATGAGCACGCACCCGCGGGCTCCAGCTGAAATTGCCGCTGCCCTTGCGATCGGCCTTCAGGACTACATTGGCGACCTGTCCGGTGAGCCCGGCAATGCCGAACGAGGCGGCTTCGCGCACCTCGATGCGGACCACGTCGCCGGCCGAAACCTTGCCCAATTGGGCGACCGCGCCACCCGATTTGTCGGTGATGCGCTGGCCGTTGATCAGCACATTCTCAGACGCCTGGCCCAGACCGCGCATATCGTCCGCGCTATGGATGGCGAAGCCCGGTACCTGCGTCAGCATGTCGTAGGCGGTCTGCGGGGCGAAGCGCGCGAAATAATCTGGGGTGAAGACGGTGCCCCCATTGGCATCCTTCGCGGCTGCTGCGGGCGCCTCATCGGCCGCGATAGCGGCGGTCTGCGCGAACAGGCCGGCGGCCAATGCCATAAGTCCCGCGGTGCGCCGCCAGCGGGCGGCCGGGTTGTGAGCGGACATGATCCTATCCTTCGTCTATTTTGGCCGCGGGGCGCGGGCGATCGGCGTGGCCGCCGCTCGGTTGGAGGCATGGTAAAAAGCAGGTGGAACGAGGGGCTTAAGCCCGGCGTCAGGGATCCGGATCGGGATCCGGATCGTCGTTCACCGCGCGCAATGCGGTCAGCTTGCCGGGCGAAGTGATGGTAACCCCGCGCTTGTGCAGCCTGGCGACGAACTCCGGGGTGACCCTTACCGCCCGCATCCCCTGATAATCCTGGATCGTGCCGTTGATTCCCTGCCGGCGCATCTCGGCAATGTAGGAGGGGTCGAGCCCCGTCGCGCGCGCCTCGATCAGATCCCGAAGGTTGAGCGACATGCCGGTCGCCCGCATCGCGCGGGCATAATCCGGCGTAACGTCGACCGCGCGCGCCTCGGACAATTCGCCCATCGAGACATTGGCGAAACCGGCCGCCGCCATGGCACGCCGATAATCTTCGTCCGCGCCGCGCATGAAGGCGAAGCCATCCCCCTTGTCGGCCTTGTCGGCCTTGTCGGGCTTGCTGCCCTGGTCGGCCTGCTCTTCATCGGCTTGCCAGTCACCGGCCTGGTCTGACGCGGCCTGTGCCTTGTGTGCCGCGGCACGCGCGGGGTGGGCCGTCTCGGTCGCGGCCAACATCATGGCCGCCGGCTGGGACCCGGTCGGGTGCCACGCGGCGTGCCGGTCGTCCGTGGGTTGGGCCGTGGCGAGCGTGGTGCGGGCGGGCACGAGGGTAACGGCGGCAAGCGGCACCGCCATGCTGAGCATGCCGGTCGCGAAGCCCGCTACCCATGACCGGCCGGACGGGCCGCGCGCAGGATTTTGGTCGAGCACGCGGCGGACACGGCGCCCGAGCGAGCTTTTCGACGGTGCGACGCCATGCGCGCCGAGCAGGGTGCCGCGACACTGATGGCGCGCGACGTTGATCAGCAATTGCGCATAATCGGGGCCGGTAATGTCGGCGGCGAGGACCGCATCGTCGGCGGCTTCCTCGCGCAGCTGATGCGCCTCGCGCGCCAGCACCCATGCCAAAGGATTGAACCAGAAGGTCGCGGTCGCAAACCGCGCCAGGATCAGTTTCGCCCAATCGAGATGGACCACGTGCGCGAGCTCGTGCGCGATGATCGCCTCAGCCTGGTCCGGCGCCGCGACCGCCTCCTGGTTGAGCAGGATCACGGGGCGCATCAGACCCCAGCTGACCGGCGAGCCGAGCTCGTCACTTTTGAGCAATGCCGTCCCGTTCTTGAATCCCATCCGCCGTTGCGCGCGGGCGAGCGCGCTCAGCCACACGGGATCGACCAATATCTCGGCGCGCGCGCGCAAGCCGACGAGACGAGCCAGGGCGGCCAGGGTCAGAGCGAGCAGCAGCAAGGTGGGGAGAAGGAAGGCGTATCGTGCGGCGGTGACGAGGATCGCGGTCCAGCCGGAGGTGGCGACCGGCGCAGCCGACGATTGCGGCGCGGTGACGGTCTGGATCTGCGCCGTCGCCCGGCTGCGCATCGTGGCGGCCGCGACGGGCTGCGCCGGCGGGGCGATCATCGCGAGGCGGGCGATCGGCACGGATAGCGGCAAGGTCGGCAGCGCAAGGCTGCCCAGCGGCAGCGCGACGAGTGCGACCAGGCCGAGATGCGCGATAGTCGATCGTTCGGCGGCGGAGCGCGCACGCGTCAGGCGCAACAGGCCGAGCGCGGCCGCCGCGACGAGCAGCGACTTCAGCGCGAGCAGGAGCAGGGTGAAGGTCATTTGCCGCCCTCCCGGGCCTGGCGTGCGCGCGCGATCGCGGCTTCGAGCTCGTCCAGTTCGCGTGCGTCGAGATCCTTCGCCATGCCGAGCAAGGCGCTGGCCGCGCTCACCGGCGATCCTTTGAAGAAGGTCTGCACCACCTGGCTCAGCACCGTGCGCCGCGCCTGGTTGTCGGGCATTGTCGGCGAATAGACATGGCCGCGGTCGCTATCCTCGCGACGGACGACCCCCTTGTCCTCGAGCCGCCTGAGCATCGCGCGCACCGCCGAACCGGTCAGCGGATCGGGCAGTGCCCTGCAGATGTCGGCCACGGTGCGCGACCCCTGCTGGTAGAGGAGGTCGACGATCTGGCGTTCGCGTGGGGGCAATTGCGGAAGCATGACTCACCTCGTGTATTACGCTTATACATCACTACAAATGTAGCGCAAGCCCAAAAAAAGCCGTCATGCCAAGGTCCTCACCGTCCCAGCACGCGCAGCTGGACGAGCTGTTGGGGTGAGGGGAGGGCGCCTTCCCGCCGAACGGAGCGGGCGAAATCAGGAGTGATGTTCAGCGCCTTGAGCTGCACGAGCGTTTCGACCGGCAGATGCCGATATCCCAATTGTTCGAAGCCCGCGAGGAAGTCGGGCGTGATCGCCATCGCCTTGAGCTGGACCAGATCCTCGGCCGGCAGGTTGGAATAGCCCGCGCGCACGAAGCTGCCGATAAAGTCGGGCGTGATCTTCAGCGCGGCGAATTGGACCAGATTGTCGAGCGATTTGGGGTGATAACCGGCAGCGCCCAGTGCCTTTATATAATCGGGCGTCGCGCCGACCGCGGTCAGCTCCATCAACTTGCCGACCGAAGGCGTCGGGAGGCGCGCCGCAGCGAGCGCCTCGACCAGGTTCCGGTGTACATCAAGCGCGATCAGCCCGAGGATCTGATCCGCGCGGGGAGCCGCGATCCCATGGCGGCTGAGCAGGCTCATGAAATCGGCATCCGGCGTCACGCTGCAGCTGCCGTGCGCTTCGGCATGGGCACCGGTGCCGGCGCAATCGATCCTGCCGGCTTCGCGCGCGATCGCGAAGCTGACCGGGCGCGCTTCGGCGGAATTGAGCGCCGCGAGATCGAGGCCGCTAAGCTGCGGCGGGCGGAAGGTGGAATCCCAGTTGTTGTCCGAATGATCGGTGCGGGCCCACTGAAACTTCACCTGCAGCTGATCCGTGTTTCGCGACTGCTGGATGGTGAAGCGGAGCGGGGCGGTCGGGGCGGCAGGCGAGGCCGAGGAGAGCGCGAGCGCCGCAAGAAGCGGGGCGACGGTCAGGGTCAGGGCTTTGATCATGTCACGTCTCCTTCGATTTCCAGGCAAGGCGGTGCCGTTCGCCCCGGGCTCGGGCGTCAAAATTCACAGCATTGCCGAGTCTGTTCAGCCGGTCAGGCGCGGGGCTTCATGCGTCCATCCAACCACGCGCGTTCTCGATTACAAACGTAGTCGTACAGACTACATTTGTAGCCGTCAAGCGGCTATTCGCCCAGATGTCGGCCTCGATGACGGGTGGCTGGATGGGAACGTTCGACCAGCTCGACACACTCCCGGCCGACGGCGTGAGAAGGACAGGCCGGCCGCGCTGGTCCATCGCTCCCATGCCGCCGACCAAGGGTTATACGTCCGATGACGTATAACGCCGCCGCCGCGCCCCCGGTAGTTTCGCATCGACTCGACATAACGGAGGCGAGATGGACGGGGTACGCGTCGGTAATCGGGTGGTCGGAACGCAATCGCCGGTCACGATCGGCTGGGAGAATATTCCCAAGGTGGAAGGCGGGCCCGTCAAGCGGTTCATCTTCACCTGGTTCCAGCCGACCGTCTTCTTCGCCTTGCTCGCCTTCTGGTATTACGCGCCCAACAGCATTGCGAAGGCCTCGACCGCGCTGGGCATCGGCATCGGCTTCAAGGTGCTGCTGCTGCTGCTGGAATGGGTCAATCCGCGCTACGAGAGCTGGCGCCTTACATGGAAGGAATTGGTCGTCGACCTCTTCTATGTCGGGCTGACCTACACCATGCTCCGCCTGGTCGACAGCTACATCGGCAGCGATGTCCTGATCAAAGCCGTGCAGGACCATTTCCACGCGGAGAAATTCGCCTGGTTCACCGGCCTGCCGCTGCTAGTTCAGGCCTTCCTGCTCTCGTTCATCTTCGACTTCGGGCAATATTGGATGCATCGCGGGATGCACAATTGGTACCCGCTATGGCTGCCCCATTCGGTGCACCACTACATAACCCAGCTGAACATCAACAAGGGAGCGGTCGGCAATCCGGTCGAGCTGTTCCTGATCGGGCTCGGCATCGGCGGGTTGTTCGATTTCCTGCCCCGCGCCTTCCTGCTCGCCGGCTCGGTCGGCCTGGCGGTCGGGACCTACCAGCATATCAATGTCCGCTTCAATTCGCCGAAATGGTGGCGCTTCCTGTTCGTGACCACCGAGCATCATAGTCTGCATCATTCGCAGGATTTCGAATCCACCCGCAGCAATTATGCAGGGTCCTATGTCTTTATCGATCGCATGTTCGGAACCTGCATCGATGGCGAAGCCGAGCTGCTGGGCATGGAGGGCGGTCGCCGGATGACGGTGCGCGAGCAGATGACCTACCCCTTCACCGAGGGCTGGAAGACATTGAAGGAGCGCTTTGGCCGGCCGTCGGTCGCGGTGCCGGCCGAATGACGTCGCCCGTGAGAGCGACGCAGCCGTGGGCGCCACAGGCGTGGGACGCAACCGGCGCACGCGCATCCGCCGATACCGATGCCCTGTTCGTGGAAAAATTTCCGGCCATGCGTTTGATCTCCTGGATCTGGCACGTCAGGGGCAGCGTGCCGCTCATGCCCGGCCAATCCGGCGACGACGCGTTCGACAAGCTCGCACCCTTGTTTCGCGAGACCGGCACGACCCACAAAAGGGATGGCGACACGCTGACCTTCGACAAGAAGGACCAGCCGGCGCAGGACAAGATGTCGGTTTTCGATCATGGCGTGCTGCGGATCGAAAAGGGCGCGACCGGATCCGTGCTGCGTTATCATCTGATCAGCCGATCTTTGCTGTTCTGCTTCTTCCTGCCGCTGTTTTTCCTGGCTTTCGCGCAGATGACGATCGCGCTCGGCAAGCATCAAAAGGCGTCGGCGGAAACCACCGCCGCAGCCGGGAAAGCCCCGAACGCGACGCACAAGCCGGCGGCCAAGGCGGCGCCTTTGCAGTTGAACCCGATCGACAAGTTCCTGGGCGCGCCCGCGCCCGAGAAACCGAAGGACGGTGAAGAGATGGGACGGCGGGGCAAGAAACCCTCGCCCACGCCGGCTTACGTCTTCGCCTCGTTCTTCACGATCCTCTACGTCTTCGGCCGGATTTTCGAAGACTGGCTGATCAAGAGACGGTTCAAAAGGATGCTGTCGGGCGAATGATCCGGCTGGCCGTATCAGGCCGGCGGTGAGCCCTCAACCGCCGTTCTGGCCGTTCTCCACACGATCGACCAACCCGTCCTTGAAGTGGACGATCTTGCGGGCATAAGCGGCCATGTCGGGCTCGTGGGTGACGAGCAGAACGGTCAGCCCGGCCTTCGCGTTGAGATCGGCGAGCAATTCCATGATCTCGACCGAACGCTCCGAATCGAGATTGCCGGTGGGTTCGTCCGCCAGCAGCACGTCGGGCTGCGTCACCAAGGCGCGCGCAATCGCGACGCGCTGCTGCTGCCCGCCGGACATTTGCGATGGGTTATGGCCAGACCATGCGGCGAGGCCGACCTGTTCCAGCGCCGCCATCCCCAGCTCCCGCCGCACGCGGCGGTCCTCGCCGCGATACAGCAAGGGCAATTCCACATTTTCGAGCGCGGTGGTGCGCGCGAGCAGATTGAAGCCCTGGAACACGAAGCCGAGATAGCGGCGGCGCAGCAGCGATCGCTGGTCGCGGGTCAGGCCCTCGACATGCGTTCCCCGGAACAGATAGGCGCCCGAGGTAGGCACATCGAGACAGCCAAGGATGTTCATCGTCGTCGACTTGCCCGAACCCGACGCGCCCATGATCGCGACGAAATCGCCCGGCGCGATGTCGAGGTCGACGCCCTTGAGCGCCTGGAACGCGGCCTGCCCCTCGCCGAAGCGTTTGGTGATGCCGCGCAATGAAATCAGCGGGGCGTCCACTTTACTTGCCCGGCCCCGCCAGTTGCCCGGTGATCACCTGCAGGCCGGGACGCAGGCCCGCGCCACGCACTTCGGTCACGCTGCCATTGCTATGCCCGACCGTGACCGTAATCGGCTTGGGGCTGCCATCGGCACCGACGACCCAGATCTGCTGGCGCGCGCCGCGCGACAGATCGACATTCTTGGGTATTTCGGGCGGTCCGCCAAAGATGCCCTTCTTCGCCGCCGCGGCCGGCGGCGTGAAGCGGAGCGCCGCATTGGGCACCAGCAAGACATTCTTGACCGAATCGGTCACGATGCTCGCGGTCGCGGTCATGCCGGGTTTCAGCAGCAGGCGCGGATTGGCGACCGAAAGCTCGGTGGTATAAGCGACAACGTTGGTGGTCGAGGTCGCGGTGGCGCCCGCGCTGTTGACGGTAGGGGTCGCGTTCGCGCCCAGATCGACCCGCGTCACCGTCGCCGGGAAGCTCTGGTTGGGATAGGCGTCCACCTGGAAGGTGGCGGCCGCTCCGGGATGAAGTTCGCCGACGTCGGCTTCGTCGACCTTGACCTGCAGCTTCATCTTCGAAAGGTCTTCGGCGATCGTGAACAAGGTCGCGACGTTGAACGATGCCGCCACGGTCTGCCCGGGCTCGACCTGGCGCGACAGCACCACGCCCGTCACCGGGGCATAGATGGTGCCCTTCGAAAGCTGGGTCTGATTGGACGAGACGGCCGCGCGCGCCTGCGCGACCTGCGCCTCGGCTTGCAGGACGTTCGCGGCGGCGCGCGCATAATTGGCGCGCGCGGTATCGAGTTCGGTCTGCGACGGAACCTTGCCGCCAGAAACCTTGTAGACCTGCTCCTCGCGCGCGAGATCGGCCTTGGTCTGGGCCGCGGTGGCGCGGTTCTGCGCGACGGTCGCAAGTGCCGCCTGGAGCGTGGCCTGGCTCTGCACCAAGGCATCCCGCAGGCGCGACAGGTCGAGCTGCGCGAGCGGCTGCCCCTTCACGACGCGGTCGTTATTATGGACATAGACCTTGTCGACCAGGCCGGATTCTTCCGAGCCGACATTGACCTGCACCGTCGGCGCGAGATTGCCGGTCGCGGTGATCGTCACCGTCAGATCGTGGCGCTCGATCGGCGCGGTCGCGTAATGGATCGGCGGGGCGGGGCGGAAGCAGCGCGAGAGCAGCAGCAACACGATCAGCAGCGGCACGCCGATGAAGACCCATTTGCGCCAGCGCCGCCAGCGCGAGCGCGGCGGCTGGCCGAGGAATTCGTCGATGTCGGTGTCAGCTTCGGCTTGGGTCATGAAGGAGTCCCCGGAGTGATCGTCTCGGGCTGCCAGCCGCCGCCGAGCGCGAGATAGAGTTGGATGAGCGCGAGCGCCTGGTCTGCCTGTGCGGCGGCAAGCTGGTCGCGCGATGAAAGCAGGGCCTGCTCGCTCTGAAGCAAGGTCAGGAAGTCGATCAGGCCCGAACGATATTGGCTGCGGGCATAGATTGCGGCGTTGTTGGACGCGTCGAGCGCCACTTCGAGTTGTGCCTGCCGCGCCTTGGCCGCTTCCAGCGCCTGGATGGCGTTTTCGACATCCTCGAGGCCCGAAAGCACGGTCTGGCGGTAGCTGGCGAAGGCGAGATCGGCGCCCGCCCGCGCGGACCGCACTTGCGAGCTTCGCCGGCCCGCGTCGAAAATCGTCTGTGTGATGCCTGCGAACAACCCGCCCGTCAGCAGATCGCCAAGACCGCCGACCCGCGCCGCCGCGCTGTTGATGTTGCCGGTGATCGACAGTGCGGGGAACAAGGCCGCCTTCGCGATGCCGATCCGCGCGGTCGCGGCTGCAAGCTGCTGCTCGGCACTGCGGACGTCGGGACGGCGGCGCAGCGTATCGGCGGGAATGCCCACCGCGATGCGATCGGGGCCGTGCGGGATCGGTTGTGTTGCCTCCATCTCGGTGCGCAGCGCGCCCGGCGCCTGGCCGGTCAGCACACCGAGCCGGTTGACCGATTGGAGATAGGCGGTCTCGATCCCGGCGATCGACGCGGCGGTCTGGGCGCGCTGCGCGCGTGCCTGCTCCGCGTCGAGGCTGGATACGAGCCCCGCCTGCACGCGCCAGCCGGCAATCTGCAGATTGTCGTCCTGGGTGCGCAGGGTGCTGCGCGCAATCTCCAGCCGGGCCTGCGCTAGTCGGGCCTCGACATAATTGGTTGCGACCTCACCCGCGACCGAAGTGCGCACGCCTTCGAGGTCGAAGCGCGCGGCTGCCGCGTCCGCGCGCGCCGCCTGAACGCCGCGGCTCAGGCCGCCGAACAGGTCGATCTGCCAGGACGCGTCGAGCCCGAGCGAGAGCTGGGTATTGCCGGTCGAGAGGCCGGATCCGTGCGTGAAATTGCGGTTCGCGCCCGCCGATCCGCCGAGCGACGGAAACAGGTCGCTGCGCGCCTGGACCAGAGATTCACGCGCCTGCGCCAGCCGCGCGACCGACTCCGCGATCCGAAGGTTCGACGCGGTCGCCCGCGCCACCAGGTCGGTCAGCAGGGGATCGTCGAACTGCCGCCACCAGCCCGAGAGATCGCCGGCGGGCGCGGGGCTCGCCGATGCGGCCGGGTTGGTGATGGGTGGGGCATAAGCCGCCGGCACCCCCAGGGCAGTGGGCGCCGGCGCCTGATAATTGGGACCGACCGCGCAGCCGCCCAGCAACAGCGCGATGGACAGGGCGCCCACGCACTTATTCATGGCGTAACGCATCGATCGGGTTGAGCGCGGCCGCGCGTTGTGCCGGAACATAGCCGAAGACGATCCCCAGGAAGGAGGAGAAGAGCAGGCTGCCGAGATTGATCAGCGGACTGAATATGAAATCGACGTCCATGATCTTGCAGATCAAGATGGACAGGCCGAAGGAGAGGCCGATACCGATCGCGCCGCCGAGCGAGCACAGCACCACTGCCTCTGTCAGGAATTGCAGGCGCACCTCGCGCGCGAGCGCGCCGATGGCGAGGCGTATCCCGATCTCACGCGTGCGCTCGGTGACCGACACCAGCATGATGTTGACGATGCCGATCCCGCCGACGATCAGCGATATCGACGCGATCGCCGCGACCAGCCCGGTCATTACGCGCAGGACTCCGGATACGGTGTCCGAAATCTGCTTCATGTCGATCAGCCGGAAATCGTCGCTCTGATCCGACGCAATGTGGCGCCGCTCGCGCATCAGGCGTGACAAATCGGTGCTGACCGCATTGTTGTCGTAGGCCGGGTTCAGGCCGATCACGATCCAATAGATGTTGGTCGTGCCGATGATCTGGCGCTGCACCGCGCGCGCCGGCATCAGCACGGAATCGTCCTGGTCGCTGCCCGGTCCACCCTGGCCGCGTTCCTTGAGTACGCCGATCACCGGGCAGGTGAGCTTGCCCAGACGCAGTTCGCGGCCGAGGGGGTCGACATTGGCGAACAGGTTCTTGCGCACGGTTTCGCCGATGATGCACACGGCCCTGCCGGCAGCCTCCTCCTCGGCCGTGAAGACGCGCCCCGAGGTCAGCCCCATCGCCTGGATCGCGATCCCGTCGCGCGTCGTGCCGATGACGTTGGTTTGCCAATTGATGCCGTCGGCGGTTGCGGCGACGCTCGAATTGACCTGGCCGGCCACCCGGTCGACCCCGCCAATCTGCTCGCGGATCGCGTCGACATCCTCGCGCGTGAAAGCGCGCGGCATGCCGCCGCCCGCCTGGCGCGCCTGGCTGTCGGTCACCACCATCAGCGTGTTGGCGCCGAGCGACGCGATCTGCCCGCGCACCGACGCGGTTACGCCGTTCCCGACGGTCACCATCGTGACGACCGCCGCGACGCCGATCACGATGCCGAGCACCGTCAGGATCGAACGAAGCAGGTGACGACGGATTTCGCGGAGCGCGAGGAGAAGCGAGGCGCCGAGCATCGTGTTACACTATATCCAAACTTTGCGGCGGCGAAACGATCGAAATATCCACTTTGCTGCCCGTGCCTTTGCCATCGGCTTCCGTGTGCGTCGGCCGGGGGCGGCAGGGCTGGGATCGCTCCAATCTCATCCGCGCTGATTAGCAGTCTGGCGGATCTTTGGGGTAAAGTGATCGCAAGTGTCGTGTAAATGTTTCGAAAAGACGGGGTGACACAGCCCCCCATGCGCATCATGCCTTCATCATGACGGATGCACAGGCGCCTCGCGTGCTCGTCGTGGATGACGACACTTATCTCACGCTGATGCTGAGCGATTATCTGAAAGCCGAAGGCTTTCAGGTCGCGGCCGTGCATGATGCGGAGGCCGGCGTAGGCCAGGCCCTGTCCGGCGATCATGACGTCGTCATCCTCGACGTGATGATGCCCCGTCTGTCGGGGACGGAGGCATTGCGCCGCATCCGGGCCGACAGCGCGATCCCGATCATCATGCTCACGGCCAAGGGTGACGATATCGACCGCGTCATCGGCCTTGAGCTCGGAGCCGACGATTATGTGCCCAAGCCCTATTTCCCGCGCGAGCTCGTGGCGCGCATCAGGGCGGTCCTCCGCCGGCGGCCAGCGGCCAGCGTGGAGCAGGCCGCCGCCAGCTATGATCTCGGCAGCCTGCATGTCGACATGGCGGCCCGGCGCGTGCTCGCCGGTTCCTGGCCGGTGGAGCTGACCGCCTCGGAATTCAACTTGCTCGGGCTACTGCTTCAGGCCGGCGAGCGCGTCACGACCAAGGACGAATTGTCGCTCAAGGTATTGGGCCGCAAGCGCGCCAGTTATGATCGCAGCGTCGATGTCCACGTCAGCAATCTGCGGCAGAAACTGGCGGAGGCGGCGCCCGATATCGAGATCGAGACCGTACGCGGGATCGGCTATCGGATCGGCACCAGCCGATGAAGGGCGGGCTCTTCCTGAAGATCCTGCTCGGCTTCTGGCTGACGCTCTACTGCATCATCGCGGGCCTATGGCTGTTGTTCGTGGTGGGAAAGGCGGGGCCGTCGCCCGAAGAATGGGTCTCACGCAGGGTCGCTCCAGCGCTGCTGTCGCAGATGGCGCGCGAGGTGGCGCGTGACGGACCCGCCGCCGTCGATGCGGCGCGGCGCGACCTGCCGGCGGACGATGCGCGCCAGATCGCGATCCGTATATTGCGTCCGCAGGAGCGGACTTGGGACAAAAGCCTCAACCGCGAGGTGGTCGCGCCCGACGGCCGCCATTATCTTCTGACCTATCGCGTGCCGCAGGCCGCCCGGCGTGCCGGGCCGTTTGCCTTGCCGCAACCGATCCTGATCGCCGCCGGGATCGCGGGTTTGGCGTTTAGCATCGTGCTGGCCTGGTATCTGACGCGTCCGATCAACCTCATCCGCAAGGGTTTCGATCAGCTCGCCCAGGGGGGGCTCGACGTGCGGCTCCAACCGGTGATCGGCCGGCGCCGCGACGAGATCGGCCGTCTTGCGCGCGACTTCGACATCATGGCTTCGCGTCTGGCCCAGTTGGTGACGAGCCGCGACCGCCTGCTGCATGACGTATCGCATGAGTTGCGCTCGCCGCTCAGCCGCATGCAGCTTGCGATCGGCCTGGCGCGGCAGGACCCTGGCCGGTTCGACACGTCGATGGACCGGCTCGAGCGCGAGATGGTGCGGCTCGACGAGCTGGTGCGCGAGCTATTGGTACTGGCGCGGGCGGAGAGCGGCCTGGGATCGATCGAGGAATATTTCGACCCGATCGCGATGCTCGAATTCGTGGCGGAGGACGCGCGCTTCGAAGCGGAAAGGTTCAAGGTCGCGGTAACGCTGACTCAGCCGGATGTGGCGGAAGAGCAGCGCCCCAATTTGCGTGGCAGCGCGGAGCTGTTCCGGCGGGCACTCGACAACATCATTCGCAATGCGCTTCGCTTTGCGCCGGCCGGCACCACGGTCGCCGTCTCGGTACAGATGGACGCGGAGGCAGAGCGCTACAGTTTTCACATCCGCGATCAGGGTCCCGGAGTGGCAGGGATCGATCTGTCGACCCTGTTTGAGCCGTTCATCAAGGCCGACCAGGCAGGCTTCGGCCTCGGCCTGGCGATCGCCAAGCGTGCGGTTGCTGCCCATGGTGGCACGATCCAAGCCCGCAATCTGCCGGTCGGGGGATTCGAGATTTCCCTGTCGGTACCGTTCGCGGACTTGCCTTTGCCACCGGCTTCGGCCAATTTGTCTGAGTAATTTGGAAAAAGGCAATCATGACCTCGCTCGTTCAATATCGTCACGAAGGAAAAAGGGGCGTCGCCTTGGTGGACGCCGATGGCCAGGCGCGCATTGTGCTGGGCGTGGACAATGTGCTGGCGTTGGCTACGCGCGCGCTGGCGCTCGGCCGCCGCATCAGCGAGGTGATCGAGGCGGACGGCCTGGGCGATCCGATTGACCTTAATCAGGTGACCTTGCTCGCGCCGATCGATCATCCCGATCCCGCGCACCTGATTGTGACCGGAACCGGGCTCACCCATCTCGGTTCGGCCGAAGGCCGCGACAAGATGCATCGCGCCGCGGTCGCCAATCCCGAGCCGACCGATTCGATGAAGATGTTCCTGATGGGCGTCGAGGGCGGCAAGCCCGCGCCGGGCGCGACCGGCGCGCAGCCCGAATGGTTCTATAAGGGCGATGGCTCGACGATCGTCGGCACGGGCGACCCGCTGTCGTCACCCGATTTTGCGCTCGATGCCGGCGAGGAACCGGAGATTGCGGGCATCTATCTGATCGATCGCGATGGCCTGCCCGTGCGGCTGGGTTTCGCGCTCGGCAACGAGTTTTCGGATCATGTGACCGAGCGGGGCAATTATCTGTGGCTCGCCCATTCGAAGCTGCGTCACGCCGCGCTCGGACCCGAGCTGAGGCTCGGTGACCTGCCGCAGGACGTGCGCGGCACCAGCCGCATCCTGCGCGACGGCGCGGTGCTGTGGGAAAAGCCGTTCCTGTCGGGCGAGGCGAACATGTCGCACAGCATCGCCAACCTCGAACATCATCATTTCAAATATGGGTTGTTCCGCCGCCCGGGCGACCTGCATGTCCACTTCTTCGGCACCGCCACGGCGTCTTTCGCGGACGGCGTCGTCACCCAGGCCGGGGACGTGTTCGAGATCGAGGCGGACGCGTTCAGCCTGCCGCTGCGCAATCCGATCGAAATTGCTCCTGCCGAGCTTGTTCTTGTGCGTGCGCTTTAAGGAATAGCTCGACGCGCCGAGCCCGATTGCCGGCCGGCAGGGGAGGAATGGATGGGGGACAGCGGCAATATGGTGACGGTGCCGCATGCGGCCGCGGGTGCGCGCCGCATTCACGGCACGATCGCGCACGATCTGGGCGTCGCCGTCCTCGCCGGACGATATCAGCCTGGCGAGACGCTGCCCGGCGAGATCGAATTCGCGCATACGCTCGGCGTGTCGCGCAGCGCCTATCGCGAGGCGGTACGCATCCTGATCGCCAAGGGGCTGGTCGAAAGCCGGACGCGGACCGGCACGCGCGTTTCCCCGCGCGAACGCTGGAACCTGCTCGATCCGGAAGTGCTCGCCTGGGCGTTCGAGAGCGAGCCGAGCCAGGCATTCGTGCGCGACCTGTTCGAACTGCGCATGATCGTCGAACCCGCCGCGGCCGAGCTCGCCGCCGAACGGCGCAATGGCCTGGATTTGGCGCGTCTCGCTGATGCCCTCGATGGCATGCGGCGCCATGGACTCGCCACGCCCGATGGGCAGGCCGCCGACCAGATCTTCCATACCGCGATCCTGACCGCCGCGCGCAACGCGCCGCTGATCACGCTGGGAAGCTCGATCGCCGCGGCGGTCAGCTGGACCACGATCTACAAGCAGCGCAAGGCCGGGCTGCCGCGCGATCCGCTGCCCGATCATGAGAAACTCTACGAGGCGATCTACGCCGGCGATCCCGCCGCCGCGCGCAAGCAGATGGCTGAGCTGGTCCGCCTGGCGCTCGAGGATACGGAATTGTCGCTGCGCGGATGATCCGACGGCCCTCTCCCGCCGGGCGGGAGAGGGCCGGATGCCGGACCTCAGTGCCGGACCTCAGTGATTGTCGCGCGGAAGCCCTTTGGTCTGGGCGATGCGCTGGTATTTTTCGCTGCCCTCCAGAATCGCGCCGGTGTTCATCTGGCCGACCAGCGCGCGTTGGATCTCCTGCCACGGCGTTTGCGAGGCGGGGTGGGAATAGCCACCGGCGCTTTCGAGCGCGGCGCGGCGGCTCGCCAGCTCCGCATCGTCGATCAGCATGTCGGCGCGGCCCTTGCGCAGGTCGATCCGCACCCGGTCGCCGGTACGAAGCAAGGCGAGGCCGCCCATCGCCGCGGCCTCGGGCGAGGCGTTGAGGATCGATGGGCTGCCGCTCGTGCCCGACTGACGTCCGTCGCCGACGCAGGGCAAGGCGTGGACGCCTTCCTCGATCAGGTAGGCCGGCGGACGCATGTTCACGACCTCGGCCGCGCCCGGATAACCAATCGGCCCGGCGCCGCGCATGAACAGGATGGTATCGGTTGTGATGTCCGTCGCCGGATCGTCGATGCGATGGTGATAATCTTCCGGCCCGTCGAACACGACCGCCGGACCCTCGAACGCGTCGGGATCGTCGGGGTTGGACAGGTATCGCGCGCGGAACTCGGGCGAGATGACGCTGGTCTTCATGATCGCGGCATCGAACAGATTGCCGCTCAGCACGATGAAGCCGGCTTCGGCGACCAGCGGATTGTCGAAGGAGCGGATCACGCGCGGATCCTCGATCGTCGCATCGCGGCAATTGTCGCCGATCGTGCGGCCATTGGCGGTGATCGCGCCCTCGCGGATCAACCCTTGCTTCATCAGTTCCGCGACCACAGCGGGGACCGAGCCCGCGCGATAATAATCCTCGCCGAGATATTCGCCCGCGGGCTGGAGATTGACCAGCAACGGCACCTTGTGTCCGTATTCCTGCCAATCCTTGAGGTCGAGCTCGGCGCCGACATGGCGCGCGATCGCGGCGAGATGGATCGGCGCGTTGGTCGAGCCGCCGATCGCCGAATTGACGACGATCGCGTTGAGGAAGGCGTCGCGCGTCATGATGTCGGACGGCTTCAGATCCTCCGCCACCATTTCGACGATGCGCTTGCCGGTATGATAGGCCGCCTCCTGACGGTCGCGGTAGGGCGCGGGGATGGCGGCGGTGCCGGGCAGCATCATGCCCAGCGCCTCCGCCAGCGAATTCATCGTGCTGGCGGTGCCCATCGTGTTGCAAAAGCCGGTCGAGGGCGCGGACGAGGCGACCAGCTTGATGAAGCCCTGTGCGTCGATCTCTCCGGTCGCGAGCAGTTCGCGCGCCTTCCACACGATCGTGCCTGATCCGGTGCGCTCGCCCTTGAACCAGCCGTTGAGCATCGGGCCGACCGACAAGGCGATCGCGGGGATATTCACCGTGGCGGCCGCCATCAGCATCGCCGGCGTCGTCTTGTCGCAACCCGTGGTCAGCACCACGCCATCGATCGGATAGCCGTACAGCGCCTCGACCAGGCCGAGATAGGCGAGGTTGCGATCGAGCCCCGCCGTCGGGCGCTTGCCGGTTTCCTGAATCGGATGAACCGGGAATTCGAGCGCGATCCCGCCCGCTTCGCGAATCCCCTCGCGGATGCGTTCGGCCAGAACCATGTGGTGGCGATTGCAGGGGCTGAGGTCGGAGCCGGACTGGGCGATCCCGATGATCGGCTTCCCCGACTGCAGCTCTTCCAGGCTGAGGCCGAAGTTCAGATAACGCTCGAGGTAGAGCGCGGTCATGTCGATATTTTCTGGATTATCGAACCAGGCGCGAGAGCGGAGTTTGGACATTAAGGTCGCCTGTATTGGGTTTTCTGACGGAGCGCCGGGAGCGCGGTTGACGGGATTGGATGCGCTCAATACTCATACAAATAAGCAAAGGGCAATGGATCAACCAGCCCGGAGGGAGGAAAATAATGGCAGGACCCATTGCAGGCGCTTCGACGGGAGCGGCCACGGTTCCGGAAGGCTTCAACTATCGGCCGGCGCTGACCTTGCTGGCCACGCTCTTCTTCATGTGGGGCTTCATCACGGTCATCAACAACACGCTGCTGCCGCATCTGAAGAGCGTGTTCGACCTGAATTACACCCAGACCACGCTCATCGAGAGCGTCTGGTTCATCGCCTATTTCTTCGCGTCGCTGCCCTCGGCATTCCTGATCGAACGGATCGGCTACCAGAAATCGCTGGTGACGGGCCTGCTGATTATGGCGGCGGGCGCGCTCGGCATGGTGCTGGCGGCGAGTCTGCCGTCCTATGGCGTAACCCTGGTTATGCTGTTCGTGATCGCGAGCGGCATCACCTTGCTCCAGGTTGCGGCCAACCCTTACGTCGCGGTGGTCGGACCGCCCGCGACGGCCTCGTCGCGACTCAATCTGGTGCAGGCGCTCAATTCGGCCGGAACGATGCTCGCGCCGCTGTTCGGCGCCTATCTGATCCTCGGCCGGTCGGTCGGCGGCACGGTCAAGGAAGGCACCGTGCTGACGCCCGCGCAGCGCCTTGCCGACGCGCATTCGGTGGTGTTGCCTTATGTGCTGGTCGCGGTCGTCCTGGTCGTGCTGGCGGTCGTGATCGCGCGCTTCCCGCTGCCGGCCATGGGCAATGCAACCAGCCGCGTCGCCAAGGAAGAGCGCAAGAATCATTCGCTGTGGAAGCATCGCAACCTGGTGTTCGGCGTGCCCGCGATCTTCATCTACCTGATCGCCGAGATCGGCGTGGCCAACCTGTTCGTGAACTTCGTCAGCCAGCCCAATATCGCCAACCTGACGCATGAGCTTGCTGGCCGCTACCTCACCTTCCTGTGGGGCGGCATGATGGTCGGCCGCTTCGTCGGCTCCGCGATCATGCAGAAGGTGCGCGCCGAAACCGTGCTCGCCGCCTTCTCGATCGGCGCTTTCGTGGTGATGATGATCACCGTGTTCGCGCATGGGCCGGTAGCGATGTGGTCGCTGATCATGGTAGGCCTGTTCCACTCGATCATGTTCCCGACCATCTTCACGCTCGGTATCAAGGGCCTCGGCCCGCTGACCGAGGAAGGATCGGGTCTGCTGATCATGGCGATCGCGGGCGGCGCGCTGGTGATCGTGCAGGGCAAGATCGCCGATGCTTACGGCCTGCAACTGTCGTTCCTGCTCACCGCAGCGTGCGAGTTGTATGTGCTGTTCTATGCCTTGTGGGGCGCGAAAACGACCAACGAGCTGTCCTGATCAATTCCCCTCCCGCTCGCGGGAGGGGAAAAGACCAAAAGAAGGCCCTCATCCAACCCTCTCCCGCGAAAGCGGGAGCGGGCTTTGGAGTTCACGCAACGATATCGACAACCGCGGCCGGGTCGACCGCGCGCTTGTAGCCCCAGTCGGTCTTGACCGGCGCGCCGCCCTTGGCCACCGATTCAAGGATCGCGAGGATCAGGCGCATATCCTGCATCCCTTCCTCGCCCGGCGAGACCATCGGCGCCTTGCCGCGCACGACATCCGCCATCCAATCCATCTCGCGCGCGAACTGGTGGACTTCCGGAACGTCCATGTCGGTGAATCTGCCGCCGTCGACCATCGAGAATTTGTTGCCGCCGTAGAAAGCGCCGGGATCGGCACGCAGGCGCGCCTTTTCGCCCCACAATTCGAACGACATGGTCGCGTTGTAGTCGAACGAGGTCGATCCGTTGCAGATCGCGCCTGACGGAAAGCGGAATTGCCAGGCGATCAGGTCGTCCACCGTCTTGAAGCGGGGATCGGCGGGGTCGGTATGTGCCCAGGCGCGCACCTCCACCGGCTCTTCATTGAGCATGTAGCGGGCAGCGCTGATGCCGTAGATTCCCATGTCGCCGAGCGCACCGCTGCCCGCGAGTTTCTTGTCGACGCGCCACGCATCCGACGGGTCGGAGACGTTCGCCTGGCGCCCCATGTCGGTCACGAACAGGCGCGGCTTGCCAAGCTCGCCCGATCGCACCTTGCGCATCGCGGCCAGGTTCTTGGGCTCGTAATGGCAGCGATAGGCGATCATCAATTTGCGGTCGGCCTTCTTGGCGGCGGCGATCATCGCCTCGCATTCGGCGATGCTGGTCGCCATCGGCTTCTCACACAGTACATGCTTGCCGGCCTTGAGCGCGCGGATCGTATATTCCGCGTGCATGCTGTTGGGCAGCACGATGTAGACGACCTGGATGCGCGGATCCTTCGCGATCCGGTCAAAATCCTCGTAATTGTAGATGGCGTCGGCGGGCAGACCTTCGGCATCGGCGATGCGCTTCGCCTTGTCGGCATGGCCGCTCACCACCGCGACCAGCTTCGCGCCCTTGGCCTGGCGCAGGCCGGGGATGATCTCGCCCTGCGACAGCTTGCCGAGGCCGACGACCGCGAAGCCTATCTTCTGGTCTTTGGGCAGGGTGGGGCGGTCGAGCGCCTTCGCCTCCGCGGCGGCCAAGGCGGCGGCACCGGCAACGCTGAGTTCGATTAGACCGCGACGTGTGATTTCCTGGGGCATTCCATTCTCCTGCCTGCGACTTTTGGAGGGCTGGCAAGTGCAGCATATCGCGCTATGGTTGCGCTAACAATGCAACGATGGTCGTAAGGAGAGGAATGATGTGGCGCGCCTTGGCTTTTGCGAGCGCAATGTTTGGCAGCGCTGTCATCGCAGCCGCTCCACCCGCGCGGCCGCCGCTGACATCGGTCTCGCATCTCGCAATCTATGCCGCCGACCCCGCCCGCAGCGAGGCATTCTACGTGCACGATCTGGGCGCTGCGAAGCGCCCGGATCCTGAAAATCCTGCAGGCGCGCGCTATTATTTCAGCCCGACCCAGTTTGTCGAAGTGCTCCCGCTGCCGGCCGGATACAGCTCAATCAATCGCCTTGCCCATGCCGCGTTCAACACCGCCGATGCCGAAGCGATGCGGCAATATCTCAAAGCCAAAGGCCAGAAGGTGCCGGCGAAGGTCGAAACCGGCGCGGACGGAAGCCGCTGGTTCGACGTGACCGACCCCGAAGGTACGCCGGTCCAGTTCGTTCAGCCGCCCGCAAACCCGCCCGTCATCCCGCCCAATCCGCTGTCCAGCCACATCATCCATGTCGGCTTCATCATCCACAACCGCACCAACGAGGATGCCTTCTGGCGCGATATACTGGGTTTCAGGCCCTATTGGTTCGGGGGGATGCGCGACGATGTTGCGACCTGGATCTCGCTTCAGGTGCCGGACGGGACCGACTGGCTCGAATATATGGTGGTGGGCACGCCCGACACGAAGGGCATCCCGCCCACGATGAGCGCCGCCAATCTGGGCGTGCTCAACCATTTCTCGCTGGGCGTGCCCGATACGCGCGCGGCTTACACCTTGCTCTGGAACGGCGACCGGGTGCAGGGGCAGAAGGAAACGCCGAAGATCGGCCGCGATGCGAAGTGGCAGCTCAATCTGCTCGATCCGGATGGAACGCGCGCGGAGATCATGGAATTCCATGCGATCGGCAAACCCTGCTGCTCGCCGTTCACGGCCTCCGACCCCGAGCGTTGATCGATCAGTTTTAGTGGAGAATGCATGAAGACCAGGCTGATAGCGGCGGCCCTGCTGGGTGCGCCGGCGATGGCATCCGCGGCGACGACATCGGTCTACCAGACCATGCCGGACGATCCCCGCGCGGTGACGGTGAAGGGCGTGGGCGACGGCCGCGCCGACGACAGCGCCGCGATCCAGGCCGCGATCGACAAGGCGACGAACGGCTTTTCGGGCGGGATCGTCTTCCTCCCGTCGGGCCGCTATCGCATCACGCGATCGATCCTGGTGCCGCCGGCGGTGCGCATTTTCGGGATCGGCAAGACGCGCCCGGTGATCCTGCTCGGCGCCAACACGCCCGGCTTCACGAAGGGCGTCGCGACGATGATCGTGTTCACCGGACACGACAATTACAACAACAAGAAGCCGCCTTTCCCGGTCGCCACCGCCGTGCCGTTCAATCCGGCCACGTTCGATGCCAATTCGAGCACCTTCTATTCGGCGATGGCCAATGTCGATTTCGAGATCGGCGCGGGCAATGCGGGCGCGGTGGTGGCGCGCTTCCACGTCGCGCAGCATACCTTCCTCAGCCACATGGACTTCAATCTCGGCTCCGGCCTGGCGGGTATCTATCTTGCCGGCAACGAAATGGAGGACCTCCACTTCCATGGCGGCCGCTACGGCATCATCAGCGAGAAGACCTCGCCCGCCTGGCAGTTCACCCTGGTCGACAGCTCGTTCGACGGGCAGCGCGAGGCGGCGATCCGCGAACATGAGGCCGATCTGACGCTCGTAAACGTATCGATCCGTAACACCCCGGTGGGGATCGACATTGACGAGGGCTATTCGGATTCGCTGTGGGGCAAGGACGTCCGCTTCGAGAATGTGAGCAAAGCGGCGGTGATCGTGAGTGCCGAGGATAGCGCCTTCACCCAGATCGGCTTCGAGAATGCGATCGGGCTCAACACGCCGACCTTCGCACGCTTCCGCGAGAGCGGGAAGACGTTGACCGGGCAGGGGCCACGCTATCGCGTCAAGGCGTTCAACTATGGCCTGACGATCGACACGCTGGGCGGGATGGGCGCGTTCCGCACCAACTGGCAGGCCGAGCCGCTGCGCACCGTGCCCGCCGCGACGCGCGCCATCCGCCCGCTGCCGCCGACCAGCGCCTGGGCCAATGCCCACGATCTGGGCGTCAAGGGGGACGGCCAGGCCGACGATACCGCCGCGCTGCAGAAGGCGATCGACACGCACCGCGTCCTCTATCTGCCGCAGGGGCAGTACAAGATCAGCGATACGCTGAAGCTCAGGCCGGACAGCGTGCTGATCGGTTTGCATCCGGCGCAGACCTTGTTGTTCCTGCCCGAAAATGCACCCGGCTATGTCGCCCCAGGCGGGCCCAAGGCGATGATCGAGAGCGCCAAGGGTGGCGATGCGATCTTGAGCGGCTTCGGCGTCTATACCGGCGTCACCAACCCGCGCGTGACCGGCATAATGTGGAAGGCCGGCGCCAATTCGATGATCAACGACGTCAAGTTCCAGGGCGGCGGCGGCACCCCGCGTGAGTTCAGCGAGCGCGTCCCCAACGCGCGTGTCGACGGCCAGAATCCCAGCATCTGGGTGACCGACAATGGCGGCGGCACGTTCGCCAATATCTGGATGCCGCATCCTTACGGATGGGCCGGCCTCTACGTCACCGACACGAAGACGCCGGGCCATGTCTATGAGCTTTCGAACGAGCATCATTTCCGCAACGAGATCGTGCTCGACCGCGTCGAGAATTGGGAATTCCTGGCGCCGCAGACCGAGGAGGAAGTGCGCGACAGCGGCGATGCGAACAGCCTCGACATCCGCAATTCGCGCAACCTGCTGTTCGCGAACTATCACGCTTATCGCGTGACGCGGATGCCGAAGGTCGCGCCCACCGCGGTGCGCATTCAGAACTCGACCGACATCCGCTTCCGCAACGTGCACACCAATGCCGAGAGCGGCTTTTCGATGTGCGACGAGAATGGCTGCGCGCCCTATCTCCGCGCGAGCAAATATCCGTACGAGAATGCGATCACCGACGTGACGCGCAACGTGCAGTATCGCGAGCGCGAATTCGCGGTGCTGGATATCACCGACAAGATGCCAGTGGCCGCGCCGCCCGCGCCGCTGCCGGGGGCGGGCGCGGTCGAGAAGCTGGCCGATGGCTTCTTCTCGATCTCGGGCGCCGCAACCGCGCCCGACGGCACACTCTATTTCGTCGAGCGGCGTACCCAGCGCATCTATCGGTTCACGCGCGAGAAGGGGCTGGAGATCGTCCGGGACAACCCGCTCGATCCGGTCAATCTGGCGATCGACAAATCGGGCAATGTGATGGTGCTGTCGCCGCAGGGACCCGACGTCACCGTATATGCATTCAAGCCGGGCGAGCCGGCCGACAAGGTGACCTTCATCCCGCCGACGCCGGCCAGGTCACGCGACGGTGTGACCGTCGCGCTGCCGGGCAATGTCTGGAAGAACGATGCCGAGTTCAAGGATCAGCTCGATTACCAGACCTACCGCTACCCGACGCTGACCGAGCAGTTCGTGGCGGGCATGGCGAGCCCCAAGGCGCGCGAATATGTCTCGCCCGACGGCAGCCTCGTCCTGCCCGCCTTCCGCGCCTTCCGCCAGGGCGACTGGCGCTTCTCCGACACGATGGATGCGCTGGGTTTCGTAACGGCGAAACAGGGCGATCGCGTCTTCCTGACCAACGAGTCCGAGGACCGGACCTATAATGGGTTGGTCGGGCCGAACGGGACGGTGACTGATCTCAAGCTCTTCGCAACACGCGGCGGAGAAAGCGTCGCGGTCGGGCCCGACGGCAAGGTGTTCGTCGCGAACGGCCAGCTCTTCGTCTACGCGCCCGACGGCAAGGAAGTGACGCGGATCGACGTGCCCGAACGCCCGATCCAGCTAATCTTCGGCGGCAAGGACAAGCGCACGCTCTACATTCTCTGCCACCATGCGCTCTATTCGATGGGTGTATAATTATCGTCATTGCGAGGAGCCTAAGCGACGAAGCAATCCAGGCTCGGGAGGGCCGGACTGGATTGCTTCGCTCGGCTCGCAATGACGATTCAAGGGCTCAGCGCGGGACCATCCGTGTGTAGAGGTGCCAGGTCGAATAGCCGAGCACAGGCAGCACCACCGCGAGCCCGATGAAGGCCGGGATCGCGCCCAGCACCAGCATCGCGCCGACGATCACGCCCCAGCCGATCAGGCTCTTCCAGTTCGCGGCGAAGGCGCGCAACGATGTCAGGAAGGCGGTGCCGACATCGACATGCCGATCGACCAGCATCGGGAAGGTCACCACGCTCAGCGCCAGCGCCGCGAGCGCGAAGCCTGCGCCGACCAGGTTGCCGAGCAGGATCAGCGACCAGCCTTCGCGCGTCGTGAAAAGATGCGTCAGGAAGTCGGACAGCGTCACTATATTGGCCTGGTCGAACGACCATAACATGTAGCCGCTGCCGAACGCCTGCGTGTAGAGGAGCCACGCGGCGGCGAGCCAGAGGCCGAAGATGACGGCCAGCACCAACGTCGCCAGCCCGATCGAGGCGCCGTTGCGGCGGAAGCCGTCGAGGAAATGGCTCCAGTCCGCATTCTCGCCGCGCTCCCGGCGCCGCGCCAGCTCGTAGAAGCCGACCGCGACCGCCGGCCCGAGCAGGGACAGGCCCGCGCACAAGGGGAAAGCGAGCGGCACGAAGCGGTCGTTCAGCGCGAGCGCCGCGACGAGCAGGCCGATCACGGGATAGAGGAAGCCCACCACCAGAATGTCGCCGCGCTTCTCGTTGAAATCGCGCCACCCGTCGCGCAGCGCCGCGCCGACGTCCGACATATCGATATGCCGCACCGTAATAGGCGCTTCCGCCCCGATCGGCATTCCATGCGTGATCGCCATGATTCCTCTCCCGCGGTACCGGACCGCCGGTGAGGCGCGACTCCCGCTTCACCGGAGTCCTTCATTACTGCGGGTAGTTTACGCCTGTTTCGGCCGCGCAAAAAGCACTGAATCGATGTGCCTCAATCCACCCAATCGCGCTGCAGGCGCGGCGCGGCGATGAGCATCAGCAGGCCGGCGACCAGGTAGAAAGCGAGCGCGGCGAGCATGGCGGTGCGCAGCGCCTCGTCGCCGAAGCCGGGCTTGAGCAGATCGGAGAGCTTGCCGATCGCGAGCGCGCCGAGGCCGAGGCCGATCAGGTTGTTGATCAGCAGGAAGCAGGCCGAGGCGGTCGCGCGGACGGGGGCCGGGACGAGGTGCTGGACCGCGGTCAGCACCGGCGCCAGCCACATGTAGGACAGCGCCTGCGGCACCAGGAAGAAGGCGAAGGCGAGCGCGGGGGAATGGCTCATGATACCGGCCGCGAACAAGGGCACGGCGACGAGGAAGGCGATGCCCGGAATGCGCGCATAGCCCGTCTTGCCGGAAAGGCCGGCGCGATCGGCGGCCCAGCCGCCGAGCAGGATGCCGGGAATGCCGCCGATAAGCAGCAGCGCGCCATAGAAATGCGAGGCGGAGAGGAGGGACAGGCCGAACGAGCGCTGCAGCAGCGAGGGCAGCCAGAATGCCAGGCCATAGCCGATCATCGAGCTGAACGCCGCGCCGAAGGCGAGCAGCCAGAAGCCGGGCTTCGTGACCAGCATCGCCGCGACATCGAGGAAGCGGACCCGCGTCTGGGCGGCGGCGGCGCGTTCCGGCTCGCGCACGGTGAGAGCGAAGATCGGCATGAAGACCACGCCCGCCAGGCCGACCGCGATGAAGGCGGTGCGCCAGTCGACCGCCGCCGCCACCGCGCCGCCGAACAAAACGCCCAGACCCGCACCCAGCGGAATGCCGAGCGAATAGATTGCGAGCGCGCGGGCGCGCTGGTGCTTCGGGAAGATGTCCGAGATCAGCGCGTAGGATGGCGCGACGCCGCCCGCCTCGCCGACGCCGACACCGAGCCGGCAGAGGAAAAGCGCGCCGAAACTGGCGGTCATGCCGCACAGCGCGGTGAAGCCGCTCCACACCAGCAGGGAGGCGCTGATCACCCAGCTTCTTGCCGTCCGGTCGGCGAACCAGGCGAAGGGGATGGCCAAGGTCGAATAGAGGATCGCGAAGGCGAGCCCGCCGAGCATGCCCAATTGGGTGTCAGTGAGATGGAGCTCGGCCTTGATCGGCGTGGCGAGGATCGACATCACCAGCCGGTCGAGGAAGTTGAACGTGTAGACGATCAGCAGCATCGCCAGCACGAAGGCGCGCGAGGCAAAGGTGGCGTAGCGCTTCATCCTGACTTCCCAAAAAAAGGCCGGGCGTCGCCGCCCGGCCGCTATATTCAGAACTTCGCGGTAAATGTCGCGAGGATCTGACGGGGGTTTCCGTAGAAAGCGGTGGCCACGCCTTCCTTGCCGAGCGTGGGCACATATTTGCCGTTGGTAAGGATCGGCACGCCGTCGAGGCCGGCCTTGATATATTGATAGCCCGACGTCTTGTAATGCTTGTCGGTCAGATTCTTGCCGTGCAGCCCGATCGAATAGCGGCCGCCGTCGCCGAAGCTGTAGACGACGTTGGCATCGACCAGCGTGTAGCCCTTCTGGTCGAGGAACGGGCTCGCCGTCTCGAACTGATGGGTCAGGCTGCGGTAGGACAAAGTGGTCGACGCGCTGATCGTGCCGCCGGAGACGGGCAGGCCGGTGCCGAGCGTCGCGCTGGTGGTCCAGTGCGGCGTGTTCTGGAACACGCGCACGTTGGCGACGTCGGTGCCGGTCGGGCCGATGAAGGTCTTGTACTTCGGATTGATGTAGCCAAGCGTGCCGTTCAGATAGAGGTTCGAACCCGCGCCCGCGAAGCCGCGCGCAAGGATCGCGTTGGCCTCGACCTCGCTGCCCCAGATCCGCGCCTTGGCGGCGTTGGTGGTGATGCCGACGAAGGTCTGTACCCCGCCCACATTCTGCCCGACCGATCCGGGGATCTGGACGTTGGTATAATCGGCGTAGAAGCCGTCGATCGCATAGGTGAGCCGGCGGTCGAGCGCCGCGCCCTTCCACCCGATCTCGTAGCTCTTCACCGTCTCCGGCTTGAAGCGGAGATAATTGTAGATGTCCTGATAGGACCGCCCAGGCGTTCCGTCGGTATCCGGTGCCAGAATGGCCGATCCGCGCGGATCGAAGCCGCCGCCCTTGAAGCCGACCGAGTAGGAGGCATAGACCATCTGGTCGGGCGTGACCTTGAAGCTCAAGGACGCGCGCGGCGTGAATTTCTTGAACCGCGCGGTGCCGTCAAAATTGGTGGCGGGGTTGGTGGCCGACGGGAGGAACAAGGTGGGATTGCCACCGAATTCGGAGGTGACGCCGCCCACATAATTGGCCTTGAAGATGTGGCTGTCGCGCTGATCCCAGGTGTAGCGGCCGCCGAGCGACAGGCTCAACCGATCGGTGAAGTCGTAGGTGAAGTCGCCGAAGATCGAGTTGGTGTTGGTGTGGACGTCGCCCGCCGTATAGGCGTCGAGGGTTGGTAAAGTGGTGTAGAGCAGCACGTCGAACCCGGTCGAGGCCTGCGCCGCCAGATGGTAGAAGCCGACGATGCCGTTCAGTTTGTCGCTCTTGTAGAGCAGCTGGAATTCCTGGCTGGTCTGGTTGTTGCGATAGACCGCCGGCACGTCCACATCGGTCGCGGGCAGCGCATCGAAGTCGATCGGCGTGAAGGAGGTGTCCTTGCGATAGGCGCTGATGCTGCGGAAGGTGATATGGTCGGTGAGCTCGGCGGTGACCGACATCGAAATGCCGCCGCTCTTCACGCTCTCCTTCGGATTGGCGAGGCCTGCCTGGGTATCGTAGACATCGTCGAGCACGGGCGCGCCGGTGAGCAGGCCGGGGATGAGGCGGTGGCCGTTGCGCGGGTTGGACTTGTCGTTGGTATAGTCGCCGGTCACGCGCACGAAGAGGCGGTTGTCGGGGGATTCGAATTCGAGCGTGCCGCGTGCCGCCCATACATTCTTGTCGTAATTGTCGATGTGAAGGTTGGTATTCTCGCCGAAGCCGTCATGGCTGAGCCGCGCGCCGGATACGCCGATCTTGAAGCCGCTATTGCCGATCGGCGTCGAAAGACTGACGATGCCGTCCAGTTCGTTATACGAACCATAGGTGCCCTTGATGCTGAGCTCGGGATGATCGGAAAGCCGCTTGGTCACATATTTGACCGCGCCGCCGATCGTGTTGCGGCCGTAAAGCGTGCCTTGCGGGCCGCGCAGCACCTCGATCCGGTCGACATTATAGACGTCGAGCACGGACGCCTGGGGACGGTTCAGATAGACGTCGTCGAGATAGATGCCGATACCCGCCTCGAAGCCGGGCACCGGATCCTGCTGGCCGACGCCGCGGATGAAGGCGGCAAGCGTCGAATTGGTGCCGCGCGCATCCTTGAGGGTGGTATTGGGGGTGGTGGTCTGAATGTCGGTCAGGTCGATCGCACCATGCTGTTCCAGCTTGGCGCCGGTGAAGGCGGTGACGGCGACCGGCACCTTGAGCAACGTTTCCTCGCGCCGCCGTGCGGTGACGACGACTTCCTGGCTGGTCGCATCGGCTGCCGCCGGCGCATCCGCCGGCGCCGTCTGCGCGAGCGCGGGGGCGGCCGCCAATACGCCCAGGCTCGCGCCGCCAATCAGGAAAGCGCGAATCGAGATAGCCGAAAAACCCATCATCCCCTCCTTCGAGCGCTTGAGCCTGCCGCTTGCGCTTCGTGTGACAGGCGTCATAATGAAACCTGAACCGGGTTTCAAATTAGAAAATGAGCAGGTGAGGACGGAAAGCGCGAAATGACTGAAAAACAGGACGATACGCGCGTCGCCACCGCATCCGGCGACAAGACGCCCAAGACCGCCCGTGGCCGCCGCACGCTCCGGCAATTGCTCGACGCGGCGGCGGACGAATTTGGCGAAAAGGGTTTCCACGAGGCGTCGATCAGCCAGATCACGCAGCGCGCGGGCGTCGCGATCGGCAGTTTCTACACTTACTTCGACAGCAAGGAGGAAGTGTTCAGGGCGCTGGTGCGCGACTTTTCCGCGCAGGTGCGCGACTTCGTCGCACCCCGCATCTCCGCCCAGCCGAATCAGCTCGACGCGGAGCGCGAAGGCCAGCAGGCGTTCCTTGAGTTCGCGCGCCTCCACAAGGAGATTTACCGCATCGTCGACGAAGCCGAGTTTGTCGATCCGGCGATCTACCGCGAACATTATACCAGCACCGCGCAGCGCATCGCCGCGCGACTCGACGCCGCGTGCGAGCGCGGCGAGATCAGCGGGGGCCCTTCCGAAATCCGCGCCTGGGCGCTGATGGGGATGAACGTCTTCCTCGGCCTGCGCTTCGGCGTCTGGGGCGATGATTATACGCCCGAGGAGGTGGCGCGCGTCGGCGGCGACCTGATTGCGCGGGGCTTGAGGCCGCAGGGCGCGTGACCGGCACCTCGGCGGACTTCCGGCACCGGACTTGGCTCTCCGCCGACGGACTGAGCCTGCACGCGCGCGATTATGCGGCGGCGGACGGCAAGGCGCGCCTGCCGGTGATCTGCCTGCATGGCCTGACGCGCAACGCGCGCGATTTCGACGCGCTCGCGCCCTGGATCGCGGCGCGGGGGCGGCGCGCGCTGGCGGTCGATGTGCGGGGGCGTGGCCTGTCGGATCGCGATCCCGCCGCATCCTATTGGCTCCCCACTTATGCGGAGGATGTGCGGCGCCTGGCGCAGGCGCTCGGCATCGCACGCGCGGTCTTCATCGGCACGTCGATGGGCGGGCTGATCACAATGGAACTGGCCGCGCTCGCCCCCGCATTGATCGCGGGCGCGGTGATCAACGATGTCGGTCCGGTGCTCGCGGCCGAGGGGCTGACGCGGATCGCCTCTTATGTCGGCAATGCGCCCGGTTTCGATACGTGGGACGAAGCGGCCCTCTATCTCGAGCGCCAGAATGAGAGCGCCTTGCCGCATTACCGGACCGGGGACTGGCAGCGCATGGCGCGGCGCATGTTCCGCGAACAGGATGGCCGCGTCATGGTCGATTACGATCCGACCATCGCCGCTGCCTTCGGTACCGGGCCCTTGCCGGCCGATCCGTGGGAGCGCTGGCACGGCCTTGCGCGCGGACGGCGGATCCTGCTGCTGCGGGGTGGTCTGTCGGACCTGCTGGCGGCGGGCGATGCGACCCGGATGGTCGCCGAGCATGACCAGGCACGGCTGCGCGAGATACCGAACGTGGGCCACGCGCCTATGCTCGACGAGCCCGAGGCGCTTGCCGCGATCGGGTCGTTTCTGGACGAATCGCCCTAGCGAATTTACTCCGCAGCGATCGCCACGGACCGGCGGCTGATCGCGCTGGCGATGGCCGCGGCGAACTGCTCCGCGCCGAACGGCTTGAGCAAGATGTGCACATCCGATGGGCGGCCCGAAATGGAGGCTGCCTCGGCATAGCCGGTGATCAGCACGGCAGGGATGTCCGCGCAGATTTCGCGCGCCTGGCGAATGCCCTCCGCGCCTGAAATGAGCGGCATCGCATAATCGCTGATGATCAGGTCGAAGCCGTCGGGCGCGGCGCGCAACTGGTCCAGCATGCGGGGGCCATCGCTGGCTTCCACTACCTCATGCCCCATATCCTGCAGCAGCGCGGCCGTGGTGACGCGCGCGCCCGCATGATCATCGACCAGCAGCACCCGCAGCGCGCCGGGCGCCGGCAGCAGATCTTTCCGCTTGGCCACATCCTTCCGCTGCGCGTCCGCATCCGCAACCGCACGCGGCAACCAGATTTCCACGCGCGTGCCCGTCCCGACCTGGCTGTCGATGCGGAGCGTGCCGCCGGATTGCTGGGCAAAGCCATACACCATCGACAGGCCGAGGCCGGTACCTTTGCCCATTTCCTTGGTGGTGAAGAAGGGCTCCAGCACCTGGTCGATCAGTTCGGATGGGATGCCCGCCCCTTCGTCGGCCACCGTCAGCAAGACATAATCGCCCGGCGCGAGGCCGGCCTCGTTGACCGCCTCAAGCGTCCGATTCTCACCGGAGACGGTGATGTTGCCGCCTTCGGGCATGGCGTCGCGGGCATTGATGATCAGGTTCATCAGCGCGAGCTCGAGCTGCGAGGCGTCGGCGTAAGCCGGCCACAGGTCGCCCGCCAGCTTCCAGTCGAGCTGCACCAGTCCGCCCAACGTGTGGCTCAGCAGATCGCCGACCGACTGGCCCAGGCGATGTACCGGCAGATGCGCCGGTTCGAGCGTCTGGCGCCGCGCGAAGGAGAGGAGGCGGCTGACCAGTTCGGTGCCCTGCTCGGCCGCATGCTTGGTCATGTCGACGATCCGTTTCTGGTCGTCGCTCATCTTGATGCGCCGCTCGATCATGCCGATGCCGCCCAGCACCGCCGCGAGCAGATTGTTGAAATCGTGCGCGATGCCTCCGGTCAGTTTGCCGATCGCGTCCATCTTGAGGCTGTGCGTCAGCTGCGCTTCCAGCGCCTTGCGCTCGGTGATGTCCAGGATCGTGCCGGCGAATTCGGCCATGTTGCCGGTGTCGTCGCGCAGCAGCACGGCCTGATCGAGGAAATGCTTCCAGCTGCCGTCGGCGCATTGCCAGCGATATTCGAACGCGCCCGCCCGCGCGCTGCGGCGCCCGGCGATACCCGCGAGCGCGCGATCGCGGTCCTCGGGATGCAGCCGTTCCTCCCACAGGTTCGGATTGGCGCGCACCGCATCGAAGTCGAAGCCGGTCAGTGCCTGGAAATTACCCGCGACGAAGCGGGGGACACGGGGGGAAGCGTCCTTGTCCTCGAGATAGAGGACGATCGGCAGCGATTCGAGGATCGCGGCCTGGCGCTGCTCGGCCAGCCGCAATTCCTGTTCGATCCGCAATTTTTCAGCATTCGCCCGGATCGTGGCGTCGAGCAGTCTCTGCTCATGCGCGGCGTTGCGCTGGATCTCACGCCGCATCTGGAACAGGTCGACGAACACCGCCACCTTCGACTTCAAGACGATCGGATCCACCGGCTTGAACACATAATCGACCGCGCCCATCGCGTAGCCGCGCAGCAGATGCTCGCTCTCCTTATTGACCGCGGAGAGGAAGACGATCGGGATCCGCTTGGTCTGCTCCCGGCTGCGGATCATCTGGGCGGTTTCGTAACCGTCCATGCCCGGCATGTAGACGTCGAGCAGGATGACCGCGAACTCGCCCTTGAGCAGGTGGCGCAGCGCCTCCTCGCCCGAATTGGCGACGACCACGTCGGCGACATCGTCCAGCACGGTCTTGATCGCGAGCAGGTTGCGCTCGTCATCGTCGACCAGCAGGATCCGCGCCCGATCGGCGCCGCCCGAAGGGAGGGAACGCGCCACCTTTTACTCCGCGGCCGCCTCGGCAAAGCTGGATATCGCATCCCCCTCGCGTGAGCGGCCGATCCAGACGCGCAGCAAGGCGAGCATCAGTTCGATATCGACGGGCTTGGCGATATAATCGGACGCACCCGCATCGAGGCATTTCTGCCGGTCGCCCTTCATCGCCTTGGCCGTGACCGCAACCAGCGGCACGCCGTCGAGCGAGGGATTGGCCCGGATCTGCTGCATCGTTTCGTAACCGTCCATTTCAGGCATCATGATGTCGATCAGGGCGACGTTGATATCGGGCGTATTCTCCAGGATCGTGATGCCGTCGCGGCCACGTTCGGCGTGCAGCACCTCGACCCCATATGTCTCCAGAACGCTCGTGAGCGAGTAGATGTTGCGGATATCGTCATCGACGATCAGCACCTTCGCCCCGCGCAGCTCGTCCGCGACCGGCGAACGCGGCGCAGTGGCGGCCGCATTGTCGTTGATCGGGCTGCGCGCGCGCCGCGTCGTATAGGCAAGCCGCGGGGCCAGTTCCTCGAGCCCGCCGACGATGCCGATGTCGCGCCCGCCACCCAGTTCGGTCGCCTGCGCGGCGAGATGCGCGGTGTCGCCATCCTGGCTCAGCACCAGGATCGGAGGGACATTGTCGCTGCTGCCCAGCTTCGCCAGCTCGAGTGCGGTCTTGGCGCTGTCCGCAAAGGCCAGCAACAAGACGTCGAAATGGCTGAGCGCCTTCTTGTGCTTCGTGATGCTGCTCGCGTCCTCCACCTGGACGCCCATGTTGCGCAGCGCGGTTACCGCCGTGCGGCGTGGCGCGGCGTCGCCAATCACCAGGATCCGCCGCTCCGTCCGGCTGATCTGCGCGATCAGCGTGCGGAACACGCCCAGCAATTCCTCCTGCGCGGCGGGCTTGGTGGTGATGCCGAACGCGCCGAGATCCATCGCCTTGGCCGCCTCGTCGGCGCCGGAGACGACATGGATGGGGATATGTGCGGTCTGCGGATCGTGCTTCAGCAGGTCGAGCAGCACGAAGCCGTCGATATCGGACAGGCCGAGGTCGAGTGTGATCGCGTTGGGCTGAAGCTTGCGCGCCATCGACAGCGTCCCGGCGCCCGCGGTCGAAACGACGCCCTTCAATCCCGCGCTGCGCGCCAGATCGAGCAGGATCGACGCGAAGGTCGGGTCGTCCTCGACGATCAGCACGAACGGATCGTCACCGAGCGCATCGCGGTCGTCGACGATTTCCAGGCTGGTCGGCAATGCGGACGCGATCGTCGCGCCGCTATTCTCGTAGCGCGGCTGGCTGCCGGACGGCTGCATCGTCGCGGGCAGGCTCGCCTGAAGCGGAATGAAGAGGGTGAAGGTGGAGCCTTCGCCCGGCTTCGACCGCACCTGCAATTCGCCGCCGAGGAGGCGCGCGATCTCGCGGCTGATCGAGAGGCCGAGGCCGGTACCGCCATATTTGCGGCTGGTGGTGCCGTCGGCCTGCTGGAACGCCTCGAAGATGAGCTTCTGCTTGTCCTCCGGAATGCCGATGCCGGTGTCGGTCACGCTGATCTCGATCGCGCTTTCGGCGGTCTTGAGCACTGGATGGTTGGTGCTCCAGCCGCTGGTGGCTGTGGTGACGTTGAGCGTGACGCCGCCCTGCGCGGTGAACTTGAACGCGTTGGACAACAGGTTGAGCACGACCTGCTGTAAGCGCTTCTCGTCGGTCCGGACAGAGGCCGGCAGGCTCGCGTCGAACGCGACCTTGAAGTCGAGGCCCTTGTCGGCGGCAAGCTGGCGGAAGGTGCGCTCCATATGCTGGCCCAGGCCCGCCATCGGCATGTCGCCGATCTCGATCGACACCGTGCCGGATTCGATCTTCGACAAATCGAGAATGTCGTTGATCAGGCTCAACAGGTCGGAGCCGGCCGAGTGGATCGTGCGGGCGAATTCGGTCTGCTTCTCGTTGAGGTTGCCCTGCGGATTGTCCGCCAGCAGTTTCGACAGCAGCAACAGCGAGTTGAGCGGGGTCCGGAGCTCGTGGCTCATATTGGCCAGGAATTCGGATTTGTATTTGGAGGTCAGCGCAAGCTGCTCCGCCTTTTCCTCGACCGCGCGACGGGCCATGTCGATTTCGAAATTCTTGGCTTCCACCTGCTTCTTCTCGTTCTCAAGCAGCTGGGCTTTCTCCTGCAATTCCTCGTTCGTATTATGCAGCTCTTCCTGCTTGGTGGTGAGTTCGGTCTGGCGCGCCTGCAGCTCCTGCGTCAGCAGCTGGGACTGCTTGAGCAGGCCCTCGGTGCGCATCGTCGCGGCGATCGTGTTGAGCACGATACCGACCGATTCCATCAGCTGGTCGAGGAACGTCTGGTGGGTTTCGTTGAACTCGCTGAACGAGGCCAATTCGATCACCGCCTTCACGTCATCCTCGAACAAGGCCGGCATGATGACGACATTGGCGGGCTTGGCGTGACCCAGGCCTGAACCGATCTTGATGAACTCGTTGGGTACGTCCTTGAGCAGCATCGCGCGGCGATCGGCGGCGCACTGGCCAACCAGGCCCTCGCGCAGCTTGAACACCGATTTCAGCTCCTCGCGCTTCTCCGCACCATAGGAGGCGACGAGATCGAGGACGGTGTCATTCTCCTCGCGCCGCGTGACGTAGAACACGCCGTACTGGGCGTTCACCAGCGGCGCGAGCTCGGACATGATCAGGTTGGACACGGTCGCGAGATCGCGCTCGCCCTGCAGCATGCGGCTGAAGCGGGCGAGGTTGGTCTTGAGCCAATCCTGCTCCGCGTTCTTGAGCGTCTGATCCTTCAGGTTGCGGATCATCTCGTTGATATTGTCCTTGAGCGCGGCCATCTCGCCCGACGCTTCCACCGCGATCGATCGGGTAAGGTCGCCCTTGGTCACGGCGGTCGCCACGTCAGCGATCGATCGCACCTGGTTGGTCAGGTTGGCGGCGAGCTGGTTCACGTTGTCGGTAAGGTCGCGCCACAGGCCTGCGGCGCCCGGCACGCGTGCCTGGCCGCCCAGCTTGCCTTCGATACCCACTTCGCGCGCCATGTTGGTGACCTGGTCGGCGAAGGTGGCGAGCGTCTCGATCATGAAGTTGATCGTCTCGGCCAAAGCGGCGATTTCGCCCTTGGCGTCCACGGTCAGCTTCCGCTTGAGGTTGCCCTGCGCCACGGCGGTCACGACGTCGGCGATACCGCGCACCTGGTTGGTGAGGTTGGTCGCCATCAGATTGACGTTGTCGGTAAGGTCCTTCCAGGTGCCGCCCACGCCCGGCACCTGCGCCTGACCGCCCAATTTGCCCTCGGTGCCGACTTCGCGCGCCACGCGCGTCACTTCGGACGCGAAGCCGTTGAGCTGGTCCACCATCACGTTGATGGTGTTCTTGAGCTCGAGGATTTCGCCCTTCACGTCGACCGTGATCTTCTTCGAAAGGTCGCCCCTCGCCACGGCGGTGGTCACATCGGCGATGTTGCGCACCTGGCCGGTCAGATTGTCGGCCATCAGGTTCACGTTGTCGGTAAGGTCCTTCCAGGTGCCGGCGACGCCGCGCACGTGGGCCTGACCGCCGAGTTTGCCTTCGGTACCCACCTCGCGCGCCACGCGCGTCACTTCCGACGCGAACGAATTGAGCTGGTCCACCATCGTGTTGATGGTGTTCTTGAGCTCCAGAATTTCGCCCTTCACGTCCACCGTGATCTTCTTGGAAAGATCGCCCAGCGCCACGGCGGTGGTCACCTCGGCGATGTTGCGGACCTGGCCGGTGAGGTTCGCGGCCATGGCGTTCACGTTGTCGGTCAAGTCCTTCCAGGTGCCGCCCACGCCGGGCACCTGCGCCTGGCCGCCGAGCTTGCCTTCCGAACCCACTTCGCGCGCCACGCGCGTCACTTCGGAGGCGAAGCCGTTGAGCTGGTCCACCATCGTATTGATGGTGTTCTTTAGCTCGAGGATTTCGCCCTTCACGTCCACCGTGATCTTCTTGGACAAATCGCCCAGCGCCACCGCAGTGGTCACTTCGGCGATGTTGCGGACCTGGCCGGTGAGGTTGGCGGCCATGGCGTTCACATTGTCGGTCAAGTCCTTCCACGTGCCGCCGACGCCCGGCACCTGCGCCTGGCCGCCGAGCTTGCCGTCCGAGCCGACTTCGCGCGCCACGCGCGTCACTTCGGAGGCGAAGCCGTTGAGCTGGTCCACCATCGTGTTGATGGTGTTCTTTAGCTCGAGGATTTCGCCCTTCACGTCGACGGTGATCTTCTTCGAAAGGTCGCCCTTCGCCACGGCGGTGGTCACGTCGGCGATGTTGCGCACCTGGCCGGTCAGATTGTCGGCCATCAGGTTCACGTTGTCGGTCAAATCTTTCCAGGTGCCGGCGACACCTTCCACGCGCGCCTGGCCGCCCAATTTGCCTTCGGTACCCACTTCGCGCGCCACGCGCGTCACTTCGGAGGCGAAGCCGTTGAGCTGGTCCACCATGACGTTGATCGTGTTCTTTAGCTCGAGGATTTCGCCTTTCACGTCCACCGTGATCTTCTTGGACAAATCGCCCGAGGCCACGGCGGTCGTCACCTCGGCGATGTTACGCACCTGGCCGGTGAGATTGGCGGCCATCAGGTTCACGTTGTCGGTAAGATCCTTCCAGGTGCCGCCCACGCCCGGCACCTGCGCCTGCCCGCCGAGCTTACCGTCGGTGCCGACCTCGCGCGCCACGCGCGTCACTTCGGAGGCGAAGCCGTTGAGCTGGTCCACCATGACGTTGATGGTGTTCTTGAGCTCGAGGATTTCGCCCTTCACGTCGACCGTGATCTTCTTCGAAAGGTCGCCGCGCGCCACGGCGGTGGTCACCTCGGCGATGTTACGGACCTGGCCGGTCAGATTGTCGGCCATCAGGTTGACGTTGTCGGTAAGGTCCTTCCATGTGCCGGCGACGCCTTCCACGCGCGCCTGGCCGCCCAATTTGCCTTCGGTGCCGACCTCGCGCGCCACGCGCGTCACTTCCGATGCGAACGAATTGAGCTGGTCCACCATGACGTTGATGGTGTTCTTGAGCTCGAGGATTTCGCCCTTCACGTCGACGGTGATCTTCTTGGACAAGTCGCCGCGCGCAACGGCGGTGGTCACGTCGGCGATGTTGCGCACCTGGCCGGTCAGGTTGGTCGCCATCGCGTTCACATTGTCGGTCAGGTCCTTCCAGGTGCCGGCAACGCCCTTCACGTTGGCCTGGCCGCCCAGCTTGCCCTCGGTACCCACTTCGCGCGCCACGCGCGTCACCTCGCTCGCGAACGAATTGAGCTGATCGACCATCGTGTTCACGACCTTGCCGATGCGCAGGAACTCGCCGCGCAGCGGGCGGCCGTCGATCTCGACCGTCATGCTCTGGCTGAGGTCGCCCTTGGCGACCGCGCCGATCACGCGCGCGACCTCGGTCGTCGGCTGCACCATGTCCTCGATCAGTTCGTTGACCGATCGGATCGCGGTCTCCCAGCCGCCCGTCGCGGATTTAACGCGTCCACGCTGCGTGATCTTGCCTTCCTTGCCGACCACCATCGACAGGCGCTCGAACTCCTGCGTCATCTCCTCGTTGAGCGCGACTACCTCGTTGAACAAGGTCGCGATCTCGGGGTCCGCCCCCTGGGCTTCCTCCGGCAAGCGTACGGAAAAATCGCCGCGGCGAAGCGCGCGAAGCGCGGCGATCAGCTGACGGCGGTCAAATTGGTCGACGGGGGTATGGGCGTTCACGCGCAGAAGCTCCTAGGTCTTCATGCGCCCGTTATCGTTCGGGCGGCCCCCCACCCACGCGCTAAGAAGCACAGCGCCGCGGATTCCTCAAGGGAAATGGAGGGAAACAAGGTTAAGGGGTTGCAACCATATCGTATTACGATCCAAAGGGTGGCGCCGGGAAGATGACGAGGTCAATACCCGCCAATGGCAGCGACCGATTCGGTATCCAGCTTCATCCGCGGCGCATTCCGCAGCGTGTGGGCGTTGGAGTTGCTGCTCCACCTCAAACGCACTCGGGAACGTGCCTGGTCGGCGGACCAGCTGGTCGAGGTGCTGCGCGGCAGCCCGTTGATCGTGTCGCAAAGCCTGGACGGGCTGATGCGCGCCGGGCTGGTCAGCATCGACGATCAGGGCTGCGCGCGCTATCAGCCGGCAAGCACGGAAACCGATCAGCTGGTCGAGGCGACCGAGCAATTCTATGCTCGCAAGCCGGAAACGGTGCGGCGGATCATCGTCTCGGCCGGGCATCCCGGCCTCGCAAACTTCGCTGATGCATTCAGATTGTGGAAGGACTGATCATGCCCGAAGTCTTTCCCGCCGCCGTCTACACATTGTGTCTCGTGACGAGCAGCCTGTGCGCTTTCCTGCTGGTGCGATCCTATCTCGCCACGCGCGCGCGTCTTCTGTTCTGGAGCGCGATCTGCTTCGTCCTCCTTGCTGCGAACAGCCTGCTCGTCATCCTCGACATCATGGTCTTTCCCGACGTCGATTTCGGGCTTTGGCGGCCGGCGCTGGCCTTGGCCGCGGTCGCGATCCTGCTGTTCGGGTTCATCTGGGATCTGGAGGCCGAATGATCACGATCGGCTATGCTTTCCTTGCGGGGGCGGTAACGATGGGCTTTTCCATCGCCGCGCTTTTCTTCCTGCGTTTCTGGAAGCGCACGCACGACGGCCTGTTCCTGGCCTTCGCCTTCGCTTTTCTTCTCCTGGGCGTAAATCAGGCGGTGGTGGTTCTCGCGAACGTGCCTGTGGAGGATCGGAGCCCGCTCTTCCTGTTTAGGCTCGCGGCCTTCGCGATCATCATCTGGGCGGTGTTCCAGAAGAGCCGCAGGCGCAAAGGCTAGCGCCTCGCCTCTAGCTTGCGGGCCGCGCCGGAATGGCCAGCCCGCGCTGGACGGCGGGCCGTGCCAGGCAGCGTTCGAGCCAGGCGGGCAGGCTCGTTAAAGTGTCATATTGGACAATCTCGGCGGCTCCGTAGAAGCCAATAAGGTTACGAACCCAGCCCAGCAGCGCGATGTCGGCGATCGTATATTCCTCGCCCATCATCCAGCTGCGGCTTTCGAGATGCGCCTCCAGCACACCCAGCAGACGCCTGGATTCAGTGACGTAGCGCTGGAGCGGGCGCTTGTCCTCGATCTCGCGCCCCGCAAATTTGTGGAAATAGCCAAGCTGGCCGAACATCGGCCCGACACCGCCCATCTGGAAATGAAGCCACTGCAGCGTCTGCCATCGCCGCGCAGGATCGGCGGGGAGGAACTGGCCGCTCTTTTCGGCAAGATATTGGAGGATCGCGCCGGATTCGAACAGGCCGAGCGGCTGGCCGCCGGGCCCGTCGGGATCGATGATCGCCGGAATCTTGCCATTGGGATTGAGCGACAGGAATTCAGGCGTGTGGCTTTCGTCCTTGTTGATGTCGATCAGGTGCGGCTCATAGGGCAGGCCCGTCTCTTCCAGCATGATCGACACCTTCACGCCGTTCGGCGTCGGCAGCGAATAAAGCTGGATGCGGTCAGGGTGCACCGCGGGCCAGCGGCGGGAGATGAGGAACGAGGACAGATCGGCCATGACGCGACTCCTGGGACAGGCGGCTTTTTGTGCCGCCGTGCGCCATCGCGGGGCAACCCGCTTAAACTAGGCCTGCCGCAATCAAAACTCGTTCAGGCGATACCGTCCCACACCAGCTTGAGGCCCACGCCGATCATCAGCCAATAGATGATCGCATAGAAGCGATCGGTATCGACCCGGCGCACGACCCAGACGCCGGCGAGCGTGGATGCCAGCGCAACCGGCATCATGATCAGGCTCGCCATCAGGTGCGCGCGGCTGAACTGGCCGAGCGCGAGATACGCCGGCACCTTGATCCAGTTGACTGCGGCGAAGAAGATCGCGGTCGTGCCGACCAGCACATCGCGTGGCAGCCTTTTCGGCAGGACATAGATCTGGAACAGCGGCTGGCCCGCATGCGCGATCTGGCTGGTCACGCCCGAACCAATGCCGATCAGGAAGCCGAACCAGCGGGGCGGGTCGACCGGGGCGGGGACGCGCCCGCCCCGCTGCAGCCACAGGCTGCGCGCGGCAAACAGGATCGATATCAGCCCGAGCAAGGCCTGCATCCCCGCCTCCGGCAGGCTCGCGGCGAACCAGTAGGCGATCGCTATCCCGATCGCCGCGCCGGGCAGCATCAGCGCGAGCAGCCCGCCGTCCCAGCTCTTGCGAAACGCCCATACGCCGACCGCATCCTGCACGATCAGGATCGGCAGGATGATCGCGGCGGCCTCGACCGGCCCCACCACCAGGGCGAGCAGCGGCGTGCCGAGCGCGCCGACACCGGCGAGGCCGCCTTTGCCCAGGCCGAGCAGGATCACCGCGATCGCGCCGACGGCTAGGAAGAGCGGATTGTGGATCAGGCCGGGCATCGCGGCATTGATGGCCGATCGAAACCCGTTGCGCCAGCAGGCGGCCCGCTTAAGCTGTGGATGGAAAAAGAAGAACGGGATCGGGGATGGCGAAGAAATCGGGCGGCCAGATCGTCAGGCGTGTCGTTGTCGCAGGTGGAGGCACCGCCGGTTGGGTAACCGCGACCGCACTGGTCCGCCATCTTGGCCCCTTGCTCGACATCATCTTGGTGGAATCGGACGAGATCGGCACCGTCGGTGTGGGTGAATCCACCGTGCCCACCTTCCGCGGCTTTCACGATTTTCTGAAGATCGACGAGCGCAAGTTCATGTCGGCGGCGCTCTGCACGTTCAAGCTCGGCATCGAATTTTGCGACTGGGCGCGGGTGGGCGATCGCTACATCCACCCCTTCGGCTATCTCGGCAAACCCTGGAGCTGGATGGCCGATTTCCATCATTTCTGGCTGCATGCCCGCGCCAAGGGGGTCGGCGGCGAACTCGGCGAATATTGCCTCGAATGGGTGGCGGGCGAGGCGAACCGCTTCAGCCACGATGCCGCGCCCGGCATTGGCTATGCCTATCACCTCGATGCGGCGCGCTATGTCCAGTTCCTGCGCGAACTCGCCGAGCCCGCCGGCGTCAGGCGGATCGAGGGCAAGATCCGCTCGGTCGAGCGGAATGGCGAAAGCGGCGATATCGACGCGATCGTGCTCGAAAACGGCGCTCGTATCGAAGGCGACCTGTTCGTCGATTGCACCGGCTTCCGCTCGCTGCTGCTCGGCGGGGCATTGGAAACGCCGTTCGACGACTGGAGCCACTGGGTCACCACCAACAGCGCGATCGCGGTGCAATCGACGCAGCCGCAGGGGCCGACGCCCTATACCACCTGTTATGCGCACCAGGCCGGGTGGCGCTGGCGCATCCCGCTACAGGGCCGCGACGGCAACGGCATCGTCTACAACAGCGACTACATGTCCGACGACGAGGCGCGCGCGAAATTGCTGGCCGATATCGACGGCGAGCCATTGTTCGACCCGTGGCAGCTTCGCTTCAAGACCGGCATGCGCCACAAGACGTGGGTCAGGAACTGCGTCGCCCTCGGCCTTGCCAACGGCTTTATCGAGCCGCTGGAATCGACCAGCATCCACCTGATGATGACCGCGGTCACGCGGCTGATCCAGGACTTTCCGTTCGACGGCTGCCACGATGCGCTGGTCGGGCGGTTCAACGAGAAGTCGCGGCAGGAATTCGAGAATATCCGCGACTTCATCATCATGCATTATCACGTCACCGAGCGGGACGATTCCGGCTTCTGGCAACGCAATCGCGCGATGGAGATACCGGATTCGCTGAAGAGCCGGATCGAATTATGGCGCGAGGATGCGCGCGCCTACCAGCTGCCCCACGAACTGTTCCGCGTGGAAAGCTGGGCGATGATCCTCACCGGCCAGCGCGTGATGCCGCAGGGCTATCATCGCCTCGCCCAGATGATGCCCTATGATGAACTCCGCACCCAGCTCGCGAGCCTTCGCCAGCAGATCGCGGACAAGGTATCGGCCATGCCCGCACATCCCGATTATCTGAAGCGCTATTGCCCCGCGAAGGGGGACTGAATTTCTCACCTCGTCCCAGCGAAAGCTGGCCGCGAGAGGGACTCCGGCTTTCGCTGACGTGGCGGAGGATGTCGGCCTTACTCGCCCCGGCGCACCAGCGCGCGGATCCCAAGCCCGATCATGAACAGGCCCCATATCGGTTCGAACGCGGCCAGCACGCGCGAGCTGCGCATGGTCGGCACCAGTGATCCGTCGTTGGTGGTCGTGATCATCATCGCGCTGTAGGCGATCATCCGCAGCCCGTAATGGTTCACATATTTGGTGCGTCCCGACAGCGCGAGCGCGTAGGCGCGGAAAACGGCCTCGTCCTCCGGCCCGAGCCGCAGATAATGCGCGCTCGCGCAGGGCGGGGTGTCGTGGAACAGGATGTCGAGGATGGCGCCGTTCGAGTCCGCGTCCGCGGATGATTCATCCTGCGCGATCCGCGCCTCGTGGCAGCGGTCGCTCGCCACCGGCAGGCTGAAGATGTTGATGTCGATCGCGGCCGCCTGCTGCGGCTTGTTGTCGAGCTTGTAGGCGATCACCACCCGCACCGTGTTGCGGCTCGGGTCCGCCCCGACGCGCAGGATCGACACGTTCTGCATGTTGTAGTCGACGTAGTTCGCTTCGCCCCAGGTCTGCGCGGATCGACGCATCCGGTCGACCATGAAGGGCTCGAACGAATAGCCGTTCTCGCTCGTCTGCGGCTCTCGCGCGACATAGGGGGCGTGAAAGGCCTCCGCCGGCAGCAGGCAGTAAGCGAGCGCGAACAGAAGGATGGAGATCACGTACCAGACGCCGTAAAATACCGCGCGTTGGTTGATCAGCCATCGTCCGACGGCCGCAGGAAACCGCGCCGCACCGCCCAGAAATCCGCCCCCGGCCATATCTGCCCCCATCGTTCCCCGGCACCAGGCATATCCCACGCTGGCCTATGCGGCCAAGCGAGACATGGTCGCGATTATTTCGGGAACGTAAACGATATGGTGGCTGTTCATCGATGATGTTAGGCTGGGATTTCGCCAGCCACACGAATTGGGGGAATTCGATGCTGTCAGTCAGGCGCGTGCGGGATCTGGCCCGGTTTTTCTACAACCAGCGCGTCGTCGGTTTTTCGGTGCCGGACGAGCCCTGGTTCGACGATGAGTCCAGCAGCAATTTCAGGACATTGATGGCGCGCGCCAAATCCTACGTCGAATATGGCGCGGGCGGATCGACGGTCCTCGCGGATCGGACCGATATGCCGACCATCACGGTGGAGGGCGACCGTTTCTTCGCGCAGGCGGTGAAGAAGAAAATCCGCGAACAGGGGTCGGTCGAGCTGCTCGTCGCGAACATCGGGACGACGGTGGAATGGGGCGCGCCGATGTTCAAGAACCTGACGCCCAAGCGCAAGGCGCTTTGGCTGTCCTACGTCGATGCGCCTTACAAGGCGTTGAGGGAAAAGAACCGGCCCTTGCCCGATCTGGTGCTGGTCGATGGCCGCATGCGGCGCGCCTGCGCGCTCGAATCGGTTCGTCAGGCCCAGGCGGGAAACCAGGCGATCACGGTATGCTTCGACGATTATACGCCGCGGGAACATTATAAGAGCGTCGAGGATTGGCTGGGCGAGCCGCAGATCGTCGGACGCATGGCGATCTTCCAAAGCCAGGCGGCGAAGCCGGTCCCGCGCGAGGTTGTCCTGGAGGCGGCGCGCGACTGGCGCTAACCGACCGAAGACGCTGGGAAAGCCGGCTCGAACGCGGCAATTCGCCAATCCGCGCGTGGTTTTCATTGCGAGCATCGGTCAGGTCGGGCATTAATCTGCTATCCGGGGGGATAGCATGCATTATGAACGTGAGCCGGGGCCAGGAATTGGCTTGCTCGGCCCTGTACTGGTTGGAGGTGCCGCTTTGGGCGCCCTCGGTTCTATTCTTGGCTTGATCTATGGCGTGACGCTGATCGTGCGACTCTTATGATGAATCGCCGTTAGGATCGCATGGCGGGAAAATTTCATCTGATGGAACAGTAACGCAGGGCCGTGATGTTCGGGGCTTCGACGGGTGCCGGCTCTTCGACGGCTCGGTTTGCCGCCAAGTGCCGCTACCGTAAGTGAATCGGATAAAGCGTTTTTGGTACAAAGCTTTATCATGATTTCGGTATTTGTCCCTGGTGGGTTCTTACCGGCGCGCAAACATGGCGATGCAGTTGGTATTGCCGCCGATAGACTGAAAAAATGTCCTGATAGACAGGATACACGCCCGCGAATTCACGGGCATGACTTCGGAATTCGCACATTATCCTTTTACTAAAGAATTCGCATGCTATGCATCCGCCTGGGGAAGCGGGGGCGCTTTATGAAACAGATCGACATTCCGGTCGGGGATCCGACCTTTGGCGGCCAGGTATCGGCCGCTCCGAAGGCAATTGGCCGCCTGGCGCGCCTCAAAATCTGGTGGAAACGCCGGACGGCCGCGGCCGATGCGCCGCTCACCGATGAGGAACGGCTCGAACTCCAGGCCTGGTGATCGCGGCCACGGTCGCTGACCGCAGCCACTGCGTAATCGCTCGCATCTTCGGGTTCTGACCGCGCCGCCAGGCGTGACGAGCGCGATGCGTCCGTATGACCTCGCCTTCCGCTGTGCCATCCGCCATAACGCGGAGCTCACGAACGGCCGCAGCTCCGCCCAGACCGGCGCGCGGACAAGGGGGGAAGAAAAGAAAATGGGCCTGCGTTTCATCCTGCTCGCCGGTGCCGCGCTGGCCGGCACCGCACATGCCGCGTCCGGATGGCATGCGGTCCCTCATGGCATCGAACTGACGCCGGCGGCGGGCGGCCCGCCGGTCCGCGTGCTTGGCTATGGCGACGGCACGTTCCGCGTCACCAGGATCCCCTCGCGCGATTTCTCGCTGGTCGACCATAGCCTGATGGTAAATGCGGTCCCCACCGGCGACGTGCGCGTGCGCCGCGCGGGCAAATTCGTCGCGCTGGTGACGCCCAAGGCGACCGCGCTCGTTTCGCTCGACCGCGGCACGGTCAGCGTTCGCGATGCCGCCGGGCGCACGATCCTGTCGGAAGCGGGCGCGGGCGCTTTCAAGCCGGTGACGATCGAAGGCAAGTCCTTCGTCAGCACCGTCCAGCAGTTCAATCGCGGGACGGACGAGGGCTTTTATGGGCTGGGCCAGCACCAGAAAGGCCAGATGGATTATAATGGCGAGGATGTGGAGCTCGCCCAGCACAATACGGATATCGCGATCCCGTTCGTCGTCTCGACGCGCAATTACGGGCTGCTGTGGGATAATAATTCGATCACGCGCTTCGGTAATCCCAAGCCCTATACGCCCGTGGGCAGCGACGGACTGAGGGTGACGGGCGAGGGCGGCAAGGCCGGCTTCACCGCGCATTATTATCTCGGCGACACGCTGGTGGTCGATCGGCAGGAAAAGACGATCGACTATCAATATATCAAGGACAAGGCGAACTGGCCGGCCGCCGCAACGGCGCGCACCGTTGCCGCCACCACCGGCCAGAATACCGCCGGCAATGCGATCCAGCAGCAGCGCGTCGTCTGGACCGGCAATCTCACGTCCGACAAGCCTGGCCTGCACCGCTTCCAGCTCTATTCGTCGAGCTATGTGAAGGTGTTTGTCGATGGACGGAAGGTCATCGATCGCTGGCGGCAGAACTGGAACCCCTGGTATCGCGACTTCGACGTGCCGATGCGCGCGGACAAGCCCGTGTCGGTCCGGATCGAGTGGGAGCCCAACCAGGGCTATATGACCCTGCTCCACAACGATCCGATCCCTGAGGCGGATCGCCACTCGCTCCGCTTCTCGTCCGATGTCGGCAAGGCGATCGATTATTATGTGGTCGCCGCCGACGACATGGATGCCGTCGTAGCCGGCTATCGCAGGCTGACCGGCAAGGCCCCGATCATGCCCGAATGGGCCTATGGCTTCTGGCAGAGCCGCCAGCGTTACGAGACGCAGGCCCAGATACTCGACGTGGTGAAGACCTACCGCGATCTCCACATTCCGATCGACAATGTCGTGGAGGATTGGTTCTACTGGAAGCCCGACCAGTGGGGCAGCCACGAATTCGACGCTTCGCGCTTTCCCGATCCAAAGGGGATGATCGACGCGCTGCACGCGCAGAACGCGCATTTCATGATCTCGGTCTGGGCGAAATTCTACCCGACCACCGCCAATTTCAAGGAATTGGCGGCGATAAACGGCGTCTATCGCGGCAATCTCGACGCGGGCCGCAAGGATTGGGTCGGCTATCCGAACACCGATTACGACCCCTATAACCCGCAGGCGCGGGCCATCTATTGGCGCCAGATGAAGGAGCGGCTGGCAGTGCTCGGCGTCGACGGCTGGTGGATGGACGCGACCGAACCCGACATCCAGTCGAACCTGTCGATCCCTGAGCGGATGGCAGCGATGGGGCCGACCTATGCCGGCCCCGCCGCCGCTTTCTTCAACTCTTTCCCTTTGGTCCATGCCGAAGGCGTCGCGAAGGGCCTGGCCGAGTTCGCGCCCGACACGCGCTCCTTCATCCTCACGCGCTCCGCCTTTGGCGGCCTGCAGCGCACCGGTTCGGCGATCTGGTCGGGCGATACCGCCGCGCGCTGGGACGATTTCCGCGATCAGATCGCGGCGGGCGTGAACGCCTCGCTGTCGGGCATTCCCAACTGGACGTTCGACATTGGCGGCTTCTCGGTCGAGGACCGCTATTCGAAGCAGGATCCGGCCGCGCTCGACGAATGGCGCGAGCTCAATTTGCGCTGGTTCCAGTTCGGCGCGCTGGCACCGATCTTCCGCAGCCATGGCGAGTTCCCGCACCGCGAAATCTATGAACTCGCGCCAGAGGGCTCGCCCGTCCGCGCCTCGCTGGTCTGGTATGATCGGCTGCGCTACCGGCTGATGCCCTTTATCTATGCGCTGGGCGCTTCGACCTGGTTCGAGGACGGCTCGATCATGCGCGGGCTGGTGATGGATTTCCCCGGCGACCCTGCCGCGCGGACCGTCGATGACGAATATCTGCTCGGCCGCGCCTTGCTGGTCGCGCCGGTGACGACCTTTGGAGCGCGCCGCCGCAGCGTCTATCTGCCCGCCGGCGGATGGTATGATTTCTATTCGGGCCGCGCGGTCCAGGGCGGGCGCAGCATCGATGCGGATGCGCCGCTGGAGCGGATGCCGGTCTTCGTCCGCGCCGGCTCGATCGTGCCGATCGGGCAGCCGATCGAATGGACGCGCGCGGCGGAAGGCGCGCCGATCACCCTGCTCGTCTATCGCGGTGCCGACGGCCGCTTCACGCTCTACAACGACGATGGCGTGTCGCAGGGTTACAAGGCGGGGAAATATGCCCGCGTTCCGCTCCAGTGGAACGACCGCACCGGCACGCTCACTATCGGCGCCCGCGACGGCAGCTATCCGGGAATGCCGCAGGGCCAGCGCTTCGTCGTCCGCCTCGTCGGGCCGCAGCAAGGAGGCGATCCCCTGGCCGAGGCCGCGCCGAAGGATGTAACGATCGACTATACGGGCGCCGCGCTGCAGGTCCCGCTAGGGAGCTGAGAGGGGCCGAACGTCGGGGGCGATTATCCCAGCCGGTAAAGCCCCGCGCCGTGGGACGGGATCGTCCGGGCAAGCACGCCTTTGGCTGGCGCCACCGTCTCGCCGGTCCAGAGGTCGCGCACCGGCTGCGTGTCGCTTAGGCCCAGCTGCCGCAGTCGGATGCCGACCTCCTTTGCTTTGTCGGTGGTGTTGAACAAGGCGACATAGAGGCCCCGCCCGCTGGCCGGGCGGGCCGACCAGATGTGCGTCCCGTCCGCGGCGAAGTAAGGCATGTTGTGGCTGCTCGCCTGATTGACGGCGAGGACCTCGCGATTGGTGAGCAGGGCCAGCGTTTCGGGGCTCAGATGACGCAAATCCCCGCCCATGATCAGCGGCGATCGCGCGATCGCCCACAGGGTCATGAGCGTACGCTGCTCATCGGGCGTGAATTTGGTATCGCGCGCCCCCAGCGCCAGGCGGCCGAGCGGCAGCATGTCGGCATCCGGCCAGCTGCCCGGTCCCACGAACCTGTTCCAATTCTCGAGCCGCACGAACTGCGCCTCGAGCAAATGCCAATCGTCCCAGAAATCGTCGCTGATGCGCCACATCTGCGCATATTGACGGACATGGTCGCCGCGCGGCACGGGCGTCTCGCCCGGCGAAAGGCTCAGGATGATTGGCCGCCCGGTCGCCTGGATCGCCTTGTGCGCCGCCTCGATCTCGGGAGCATGCGCGTCGTAGGGGCGGCTCATGTCGTCCATCTTGACGAAGTCCACGCCCCAGGACGCGTAGAGCGCGAACACACTGTCATAATAAGCCTGCGCGCCCGGCCTGGTCATGTCGACCCCGTACATATCGGGATTCCAGGGACAGATGCTGGTCGTGTCGGCGATGTCCGCCGCGCGATAGGATGTGCCCAATATCGGCAGGTTCCGCTTCACCGCGAGACGCGGAATGCCGCGCATCAGGTGGATGCCGAACTTGAGCCCCATCGCATGCACGTCCGCCGCCAGCGGCGCGAACCCTTTTCCGCCGGCGCTCGACGGAAAGCGGTTGGGTGCGGGCAGCAGCCGGCCATAGCCGTCCATCGTCGGCTCGGGATGCGCGCTATATTCATAGCTGGACGCATTCGGCTCATACCATTGGATGTCGATCGTGAAGATGTTGTAGCCGAAGGGCAGCAGCTTCTCGCGCATCACGCCCGCGACTTCGCGCGCCTGCGCCTCGTTGATCGTGGTGGCGAAGCTGTTCCAGCTATTCCACCCCATCGGCGGGGTGGGCGCCAGCGGCGCGTGCTTTGCCTTGCGGGTCGCCGACTGCGCGCCGGCCGCATAAAATGCCGCCCCGGCGGCCGCTCCCCCCCGGAGAAGGGTCCTGCGGGTGACCGTACCCCCGGTCGGGGGCTGGCTGTTCTTGCTGGTCACGTCATGTCTCCGCAGGCTGGATGGAGGGGGGAGGGGCGCCAGAGGCGGGGATTAGCTCTTTTTCTTCTTCGCCGCTCCGCGCCCGCCCGCATCGGTCGAGAAGCGATAGACGATGACGTTCTGGTAGGTCTGACCGGGGTCCAGCCGGGCCGAACCGAAATCGGGCTGGTTGGGTGTGTTGGGGAAGACCTGCGGCTCAAGCGCGATCCCGTCCGACTGACGGTAGGCGAGGCCGGATTTCCCGATCGCGGTGCCGTCCAGGAAATTGCCGGTGTAAAGCTGAACGCCAGGCTGATTGCTGGAGATTTCCAGGATGCGGCCCGAATAAGGATCCTCGATACGTGCGTTCAGGCGGGGCTGCGCGCTGGCGGTGCGGGCGATGACGAAATTCTCGTCGTAGCCCTGGCCGTAGACGATCTGGTCGTCGCGCCCGTCGCGGATGCGATCGCCGATCCGGCGCGGCGTGCGGAAATCGAATGGCGTGCCGGCGACCGGCCGCAGCTGACCCGTCGGGATCAGCGTGGCATCGACCGGCGTCGTCGTCTCGGCGGGGATCGTCAGCAATTCGTCGAAGATCGGCCGCTGCGACGCCTCGCCGGCAAGATTCCAGAAGCTGTGGTTGGTGATGTTGAGCACGGTCGGCTTATCGGTTGTCGCCGAATAGACGACCTTGAGCTCGTTGCGGTCGTTGAGCGAGTAAGTCGCGGTGACGGTGAGCGTGCCGGGATAGCCCTCTTCGCCGTCCTGGCTCACATAGCGCAGCGTAACATGCGCGGTCGGCCCGCCTGCCGTGTCGACGATCTGCCACAGATGCTTGTCGAAGCCGGCGACGCCGCCATGCAAGGCGTTCGGCCCGTTATTGGCCGCCAGGTGATAGGCCTTGCCGTCGATCGAGAAGGTCGCGCCCTTGATGCGGTTCGCATAGCGGCCCACCGTCGCGCCGAAATAATTGGGCGCCTTGAGATAGCCGGCCATATCCGCATAGCCCAGCGCCACGTCCGCGCGGCGTCCTGCGCGATCCGGCACGACCACCGACTGGAGGATCGCGCCATAATTGATGATCTGCGCGGTCATGCCGCCGTTGGAAAGCGTGATGGCCGTGACGGGGGAGCCGTCCTGAAGCTTGCCGAACTGGCTTTGACTGACCGTCGCCGCCTCGGCACCCGAAAACGCAGCGGTTGCCGCAATCGCACCCACCAGCATCCACCGCATATAATTTCCCTCTCCTGATCCGCCGGAAATCCGTCCCGGTTCCGTCCGCTGATATTATCGGACAAATCGAATGGCAAACCGCATCTGGCTTGGCATGATGATAGGGGAGGGCGGGCCCCGGGGGGCCTCAATATTCCACGTAATAATCCTTGGCGAATGCCTCCCCGCCGAATGCTCGCCGCATCGTCCACGGCATGCCGGCGGAGGCCCAATATGAATCCGTCGGAGTCAACCCGAGCGCAAGCAAGCTTTCGGCCGCAAGGTACATGCTGCCGGCATTGGAATACCAATCTGCGATCCCTGGCTGGTGTCCGGTGAAGCCGATCGTGAGATACCCCTTCGCGTCGAAGTTCGTCGGATGCCGGAAGACGGCTCGCTGCGCAGCCACGGTTGCCGAGCGCACCTGCGCTTCCGGTAGGGATTTGGGCAATTTCCTGCGCCAGGCGAGCAGACCCAGCGGCTGGAACACCGCCGTGCGATAGGTCAGCGAACGTCCGATCGGGGGATAGCTGCCGTCCGGCGCGATCATCCGCTCCAGGCTTTCGCCGAAGCGCTGCATCCGCTTGTACGCCTGTTCGAGCAGATCCTTGGCGTGGAGGCTGTTGAACCTGGCGTTCGCGGCCACCAACACCTCCAGGATCTCGACCAGGAAGGGGTGGATCACGTACGAGCCATAATAGTCAAAATGGAAGTGCGGCCCATCAGCATACCAGCCGTCGCCGACGTACCATTCGTTGATCTTGCGCACCGCAAGATCGATCCGCACCGGGTCCCATTGCTCGCCGATTGACAGCAGAAACGCCTCGTTCATCGCCGCGAACAGCAGCCAGTTGGTATATGGCGGCGAGATATTCCGCTGTTTCTTGATCTCGGTGACAATACGCGCCTTGGTCTTCGCATCGAGCGGATCCCACAAGGCCCCCGGCGCGCGGATCAGCGCGTTGGTGAAATACGAACTGTCGACCAGGATTTGCTCGGCTCCCTGCCACAGCAGATAATCGGGGCTGCGGGGATCGACCGCATGGACATAGGCTGCCAGCGCCTGCTGGCGCAGCGCGTCGCGCATCCGACCCTCGGGCGAACTGTCGACCGGCAAGGAGAGCCAGGGTGCAATTCCGGAGATAAGCCGGCCAAAGCATTCGAGATAGGCCACCTTGGGATTGCGGCCGTCCCAGGTCGGGCTGAGTTCGGGCGAGAAGTCTGCCTGCAGCTGCCCCTGCGCCATCCTCCGCAGAACAGGGCCGGCCATTCGCCCGAGCAGGTCCACCATATAGGCGCGGTCGGTCGCCCCATCCGGCAATCCGGCCGCTCGTCGCAACGGCGGGTTGGCGGTCGACGAGGCGGCGAGCGCGCCGGCCCCGGCGACGGCGGCAGTGAGGAATTCGCGTCGTTCCATCGATCCGTCCTCAGTGCGCATCGTGCGGAACGGCGAAGTCGAGTTTCGCGTCGCGCGCATAGGCATCCCAGCCGGCACGGGTACGGATATCGCCATTGCCGAGGCTCCACGCCGAACCCGAATAATAGACAAAGGGCTTGCCCGGCATGACGCGCAGCAGGAGGAGGTGATTGTCGGCATCCCCCTTCACGTCCACGACCATCGCCGGATCGACGCGCAACGCGATCGCCATCCGTCCGTGATCGGCCGTTTCCGGCCCCCACCAGGAAATGAGTCCGCGGGAACGGTCGACCGTGACCTCACCGTCCTTGTCCGCGATCGTGGTTCGCTTCCCGATGCCGATGCCTACGATGAGCGGGCCGGGCTTGTCCGAGGAGAGCGTCGAAACCAGGCGCGTGAAATGCGTGCCCAGCGGCAAGGTGAAGCGCCGGGTCTCCCACACCTTGCGGCCGATATCGACCGGCCAGGGCGCGTAGGTCACCTCAAAATCGGCGGTGTCGCCCCCGCTCTTGAGGATGCGGTAAGTGCGATAGTTGCGCGAGGTCCAGAGCTTGTTGTCGAACCATATTCCCAGTCCGCCCGCGCCGCGCGACGTCCCGACATTGTAGAAATCCAGCCCTTCGCCATGATATTGATGCTGGTCGCCGGACCGTAGCTGCCGGTCGGCAAAGGCCCACGCCACGTTCTTGCCCCAGCTGTCGATTCCCGATCCGGACGGAGGCTCGGCCGCTTCCAGAGCACGGCCGTAGATGCGGTGCGCGGTCAGGTCGTTCTCATAGAGCAGATCGTCATAGCGGTAAGGCGCGCGCTGGACGACCGCGCGTGGCGTTCTGTCCGTCGCGGGGGCGAGCGGCGCAGTTATGTGCGGCAGGGCGGGCGCACCCTGCGCATGCGCTGAAAAGGCTGCAACGGCGGCGAGCCCCGCGAGGACCGTCATTCTCATTCGATCACCTCCGAAATCCCCGTGGCGGTGGCCTGCCGCGCGCGATCAGGTGTGGTGCCCGCGCCGGCAAAGGGCCGCAGCGTGAAGCCATAGGTAAGCGGCGCGACCGGGATCCGGTACGGTGTCAGCGGCCGTCCGTTCGTATCCCACTGATTGTCGCCGCCGACCCCGGCCTGGACCGCATCGATCAGCAAGCTGCCCTGTCCGTGCGGCGCGATGTCGGAGCTTTTGGCCACGCCGGGCGCGCGCCGATCGAGATCTCCATAAGGAAAAGCGAGCGCATTGACTGAGAGCGGCCGGTCGCCCTCGACGCGCAGGCCGTTGCCCGCGCCGCTAAGCTCCACCCAGCGTACGTCGACCTTGTTGCCCGTCTCCTGGGGTCGCATGTAATCGTGATTCTGGTCCGCGATGCGGCCGCGCCAGAGCGCGATCGCCGCGCCGCTTTTCCGGTCGGCATAGCTTTCATGCGGCCCGCGGCCATACCATTCGACCGTGTCCAGCGTGGACGGCAGCCGGAAGGACAAGCCTACGCGCAGCGGATCGGGAAGATCGGCCCGCACCGGCGTGAATTCGCCCTGGACCGCGACCGAACCGTCGCCGGCCATCGTGTAACGCGTGACAAAGGCCGCGGCGGCAGTGGCGTAGCGCACCGTTATCCGCGCCCGCCCATCCGGCAGACGCATGCTGTCAATCTGCTCGACCTGCCGGATGTCGGAGGCGTTTCGCCACACGGCATGTGTGCGTTCGACCCCGGTACCGATGTCGTTGTCGGTCAACGCCCGCATGAAGTTTGGTGCTCCCCCCTGGAGCAGAAGGCGGCCGTTCGCGCTGTAATGGTCGACCAACCCGGTATGGCGATCGATCGCGAGCTCGACCTCCTTGGCCACGAGCGTCACCCTGTCTGCCTGGTTCGTCAGCGCCACCTGGCCTGCAACCGAAGGGGCGGCCGCAGCCGCCTTTTCCGCGAGCACGAACTGTTCCCAGCCGACCAGCTGTCCGGCGGGCACGGCGGGCATCGCGCCATTCTTCGCCCGCGCGGTGATGGTGATGAGATATTCCGAGCCGGGCTTGCGGGCGAACGCCGGCAGCGCGATCTTTATCCTCTCACGGCCATGCGCGGCGGTTGTCAGCGAAGGCAAGGATCCGCGCTCGACGACAACTCCGTCCTCCTGGATTTGCCAGCCAAGCGCGAGACCCGACAGATCGTTGAAGTCAAAGCGATTGAGAATCGTCAGCGCCCCGGTGGCAGCGTCGAACCCTTCGAACTGGACCGGTGCATAGACTTTGCGCAGCTCGAAAAGCTGCGGGTTGGGCGTGCGATCGGACTGGGTAAGCCCATCGCCGAACTCAAGTTCGCCTCCGGGATTCGGTCCATATTCTCCGCCCATGCCCCAATATGGCCGCCCGTCCGCGGTCTTGCGGAACATCGACTGATCGACCCAATCCCACACGAACCCGCCTTGCAGCTTGCCCGGGTGGGCGTAGATGACGTCCCAATAGTCTTTGAGGTCGCCGCCCGAATTACCCATCATGTGCGCATATTCGCACTGGATCAGCGGCTGCCGGTAATTCCAGTTTTCTGCATAATCGGCGAGCTTGGCGGCGCTGTCGTACATCGGCGCATAGATATCGGCATAATCATTGGGCCGGTGCTCGTCCTGGTCCGGCCACGTACCCCAGCCAAGGTAAGAGATGAGCCGATCTGGATCGCGCGCTTTCGCGGCGGCCGCGGCGTGCGCGAAGGCCGGACCGATCCCCGCCTCGTTGCCCAGCGACCAGAAGATGATCGAGGGATGGTTCTTGTCGCGCTCGACCATGTTGGTGACGCGGCTGACGTGCGCGGCGTCCCACGCCGGATCGAAGCCGATTTGATATTGGCCGCGCAGCTGCGGATGCTTGTTGGCCCAGTCCATGTAGCCGTGGCTCTCGATATTCGCCTCGTCCATCACATAGAGCCCGTATTTGTCGGCAAGCTCGTACAGGCGCGGATCGTTCGGATAATGCGAGGTGCGCAGCGCGTTGATGTTGTTGCGCTTCATCAGCTGGATGTCGCGCTCCATCGATTCGAGCGAGATAACGTGAAAGGTCTCGGGGTCATGCTCGTGCCGATTCACGCCGCGGATCGTGATCGGGCGTCCGTTGACGGTGACAAGCCCGTCGCGGATCGCAACTGAGCGGAACCCGATCCTGCTCCACGTCGACTGCAGGATCGTGCCCTTCGCGTCGTATAGTTCGACCAGCAGCATATAAAGATTGGGGGTTTCGGCCGACCAGCGCCGGACGTTGGGCAGCGTCGCGGCGATGCGCACGCCGCGTTCGGCATCCCCGGCCGCGACGGGAGCTGCGCGGTCCAGCAGGATCGTCTTGTCGTCGCGATCGAGCAGTACGATCCGCGCGGTTGTCGCTGCCTTTGACGGAGTCACGGCGAGATCGACCGCCAGTTCGCCGTTCGTGTAGCTGGAGTCGAGCCCGGCATGGACGAAGAAATCGCGGATACGCGTCTTCGGGGCGGACATCAGGAAAACCTCGCGCTCGATCCCCGAGACGCGCCAGAAATCCTGATCCTCCAGATAGGAGCCGTCCGACCAGCGATAGACCTGGATCGCGATCACATTGCGCCCCGGGCGCGCCAGCTTGGTGATGTTGAATTCCGAGGGCAGCTTGCTGTCTTCGGAATAGCCGACCCTCTCGCCGTTGACCCAGACGTAATAAGCGGAGCCTGCCGCGCCGATATGGAGGATGACATCCTGGCCCGCCCATTGCGCCGGGATATCCACATCACGGCGGTAGGAGCCCACCGGATTGGTTGCATGGGGGATCAGCGGACGGTTCGCGGGAAAGGGATAGGTGATGTTGAAATACCGAGGCTGATCGAAACCCTCGGCCTGCCAGTCCGCAGGGACTTTGATCTGCTTCCAGGCGGACACATCGAAATCCGGCTTCTCGAAGCCCGCGGGGAGCTGATCCGCATTGGGCGACAGCGCAAAACGCCACAGGCCGTTGAGGAGCAGGAAGCGATCGGATTTGGTACGATGTCCGGCAATAGCCTTGGCGCGGCTTTCGAACGGAAAGCCGGTCGCGCGTGCCGGCTCCTTGCCGATCGCGAATATCGCGGGATTCTCCCAATCGGGCCGATCGGCGGAAACCTGGGGCTGGATCGGGCGCGCGGGCGTTGAGTCGGCCAGGGCGGGAAGCGGGGTCGCGACAATCAGGCAGGCTGCCAGCCGGGACGGTGCGGACCTCAAGATTTCCTCCACTCGGCGTGCTTGCATCCGTCCCGAGGGTCGGCGAGGTTCGTTGATGAGTCGACCGGCACGCTGATCGACGCTAAGTTGAATATCCCGCCGGAACTTGTACGACAAGTGATCATGGCTAGATCCGGGAATGCAGTGGCAGATAATTCGGCATCGCTTTCTGACGGGCTGTTTCGGAAGCTTGAGGCACAGATTCGCTCGGGCGAGCTTGCCCCCGGCTCGAAAATGCCGGCGCAGAAGGATCTCGCCGAAGCGGCATGTGTGAGCCGCACCGTCGTGCGCGAAGCCGTCGCGCGTCTGACCGCGCAAGGGCTGACAACATCGCGCCAGGGATCGGGCGTTTTCGTGGCCGAGACTGCGCAATATCAGGCCTTCCAGGTGACGCGCGAGGAGCTGGCGGAGCTCGCCGACGTCATAAAATTGCTCGAGATGCGCCTGGCGCTCGAAACCGAGATGGCGGGACTGGCGGCCGCCCGCCGCACCACGGCGGACATCGGCGCGATCCGTGAGGCGCTGCGGCGGATGGACGAGGTGTTCGACGATCCGCAGGCGGCCGCGCGTGCAGACAGCGCGTTTCACCTCGCAATCGCGCGGGCCACGCAAAACCATTATTATGAGCGGCTGATCGACTTTCTCGGGGTGAGGCTGGTTCCACCGCGCAACATGTACCTGCGCGACGAATCGCTGGAGGCGCACAAGGCCTATGCCGCGAAGGTCCGCGCCGAGCACGAGAATCTGGTGGACGCCATTATCCGCATGGATGTCGCGCGGGCACGCGACGCGGCGAGGCATCACATGCAGGAAAGCCTGAGCCGCCATTCGCAACTGAGCGAGACCGCCATGTTGCAGGCGACGCGCAACGATTGATCGGCCTGCATTGACCGCGCCGCTGAGCTTGTAATACAAGTTTGCCCGTTGCCACGCCGAAGCGGGGCCGCGCTCGCTTGCGAGCGAAGCCCAGAATGAACCGGGAGAGTGCCGTGTGAAGATCCTGGTTGCCGCAGCAGCGATCGCACTCGCAGCAGCGCCGGCTATGTCAGCCGCCCCGATGCCGGGGCAGGCCGAGACGGCGCGCGCGCCGATCGAGGCGGCAAACCGCCTCGCGCGGTGGCAGCTCGCGCGGTTGCGCGACACATCCCACATTTCGCGCGCAACCGGCGAAACCGCCAACACGCGCGGTTGGGAGCAGGCGGTGTTCTGGATCGGCATGACCGCGCTCGCCGATTCCGGCGGCGGGCCGGGTGTCAAAGCGGCGATCCTCGATATGGGCCGTGCCAATGACTGGAAGCCGGGCGTCCGGCCGTTCCACGCCGACGACCTTGTCATCACGCAATCCTATTTGTGGGCCGCGCGTCACGGTGCCGGGCCGGCCGCTGCCGCGCCGGCACGTCGCGCGTTCGATTATATCGTCAACCATCCGCCCAGGGTGGGGCTCGCATTCTACCAGCCTCCCGCGGGCTACGACGCCACCGAATGCCTGCGCCGATGGTGCTGGTGCGATGCGCTGTTCATGGCACCGCCGGCGATGCTGGAGCTTTCGCGCCAGACCGGCAACGGTCGCTACCGCGCTTACGCGATGCGCGAATTCTGGGCGACGACCGATTTCCTGTTCGATCCGGCCGAGCACCTCTTCTACCGTGACAGCCGCTTCTTCGACCGGCGCGACGATCATGCGCGCAAATTGTTCTGGAGCCGCGGCAACGGCTGGGTGTTTGCAGGTCTGGCGAGGTCGATCCCGCTGCTGCCCAAGGATAGCCCCGATCAGCGCCGAATGAAGGCCTTGTTCGTGGAGATGGCGGCGAGGATCAAGGACCTGCAGAAGCCCGACGGCTATTGGTCTCCCTCCTTGCTCGCCTCCGAAGGATCGCCGCCGGAATCGAGCGGCACGGCTTTCTTCACCTACGGGATCGCGTGGGGCATTTCGGCGGGCCTGCTCGACTCGAAAAGCTATGGTCCGGTGGTACGCCGCGGCTGGAACGGCCTCCTCGCCGCGGTCCAGCCTGACGGGCGCCTCGGCTGGGTCCAGCAGGTCAGCGACCGGCCCGAAAAGGTCGAAGCGCAGGATACGCAATATTATGGCGTCGGCGCCTTCCTGCTCGCGGCGACGCAGGTCGCGGAACTCGAGCGGCAAGGCCGGCTGCGCTAAGCCCCGATCGGAGATTATCGTGTACGACAGGACTTATTACGCCACGCATCCCGACATGATGGAATGCGTCACCAACCAGGATTTGCGCGACCGTTACCTGGTCGATCGGCTGTTCCGCAGCGGCGAGATCGTCCTGACCTATTCGCATGGCGAGCGCTTCGTCATCGGTGGCGCCGTGCCCGGACAAGGCGTGCTCGATCTGCCCCGCCAGCAGGAGCCCGCGAGCGCCGCCGGCCACCCTTTCCTCGAACGGCGCGAGCTCGGCGTCGTCAATATCGGCGAGCGCGACGGCGAGGTGGTGGTTGACGGTGAGCGCTTCACGCTCGCCAAATATGAAACCCTCTACGTGCCGATGGGCAAGGCCGACATCAGCTTCGCGGGCGACGGCGCACGATTCTATCTGCTGAGCGTCCCCGCGCACCGCGCCTATCCGATGCGCAAGCTCACGCTCGCCGAAGCCAATCCGATGGAGCGCGGTAGCCGCGAAGGGTCGAACGAGCGGACCATCTATCAACTGATTCTGCCGCACAATTGTCAGAGCGCGTCGCTCTGTCTGGGCATGACCACGCTCAAGCCGGGCAGCGTGTGGAACACGATGCCGCCGCACGTTCACGAGCGGCGCAGCGAAATCTATCTCTACTTCGACCTGCCGGAAGAGGACCGCGTTTTCCATTTCATGGGCGAGCCCGGCGCGCTGCGGCACATCGTTATCGCGAACGAAGAGGCGGTGATCTCGCCGCCCTGGTCGGTGCATATGGGCTCGGGCACCAAGGCCTATACGTTCATCTGGGCGATGGCGGGCGAGAATCTCGACTATGAGGACATGGACGTGCTCGACATCTGCCAGCTCGCCTGATGACCGGCCCCTTCGATCTTGCCGGCAAGGTCGCGGTCGTCACCGGTGCCAATGCCGGGATCGGCCAGGCGATCGCGGTTGCACTGGCGCAGGCGGGTGCCGACATTGCCGCGGTCGGGCGCACTCCGGCCGAAGACACGGCGGCGAGGGTGCAGGCGATCGGGCGCCGGGCCGAACTTATCCCGGCCGACCTCGCGACGATCGAGCCGATCCAGCGGGTGGTGGACGAGACCCTCGGCAGGTTCGGGCGGCTCGACATCCTGGTCAACAATGCGGGCATTATCCGCCGCGCGGACGCGGTGGACTTTACCGAGGAAGACTGGGATGCGGTGATCGACACCAACCTCAAGTCGGTCTTCTTCCTCGCCCAGGCGGCGGGCCGCCACATGATCGCGCAAGGATCGGGCAAGATCATCAACATCGCCTCGATGCTGACCTTCCAGGGCGGGATCCGCGTGCCGAGCTATACCGCGGCCAAATCAGGCGTCGGCGGCCTGACCAAATTGCTTGCCAACGAATGGGCCGGCAAAGGCGTGCAGGTGAACGCGATCGCGCCGGGCTATATCGCCACCAACAATACCGCGGCGCTTCAGGCAGACGGAGCGCGCAACCGCGCGATCCTCGGGCGCATTCCCGCCGGCCGCTGGGGCGAGCCCGACGACCTTGGCGGAGCGGCCGTTTTCCTCGCCTCGCCCGCTTCGGATTATGTCACCGGCCATATCCTCGCGGTCGACGGCGGGTGGCTCGCGCGATAGTCGCGGGCCCGTACAGTTATAAGACAAGCGGCTCCGGAGCCGGTGCAGTAAGGCTCGACTGACGGTTCCTTCCCTCCGCTGATGGCGTGTTCTGTGCCACCTGGTCTTGTCACGAGTTGTCATACAACCTTGATTGCGGGCTCGAACGCGGCTAATGCGGCATTCAATCAATAAGAGCCGTTCAATCAGGAGAGGAATTCATGGGACTGCCCAGCACAACAGCGCTCGCCCGCATTCTGACCGGCGCGAGCATCGCCGCGTTGAGCAGCGCGGCCCTGGCCCAGGCGACCCCGACTCAGACGGCGAATCCGCAGGACAGCGCCCCGCACGGCGCCGAGCAGGCCAATCCGCAGAATGCCGACATGGGCGAGGTCGTCGTGACCGCGCAGAAGCGCGCGCAGCGCGTGCAGGACGTTCCCGTCGCCGTGCAGGTCGTGACCGGCGATCAGCTCCAGGGACAAGGCGTGCGCCAGTTCACCGATCTGACCCGCGCGACCCCGTCGCTGCTAATCCGTCCGTCCGAACAGCCCGTCAACAACTCGGTCTCGGTGCGTGGCATCGGTACCTTCGCCTTCTCGCCGAGCGTCGAGCCCAGCGTCGCCGTGCAGATCGACGACGTGCCCGTCCAGTTTCTTGCACGCGCCTTTGCCGATCTTTCGGACATCGAACGGATCGAGGTGCTGCGCGGGCCGCAGAGCACGCTTTACGGGCGCTCCGCGTCCGCCGGTCTGATCAACATCGTGACGCAGGGACCGACCTCGACGCTGACCGGCCGCATCGGCGGTCTGGTCACAAACGACCGCGAATATAGCCTGAACGCCGCGATTTCGGGCCCACTCACCAGCAACCTCGGCTTTCGCGTCAGCGGCAATTACGACAAATGGGACGGCAACGTCCGCAACCTTTTCAATGGCGACAGGGTCAACGGTTTCCGAACGCTCTCGCTGCGCGGCAAATTGGTGTGGGATCCGACCTCGACGCTCAACCTGACGCTGCAGGGCGGCTATATCGACGGCAAGACGACGATCGGCCGTCCCTTCATCCGCGTTTCGCCCAACGCGCGCCTGCGCGGGAACGCGGCCTACGGACCTTCGGTTTTCGCACCCGGCGTGACGTTCAGCGACGACAATCGCGACGTCGTCAACAACATCGATTCGGGTACCGATTACAGCGATTATTCGGCATCGCTCCGGGCGTCGCTCGACCTCGGCTTCGCTTCGCTCATGTCGATCACGGCCTATGACAAGTTCAGGCAGTTCGACATCCTCGATCAGGACGAATCCGCGATCGCCGCGCTCGACAACCGCCAGTTCGGCACCTTCCGCACGCATAGCTGGTCGCAGGAATTCCGGCTCGTATCGCCGAGCCGCAACGCTTTCCGCTATACGCTGGGTCTGTTCTATTCCGATCTGGAGCTGAGCCGCGTTTTCCAGCGCGGTCCCTTCTTCTCGATCGCGAACTGGTACGCCACCAACGGCACCAGGCAATATGCGGCGTTCGGGCAGCTGGAATATGATCTGCCGACCGGCACGACGCTGATCGGCGGCCTGCGCGTCGGCAAGGGCAAGATCGACTATACGTTCATCGATCATGCCGCCGCGGACGCGACATTCGCGGGCGCGGACAGCGAAAATTACGAGACCTACAAGGCAGGCGTGCAGCAGCGCATCACCCCCGACATGATGGCGTTCCTCACCTTCGCCACGGGGCATAAGGGCCAGGCCTATGACATCGGCACGGGCTTCAACCTCGTCCGCCAGAATTCCGGCCCGGTGAATCCCGAAACGTCGAAGGATTGGCAGCTCGGCGTGAAGAGCCAGTGGCTCGACCGCCGCGTGACGCTCAACGTCACCCTGTTCGACACGCGCTTCAAGAATTTCCAGGCGCAGGGGATCGAGACGCTGGCGGGCGGCACGATAAACTTCCGTCTCGCCAATGTCGGCCGCCTCAAGACGCGGGGTATCGAGGTCGAAGGCAGCGTGCGCGTCGCCAGCGAGCTCAATTTGTCGGGAGGCGTCACCTATGACGACGCGGTCATTACCTCCTTCCCGCTCGCCCAATGTTATCCCGGCCAGACCGCGGCGCAGGGTTGCACGGGGTCTCCGAGCCGCCAGAATCTGACCGGTTTCAGGCCCGCCCAGGCACCCGAATGGAAGGCATCCTTCAACGCCGACTTCACGCCGCACCTGACCCAAAGCCTCGATGGGATCGTGCAGCTCGCCTACAGCTATCAGAGCAAGATCAACTTCTCGATCAGCCAGGATCCCCAGACCGCGCAGCCGGGCTACGGTATCGTCAACCTGTCGGCCGGCATCCGCCAGCCCGACCGCAAGTGGGAGGTGGTGGCGTTCGTCAACAACCTCTTCAACAAGCATTATTTCTCGAACATGGCGGACTCTTTCGGCAACCAGGGAAGCGCCTTGGCTACGCAGAGCTACCTGCCGCGCGATTTCCGCCGCTACGCCGGCGTGCGGGCCTCGTATAAATTCTGATCCGCTCCCATCGCAGCGCCACCCCGCGCTGTCTCGCCTGCCGGGTCGCGCTCGACGCGTCCCGGCATTTTTTTGTTGGCAATGGCATTGGCAGCGGAGCTTATTCAGCGAAGGTCGGGCAGTCGCGCCGGCCTGGCTTCGCCGCATTTTTTGCCGCGGCATTCGTCTTAGCCTGCCGCGCCGTCCGGCATGCCGCCGTCACCGGCGTGCCATTTGATCCGGAAAGAAAAAATATGGTCGGGGAGAGAGGACTCTAATGGGCGTTCCGCCACCGTATTGAAATCGGCGGAAATCCTTCCATTTTAGGGGCCGTGCCCCAAAAAGGTGCCCCAGCGGGGTGCCCCAGACAAGCTATTTTCATGCCCCGATACATCAAGCGACGGAAGCGCGGATGGTACTTCATCCTCGACGTGCCGGCCCATCTCCGGAAGCATTTCCGCGGCCGTTCCCGCATCGAAGAAACGCTGTCTACGCGCGACGAGGCGCTCGCCGCCGCTAAGGCCCAGAAGCGTGCCGGGGCGTACCGCCTGCAGTTCCTTGCCTTGGAAGGCAATCGGCTTGCGAGCGATGAGTTGGGCCGCAGCGCCTACGAGGCCGCATCGGGCGCCGTGCTTTCGGGGGAGGTCTGTGGAGACCGGGTCGGCGATCCGGAAGAGTGCGCACGCGACGAGATCGGCGGGGTTCTCGACGCCAACGTAACAGGGCGGCTATCCCCCGATGAAGAGGCGCGTATCGCCGGCCTTAGTGACGGCATTGATCGTCTCAACGGCCGCACACCCCGGCACGCGCGGCGCTTCGAGCCCAAATTCAAGGAGGTGGCCGGCCGCTGGCTGAGCCAGTGGAAGGTAAGGCCTGGCCGCAAACCGAGCAACACTGCGACCCAGTACGAGTCGACCATACGGCTGTTTCATGAATTTTGGGGAGACCGCCCGCTGCGGGAGGTCCGCACTCGCGATGCGGCTGAGTTTGCAGAGTTACTCAAGCTGCTGCCGCCCACGCACGGGCGGGGCGCACTCCGAGGCGTGCCCCTCGCGGAGGCTGTCGAACGGGGAGGAGGCGGCCCAAGGGGTTTGTCAGCGGCTGCCATTCGGCGCCACCTTGGCGTCCTGAAGCAGATTTGGGAGTGGGCTAAGCCGCTGGGCTACGCGAGCGGCGATAACCCGTTCCAACAGGTCAAGGTGCCGAAGGAAAAGGTGCAGACGTATCTGGCCTGGCCGACGACGGAACTGAAGCGGCTTCTGGCGGAACCCCCCAAACGACGGGACATCTACGAGGCTTTCCACATCGCCATGTACACCGGGCTCCGGGTGGGAGAGGTTGCCGATATGGACTGGTCACAGGTCCGGAATGAGGGCGGGATCGCCTTCATCCAGGTGGAGGACGCCAAGACGGAGGCGGGGCACCGCCGCGTTCCTTTACACCCCGCGTTGTCGTGGCTTGACCGCCGCCGCGGCGGGCGCACATCGGGCCAGTCTTCCCGGGCTTTAACCCCGAGGGCCCCGGCAAGCGGCGTGGGGCTGACGCCTCCCGGCTATTCGGCGCGTGGAAGCGGGGCAGGGGGATCAACTCCCGTCGATATGTCTTCCATAGCGCGCGTAAGAACGTGACGGCGATCATGGAAGAAAAGGCAGTTCCGTCCAATCAATGGGCGCGCATCATCGGCCATGAGCCTGGGTTCACATATGGCGTTTACAATCCTCACGGCCTTTCCCTGGCGAAGGCACAGGAGATCATAGGGCTCATTGAGTATCCCCATGTGGACCTGAAGCAGCCTGCCGAAATCTACGGGACGAGTCCGCGCCTCTAGGCGGTTGGTCCGCGAGATTAGCGCGGGAGGGCGATTAGATCGGTCGCATTTCAGAGGGTTAGAGCGCGGCCGCCATACTCCCGCTGGCGCAATGGCCTCGGTACGCTCGCTGCACGACAGGAGAGCAAGCATGACACCGCAACTCAAGACGAAGTCTTCGGGCATCCACTTCTGGGAGTTCGAGGGCGAGAACGGAGAGCGCCGCCGGGTTTCCACTGGCACACGGGACAAGGCCGCAGCCCGTGCCATGGGCCGCGACATCGTGCTCGGTCTGACGCGGAAGGCAGCCCCTGGCCGCGGCGCTCCCGCGCGGCCCGGCGAGTTCACCATGCGGGAGCTGTTTGAGCACGCAGAGCGGACCGTTTGGGCCGACGGGACCATAAAATCGAGAGCTACGGTTCGCAGCACGGTTGGCATTTTGATCGACCTTATCGGGAACGTGCCAGTAGTCGATATGACCACCGCTCGGGTGCACGAGCTGAAGGCACAGCTTGAACGCCGACCCGGCAGAGGCGGGCAAACATACGCTCCCGGCACCGTGAAGCGTAAGATGGACGTTCTATCGACCGCGCTCCGGCTTGCCGCGGAGTGGGGCCCGGCGGGCGTTCCGCTTTTGAGCACCCCACCGCGTATGCCGTCGATCCGGTTAAGCAACATCCGCGACCGCATCCTTGAGCCCGAGGAGGAAGCCGCCGCATTTGCGGCCATTGAGAAGCGTCGGCTTGCAGAGCCGGGTCGGCAATGGTGGCGTCTTGGGCGCCTGATCCGTTGGCTTCTCGACACAGGATTTCGCCTTGGCGAGGCCCTTTCGCTGGGCCCCGACACCGTCCGCCAGGTCACCGTGATCGACCCAAGCACTCGCCAGCCCAAGACGGTTTGGGTGGCCGAGCTGGCGCGATACTCGACGAAGAGCGATAAGCCGCGAGCCGTGCCGCTAACGGATCGCTGTGTTGCCGACCTTCCGATGCTGGAGACCCAGACGGGAACTCGGCCCAAGGGCACGGAAATTGTGTTCTTCCCCATGGAGCCGAGCCTGGCTTGGTATATGTGGGACCAAATCCGGGACGACCTAGCAAAGGATGGCGTCGACATCGCCGATGTGACGCTCCACACCCTGCGGCATACGTGCCTGACCCGGCTCGCACGCGGGGGCATGGATATCCTGCGCCTCCAAAAGTGGGCCGGCCATAGCGACATCAGCATCACGGCCGAACGCTATGCCCACCTCGTACCGGCCGACTTGGTCCACGGCCTCGACATCCTCGCTGGGTTCGGCTCAGGGGAAACCACTGAGGTATCATCAGGCGACCGTAAGGACTCCTAGTGTCTTCTTCATGGAGGATAACCCATGACGGAAAACATAGAAGGATCGCCCTAAGGTTCTCCTTAAAGTAATCTTAGGGGCTACCTCCAAGAGTGGGTGTTAATTGCAAACCATTGATATTGGGGCCTCTCTTTCCGGGCCACGGTCGGAACCCACTCGCCGTTACGTGGCCGAGCGCTGCGCTCGGTCCTTACTTGTGGCCGCTGCACGATTAACACCCCCTATTGGAGACCAGAACGCCCGAAACCAGCCATTTAGGGGTAAGCGGGCCCGGCTCCTGAGCTAAGGAACCCATGATCGCCTCTTCTCCGGCCGAACACCGGCCGTCTCTCTTCTCTCGGATCGCACACGGCGGCCCGCTCTCACCGGCAGATATTGCCAGCTCACGTGAAGCCCGCGTGCTGTCCCGCGGCCACCTCAACGCTTATACGATTGCTGCCCATTGGGACGACGAAGCCGATGGAGATTGGGCGCCCTCAGACGGCTCGGATCAAGCCCTTCTCCTTTCCGCAATCGCCGCTTTCGCAGACGGCCGGATCACGAGCGACGCGGCTCAACACGAAATACTGGAGGCGGCCGCTCGAGGTTCGCTCGGGACCGGTGCGGCGCGCCGCCGCTCACTCGCCTGGGCCGACAAGTCACTGGCAGATGTAGCGGCGGCTATGCACCTTATCCGCTCGCCGAGCGGCCGAGCTGGGCGTGATGTCATCGCGCAGCACTTCCGCCCTCTCGTGCCGCCCCCGAACGGGTACTACCAGGCTACGACGGCGCAGCTCCAGGCGCGCCGCGCTCGCGTCCGATCCGTCGCTCGTTGGGCCCTGAGTGTCGCCGCTGGCGACGATCCCGTGGCGGCGGCCCACAAGGCCATCTCAGATGCTGCCTGAGGCCGCGCAGCGGCACGTATCGGCGGAGGCGGCACTGAAGAGATTCCGCCATGCCGTAGCTGAGGCTTCGGTTAGTATCGGTGAGGTGCTGCCGTTCTCCGTCCGCGCTGAGGTGCAGGGCGAGCTAGCCTGGTGGGGTCTCCGCTCCGAGAATGACTGGCGGCAGGCCCTCCTCAATCCAAACGTCGATCCCTCAGCCGCCGTGGATGCCTTATTGGTGGACATGGGGCGCTTCCTAGAGGCCCGACTGGAGGCACTTCTCGCCCGGGGCCCGGAGACGGCGGGATGACGGTCCGCGTGGTCGACCTAGCCACTATTGAGCGCTCGACGGCCCAAGACGCCCTCCAGTTTATCACTGAGGAGCTGGAGGTAGCCGGCCGCCGGCCGCCTCGCTTATCGGCGATGGCGCTTTTGCTGGATGAGACGGGCCTCGCCGTCGGAGCCTACGGCATCTCGCCCCCGGTCGACGGCAGGCCGGGAGTGGGCCGCATAGTCGGCACCATAGACTTGTTCCGGCGGGGTTACACCGTCGCACCCGAGGCGGCCTGTTGATCGGGTACGTCCCAAACGTCATCTCAGAGAGTCACACATGTGTACCCCCATTGCGCCACTAGCTATCGCGGCCGTGGCAATCTCCGCCGCTACCGCCGCGACAAGCGTGGTCTCCCAAGTCCAGACTGCCAAGGCGCAGGGCCGGGCGATCAATGCCGCCAATCTGCTACGCCAACAGCAGATCGACGAGGCAGCGTCCGCACAGATAAACGACCGCCTTCGGGCTTCGCGGCGGGAACGCAGCCGCATCAAGGTTGCGGCCGGCGAAGCCGGGCTGAGCCTTGATAGCGGCAACGTCGAGACGATGCTGATGGACAGCTATATGCAGGCAGAGCTGGCCGATGATCGCTCCCTCGCTAATCGTGAGGCACAGCGCAGCGCCTCGCAGGCTGAGGCCATCTCCGCCGCAAGCAATGTTGCCGCACCCACGTTGCTTGGCGCGGGTCTCCAGATCGGGCTCGCAGGCGCATCCACATACGTCCGCAACAAGACACGGGCGGGTTGACCCCGCTCGTCACTCAATAAGGAGGGCTGATGCCCTACGATCCCCGCGCGTTCGCGGCCGCCGCCGCGGCGCGCTCGGACGGCTATGTCCAGGCTCAGGCCCCCCAGCCGAGCCGCTCCTTCCTTGGCCAGCTCCTAGATGGAGCGGCCAGGGGCTGGCACCTCAGCACTGACGGCGCTCAGCCCCTGATGTCGGCCGAGACCCACGCCAAGCTCGAGGGCACACCCACGGTCAAGGTTGGGCCGGTCCGGGTCCTCAACCCACTCCACTACGCAAACAAGGTCCTCTACTCGGCCGCCGAGGGTGGCTACGCAACGCTGAACCTTCTCTGGGGCGGCATGGGGGCGGTGGCCGGTGCCGTTGACGGCGCTGCTCAGGCGACCGGCGTCTCCAAGGCGCTGTCCGTCCAGGGCTATGACTTCCTTCCCGGCACCCTTGCGATGCAGACTGCGGAGGCCGTCCCGGTCTCTCCCGAGTTCGCGTTCGCCCATGAAGCCTCGGCTGCACGCGCTACCGCGCGCACGTTGCGCCAGGAGGCCGGCGTGGGCCGCAAGGTCGCCACAGAGCTGCCCCAGGTCAAACCGCAGCGGCTGAAGCCGACGGAGCCTGAGGTCACCCCAGAGCATCCCCAGGCCTCCCTTGAGCAGCCCCTACCAACCGGCGCGGCCGGCGCGGTGCGGGACACGCGGGCGCCGGACTCGATCCCTGAGGAGCCGCCAGCCAAGGCTGCCCCTGAGGCCGCTCACATGGACGCCGAGGGCCTCCCCAATGACCACATCCTCCACGGCCCGGACGCTCCCGTCCTGACCCCCGAGGAACTCCTTGGGGACCCCGAGAAGGCCCGCGCAACGATCACCGAACGTCTCGGCACGCTCACCCCTGAGCAGGCCGGCGAGATCGCTGGGCGCGTCGAGAAGGCGATGCAGGAAGGGACCGTCGTCGACGATCCGTTCTTCCGCTCGCTGCTCCACGTCCAGCTCGATCCGACGGATCACTCGAAGAGCCTCCAGGTTCTCCAAATCTTCGACGACAGTCTCCAGGACATGGCCGCCAAGGCCGGCGCGGGACACCGCACCATCGAGTCCATGAAGGCGGAGCTGTCTGACATGATGGCCCGTGGGGTCACCATGGAGGACCTCGCAAAGAACGCCGAGGATACCCACACGCTCGCCGCCCGCGCGCGCCTGGGCGTCCACGCCATGGTCAAGGCCGGGTACGACTTCGTCCAGGCTCGTGATGAGCTGCTCCCGCGGATCATCGCCAAGGAGCCGGGCGCCAGGGAGTCGCTCGTCGACGCCCTTGTTAGGTCGTCCCAGATGTACGCCCTGGGCAAGGCCCCGCTCTCCAACGCCGGCCGCGCCATGCGGTTCGCGCAGGAGGACATCGGGCTCGGCATCGGGCACGTCGCTGATGACTTGCTCGACATCGAGGACCCCGCGGCCATTGAGCGGCGCGTGCGGGACTCAGTCGACGAGCTGTCCGACGACGACCTTGCGGAGCTGACCGGCCACATCAAGACGGCCAAGGACCTCGAGCGGGTCGACCAAATCCTGGGCGATCCTAACAATGCTCAGCGCTACGGCCTCATCCGCCGGGCAGCCAAGACCCTGTCGGTGTGGCTGCGCTCGAACGCTCTTTCCCCCGCCACCGGCCTGTTCAACGCCGCGTCGTTCGTGATCCATGATGCCTTCCGTGCGGAGGCCTCGAGGACCTGGGCGATCCGCCAGGCTATCCGCGAGGGCCGCCTTGACGACGCCGAGCTGTTCTCGCTCGAGCGCGCTGTGGGCCGCTCCGTCTACTGGAAGGCCCACCTGGCCGGCGTCAACGCCATGGCCAAGCGCCTCAAGTGGGAAGCCCTGGGTGACCTTGAGGACATCTCGAAGGTCGCTGGCTTCGACGGCGTCTCCGAGAAGGCCCGCCTGAAGCGTGGGACCATGCTCGAGAACGGCTATGTGCCGCCCTCCCTGCGCGAGTGGCAGAAGTCCCCCACTCTGGCAATCACCGGGAAGGACGCCGATGCGTTCAACGCCCGCCTGTCTGACCGGGCCCTGGAGGGAGGCTCACTAGCTCGGGTCCTGAACGGGATCGAGCGCGTGGGGGCGACCGCAGACAACGTGGTCCACGCCCTGGCTGGCGCCTCGATGAAGGTGTTCATCAACTCCATCGACGATGCCGGCCGCGCGTTCGTCCAGCTCAAGGAGCTGCACATGCAGTCCGCCCGCTTCGCGTTCCGCGAGGGCGTGGCTCAGGGGCTGGAAGGCGAGGCACTCGCCAACTACGTCAAGAACCGTTCCGTCGAACTCGCTGAGCTTCCTCCAGCCTCCGTCATGGACGCCATGGAGGAAGCCCTGTTCTCCGGCGGGGAGCTGTCCGATCAGACCAAGTTCCTCCTCCAGCGCGACCGCATGGTCGACGATGAGGTGGACAAGGTCATGTTCATGGACGGGCCACAGACGGCGCTCGCCAAGAAGACCGCTCAGGCTCTTGAACTTGACCGGCTGGGAATAGTCTTCCCCTTCGTCCGCACCCCAACGCGGCTGCTCGAAGCAGGCCTCGTCGATTACACTCCGTGGGCCGGAACGGCTCAGCATATCAGGGCGCAGCTCCTCGCTGGTGGGCCTGAAGCCGAGCTAGTCAAGGCGCGCATGGAACTGTTCGCTCCGATCTTCGCAGTCGGCGTGTCCCTTGGCTTAGCGGGCGTCTACAAGGCGACCAACGGCGGCTTCAACAACACGTCAGCGCTGGAGGGCGGGCCGCCCAATCGCATCCAGATTGGCAACGCCTACTTCGAGGTGAGCCGGTTTGACCCCATCTCTTTGACGGTCGCTATGGGAGGATTGGTAGGCCAGGCTACCCGCCAAGGCTTCGCTGACGGGACCGCCTACGACGCCGCCGAAGGTGCCAAAGGTGCCATGCAGACGGCGTTCGCCGCAGCCCACGACAGCATCCTGAGCAAGTCCTATCTTACCGGGCTCCGCGACATAGTCGCAGCCGTGGCCTCACCAGACTCCAAGCGCGCGATTGGCGCTGTGCAGAAGGTTCTACAGAACTCGGCCGCACGCATGGTGCCGCTCGCGGGAACATCACGCACCCTAACGGAGAGCTTCCGGTTCTCCGCACCGGAGGCGATGACGACGGCAGATGCGATCCTCAGGGGCATCCCCGGGGCCTCTCTCTACCTCCCCACAAAGCGAGACGTCCTGGGTAATCCGGTGGATGGCCGCACGATGGGCATCGCCATTGGTTCGTCGGCCCCATCTGATGACGTGGCGGCAGAGCTTCAACGGCTCGGCCTAAGCGTCCAGAACTTGCGGGCTACCGATCCGTCGGGTTTCACCGTGTCTGCCGCTAACCTCGATGAGCTGCGGCGTGTGCGCGGTCACGAGGCACTCGACAGCCAGGGGCGGACGCTTCCGGAGGCACTGCGCGAGTTGTTCTCCAGCGGTCCCTTCCAAACTGCCGCAACCAGGGCTGTCCGCGAGCGGATGGTCAGCTCGACGATATCCTCGTTCAACGAGCCAGCAAGAGAGTTGCTCGAGGAGCGTAATCCGCAGTTCGCGGCGGACCGCTCTGGCAACAAAGCCTTCCGGGAGTTCCTGGAGCAGGGCTTCTCGAAGCAGCAGTCCCGCGAACAGGCTCGGCAGACGACGGCAGACCTCGGGCTTCCTGAGCCCAACATCCAATAGGGAAACTATGAGTGACCTTGAGCGCGCCGCCAGGCGCGTTGCTGTACGTGTCATCGGCCGCGACCCGCGCAAGATGACGTTGGAAGAGTTGGCAGCCGCAGGGTTTCCGCGGCAGAGCCCGCTGGACGCCATTCGGGCCTTCTACTTGAAGAAGCACGATGGCTCGTTGGAGGCTGTGCGGGACGACGCCGACACGTCTAACCCGCTCTGGCCGTTCCGGCTCGGAAAAGACCCGTTTCCGAAGCGCATCTTGTCGCCGGAAGTGCGGCAGGCTCGCTCGGAACGTGGTCGGGCTCTCGCGAGGGAGACCAACGCCCGCCGAGCGGCGGCCCGCACAACTTACGCCTAAGCGCCTCTGTCTCGATGGCGCTCCTGCCCCCGCCGGTCTTGGGTTCCTCCCCGGCGGGGGTTCAGTGCCGCGCCACGCGGCGAGCATGAGGAACCCACAAGGAACCCCTTATGACCGAATTGACTGGCAGCGATCCTGCCAATTCGCTTGAGCCCGAACTGCACATCCCCGGCCTGCCGTCGGATGAGGAGATCGCAACCTCCATCCTTAAGAGCGTGCCGAGCGACCCACTTCACATGGTGACACACGGCACCGAAGTCGCGCGCCGGGCCCGCTCGGATGCCAAAAGCAAGGCATTCATGCTCGCGAACCGGCCTCGTCCCGATTATTATCCCGAGCCCGATCCGCGGGAGCTGGAGAAGAAGGCACGCGAGGCAAAGCTCCTGGTGGGGCCCGGACCAAACGCGACGCCGTATGAGAACCAGCTCTTTCAGCAGAGGATCGAGGAGCAGCAACTTCTCCGCGATATCGGCAAACTTACCGACAAGTTGGCGGAAGTCGTTCGCATGGACCCGGCTCGCGGCCCGGACGGCCGGTTGATCCCCGGAAAATTCGTGCCTGTGTATCCCCAAAGCCCGGAGCGGCGCGCCGCGATGGAATACGAGCTTGAGAAGCTCCACGGGGACCTCCTGAGCCTCCACGGTGAGCGCGGCGAGCGCGAAAGGGCGAAAGCTTTGGAAGCCTCTGTCGAAGCGTACAAAGGCGCCTATCGAAGGCAATTCGTCCAGGCTCAGGCTAAGAAGCTGGCTGATAAGAAGGCTCTAGAGCACGAGATCGAAGAGCGGTCCGAACAGGTCCTTGCAGCTCGCGGTCTCCGCCTCGGGTCAGACGCCCAGCGGTGACGCTCTACCGGCCTGGCACGGGCCGGATATGGCGACCAAGGCGCACGCCGAACGGGCCAACTACGCCCGACGACGGTCTTGCCGCTATCCCACGGGATCGCCGCGAGGCCATCCGCCGGCAACTCCCTGACGGCACCCTGCATGTCCAGTTCGTGAATCAGGCGCTCATCGCGCCGCCCACGGCTGGCGCGCCCTCCACGGCCCCGCCGGAAGCGCCAATGCAGCCTCGCCCCCGCCCGAAGCCGCTAGCCGCGGCCCCAGCGGAGGATCGCGGCCTAGGCTTGCGCTTCCAAATGCCGACTCCCTGGGACGACTGAAAAGCGGCCCATATGGGGTCGCTACGCGACGTAACGGCGCCGGAGGGACCATCCCTCAGGTCAGCCCTCCGGCGCCTCTCTACGCCCCGAAGATGTGCGTGATTTCCAGCCGCGGCTGAGGTTCGCGCGACGAGTAGGAACCCATGAAGACACCCCGAAGCCGCGCACAGGCTATTGCAGCCAAGTGCCGCGAGTGCGTCCACGACCCGCTTGCCAAAGGAACCTGGCGCGAGCAGGCGGCCGCCTGTGTGAGCGGCAACTGCGCTCTCCACCCGTTCCGCCCCATGCCGCGCAATGTGAAGACAGAGGAGGATTTGGCGGCGCTCCGAAGTAGGCTGGAGCCCTAAGGAGCCCATCGCGGGCATGGCGCTCCGCCGTTGGCGTTCCGCGGGCCGCCTGTAGGACCTCCCGCCGGCCCGGCGCATCGACACGAGGGAGCGCTCGGTCTTATATTTGGTCGGGTATGAAGCCTTATGCCAAACCACAGCAGCGCCGAGGCCCCGCGCCGCCCGCCGCTAACCTTCCTGCGGCGGCCCCGTCGCCTTCACCCCGCCAAGCGACAATAAATCTTTGGTTTGCTGGTATGCAGGGCCTCTCGGCGGTGTTCGTCGCCGGCCTGGCTGTCTATGGCCTGTTCTTTACCTCTCTGCCTGAAGACCTCGCTCGGCAGATGATCGCGAGCGGCAATACCCAAATCGCGGACCTACAGCGCCAACGCCAGGCGCTCTCCGAACAGCGGGATCAGCTCTCACAGCGGATCAGCGACAACGTTCGTGCACTCGGGGACCAACAGGCAGCTTTGGCAAGCTCCGCGGTCCGCCTGGAACGCAGCCGGCTAGATGAGAAAGCGGCAAGAGATCAGGCTGGCACGCTATCTGGAAGCCTCGCGGGGGCGGAGAAGCGACTATCTGAACTACAGGCGGCCGCCGATGTGATGCAAAAGGACAGCGCAAGGGAGCTGTGCGACAACGGAGCGAACCGCTATAATCGCCTTTGGTTGGATGGGCCGATAGGCGAGGAAATTACATATCTACGGCTGACACAGTTCGAGGACTCGGGCGCGGGTAACACCGCCGCGGCGCCTCCATCAGGAATGGCTGACCGATACAAAGATTGGGCCGCCAAGCATCCTCTGGGGTTCTTTGCCGACGATGACGGCTTCGGGAAAGTTTATAGGGAGCGGCCCGACGAGGCGGCCTCCATCTACCTTTATAACAGGCCGATCAGCGGAGCCGAAGCCCAGGCCTATGACCGCATCGTCAGCGACGAGACGTCAGCCGTCGAGGGTTCAATATATAGTCACTCACGTGCCGCCCTTGATAGACAGCGGCGCCGGGCTGTCACGCCAGCGATGGCCGAGCTGCTCCGCAAGCTGGACGAAACCTTGGAGGATCGGAAGGACGCCCTCAGTGGGCCTATAAGGCTTCCGGCGGTCACAAAAGAGGAGGCGCGGACCAAATGGCCTCCGCTCATCCCTCCAATCCTCCGAAGGATTGAAGCCGCGGATGAATATTTGAGCGCCCTAGATCGGGTTTGCAAAGCGTACACCGAATAGTCGCCCCAGGGGATCGAATTTCCCTCAGAAGTCTGAGGGCCCATGCGCACACGTTCGGCCGCCGGTTCCCCCCCTAGGGGGCCACCGTCGATACGGCCGGCCGCGCAAGGCTCCTGCCCCCTGTCCCGGCAACCGGCCCGGCACACTCTCGGCGGCACATGGGGGCGCCCTAGTGGCACACCTTGCGCCATCACAGCGCCGGGCCTTCAGTCACTTAGCGGCAACCGTGCCAGACCCGGCGTGCCATCGGTCGTCTCAAAAGGGTTGACTTGTATTTCGGGACAGGCATATCAATGCCCCGCCGCCCCAAGCGGGCGGGCGAAAGGAGCAACGCCATGAAGGAGCCGAACATGTCTTTGCCGCAGCCCGGAAGTCAGGACTGGGACCGACTGCCCCGAGAAACCAAAGTCGCCATTGCCCGTGAGCGGGTGCGCCGCTTTATCGGTTTCCAGCCGCTTCCCATCGTCCGCCACTAGGGCGCCCTCTACCCAGCCAGCGAAGGCCCGTTCGGCGCGTTCCGGGCGGGCCTTTTGCTGTGCGCGTCTGTCTGTCCCACCCTGCCTTTTTCATTGACTGGCCGCAGGGCTGGCGCGAGTCCCCAGGGACGCCACCAGGGACGCCACACCAGGCCCCCGCTGGACCGGCCTTGTGCTAGAGGGCGTGCGCGTTTTTCCCGCCATCTGGCACCAATTTCACGCGATCCGCAGCGGCGGCCCCCACGTGCCACGCGGCCGCCTTTGGCCTCTCTAGGGTGCCTCTAAGCGGCCCTCACGGGCCTGCCAACGTGGGGCGCGGGGCTTGCGGGCGATCCAGCCCGCCCCCATGTTCCCCGCTGCACCCTCCACGGGCCCCTCCGCGCCCGTCCTCGCCACGCCAGGCCCTTCGCCGCCCGCCCGCATGGCGGGGGCGTCGGCTAGTCGGCCGAGCCGTATAAATCCGGCGCGCCCAAAATTACGCCAGTACCGAAATTATATCAGTGGCGCGGCGCTGAGCCAAATTTGTCTGTGCGGAGTGCCTCAGCGCTGGCAGCGCAAGCGGCAAAATTGATTGGCCCGGATAGGCGGCAGCTAAAACGCCTGCTTTGAGGCGCGAGCCCGGCGTTTCCCGCTGTGCGACGCTGCCCGCAACCCGGTTGGATAAGAGGCAGCAGCCGATGGACGGCTTTGACTACAGCGATTGAGGTGCTCAATCCGACGAGTGCGGGCGCTCAATCTCGCAGGCGGGTAAGGGGGTACTGCGGACGCGTCGTGCCGCCGCCTGGACCTTGTGGCAGAACTCGGTGCTGACGGCAGGGAAACCCAAGTCCCGCGCTATGCCAGTCCATTGAGTCTGCGCGTAGGTTCCCCTGAGGTAATCTTGCTGGTGCCGATAGGGGTTGGCCGGATCGAGCGGCTGCCGGGCCATCTCCCAGAAGAGCCGATACGCATCAGTATCGCCGCTGCCGTGTATGGTGAGAAGCGCAAGAAGCGCACGGAGGTGGATGGTGGCCGGCAGCGGGGCTTCGCGCGCCTGGTCCACGTAATCCTGAAGGGCCACGAGGCCGATGAAGAGGGCCCTGTCGCACCCGATTCTGCTCATTTGGGCTTGAGAACAAATTAAGAACGATATGGCAAGGGCCGAGCATGTCCCGGCCTCCGCGCGAGCGGGGCAGGGGCGCGCGCGAGGCGCCACGCGGCCAATGCGGGCGGATCAACTGATAAGGGCCATGACAGCCGCGGGGAGGCGGGCCACCCCATGGGCGGCTGCGGCGGTCCCCTGAGCTGCCTCAACGAACATCACTGCGGCGACAAACAGCGACGCCAGCAGGAAGATCAGAGCGAACCCTGCCCTGCCGCTGCCGACGAAGGATTTGACGATTTCGACGATTGCTTCGGGCCACCTCATTTAGACACACCTCCGGCTTCAAATGATCCAAATCGATCTGAAGCGGAGGCCATGGGCCCTAGCGATTGTGCTTTGTGCGCACATTTTGCGATCCGCGTCAACTGTCATCAGGGGCTTAACCACAGAAAACGAAGAGGCGGCTTCCATTGGACGTTTCAATTCAATGACTTGGCGTCTTATTAGTGGATCAGCGTCTCAGTCGTCCATCTACATGCCGAGGAAGTTCTTGCCAGCGACTCGCCGGACTCCCACCTTAGATGCCAACAGGAGACCCCAGGGATGCTAATCGGTTTTGCCCGTGCGAGCCGCTGTGGCCCGCCGCTGAAGGATCAGCGGGCGGCACTCCGCGCGGCCGGGTGCGCTGAAGTAATCGAAGTCCAAGCCCGCGGCGGGGCCATGGAGGCCCTGGACCGCGCGATGAGCCGGCTCGGTTCAGGCGACCAGCTCGTTACCACGAGCCTGGACAGGCTGCCGGGCTCTCTTCGCGACGTTGTGCGTGTTGCCGCAAGGCTGACCAGCAGCGGTGCATCTCTGCGCGTCTTGGCGCCCGCCCTGGAGGTTCGTGGCGAGGCTCTCGCGGCGCTCGACGCGGCTGCCTAGCTGGAGCGCGATCGGCGCGCCGAGCGGCAGAAGGACGGGATTGAGTCGAGACGGGCGGCTGGAGGCTATACCAGGGGCCGGCCGAAGGCCGCCGAGCCGTCGGAGATTAAGGCCGCGCTGGCGGCCGGCGAGAGTGCCACTTCATTGGCTCGTCGGTTGGGCATAGGGCGCGCGACCGTCTACCGGCTGGCCGCAGGCGCGCAGAGCGCGGGATGAAACGGGGGTTGGCTCGTTCAGAAGGGATAGTTTCTCGGCCCCTCATCCTGGTCGCTGCTCCAATGATCATACGAGTACATCTCCGAAAACTCCCATTTCGGGAGGTCGCAGAACTCGAAGTATTCAGCTAGGTCTGGAAATGTACGTGTGCCGTGCACTCCATATTGCGCGGCAATCATAATCCAGACAGCGGCTACGGCCGACAACGCGGTTCCAAGCGTGGCTTTGTTGAAGTTCGACTCCCGGTCATGCTTAGCTGCATTGTAGTCGTCGTACCACGGGAGGGACCGGGTCGGCGCGGCGGCATCCCAACCAGAAAAAGGCCTGACGGCCCTTAGCCAGGGAAAATGTCGAAAGCGCACGCCATACTCCCTAAGTCGCATAGGCTCGCATAGCCGAACAAAGTGGTCAGTTGTCGGGCGTTTGCTGGCCGCCCCGTTAGCAGAGAGAACCCCGCGCCACTGGGCCTCACACTCGGTACATGCAAGGATCAACAGATTTCTAATTGAACCACCGAACGCCCCGAGGTTCTCGACCACGGGGTGAACCGTCTGGGTTATCGCATCCAACATGCTGACAAAGGCGCGCAATTGGTTGAGCGAGGTAACCAAGTGGTCGGGCTGCTGCCAATACCCCGGAAACGATCCTAGGGCATCCTTTGGGTTTGCCGTGTCCGGGCGTGCGATGCGGGGGTAGTAGGCCCCCGGAGGAAGTTCGACGCGTACAATCACGAAGTGCCTATCTCTTAGCATAGGCACCCGAGCGAGGCCGTCTCGCGGGGTCTCGCCGCTTGAAAACGTGGCTCGCGCGCGGTGATCGGGATTAGGCACGCCCACGCGGGCTGCTTCTCCTTCCCCGAGCTTCCAGAGAAACGACCCGTTATCCGCTTCGGTGCCGAAGTAATCTCCGGGAGTGAGCGTCGGGTCGAGTTCCATAAATCAATCTCTAACGCGGCGAGCAGCAGATGTCAGGAACAACGGTTCGGTCGTGGCCGAACCAGGCCGGGCGAGAACAGGCCCCGCTCCTGATGAGTTGAGCGAGCTTCGACCGCGCGAGAAGTGGCCACCGCGGAAGTTGGCTCCGTTTTCGTGGTTCAAGGGGCCTATCACTTTGGGGGTCTTTAAGCGCTCAACGTTGGGATGATCCGCCCCGCAGGAAGATGTGAGAGGCAATCACCATGGCGGCTCGACCGCATCGTCTATTGTTCGTCAGAGGTAGCTGCCGTGCCTTCAGTCGCTCCTCTGCTAAGCGCCCGCATTCGCGCGAGAAGTCCCACGTATTGATAAGTTGCCTTCAGAATTTCCTTCGCCAACGCCACGGCAACCTCGATCTCCTCTTGGCCAATTTGTTCGTAGACTTTCGCCTCGATGTGCGCGGCGTCGTTGCCGAGCAATCGGAGCTGGTCCAAAGATTCAATTAGCTCCTTCGGTAGTGTAATCTTCGAGCCGAGCGCCTCGATGCGCTTTTTCAGATTGTCTCCGGCTGCACCGCGATCCTCGCAAATCTCCTCGAGCGTTCTGCGTACCATTAGCGCTGCAGCCCGATAGGCGCCGACTGCGTGGCACTGGATGGCTTCTTTCATGGCGCCAGCAACATTGCTGGGAAGGCTGGACGCATCAAAGTCGAGAGTTTCCTCTGGAAAGCTCAGAAGCACGGCGCCGTTCTGGCTAAGGAAGAAGACCAAGCGGCCGCAATCGGGGTTGGGACAGAATCGAGCCCCCGCGGTAGCAACCGGCCCAGCGCTTTGCGGAGTTCGAGCATAGTGCCAATGATAATCTTGCGCGGGCGGGAAGGCCCCGGCAGAGCCACAATGTGGGCAGCGCCGAGGCAAATTGTGGACACGTTGTTGGCCCGCGACCTGCCCAGCTCTGAAATCGTCGAATATCATTAGCGCCCCAATGTCGGCCATGCACGCGGCCGCAGGGTTTAAGACAAAACTATCTCCATTCAAAGACGCGTTCCGGCCGTCGTCCCGTTGAACCGGTTCACCGCAAAAGTGCACCAGCGAGGTGACCCAGTTTGCAGATCGGCCGCCCTACAAGCGATTGAATTTGCTGAGAAAGGTATACGTGGTCGGGGAGAGAGGATTCGAACCTCCGGCCCCTGCCTCCCGAAGACAGTGCTCTACCAGGCTGAGCTACTCCCCGAAACGGAGCGCCGTCCTTGCAAATGCCCCTGGGAAGGGCGGATCGGCGTCGCCAAGCGGGGGCCTGTTAGCTTTGGCAGCGTGAGGCCGCAAGGCCTTATCCGACATTTGATGGAGAAGGTGGCGCGAGGGCATCCCGGCGGCTATCCGATCGGCGGTGGACAAACTCGAAATCATCGCGACCGTGCTGGGGTTCGCCAACATCGTCCTGCTCGTGCGGCGCAGCATCTGGAATTATCCGTTCGGATTGGCGATGGTCGCGCTGTACGCGCGGATCTTCTTCTGGGAGAAGCTCTACAGCGATGCGCTGCTGCAGCTCTTCTTCTTCGTCATCCAGCTTTACGGGTGGTGGGCATGGTGGCGCGCGGGCGGGGGGGAGCGCAAGGTGGACGTGGTACGGCTGACCGGCCCCGCCCGGATCGCGTGGATCGCGATGATCGCCATACTCGGCCTCGGCTGGGGAACGATGATGCACCTCTATACGGACGCCTCCTTTCCCTGGTGGGATGCGACCGTCGCGGTTTCCAGCATCGCGGCGCAGATCCTGCTCGCGCGGCGCTGTATCGAAAATTGGGTGCTGTGGATCGCGATCGATATCGCCTCGATCCCGCTCTATCTGATCAAGGGGCTTCCGTTCACCGCGGGCCTCTATCTGGCCTTTCTCGCATTGAGTGCGCTCGGCCTGCGTGAATGGGCGCGGGCCGAACGCGAGGCGAGGCCCGGCGCATGACCTACGGGATCGTCATCGGCCGGTTCATGCCGCTCCATAGCGGCCATATCGCGACGATCCGCACCGCGCGCGCGCTGGTCGATCATCTCACCATCATCGTCTGCTGGCAGAAAGGCGATCCGATTTCGGGGTCGCAGCGGCTGCAATGGCTGCTGGAGATGTTCCCCGCGGTCCGCATCGTAGGGGTCGATATGCCGTCGCCGCACGATGTCGCCGGCGCGCCGGAGCGGATCCGGCAGCTGCGCGACGAGATTCAGGACCTGCATCGTGCGCCGATCGACCGGCTGATGAGCGCGGATCGGCGGCAGGCCGATCTGGCCGTGGCGCTCGGAACGATGTTCACTTTGATCGATCCGGAGCATCAGGCGGTGCCTGTCACCAGCGCGGCGGTACGGGCCGATCCGCTTGGCCACTGGCGCTTTGTCCCCCCGACGGTGCGGCCCACTTTTGCGCGCCGGATCTGCCTCCACGGCCCCGAAAGCACCGGGAAAACCACGCTCGCGCCGCGGCTGGCGCGCCATTTCGACACTTTGTTCGTCCCCGAATATGGCCGCACCTATTGCGAGCAATATGGCCTGTCGCTCGAAATGTCGGACCTCGTCGCGATCGGCCGCACGCATGCCGCGATGACGCGGGCCTTGCTGCGGCAATGCAACCGGCGGCTGATATTGGACACCGATCCGCTGATGAGCGCGGTCTGGGCGGACATGCTGTTCAACAGCCGCGATCCCTGGTTCGACGCTTTCGAGGATACCGCCGACCTCTATCTCCTGCTCGATATCGACATGCCGTGGGTTGACGACGGCACGCGCTTCTTCGGGGATGATGATCGCCGCCGCCGCTTCTTCGATCTGTCGCGGGCGGAGCTTGAGCGGCGCGGCCTCGATTACCGCATAATCGGCGGCCCGCCCGAGGCGCGGTTCGAACGCGCGGTCGCGGCGATCGCCGACGCCGGATTATAGACGCCCGCAATATCCCACATAATAATCACGGGCACTTCCCGACCTATCCACAGTTTTGTCACCACGGGCCGCCACATTATCTTGCGTCGAAAGCAGGGTAGGCTACCCTTGGGTCGGGCAGTAGAGGTGCGATGAATGATCGCCGACGAGTATGAAAATGACCGCGACGATGAACCGCCGGTCGATACGCTCGAAGCCTATTTCGAAGCGCATAACTGGACCCACGATCGCGTAAGCGATGACGAGATCGTCGCGACCGTGCCGGGCAGCTGGACGCAATATGAGCTGCGCGGCGTCTGGCGCGAGGACGATCGCGTGCTTCAATTCCTGGCGCTGCCGGACATTCGCGTCGCGGTCGACAAGCGCGCAGCGGTCTATGAGACGATCGGGCTGGTCAACGAACAATTGTGGATCGGCCATTTCGAAATCTGGTCTTCGAACGGCATGCTCCTGTTCCGCCACGCCGCGCTGCTCGACGGCAGCAACGACAGCCCGCTGACGATGGAACAGGCCGGCACCTTGATCGAGGCCGCGATCGACGAGTGCGAGCGTTTCTATCCGGTGTTCCAGTTCGTGCTGTGGGGCGGCAAGACGCCTGCCGAGGCGCTCTCGGCGGCGCTGATCGAAACCCACGGCGAGGCGTGAAGGCCTTCGGACTCGAAGGCCCGATCTGGCTGGTCGGGTGCGGCAATATGGCCGGTGCGATGCTGCGCCGATGGCTGGATTGCGGGCTCGACCCGCGTGAGGTTACCGTCATCCGCAAATCCGGTGCGCCCGTCGCGGATGGGGTGACCGTGCTGACCGCCCCGCCGCCGGACGGGCCCGTGCCGGCGATCGTGCTGCTGGGCGTCAAACCGCAGATGATCGACCTGGTCGCGCCCGATCTCGCGCCGATGCTGGGCGCGGAAACCTTGCTCGTCTCGATCCTGGCGGGCGTCGAGCTGGAGGCGCTCCGCCGCCGCTTTCCCGCCCCGCGCAATATCGTGCGTGCGATGCCCAATACGCCGGTGGCGGTGGGGCAGGGGGTGGTCGCGCTCGCCGACGCCAGCGCCGAACAGGCCGGCCGCGACCTCGCCGAAGCGCTGATGCGGCCGCTCGGGCTGGTCGAATGGGTCGACGAAAGCCTGTTCGATGTGGTGACCGCATTGGCCGGATCGGGCCCGGCCTTCCTGTTCCGCTTCATCGACGCACTGGCGGAGGCCGGTGCCGATGGAGGGCTGCCCGCCGATCAGGCGGCACGGTTCGCGCTGGCGACGGTGCAGGGCTCGGCCACGCTCGCGGCAGGCGCGCACGAAAGCCCGCGCGCCTTGGCGGATCGCGTGGCCAGCCCGGGCGGAAGCACGCGGCGCGGGCTTGACGTGCTGGACGAGGACAATGGGCTTAACCCACTGATCCGAAACACATTGACCGCCGCAATCCTGCGCAACCGCGAAATCGCCGAAGCCGCGCGCGGCTAAGTCCCTCGATCATGCTGAATTTGTTCAGCATCCACCGGAGCCGGGCCTCTTGACAAAATGGAACAAACCGTGTACGCATGATACGTTCGCTGGCTAAGGTCAGGGGACATGACCGGCGCGAAGCTCCTCGGCATGCATGAGAGTGTAACTTCGCCCAAAGAGTACAGATCTCGGCATGAGGCTTATGCCTCATGGTGATGCCGGCGTCGTGGAGCGGGGCTATGCGGACGACGCCTGGGCTGTTTCAAGTCCTGGGGGGTGACCTCCGGCCAAGACCGCAGCTTCGCGTCGGCATCGTGTGGGGGGT